>CDZB01050922.1_pt1 | contig 40425 bp, 28 predicted proteins | sample 554961 | NCBI WGS metagenome assembly CDZB01 (sample SAMEA3182106, study PRJEB8094) | gut metagenome | biome: human; feature: gut; material: Stool; isolation source: human stools | place: Canada | collected 2013-02-26
CCCTCTTTGACGAGCGGCGTTATGTCGTACTCCTGCACCTGCAGGGTCTTGTTGTACGACGTCCAGCCGGGCGTAAGATACGCATCCCCCACCCGCACGCCGTTGACCTCGGCAAAGTACACGCCCAAAGCCGTGGCGCGCAATGTCACCTGTTTTGTAGAACGCACCGTAAATTTCTGTTCCAAGACAAAGACGTTTGCCCCTTCCTTTACACCGATAAATTTACCGCTTAACATATCATTTCCTCAATACAAGCGCCTCGTAGGGCGCAAGTTCTATATTTCCGCAGAGCGCTCTGCCCGTGAGCAGATCACAATATTCGCCGCCTAAAAACAGCCTGCCGCTTGTTCCCGCCGTCTCCACGGCGACGATGCCGCTCTCTTTGCCCGTCCTTTGCGTAAGCGTCACGTTCTCGCTCGCCTCGGCGATCGGCGGAAGATCGACTAGGCGCAGAATATCGTCATGCGAGAGAACGCTCCCGACCAATATGACCCTGCCCTTGCCGACCTTGCGCTCCGTGATGACGGAATAGGGCGCGAACTCGCCCGCCGTATAGTGCGCAAGGCTCTTTGTCCCCTCCCGGCACTCGAAAGCGTCGTACCACACAGAGATGCCGCACTCGCCGTCGTTCTCCCACCCGGCGCGGAACACGTCGTTCCCGATGGGCCGCTGATACTTTACATACACGCCCGCAAGTTCTTCTAAAAAGCCGAACACGGAGTCGGTATAGCGGCGCACGTTTCCGTCCATGATGTCGGACATGGGGCCGACGATCCATGTGCCGCCGTTTTCCACCCATTTTGTGACGCACTCACGGAGGCCGTTCTCGTCGGCAACCGCAAGAAAGGGCGAAATGAGAACCTTATACCCGTCCAAACCGTGCTGCATGTCGATGACGTCTACGTTGTAGTGGCGGAAGGCGGAATAATACCTTCCGATCAGCTCCGCGCGGTAATTGAATCCCTTGACGAGCGGTGCGCTCTCGAAACTGTTGAGCGCGGTACTCGAATAGTGTAACGCGATTTCCGAACGGACGCAGGAGTTCTGCAAAAATTCACCGCACTTTTTTAAGTCTGCGGCTGCGCGCTGCACTTCCTCCGTTACCTTGTACTCTCTGCCTGCGGGGGAATACAGCGCTCCGTGCGCCAGTTCGTGCCCATTGGGATGGGTGCGCAAGAGCCAGTACAGATTCATCTGCGCACCCCGAGCAAAGGGTAACATCGTATTGGCATAGCATTCGCCCGCGGGACGGTAACCCCCTTCCGCATACTCGCTGCCGTTCCAGCCGACCTGCGTCTCCATCACCCAGAAGGGCTTATCCTTGACACAGCGCACGAAGTCAAACCCGAACGCCGTATCGGCAAGCGCGGAGGCAGGCTCGTAGTGGTTGTATTGCACCACATCGAGCTTTTCGTTTATTTTATAATAACTCATGCTGTTGTGCTGCATCATGTTGGTGCCGACGTTGCCGCAACCGAATTTATGTAAAATGTCCGCCTGCTCTTCGACGTAGCTCTTGACCTGCACGTACTGAAACTCCCGCCACGCCTTGCGCAGTGACGGGTGCCGCCACTGCTTAGGGTACGGCGGCTCGATATCCTCAAAACAATCGTAAGAGAGTGACCAGCGCGCCATGCCCCACGCCTTGTTGAGATTTTCGATGCTGCCGAATTTGTCTTTCAACCAAAGGCGGAATGCCGCCTTGCAGTTTTCGCAGAAACAGCCCTCGTTGTAGGGATAGATCTCGTTGTCGATCTGCCAGCCGACGACGGCGGGATCATTTGCAAACGCCTCCGCCATTTTCGTGACGATGATGCGGTTCTTCTCCCGCATCACTTCGGAGGTCTTGCATGTGTGACAGCGCGAAGAGACGTCCGCGCGGATGAGATCGTACATCACCATGCGCGTTTCGGGGTACTTGTTCAAAAGCCATCTGGGCGGCGTTGCCGAGGGCGTGCAAAGTACAGTATATATCCCGTTTTCATACAATTTTTTCACTACCCGTTTCAGCCATTCAAAATCAAAAACGCCCTCTTTCGGCTCCATCTTGCCCCATGCAAATTCTGCCACGCGCACGCAGTTTAAGCCCGCTTCCTTGATACGGGCAATGTCCTTTTCGATTTCCTCTTCTTCCCAAAGTTCGGGATAGTACGCTGCTCCTAAATATAGCTTGTTCATTTTTCTGCTCCAAAAAATATCTCGTCTGCTCCATGACAGCAAAAAGGATAGGTCAAAGCCCTGACCTATCCTTCTGCTCCGATAGGGGAAAGCCGATTTTTCATATCATTTTGTCGTTTTCCCGAACATCACTTCTTCCTTTATGCGCGGCAGATTATGCGTTCCCTTTCGGGATATGCGGGGAGGGAGTCCCCTCCCCGTTTCCGCTTATGTTGTTTTACTCCTGCACGTTCGGCGTGACGGTAATGGACGAGAATTCCCATTCCACGCCGCAGCCGTAGAAGACGATCTCCGTCGCGGCGTCGGCAGAGGCACAGGTGACCGTGCCGATCTCGATCCACGCCTCTTCGGCGTTCTGCACGAACAGCGTCACGTTTTCGCCCGTGCGGACGATGCGCATTTTTACGCCGCTTTCGCCACGCATGAGTGTATCGATCCACGCAAACGTACTGCTGTCGCCAAACTTCGTTTTGTTTGCATCGCTGAACGTGCTGTCCGTCATGTCAAAGACGTTCGCCTCGCCCTTGGGCAGGAAGAACAGGAAACCCTCGTACCCCTCTGCCATCTGAATAGCGATGCGTTGCGACGCCCACTCGTCCGTCGGCCAACCAGCCGAAGAATTCGTGACGTTTTTAACGGTGAATTCAAGGGTGATGCTCGTGTTTGTTTTGAGTTCATCGGAAATGGACAGAGTTTCAGAGCCCGACCACTGGCCGCTCGTATAATCGGCAACGGAGCCTGCGATCGTGATCGCCTCTTTGAGCGTGAGGGTGAGCGCGCCGCCTTGCTTGGATACAACAAGCGTTGTGACTGCGTACCCTTCCGCCGTGACGGTATAGGTATCCGCAAGCATCTCCGTGGGTGCGGCTTCGCCCATCTTATAGGAATAATTGCCGTATGTGCCCGTGAAGGTGATGACCGTGCCCTCTGCAACGGCTTTCTCCATCGTGCCGTCCAGCGCAAGCCCGTTCACGGTGAGCGTGACATTCACAGCGGTGATGACGACCGCGTCCGCCGTGGTCGGCGTTCCGTCTTCCAGCCAATAATTGGTGCCGTCCGTGTAGTGGGCGACGTTGCCGTCCTCCCCGCCGACAGTGGGAGCCTTTTCTTCCACGAAGGAAACGTTGGTAAAGTTGACGTTCGACCACTCGTAGGTACCAACGCCCGCGTACACTTCCATGTCGATCGTGTCGCCTTCCGCGCAGGCGACGGAGCCGAGTTTGACCCACTCATCGCCGTTCAGGGCATACAGCACAAAGGTGTTGCCCATGCGCAGGATGCGCAGTTGCAAGCCGTCCGCATCCAAAAGTTCGTTCATGATAAAGCCGAGTTGCGGCTCGTACGAAGTATAGGATTCGTTGGGAATATCGGGGATATTTGTTCCCTCATATTGTGCGTTGGTACGGTTTTCACTGCTGAATTGACGGATATGCGTCTTTGCCGTACCGTCGTTCCAAGACCAGAAGTAGAAGCCCGCGTTGCCTTCCGTTAGGCGGATGGCGTAGCGTTGCCATGCACGCAGATCGACATTGCTCGTCGATGCGTCGCTCATTTTGAGCGTAATTTCCATCAGAAAGTTCTCCGAAAGGTCATCGGGTACGAGGACTTCCTTCTGTCCATTCCACCTACCGCCTTCCATGGCTACAGTGCCCTTGCCGATCGTAATGACCTTCGTCAGCGTGAGTTTGATCTCGCCGCCGCTTGTGGGAACGTTGAGCTCCTGCGTGCGGTAGCCTTCTGCCGTGACCGTGTAAGTGCCTGCGACCATCTCGGCGGGCGCTTCTTCGCCGACCGTATATGTATAGGTAGCTGCGCGGCTCGTGAAGGTGATCACGGTGCCTTCCGCAACGGCTTCTGACGTTTTACCGTCCAGCGCGATGCCGTTTACCGTGATCGTGACTTCGACGGGCATATAGAGCTTAACATCGCCTTCCGTCGTCTGCTCGCCGTCCTCGAACCAATAATTCGTGCCGTCCGTGTAGTAAGCATAGTTGCCGGGCGCTTCCGCGGTCGCTTCCTTTGCGGGAACATATGTAAGTTTATCCGCCTTGACGGAAGAGAATTTCCATTCCACGCCGCAGCCGTAGATAATGATATCCGTTGCTGCGTCGGCGCAGGCGATCGTTCCGATCTTCACCCACTCCTTTTCGGCGTTCTGCGCGAACAGCGTCACATTCGCGCCCGTGCGGACGAGGCGCATGTTCACGCCGTTCTCGTCGCGTATGAGTGTATCGATCCAATCGTAGGTATGTCCGTCTGCACCGAACCGCGTTTTGCCTTCGTCACGGATACCGCCGTCCGTCATATCGAAGATATTCGCCTCATTGCTCGGCAGGAAGAACAGGAAACCCTTGTACCCCCTTGCCATCTGAACGGCAATACGCTGCGACGCCCATTCGTCATTCCCCGACACCTGCGAATTCGTGACATTTTTAACGTTGAAATCGAGAACAACGCCTGTGCTTCCCGCAATATCTGCAGGGAGAACAAGCTCTGCAGAGCCTGACCACGCCGTGTTCTGATAATCCGCAACGCTGCCCTTGATGGTAACGGAAGCCGTTTTATCATCCACCGTCACTTTGTCGCCCGAACCGTAGGCAATGGTCGCATACAACGCAAGCGTATACGCGTTCGTGTCCTGTGTGACCGTAAACGTGCCGCGCTTGTACCCGTAAATATCCACCGTATAGTCGCCGACAATGATGGAATCAAGCTCCAGCTTGCCGTTGTTTGCTACGGCAAGACTCACGTACTGATTGGCGGAATAAGCGCCGAGGAGACTGAGTTCTCCGCTGATAGCGGCAAAGTCGGGCGATTCGACCTTGTTCCCCGCCGTATCGTATACTTCGACGGTGACCGTGACCGCCTGTTCGACGAGCTGTGCGAGCACGAGGTCTTCGCGGTCAATCTCTTCCTTGCCGTCAACATCTTCATAACAAGTATGGCACTTGCTGCATTCGTAGTGGGCGCGCATCCCCTCTGCTTCGGCGGTCGGCTCGACAGCATCTACCCATTCGATGTCATGCCCCGCCGGAAGAGTGACGGACGCAACTTCTTTCGTGCCCGCCTCGTCCGAAAAGTTCAGATTGCAGCGCGAGCACGACCAATATTCGATATTGCCGTCCACGGTGCAAGTCGCCTCGACCGCCGCATGGTGGGTCATCTCGTGCCCCAGCGCCGCGATGGTGACGTCCTCGTCCGAAAGTTCGGTTTCGGCGTTCTCGTCCGCAAACAGCTTTCCGCAGTGCGAGCAGAGGTAATATGCCTCATGCCCCGCCTCGGTACACGTTGCCGGCACTTCCTCGACATAGGAAAGCGAATGCTCCTCATCGGCACATGCAGCGAAAACACCGAGCGACAGCGCGAGAAGCGCCGCCGTAAAAAGTACGGCAAGTTTCTTTTTTGACTTCATGATTTCCCTCCTGTGATTTTTAAGCCGCAAAAGCGGCTGTTTTTACGAATTTTCCGCCGTTCAGGCGTTCCGTACGAATTCGGAGCGGACCGTAACGTCGCCCTGCGAAGTGAACGAGTAAACGCTGCCGACGACATCCTCCGCTACGTCTTCTCCGTTTACATACAGGTGCGCAAGGCGCCAGCCATCGTCGGGCGCAATGTTCAGGTTAACGATGTCGCCCGTGATCGTCCAGTCGTACCCCCACTCTTCGGTAACGGTACCGCCCTCCGCTTCCTCGATCGTAAGGTCGTTGGAGATAAACCCGTTGCGGTCGAACACATACCCGGAATTGGGTTTGCCCCAGCCGTTGAGAGAGCTTTGTTCGCCGCCGAAGTTATACCATGTGCGCAGATCCGCAACGGCGCTGCCGTATTCGTCGAGCGTGGCGGAGATCATCGTAGGATTGAAGTACACCGTGGAGGTGCATTCGCTTCTGCCGAACAAAGCATAGGGCATAAAGTATTCGACATAGTACTCGTAGCATTCGCCTTTGGTGATGTCTCCCACCCGCCGAACGGCGTGTACGGGGGTGACGTCCTCTGCCGTATACATGACCTGCAGACCGCCTGAAACGAACTCGGATATCTTGAACACGTTTGCGGCAGTATTTTCGATCTCATACACGTCTTCGCCCGGCACAGTCGCATCGCCGAACGCGAAGTAGCCGCTGAAACAGGTCTGGTTGCCCGTGGCGACGGACGAGCTGTACACGGCGGCGCGGCTGTCGACGATGTGTGCTGCAACGACGATGCCCGTCTCCGAGAAATACGTCGTCATCTCCAGCGTGCCCGTCTCCGTCTGCCCGCTCTGCTCTAAAACCTTATTTGCTTTCAGCCAGTTCCTGCCCGAATAAAAACTTTCGTCGAACACGCCGTCGATGTTGATGCCCGGGTCGACCGCAACGCTCGAACCGCTTGTGTGCAGGATATACTCGTCTGTTTTGTCCGTGACGCGGTAACTGTATTCGGGACCGTTCACAAAATTTTCACTTTGCTGTGCGCAGCCCGCGAACGCGAAGCAGGCCGCCATTACGGTGGTGCCGAGAACGACGCCTATGCGTTTTACGATTTTATTCATGCCTTTCCCCTCCTTACGCCTGCGCGTTGGCAAATTTGCCGACGAGCGCCACTTCCGCGACGCCGACGCTCTTTTTGCCTTCCGGGACTTCCACGGTGAAGCGGATCGCCTTTACGTTTGCAAGGCTTGCAAATTCTGCATAGCACCCGCCGCCGAAGATGGTGTAGTACTGCCCGGTCACAATGTTATAAATGCTGTTGCATTCGCTGCTGTAGTTGAGTTCGGGGATCAGATACACCTTCTCGCGTCCGTTCTCTTCGCAGACGAAAGCGACGTTTTTGATGCTTTCAAACATCATTTCCTCGGAATTGGAGTTGTAGAACATGATGCCGCGAAGCTCGCGCGGGCTTTCCAGCGTGATCTCAAAGGTAGACGTCTGCACGACGCTTGCCGCGGCGGCGTACTTTTCCTCGAACGTCTGGCTGCAAACGGTGAAGCAGGAGAACAGACCGTCGATCATGCTGTCTGCCGAACTTCCTTCGGCAAGTTCGCCTCGGATGAGCTGAATGTTCTCCATCGCGCCCGAAATATCGCCGTATTCCCCGCCGATGCCGAAGGACGGCTGGGTTGTGACGGTCGGCCCGTTGACGTGCATAACGTCAAGCGGCTGTCCGTCTGCGCCTTCCACCGTGACCCACTTCACTTCGTCGAAACGCACCGCCCTGTCTGCATAGGTGTAGAGGTTCGTATGCGCATGATAGGCGATCATCAGTTTCTGCTGTCCGTCTACGCTCACCGTGAAAAAGGAGTGATGCCCGGGACCGCCCACCGCGTGGTTTTCGCCCAGATCGTTGCTCAAAAGCATGCCGTTTTCTTCGTCGGTGAGTTTGCGGAACGGACCGAGCGGACTGTCGGAAACCGCCTGCATGACGCCGTAGGAAGATTCCAGATAAGAGCCGATGGAGAAAGTGAGGTAGTACTTGCCGTTATGTTTGATCATGAACGGGCCCTCGTTACAGTAGGAAGCCATCTCTTCGTAGTACACCCCGTCAACCGTTTCGCCGTTCATATATTTCACATAGTCGTCAACCGTATAAAATCCACAGGCGGTGAGCGTTTTATATGTAGACCAATCGGGCGTAAACCAATCGATCATCTTTACCCCGGCGATCGCGCCGGGCGTCTGCGACCAATAGAGATACTTCTCGCCCGTATCGGGATCGATGAAAGGAGAAAAGTCGATGCAGCGCACCCAGCCTTCGTCGCCGTCCACATAGCCGCGGTCAACGGTATAGATCGAATTGCCGGAAGTGCTGTCCGGAACGCCCGAGGTTTCAAACGCCGCCATATACGCCTCATTGTCGAAGAGAGCGTATTTCACATACGACTGCGGATAGGAAGCGTTTCTGTCGTCAAAGGCAACGGGGACAAACGGCCCCGACGCTTTTTCGGATGTCGCCACGATCGGCATATAGTAGGGAGCGGATTCTCCTTCGCCCGCAGTCTTATCCGCCGGCGGGTTCAGCGTGAAAAACGCATAATAAAGCTCGTCCTCTTCGTCGTAAATGACCTCGGGCGCCCACAGAGCGTCGGAACCGTTCAAGTCTTGGGGAAGAGATACGAAACTGCCGCCGCTCTCCCAAGTCACAAGGTCTTTGGAACGAGAATAGGTAAGCCCCGTCACATACGCATAGTAGTAGCCGTCGCGCGCCGTATTATCCAGAACGAGCGGGTCTGCGCCGCCAAGGTCGGAGCTGTTACGCCGCCAAAGTTCCTTGTTGTAATAGGGTTTGTTGGGGTCTGCCAGCTCCTCATAATGAGAACCGTCGTAATAAGAGAGTTCGGTCGCCGCCTGATAGACGGTTTCCGTCTGCTCTCCGCACGCCGCAAACAGCGGGAAACACATGAGCGCGGAAAGCCCCGCCGCCATGAATTTTGTTATTTTCATTCAATTTTCCTCCTGATGATTCTGCCCGTTTGCGCAGCCTTACTCTTTTCCGCCGCCGATGTTGATGCCTTCGATAAAGTACTTCTGCATACCGATATACAGAAGGATGAGCGGCAGCATGGAAATGAATGCGGCGGCGCACTTGGCGTTGTTGTAACCGTTCCCTTCGCTGAGCATCCCCGTCAGTTCCGAGAGCGCGAGCTGCAGGTTCCAGAGCGACTTGTCGTTATACAGATACATGAGCTGTGCGGAATAGCTGTTGTAGCCGCCCACGAACGCGAACAGGAACTGCGCGAGGATCGCGGGCTTGCCGAGCGGCAACGCGATGGAAAAGAACAGCCGCACCGTGCCCGCGCCGTCGATCTTCGCCGCTTCCACGACTTCGTTGGACAGCGCGCTGTCGTAATAGGTGCGCAAAAAGAAGATGGTGCCGGCGCTGCCGAACAGCCCGGGAATGATGATCGGCAAAAGTCCGCGCGCTCCCCCGACCCAGCCTATGTTCACATAGAACAAATATCCGACAAACCCGAACGCCCCGAGCGGCAGCATCATCGTGAACACGTTCGCGAGGAAGAATATCTTTCTGCCCGGAAAACGGAATTTGGAATACACAAAGGCGACCAAAGCCGAAACAAACAGCGAAACCACGGTGGGAACGAGCGTCTGCCACATCGTATTGAAAAACCCGATGAGCAGCGACGGCACCCCGTTCACGGCATTGGGATCGAGCGTAAAGATAAGTTCATACCCTTCCCCCACCCATTCATAGGGAAACAGATGGAAGTCGCTTGCCCCTATCTCGTAATCGGACATAAAAGATGTGCAGATGATGACAAGAAAAGGAACAAACAGGATGAGCGTATAGAGCACCAGCGCGATATACGTGACGAGTTTTGCAACGGGAAAGCTCTTTTTGGCCTTTCTTTGGCGAATCGTCTTTTCCATATTACAGATCCTCCAACGAAAGAATGCGCTTGCGGATGAGATACACGGACGGGATCATCATGACGATGAACAGGAGCCAGCTCAAAATAGAGGCATACCCCATGTTGCCGAACTGAACGCCCTCTATGTAGATGTAATACATGAGCGCCAGCCCCGCATTTTCCGGACCTGCATACCCGTCCCAACTCATGGGCGCCATGATGCGCGCCGCATCGAAGGTGGTAAGCCCCGCCGTAATGCCCGCGAGTACCAAAAAGAAAGTGATGGTGGAAATCCCTGGGATCGTGATGTACCAGAACTTTTGGAAAGCGTTCGCCCCGTCCAGATCCGCCGCCTCGTACAGCGCGGGATTGATGGACTTGAACGCCGAACAATACATGACGATGCCGTAGCCCGGTGCCTGCCAGATGACGGAGATGAAAATTGCCCACGTCAGCGTGGAGGGATTCTCCATGTTATTCAGCCAGTCGATGTTGGTACCGAGTAGCGAGTTGAGCGCACCGTTCCAGCCGAAGATGACCGTCCACATGATGGACACCGCGACGGAGGAACAGACATACGGGATGAAGTAGAGCGTCTGAAAGAGGCGCGTCCCCTTCACGCTTTGGCTTAAAAACGCCGCCATGATGATCGCAATCGTCAGCGAAGTAAACTGTGCCAGCACCATGACGAGCGTCACTTTTATGGACTGCCAGATGGTGCCGATGTCCTCCCCGATGCGGATAAAATTGGCAAAATCGTTCCATTTGAGCGTATCGAGCTGGTTGTATTCCATCTCACCGAACATCGCCATGATGGAAAAGATGATCGTAAATCCGTTAAAGACGAGAAAGGCGAGCAAAGGAATGCTGACAATGATCCAGCATACAACGTTCTGCTTGGTAAAAAATTTGTTTTTGGGAAGCTGTCTACGCCCCGATCGGGTACTTTCACCTTCGGGAAGTGCGGCTGTTTTGGTCAGTTCCATATCAGAACCTCCCGTTCAGGTAGATATCGACCTCGGAAATCGCTCTGCCCGCGGCGGCGCCGTCGCTTTCCATAAACCCTTCGATCGTCGTATAGCCCGCACGCAGTTGACCGTTGAAGGAGCCGGACCAGTCGTTGACCCATTCGCCGTTTTCAAAGTATGCCCAGTCGCCGATCTCGGCGGTCTGTGCCTGGAATGCCAGCGCCCAATAGTTCTTGCCGCTACCGATCGCGTAATAATCGTCGGACATCGCAAGAGAGGTCTGGTTGGGAACGTCGCTCATCTGCATGACGTACCGCTGCCCTTCCTCGCTTGCCGCCCAGCGGATGAACTTCCACGCCGCGTCCTTCAGAGAAGCATCCGAACGCGCGGGGATAACGAGCGACGTAAAGCCGGCGAAAGCCGAAGTGCGCCCGACGAGCGGCGTGCCCGTCGCCTCGTCTACGGCAAGTTCACCCGTGTAGACTTCATTGTCATACGTTTCGCCGATGACTTTCAGATATTCATTCTCAAACGTCTCCGCACCGTCATAATAAACGCTGCCGCCCTCATACTCTCTCCACTGCTGCGCGGGAGCGATGTCGTACTTGCCGCGGTAAGAAGTCTCCAGCGAGGTAATGGCAGATTCGCTGCTCGCAAGGAGGGCGACTTCGCCGTTCACCAGGCTGCCGGCAGCGTTATCGTTGGAGAACAGCCCGATGCCGTAGCCGTTTTCTCCCCTGCCGCCGTTTCCGCCCACGGGGGAGGAAAGGCGGACGAACTCATAGAGCGCGTCGTAGGTCGAAGGGAGTTCGTGAACGCTGCCCGCGGGCGCTTCCGCCGCCGCGGCACGATCCTGATAAGAAACGATGTCCCCCGCATAATACGTCTTATCGTTCAGTTCCAGCGTGTCGGAGAGGACAAGATAGTTTGTGCCCTTGTCCGCCACCGAAAAGTCGTAATTTTCGCCGTTCCAGCCGATGCAGTCGCCGCCCACCGACCACGCGTACGCGAACCACCAGTGTGTGCCCGAACCGTATGTCGTGGGAGAATCCGGATTATACGCGCTGCTCCTTGTGAACATCTTGGAGAGATAGCGGAACTCTTCCCAGTTCATCGGAATGCGGTTGTTGAACACTTTGTACACGGTATCCCCTGCAAGGTTTGTGGAGGAAACTGCGCCTTCGAAGGGCGATTCTTTATATTCTGCGTAGCCGTGCGGCTGTACTTTGGCATAGGTACCCGTACCGTCCAAATCCTCTTCCGCAACGGAAATAATATTGATACCCTGATTTTCAAAGGCGGGAAGACTGTAATAATACGCCATCGGATCCGCGCCGAAAGGCACGCCCTGCAAATCGGCGCCTTCGCCCGCCATGCGGATGCCGTTTTCGCCCACCTCTTTATCGATGCGGAAGGTCTGCGTATAGGCCTCGGGGATACCCTCCTCGGTATAATCACCCGGATCGTTCGCATAATAATCGGAAAGATCGGTAAAGAGCCCCTCGATCGCCCACGATTTGAAGTTCTCGTCCGTCACCGTAAGCACGTCGGGCGTATCGACATAAAGAGCCGTGCGCTCTATGTTCTGGCGGTTATCGCCGTCAACATATACGCCGTCCTCGATGCCCTGTCCCTTGTTGTAATCGTCGATCATGTTCTGCATGATGCGATTTTCCGAAATAGACGCCGTGTACCAGAAGCGGATCGTCGTCTGCCCTTCCTGCGGGCCACCGCCGCAGCCGACAAGCCCAAAGGCCATACTGCCTGCAAGCAACGTGCCGAGCGCGATCGCCGTAAGTTTACTGAGTCTTCTCATTTTTCACCTCTTACTGATTTTTTTATTTATTGTGTCCGACGGGTGCCTTTCCCGCCGTAGTATCCTGCTTTGCGAGCAAGAAACTATGATCACTTCGATCCCATCACTTCTTCCTCCTTTTTCTTTACCCATGCAAACGCATCTTCGTTCGGCTTGGTTTTTTTATATTCCTGCGGGCTCATGCCCTTTTCTTTCCTGAACACGCGGGAAAAATATTTTACGTCGTCAAACCCTGACCACTTTGCAACTTCCGCAACCGTCATGTCCGTGACCTGAAAGCGTTCGCAGGCAATAGCAACCCTATAAGCGTTCATGTATTGCACGGGTGTTATTTGCAGCATCTCGGCAAACAGCGCCGTCAGCGTGCGTGCCGCAAGCCCGTTTTCCGCCGCGATCTCTTCATTCGTCAGGGGAAGATTAAAGTTGTTGTTCATGTACGTCAGGATATCGCGCATCTGCCGTCTTTTGCGGATAACTTTGAAGTCGACCTTGCCTTCCCGCTCCTCTTCGATGCACCTGCTCATAATAAGGATCAAATAGGCGCAGGTTCGCATCTGCTGAACGTCGCTTTCATCGAAAGACTCCTTCATGCTCTTCAAAAGTTCCACATAGACGTCGAACTCGTTCAGCGATTTATGAAAATTCTCCTTGGTAAACCCGCATTGACGGAACATCGCCTCCAGATTGTCGCCCGTGAGTTCCACCCAGATATACGTCCACGGATCCTGCGGATCGGGATAATAATTGTAATACTCATCCTGATACAAAAGGAAGGACTCTCCGCGGTTGATCTTATACATCTTGCCGTCCGCCGTAATGACCGTCCCCCTGCCGAACAGCACAAAATGCCACGCATTGTTGGGGCGCACCCGCGATACGGGGCCTTTCGAAGGCGGACAATGTTCATAGCCGACTTTCCCGATCCTGAATTTATATTCTTCACCGAACTCATCCACAGAAAAAGTCATTTTACTTATCCTCTTAAACGTAGTATATCTATTCTCTGTTTATATTCTACCGCCCCTCTTTCGGCTGTCAACAGGTTCTGAAAAACTATGCCGAATAATCCACCTTTTTATTTTTGACCGGTAAAACATTCGCCACTTGCCAACTTTTCGTTTTCCTAAGAATGAAAGGAAACCCCGCTAAAAATCACTTCTTTGATATAGATTCCGTTTCCGCTTTCTCCTTCGTACCGTCCTCCAAAATGGCATCCAACAAAGCCGCACAGAGAAGATTTAAGAGATCTTTCGGCATCTCTTTCAGCTGCGGAATACCGTTGATTTTTACTTCATAAGTTCTCTCGCTTCTGCGCATGACGCACCTCCCGTCCTTCAATTATAGCCTGTCATATTTTGTAGCGTGAGTGCATATACCGTTAATTTGCCGTCTGCCTTGCGCAAAACTTCCGTTCAGTCTCCGTATGTTTTCCGTATATCCTTTGTCTTTCGCCTTTGCGGGTATCGGAAAATTCGGTTTCCGTCAAGGGAAAAAATTATCGCTGAAAATTTTTAAGCCGAGAGTCTCCTCTCGGCTTTCTGTCTGCCCTCAACGCAATATTTTTTCTGCGGCGGCTTATTTTCAATACCCTCTCTTACCGCCTGTCCTTGACTGCCCCCTCCTTTTCCGATGGTTTGGTGTCCGTCGAAAGACAAAGTTCCGAAAGGAGGCGCAAATGAAAACTTTTTATCTTTTTCCCATAAGGTGCAGAAAACCTGCACCTTATTCCTCTACAATCTGCAAAAAAGTTTTGGAGGTCTCTTTATGAAAACAGGAACAATCTATGCCAGATACAGCAGTAATAACCAAACCGAACAATCAATAGAAGGTCAGATACGGGTATGCCGGGAATTCGCGCAAAGAAATGACATTGTTATTGTCAGCACATATATCGACCGCGCCACAACGGGCACCAATGACAACCGCGAGCAATTCCAAAAGATGCTTAAAGACAGCGACAAAAAACCGTGGGACTATGTGATTTGCTATAAGTTAGACCGATTTTCCCGCAACAAATACGAGATGGCAATCCATCGCAAACATCTCAAAGACAACGGTGTTAGAATCCTCTCCGCGATGGAGAATATTCCGGAAACTCCGGAAGGCGTGTTGCCTGAATCGCTACTCGAAGGCATGAACCAATATTTTTCGGAAGAGCTATCTCAAAAGACGCTTCGCGGATTACGCGAAACACGAATCAAAGAAAACTTCCCCAGCGGGCGCGTCAATTTCGGTTACCGCGTTAAAAATCAGAAAGTCGTTATTTATGAGGAAGAAGCCGCCATCGTCAGAGAAATATTCTCCCGCTATGCAAACGGCGCAAGGCTCATCGATCTTGCCAACGAACTGAACGAACGCGGCATCCTCAATAAAGGCAAAAAGTTTTCAACCAACGTATTGTACTATATCCTCGAAAACAAAAAGTACGTCGGTCTGCACACAAACCGCGGCGTAATATATGACAATATCTTTCCCGCCATCGTTTCAAAAGAGGTATTCGATACCGTACAAAAACGTATCCTTGCCAATAAATACGGCAAGCACGTCCCCGACGTCGATTACCTCCTGAAAGGACGGGCTTTTTGCGGCTACTGCGGAAAGCCGCTCCATTCCGCAACAGGTACATCGTCCAACGGCACGATTTGGCGTTACTACAAATGCGGCTCTATAAAGAAACGGACAGGCTGCCAAAACGAATCGCTGAAAAAAGAACTGCTCGAACAGATCGTTCTCGATACGCTTAAAAAAGCACTGACGGAGCCGAACAACTTTTCAATCGTCGTAAATGGGATCATGGATTTGCATAAGCAACAGCTTTCCGACGATACTCAGTTGCGTATCCTCGAAAAGGAATCGCAGCACACCGAAAAAGCCATCACCAATCTTCTGGCAGCCATAGAAGCCGGTATCTTTACCGACAGCACAAAAAACCGATTACAGGAACTTGAGGAAAAGATACTTCTTGAAAAGAGTAAAGTCAAGGCCTCTATCTCACGCGAGGCGATAGAAACCTATCTGAAATATGCCGTGCAACAATCGCCAAAACCTTTATTCGACCTGTTGTTGGAAAAGGTTATCGTATACAAAGACAAAATTCAAATTTACATGAAATACATAGGCAATACGCCAAGCGATGGCTCGCCCGAAAAAAAACGATACCCCCGACGGAACCGACTCCGTTCGGGGGCTTCTTATTTTATCTTCTTTAATTCAAATCGATCGCAAACTGCCTCACGGTGGACGAGGAAAGAAACGAAACTATATAACGCAGGTGCGAAACTTTTCCGTTGAACTATACCTGTAAAATAGCCTGATTCCCTTCTTTTTGCCCTGTTTTAACCTATTTTTCTTGTTCTATTGAGGTTGCACTATCGTCCGCTTGTGTTTCCTTTTTCTGACTGGCAGGTCAGTTCTTATTTTACACAATCGGAGTCTTTTTTTCAAGACTCATCGGTAAACCTCTCTTCAACCACGCGACTATCGCGTGGTTTTCGTTATACAACGAAAAAAGAGAGGTATAAACCTCTCTTTTCCGTGGCTGCCCGGCCTGAATTGAATATGAACTTTCCAATTCCGAAAGAGAAATCTCCTCATTCTTTGCCCCGCCATTAAAAACAATTTTTAAGCGATCATCGTATAGGAAAATGCTGTTTACAAACGTATCTATCAGTTTCCGTTTTCCTTCCTGCGTATTCACATCGATCTTTCGGAAATTATACAACGCCATACAGAACTGATCTTTCGTAAAAACAGGTGACTTTTCTTTCTCTTCTTCAATAGAACCTTCAACAACTTTTTTTGTTCTTCCAACATAGCGAGCCGTTTCATCAAGGCATCAGACGCAATACCTTTTTGAATTGCATCTACAATACGTTCAATCTCTTTTTCTTTTTGACAAAGCTCCTCTTCTAAACGAGGTAAAATCGTACTTTCTTTATATTGCAAAGAATATAAAAGCTCCGCTAACCAATCAAGTAATTCTCCGTCTTTTAACAACTCGACAATTTTATAAATAACAAAATCCTCAATCTTCTGTTTATTGACTCGCTTCTTATCGCACAGTTTTTTTCGTGCACGGTTGCAAGCATAATACCGATATAATGTTCCCGTCATACTTGTTCCGGCATAAGCAGTCATTAATGCTCCGCAATGCCCACAATAAAGTTTCAACGTTAACAAATAATCATCTTCAGCTTTATGTCTCGCAGGTGCGTGCGCGGTTCTGCTGATTTGCTCTTGTGCTCGGTCATAGACTTCTTTGTCAACAATTGCAGGAACAACATTTTCGTGAACAATCCCGCTATGCCTGTATTCTCCGATGTAAACACGATTAGACAACAGATAGCGTAAGCTTGAATATGTAATCTTCTTTCCGTTTGGTCTTAATATCCCCTTCACCTGTATATATTTATGAATATCTTTGACAGTTATCCCATCGGCACACATTTCAAAAAGTTTTCGCACGATCGGTGCCAGCGTTTCATCAATTGCCAAATAGCTATCTTTAACCATATAACCAAATGGTATTTGACCGCCATTCCATTTTCCTTTTAGGGCATTTTCTTTCATACCGCGTTTTGTCTTTTCAGCAAGTTCGGCAGAATAATATTCCGCAAAGCCTTCAAAAATTGATTCCATCAATCCGCCCGTAGCATCGTCCGTAATATGTTCGGTTACAGAAATCACCCGAACGCCGTTCTTTTTCAATGCGGCTTTATAAATTGCAGAATCATACCGATTGCGAGCAAACCGATCCAACTTCCACACAATGACAAGCTGAAAGTTCTTTTTTGCACTGTCTTTAATCATCCGCTGAAAATCAGGTCTCTTATCCGTCTTTGCAGAATACGCCCTGTCTATATACGTCCCGATAATTTCCAAATCGTTATAATCGGCATAAGTCGTGCATTCTCTGATCTGTCCTTCAATGGATTCTTCCCGTTGATTGTCCGAAGAATAACGTGCATAAATAACTGCTTTCATATACCACACCTCATTGCTTGCATTGTATCATATAATACTTGACAGATATTGTCATATATAGAAAATAATTTGGCGGCAGATACCAAAAAACATCTCGCCGCCATACAATTAAACTTCAATTCCGAAAACGCCCTCTTTCTCCAATAGCTGCGCGCGTTCCTTCCAATCGGGCATAAACATTGTCATCAAAGCATAAAACCGCCTGGAATGATCCGGCTGTAAAAAATGGACAAACTCGTGTAACACTACATACTCGATACAAATTTTCGGCATTTCGATGAGCCTGCGATTGAAGGTAAGCACTTTTCGTTTAGGTTGACAGCTTCCCCAGCGAGAGATCATGGAGCGAAAACGAATTTGCGGAAAAGGAACATCGTATTTTTCAAAAGAGCGATACATCTCATGACATACTGTCCCAACTTCCTGTTCACACGCCTTGGCAAACCACTGCTCGACCGTCCGTTTTTTCAATTCTTGCTTATCTTCTTTGACCGTCAAAAACAAAAACAATCCGTCTGTATCTACGGTATTTTTTTCGCCGAGAGCTACTTTGAGGCGAAGATCGCGTCCTAAAAAGCGAAAAGATTCTCCGTTCACATACTCGCGCTCATGCGAAGCATATTTTTTCATTTCCGCATACCGATCAAGCGCCGCGAAAATATACGCCTTTTTCTCCGTCAAAACCTTTTCCACTTCCGAAAGCTGCGTTTGAGGATTGGAAGATACATACACAGTCATATCCGGCCGAATACGGATATTTATATTTTTAACAGATTTTACTTCGTGCTGATAATGCAACTCCCTTTCAGGAAAACTCATAGTCCGTTCCATTAGAATCTCCGAAGTGCAACCGTTTTGACATTTTCGATGATCTTGTCTATTGTTTCAAAATCCAGTCTAAGTTTTCCTTCTTTTTCGTAAAAATAGAACAGATCATCGATATCCTGAGCAATTTTGTTATGGATTGCAGTATTTGTTTGCCAATCAACAGCATTGTGCTTTTCAATAATCTCGGCAATTTTCAGCGAAAGTTCTCCGATTAAATCAAAATTCTCGCCCATATTGATAACCGGTTCAAGAATTGCCGCCACGACACCGAAAAAGGCCTGCGCGTGGAGATTTCCTTTGATGCTTTCGGGATACTTGATATCCGTGATGCCCTTGCGATACTCTTCCATGATCTCGCGCATTTTGAGAAGATATTCGCTTTCGGTAATGACCTGTGCTTTATACAGATCGAGAGCATTTTTAATCTTTTTAGAAAAGTTATCGTAATATGCAGGATTTTCGTCGTAATGCTGTTTAATACTCTTTGCAAGATGCGAACGAATCGCCGCCGCCTTTGCAGAAATTGACCCCAACTCTTCCAGTTGCTCTTCCATTCCTGATTCATCAAGAATATCAACGGGCGGAGTAATCTGCTTTAATCCCGCAACTCGCATATGCTGATCGAGAAGACCCTGCATCTGTTTTTCGTACTCTTTATTGTCGATGGCATCGCAATAACGCACGCGGACGGCGCGCCTTGTCTTGCTGAATCGGATAAAATCCGCCTTAAGGCTTTCCAATTCGTCGCGAGGCATTGCCTGAATGACCTGTTCCGAATTGATGACGACGCGCAGGCTTCTCCCGAATGCACACAAAAGCTCGTAAAAATTTTTACGTTTTTCGTCCTCTTCCAGCGCGCGCTGGATCGCCTCCTCGTCCTCTTTATCGATTCCAGAAAAAAGATCCAGCATCTGCGAATGCGCTTCCCGCACGCGCGAAATGCTTGCCATAACATCAACAACAACGCCCTTAATGTCTTCCGAATCAAAGTTTTCCAAGCCTGCACCGCCGTACAGTTCCATAGCGTCGTCCAGCTTTTTCAATAATCCGCGATAGTCAATAATCCACCCAAAATCCTTACCTTCGTAAAGTCGGTTTGTACGCGCGATTGCCTGTAAAAGTCCGTGTTCTTTCAATTCTTTATCGATGTACAAAACCTGTGTAAGCGGAGCATCGAACCCCGTCAAAAGCTTGCTGCACACGATGAGAATGTCGATCTCTCCGTGTTTGAACTGCTCCTTGATCGTCTCCTCATACGTGTCGGGATCGCCGTACTCCTTCATCATCCTCTGCCAAAAAGACAGAACGACGTCGTCCGTGCTTTCGTCCACATCTTCCTGGCCCTCGCGTACGTCGGGCGGAGAAATCACGACGGCACACTTCAGATCTCCCATCTGCTCAAAGCAATTCAGATAGCGGATCGCGTCTTTTTTGTAGTTGCATGCGAGCATCGCTTTGAACCCGGTTTCCTTCAAGGCTTCGCAAAAATGCTGATCGATATCCAGCGCAATGCGTCGGATGCGCGCATCCGTGGAGGTCAAACGGCGGATAGAACTCCATTTGTTGGAAAGATCTGCCCTCTGTTCACTTGTCAGGCGCTTGGTCGTCTGTTCAAACCAAAGATCGATGTTTTCTTCATCCACGCTCTGTTCCACAAACCGCCCCTCATAGATAAGCGGCACGATAGCGTGATCGGCAACGCCGTCGGCAATGGTGTATTTGTGAATGAGCTTGCCGAATTTTGCCATCGTGTTCTTTTCGCTCTTCATCAAGGGAGTTCCCGTAAAGCCGATATAGCAGGCATTGGGAAATACGGTGCGCATCTTTGCCGCCATTGCCCCGTAATTGCTGCGATGGCTTTCATCGACAAGCACAAAAATATCGCGGGAATAATTTTTTAAGCCGCTCACTTCCACCGTATTGAACTTGTTAATGATGGACGTGACCACATCGACCGCATCCGAATTGATAAGCGTGATGAGATGTTTTCCGCTTGTTGCGCGCGCGGGTTTCAACCGCGTATGCGCAAACGTCTGCACGATCTGCCTGTCCAGTTCCTTTCTGTCCGTCACGACGACGATGCGCGGCCGCCCTGTAAGTTTCATGAGAATGTATTTGGAGAGCATCACCATCGTAAGCGACTTTCCGCTCCCCTGCGTATGCCAGATGACGCCGCTCTGCCTGTTTCCGCTGCTGTCCTTTTGGTGAATGGTCTTGATGATCTCTTTCACGGCAAAATACTGCTGATAGCGGCAGATTTTTTTGACATTTGCATCGTACAGCACAAAAAACTGCGTCAATTCCAACAGCCGTTCTTTGGAAAAAAGCGATATAATTGCCCTGTCCTGCTCTGTGGGCATTCTGCCGACCACGCATTTTTCAAGCGCGGCATTCAAAAAAGTCTCGTTTTGTTCTTTCCACACACTCCAGAATTTTTTGCCAGTTCCGCAAGTGGCATACTGCGCGCCGCTCATATTGACAGCCAACAAAATTTGCGTAAATTTATAAAGCTGCGGCACATAGTCCGTCCCCTGATTGCGGATCGTCTGCTCGATCGCCTGCTCCAAAGGAATATACGGAGCCTTGCACTCGATCACGCCGAACGGAATGCCGTTGACAAACAAGACGATGTCGGGGCGGGCATTGTGAAGCCTGTCCCAACTCTCCACCGAAAACTCTTCCGTGACGTGGAATACGTTGTTTTCGGGGTTGTCCCAATCGATGTATTTAAGATTAAAACTTTTGATCGTGCCGTCCTTTGTCTGTTCGGCGTAACTTTTGCCGAGCATGAGGGCATCGTAAATTTTTTCGCTTGTCTTGATCAGCCCGTCTGTGAGAGGTTCGTCCAGCTCATCCACGGCACGCAAAATGTTGGCATCCGAAAAAGAACGCTTTTCGCCGCCGTATTCAAAACTGTTCAGTTTTTCAAGCTGGATCTTCAAGATCGGCTTTAACAGAACGCCGAAAGGATTGTCGCGCAAAGCCGCGCACTCCTCTCTCGAAAGATATGTATAGCCCATCCTTTTCAAAACCTCAATGGCGGGGTTTTGCGAAACGCTCTTCTCATTTAATACAAAATTTTCTTGCATGGCAACACCTCTTTGCGCACTGTCAATTTACGGAACATATTTTTCATAAAAATGCTTTGTGCCGAGAACATTCATTTTTCTTACCTTTATGCTCCAGCCGCGATCTTTTGCAAGTCGAATGAGCATTTTGGCATTATCCGTTTGAAGTACACGTTCATCGATGATCAACCCCGATACAAGATCGGCATATAAACGATTGTCCGTCAACTCAAACTCTAACAGTCTCCATTCCTTCTCATTTCTCCAACCTATTTCTTTTGAAAGCAACTGGCCAAGCAATTCTTTGTTAATTTCGACATATAATTCCTTATCCTGAAATTCGTGAAAGAAATAACGATCTAATTTTGCAAACGAAAACTCCTGCACCTTATCCACATAGATCATTCGAAACAGATTGCACAATTTTCTTTTTATCATAATGGGAAGCGACTGTGCTTTCCATAAATTATATTCGATACAAAATCCGCGGTTACTATTCGCATAAAGCCCCCACATTGTATCCGAATCATATGTTTCGGTCATTGAAAACACATAGATATTCTGTCTGTTCTTTTCATTAAATTTCATCAATGCGCTTAACGGTTCTTTTAGATCATCCGAGCATTTATTGATTGTTTTTTCAATCCATTGCAACAGATCGGCTATGTATTTTTTTGCTCTCGCTCTGGGAATACCGCTTTTTTCTAACGCATCTAACGCTTTATTCTCATCCAACTGCCAAGTCGTCTTATCTACACAAGCAACAGCTTTTTGAAAACGAAATTTTTCAATCGGGGTTGTATAAAACTTTCTGTCTGAATTTTTACGAAGCCATTGATTAAAATATCGCCAAGGCTCCTCCAAAAACATTTGTCTGCCCGTTTCAATATCTTTCATCGGATCAAATCGAACGGAACAATCAAAATCGTCATTGAGTGAACTTGCCTTTGCCATCCAAAGATATTTATTCTGTAAGCCGTCCAAAGCATATGCAAAGGCTTCCCCCTCGATCGAACGATATTTATAGAGTTTCCCGTCATTCGGCAAACATTGTAACAACCTTGCAAAGATTTCTTCGACTTCCTCTTCCGAACAAGTTTCCGCGTTGGTCGAATACATTGCATTCAAGTGCTGTTGATATAGTTCTTCTTTTGTCATGATACCAATTCATCCACGCGCACGATGCCAGTTAAAAGTAACTGCATCAGCGATTTTTTCTTTAATTTTTCCTGCTCGATATCCTTTTTCAAAAGTTCTATCTCTTTGTCCGCCGTACACAAAATTTCTGCGATCGCGGTTTGTTCTTTTTCATCCATAGGCAAGAGTAGTTTATTAGATAAAAAAGTGGTATTTGAGATGTTGATTGTATTTTTTGCTCCTTTTTGAATTATTGGATTGAGATAATTGTTTGTATTTATAGGAATTTCAAAATAACAATGTAAAATATATCCCAAAGCATATGTTATTGGCTTAAATACTCCATACAACGGAGACACTGCCACCTTATCTAATTGACTTTGCTTAATAATGCCAAAAGGAAATTCACCTGTAGGACTCTTAGTATAAACAATATCACCAAATAGCACCACATTATAATTTGACGTATCAGATGCCGCGAAACTCCTCCCTAAATGCTCAATTTGATTAACAACACCTTTCTGTACTGCAACAGAGCAAATCTCCAAATTTTGCGCTACGTTCTTTTCATCTCTTTCCCTTAATACTTCTTTTAATTTTACTATTCGCCACTCACAAGAAAAGCCTGGGAGACGTTTTTTGGCGGTTAAAAGTTGTTGCATGAGATATTTTTTCTGCTTTTGTTTTTCAGCCAAAAGCTTTTCTTTTAACGCAATTACCCTATCCTGCCCCGCCAAAATTTCCGCAATCTTTTCTTGTTCCGGATGTGCCGGTATTGCTATTTGAAATCCATTTAACAGGGAAATATTTAACCCTCCACGAGTGCCATCTCCAGACGATATTTTTCTCAACTCCAAGTACTTGCTTTCTAAATAGAAAAACAAATAAAGATAATAAATATCTTTGGGTACAAGTGCAGCTATTGACTGATTAGTACACAATTCAACCTCATTAACAGCCACACAACCTCTTGTTTTACCTTGCCCAGCTAAAGCAATCAAAACACAATGAGTAGGCAATATCGTTGTACTACAAACCTCATATCCTTCTTTAGTAATATTTGATTTTGTATTATAAATGAATCGATTGTGTATTTCACCTGATGACATCCATCGAATATTCCCGTCCCAATATTTTTTTACACTTGTTGAAGGAGTTGCGCCAGGTATAATACGTTCTGAAACGCTTCCTATTTTAGAAATTCCCCACTCATTCGGCACAATTCCAATTTTTGTCCGTTTATATCCTTCGGGCACTTCTCCACGCCGTATGCTTTCAATTCTCGCTTTGATCGTCGGATTCATCCTGCTTCTCTCCTGCGGTGAGTTGCCGCAACTTATTATCTTTTAGCTCTTTACTCTTGTGAGAAAATAACTTTTTCATTTCACCTTCAACTTTATCAAGATATGTATCAGTTTCACCCGAAGAAATAATATCACCAAACTGCAAATACAAATCTTTGCGTACATGTTTTAATTTTGACAACATCTGTGCCCTCAAAAATTTCAGCTCATCCCCTTCGATTTGAACCGTATGCAAAAATACACGTACAAATTCAACCAAATTCTGGGCTTTCTTTAAGTTCTCTACCATTTCCTTTTGTCTTCTATTCAACCGCGTCAACGCATTTGATTCAGAAATTTTCTTCAACGATTTTGTCACTAATTGTTCTATACGAGAGTTTTCGGAATAATCCGCAGGCGTCAGGAAATCTATACGCTTTTGCTTTAACAGCGGCATCACCTTTTCCATATTTTTTGTATGTGGGTTATACACTCCGATTGCGATACCTCCGCCATTTTTTACAATTTTCATGGCAGGAATATCCGTCTCGCTATCGCCTATGTAAATAAAATTTGTAAAAGGAATACGCCTCTCTTCGTCCTCCTTATATTCATTTACAGAATCTTCGTCGCTCAAATCAAGACAATTCTTATTTATCCGAAAAAGGTACTGGGTTTTTGTTGTATAGTTGACAACCTGGCGCGGCCAATAAGCCTCTCCCGATGCACTATACAGAAAAGAAGAAGCGTATATCTCCTTAAAAAATTCCGCAATACTTGTCCCTTGAATAATTTCCTTTAATCCCGCAGAAATAATATAGTGTTCAACATATATGCACAATTCTTCTGCAATTTTATTAATGCGATCAAACCAAGTATCTACCCCGGGAAAAAGTTCAATGTCCTTTCCGAGACTGTTAAAATCTTTTTTAGTTATGGAGATGTCATGACCAGCTTTTTTTATTATGGTCATCATATAGGCAAGAATCTTATCCATGCCTTCTTTTTTCGCCATGCCGTTAGACTGATCCCAAAATTCCTTTGATGAACAATTTAATTTAGGAATCAACCCAAATTCCTGCATATCTTTTGGCGAAAGTGTTTTATCAAAATCATAGCAGATTGCAACAATCGGCCACTCTTCATTGTATTTTTTCATGCTTTTTCTTCTCATAATATTCCCCTTTATCTTAGATAATCATTTCTTTCTCCGTCTCTTCGACGAGTTTATCAAAATCGCTCTCATACAGACGATCTTGCACAATGCGATACTTTTCAAATTCGCTCTCGGCATGACGGATCGCATCCTTCCGGGAAATGCTTCCCGCATTTTGCAATACTTCTCTGCCCGTCAACTGCAAATAAGAATCAAGCTTTGTCGCCCAATCTTCCATTGTCATCGGAATTTTGCGCTTTGCAAAATCTTCAGCGAAATCCAAAAACGCCGAAACAATGCGCCCCAACGATTCCAACTCCTCTTTGGTCAGATAGTTTTTTGCAACGCCGACGTCTGTGCGCAGAATTTTTCCGTCGGGTGAGCCTTCCCATGAAGTCAAGCCCATATGCGGTTTATCACTGTCAGCACGTGCGGCAATCAATTCCCCCGCCGTATGCCCCGTCACGGCATAATGCATTTTATTCTGCACGGTTGCAAAAAACTTTTGCGACGTGGGCGCTTTGGCATCGTAATCGATACTCGTTGCATAAATGTCCGTAATTTTCTGATAAAACCGCCGTTCGCTCAATCGTATTTCGCGTATCTCTTCCAGCAACCGCTCAAAATAATCTTCCCCGAGCGCCGTACCGTTTTCCATACGCTTTTTATCGATCACATATCCGCGAATGGCAAACTGCTTTAACACCTGCGTTGCCCAGCGCCGAAACTGCGTTGCGCGAATGGAATTGACGCGATAGCCGACGGAAATCACGGCATCCAGACTGTAATGATCGACTTCACGAGATACTTGGCGCGCCCCTTCCGTTTGAACTACTCGAAATTTTCGAGTAGTTGCCTCACGTTCCAATTCTCCCGATTTGTAGATCTCTTGCAGATGATATGTTATTGTATTAGATTCCACGTCAAAAAGCGTCGCCATCATTTTCTGCGTGAGCCAAATCGTTTCGTCTTCGTAGCGAACTTCAATGGAATCCTGCTTCGACTGCAATTCAAACGTCAAAAATTCTGCCGTGCTGTTTCTAATTAAAAGGTCTTTCTTTTCGCTCATAATCCCAGCTCCTTCAGATATTCCGCCATTTTCTTCTGCACTTCAGAAAGCTCTGCCTCGATATTTTTGATATTGTTCTGTACTTCTTCAATATCGACAAGCGGTTCTTCCTCAAAAGTATCGACGTAGCGGGGAATATTCAGATTAAAATCGTTCTCTTTGATCTCGTCAAAGGTCGCGCGGTAACTGTATTTTTCGTCCGTTTCATAAGCGCGGTAATGCGACAAAATCTTGTCAATATCTTCGGGACGCAAAATGTTCTGGTTTTTACCCTTTTCGTAATTGCCTTCGCCGCTGGCATCGATAAACAAGACGTCGCGCGTGGTTCTGTTCTTCTTAAACACGAGGATACAAGCGGGAATGCCTGTTCCGTAAAACAGATTTTCAGGAAGTCCGATCACAGCATCCAACAAATTATACGTTTCAATCAGTTGACGACGAATCCGGCCTTCCGCCGCCCCTCGAAACAGTACGCCGTGCGGCAACACGACCGCCATTCTGCCGTTCGCGTCGTCCAGCGTGGCGATCATATGGAGTACAAACGCGTAATCCCCTTTGCCTGAAGGCGGAACGCCTATATCAAAACGATGATACTGATCCATTCCCGAAAGCATTTTTTCTGGCTTATTCCCCTTTTCATCGACGGGTGCTTCGCTCAAAAATCCCGCATCCCATTTATCCAACGAAAACGGAGGATTGGCGACGACAACCTGGAATTTTTTCAATCGGTCATTTTCCAGCAACAGCGGATTTGCCAACGTATCACCGTTCATAATTTCCGCATCATCAACGTTGTGCAAAAACATATTCATTTTGCAAAGCGCCCACGTCTGCGCGTTCTGTTCCTGGCCATAAATACGGATCTTGGAAGAATGCGCTTCTGCCGCAGCCTTCAACAATAGTCCCCCGCTTCCGCAAGTCGGATCGCAAATACGATCATTTTCTTTCGGAGCAACCAGTTTTGCGACCAATTCGGAAACACGGCTCGGCGTGAAAAATTCCCCGCCCTTTTTCCCTGCATCGGATGCGAACCGCGCTATCATATACTGATAGGCATCACCGATAATATCGTTATCCGCAAGTTGGGAAGGCCGAAGGTCAAGCTGGTTGAAATCCTGCAATAATGTCCTGAGCGTCGCATTCTTCGTCTTCGGCTCACCAAAATCTACTTGTGAATTAAAATCAATAGCGCGGAAAACATTGTGCAGTTTGGCGCTATTGTTCGTTTCGATCTGCTGTAACGCTACGTTGATCTTTTGTCCGATTTCTGCGTCATTGCGATTATTATAAAGATAATCAAACGTGGATGTATCGCTCATTGTAAACCGCTCGCGACGCATCGCACGTTCCACCCTCACCATATCCCCTTCGTATTGCTTAAGATAATTCTCTTTTGTTTCCTTATATACGTCGCTCAGATATTTTACGAACAGCATAGAAAGTATATAATCCTTATAACGGGAGCTGTCAATTTTACCGCGAAATGTATCGCACGCACTCCATAACACATTTTCAATATCGTTTTGCGTTGTCATACCAATTCTCCTTCGTCAATCTTTTTTATAAGTTTCGCATATTGTATGCGGTTGAGTTTTCGTTTCTCTGCCCAAAGTCTACGTAACAATCGAAGTTCTTTCTTTGCTTCCAAATGGTATTTCCCTATCAATTCTTGTTTTTGCAGGGAAATTCGCGGGATCTTGCATTCTGAAATGCTCTTTATGCTGATCGTTGCCAATGTCGTGCTCGCACTTCCCTCTATAAAAAGCTGTTTGCGGATTTCATCGCTGTCTAACATGGCGTACAGATATTTTGCATCGACACCGACTGCGTGAATGATTGCAAAATGAGAAGGAATCAACAAGCCGATATCCGAATCGTCCTCAATAAAAACGACCGTATAAGGCGCACTCAGACGCAACAAAATATCCCCTTTCTGCGTCAGAAATTCATCGGTTATCTTCTCTGTAAATCGCATCGGTGTACACGATCGCGCCTCTATCGCCCCAACATCGTCATCGATATTTCGCAAACTGAGCACGCGATACAAATTTCCGCCAGTCTCTGCTTTATGCAATCGAGACAATACCGCTCCCGTTTTTAATGTTGCAATATCCTGTATTCGCATTCAAAACTCCAAAATTATTTGTACTGATTTTCTTGTGATTATATTATAAGCTCTATTTTTATTATTGTCAAGCCTTTTCAAAATTTTTTGCACTGTTTTATTTGTGATTTTATAATAGCATATTTATTTTATTTTTAGCAACAATTTTTTAAACAAAATACAAACATATGTTCGTATTTTATTGACAAGCAGAAATATATATGATATAATGCAGGAGTATAGGTGTAGATGACACCTGTACTCTTTTGCCATACTATGATGTGAGTATGGCGTAGTTCTCCATTATATAGGAGTGACGCAGAAAAATCATGTCTGCGGTGCGGAGCGCGATTTGCTCCGTTAGGTTTTCAGCGCATATTGCGCTGCACCCGAGCCGTCTGAAAGACGAGCCGTTATGGGGCTTTATAAGCTTACAAATTTTTGAACTTGTAAAGCCTTTATATGGTCGTTGTTTTTCGTCAGGCAATGATGGGCTTTTTTGTGATACAATTTTTCTGAAAAAGCCGATCTTCTCTTTGCTTGAAAAAGATGTGCGATGAAAGGCTCTTTTAAGTGTACTATTTTTTATGCAGTTGAGCCTGTTTTATCTCGCATTTTTGGACGCGCGATCATGAGTTTAATAAACGTACAATTTTAGATGTCGGAGCGCGAAAGCGTATTCAACAGTCGGCATCACAATAGAATGGCTAACCACCATAGAGCAATACGAAGTTGCTAAACACGATTAAGGTCGGTGATACGCGAACAGCTGTCAGCGACTTTTTTGCGCCCTTTTTTAGATTGTCTCCCCTACTTTATGCAAGAGGGGTAAAGATAAAAAATATTTATTGGGAGGTGTTTTATGAAAACACAAAGAACGATCAGACCGCCGTAAACGGCAAACTAAATTATAAATTAAGAATTATTCACTATAAAAAGCCCCCTGCAAGGGCGAACGGCACCAAACCGCATTGCGGCTTTGGTATAGTGAGCTATACCTTTTTTACAAAAAGGAATCAAAATTTTTTAGGAGGATACATTTATAGCCTATATTATTTGTCATATGGAAAAATATCAACGGAAGGATATTGTCGGGATTGAACGCGAAAACGAACGTGACGAAAACTATTGTTCCAAAACTAATCCACAGATAGACCATAAAAGAACTCGGCTTAACTTTCATTTTATTAAGCCGCACAGCAGCTATATTGCGTTTATCAATCAGAGGCTTAAAGACCTCGCTCCGAAACGCAAAGTAAAAGATGATGCTGTACTCCTATCGTCCTTCTCTATTGGAGCAAGTCCAGAATTTTTTACAGGAAAAAATCGAGACGATATTGACGCTTTCTTTTTCGAATGTACTGAATTTTTTGCTGAACGATACGGCAGAAAAAATATTATTTCAGCCGTCGTCCACTTAGACGAAACCACACCTCATATGCACCTTAATCTGATACCAATACTTGAAGGAAGACCGTGCGCAAAAAAATTATTTGATCGAAACGCACTTACTATCTTGCAGACCGATCTGCATAAAGAGGTAGGAAAACATTGGAGTTTAGAAAGAGGTAAAGAAGGCAGCCCCGCAAAGCACCTTGACACAGTAGCCTACAAGGTAAAGAAGATGAAAGACGATGCAGTAGCTGCCGTGTTGCAGGCTTCCGAAGCCGAAAGACGAAAAGAAGCCGCTGAGCAAAGCCAATCCCATGCGGAACAAGCCACGCATGAACTTGAAGAAAAGCGTGAGCACTTACAGCGTGAGGTCACCCCTCTCCAAGCCGCAGCGGACGTCGCACAGGAATACAACACAGGAAAACGTAAGCCGAATAAGAGAGATGTACCGATACTTGCTGCCGACAATGCAAGATTAAAGCAAGAGCTTGAATACAGCATAAAAGACCAGCACGACGTCTTTCAGCTCTATCAAAAGACCGAGCGAGAGAGACTGTCGCTCCAAGAGGACGCCAAGACTTTGAGAGATCTACGAGAGCAAGCGCCGGATAAACTTCGAGAAGCGTTAGCAATTGCCGAACAACGAAAGGCTGCCAAGCGATCTTCACCTTTCAAATCGACGGGAAACATTTGGAGCAAATAAAACTGAATAAGCGCTAATAAGGAGGAAAACGTATCGAATAAAGCATGTCGGAAAAAAACAAACAACTAAAAACGAAAGATGAAATTTCTGATGCAGATCTGTTATCTTTGGCCAGAACACTCTTACCTTCGTTAAGAGAATATCTTTCTTCAGAAGAAGGTCAAAAAGACTATGCTGAATGGAAGAAACAAAAACTGAATAATTCTATTTAGAATAAGATCCCATTGCATTCATAGGGATATATAAAACCGCAATAAAATATTTAGAGTAGAATCCGTCGCAAGACAACTGATGAAGCGGTATTATTTTTAAAGTATTTTATATTATTTGAGAGGTTGCGCCGAAAATCACAAACCCTGAACAACGGCAAAGGGCGGAGTCCGAATGGACTCTGCTTTTTTTATTTTTAGAAAGAAAGTAGGCAGGACATTATGTCCTGCCTACTTTCTTACAATCTGAACCTTTCAAGCTCGTTAATTGGAATTAAAATCCCAAATGTACGCTTTACAATAAATAAGTTCAAATTGTTTTGATTTGGCTGCCCCTGACAGACTCGAACTGACGACACTTCGGTTAACAGCCGAATGCTCTACCGCTCGTTACGGTTTATATGGTAAAATTTTTAAGACATTCTGTAACAATTTCATTTTGATAAATTCTCTCTTCGGGAGTCATCAATTTCAAAATTCTTCTTTTATATTTATCTACTATTCGTTTATTTATTTTAATTGTAATCTTCCGCCAAAAATCACCACCTTTAACATAATTAATTATAATCGGAACAACAGCTACTATAATCGGTATAACTATTGAAAGAAAATAAGAATTTTTCGTTATATCTTGAACAAATAAATTTACAAGAACTGTCCCAATTGCAATCAAAACATCAATGACTACCCACCAAAATTTCAGCATGAAAATGCTTAATCGAATACCAGCACCATAATTCTCTTGATATTTACTTACTGCTATCTTAACCGCATTACTATGCTCCATTTGATTAATACTCTTTTGCTCTCGTAGATCTCCCTGAAGCCGTTCAATTTGGAGGTTTTTCCCCTGCATTTCCAATTGAACCAACTCGTCAAAACTTTCTGCAACAATACTTTCCGATATCTCCTCCTCTCCTTCGCTCGAATTCTTAAAAATTAAATCATAAAGTTTTTCTCGACGTCGTTCATCTAAATTTAAGATATGTCCATAATGATTTTTATCTAACCGTTTTGCTGTTTCATTTATTTTATCAAATAAAAGGTTATCTGTCTGTTGAGCACTATAAGCTATTTGCGATAATCGTATCAACGGTAAATCGTCACACATCTTAAATTTTGTCCATAAACCACACATTAAACCATCATCCGTAATAATTGGTACAGATTTGCTTGTAAGCAAACACTTTTCTCCATCCATTTCGCTTTCTCTTACAAACAATTTAATAGTTTCAACTAATGCACTATTAGTTGTAACCAAAATAGGCAATTTAGCATCCCCACCATAACGATATTTATAATTGCTTTTACGCAATACATTTATTTGGTTTATATTATAGACATCTCTTTTAACAGAACTTTCCTTCCATTTTGGATGCATTTTAGAAATATATTTTATTAACCTCTCTGTATCTAATGTATGTTGATGAACCAACTCTATGTTCCAATTAACATCTTCCTCGATGGATATTCCATTTTCTATAAGAATTGAGTTTATATTTTCAGCGTCGATAGAAAAATCCAGCGATTTATAATCGTTTGCCATGCAAAATTGCCACATCTCCAAATCATTAAAACAACCAGCTTTTTCATCTTCGCTTGCCTTATTTAAAGCATCTTTAACCTCTTCGATTGTTCGTCCAAAAATACAAATTTTCCCGCCATATATATCTCGTATCAATTGCACCAGTTCCTTGGATGCTTGCACATTTGCTTCATTAGAATAGCCTAAAATTCGCAAAGCTAATTTAGTATCAATGAAAAATTTAGTTCCTGTATTCTTCTTTTTTGCATCCAAATCGTCTGCTTGCGATATTCCAATAAAAATTATTATTCCTTTTACAATCTGTAAAACATGATTAAAACATATATCTTTTGCTTCAATAATCCACTGCAAATACCTTTTTACAAAATACTCATCAGAATATAAAACAGGCTCAACCTCTATAGCTCTCTTTGAAAAAAGAGCAACTGATGCATTATAATCACTTACTGTAAACAAAGAAGATAGTGCTCTTACAATTCTGTCATCATCCCAATCCTGATTATATTTATCATATAAATACTTTTTGATGGATAATAAAAGCATCTGTTCATTGCTTTTTAATGCATCCATTTGATTTTCAAATACTTTAATATCCATTGAACAATTTACTAGGCGATATGCATATTTTTTCTCTATATTTTTATTGGAAATTAATATGCCCATGGCAATTTTAACTATACCACGGGAAATAGTTATTCCAAATTCATTTGTTAGCGCTTTAATCAGTTCACCTTCTGGCAATTCATTGTTCGGAGATTTATATAATACATATTGAATCAAATTACAAAAAACAATATATGGATTATCACATTCCTGAATGTAAGACAACGCATACAGAGCACTTCTATTTTTCATTTGTTTATCCTCATAAAGTATCTTTTTTACTGGTCTAAATATTCAACTTCTTTGCAAATAGATCCTCTCTTATTTCTATATACCAATTCTATATGCAAAACAAATCTTAAATTGAACAATTTTATTTTACCATATAACTAATTAAAAGGCAAGGGGCTATTTTTTGAATAGCCCCTTGCCTTTTTTATTCTCCCACAAACTGCCCGTAGTCCATGTTCAACACAATGTTTACTTTATAGCCCCTTCCGACCTCAATGCGGCTGATGAGTTTGCAGATGATCATTTTCTTTTCCTCATTGGTCGCTGCGTCAAACGATTCAGCCCATCCTTTGAACTGATCGTAATATGTGTCGAGATTCTCTATTATCGACTTCTGTTCGTTCAACTCTTGCAATGCCTTGGGTATTTTTTCATCGAACTCTGCAAGTTTTGCTTTCGTCAGTTCTATTGCCCTATTCAGAGTTTCCAAAGAAAAACTTGATTCGTTCATCAATACGTTACCCACTTCTGCAAGCAGACGATTCAACTTCTCTTGTTCTTTTGCCTGTTCCCGCAAAAGTTCCGCATAGATCGCCTTTTTGCTTTTCAAAGTTTTTTCATAACTCTTTTTTAGAGATTCATCCTTAACGCTTCCCTGCATTTTCTGTAAAACGGCATGAACCGCTTCTAAAACGACACCATCAATCTTTTTAGACGCGTATTGCGTCTGCCCGTCACAAGGACCTCTTTTATGTATTCTCTTTGAGCAAATGTATTTTATTCCCTTGTATTTCTTTTTTGTCCCATCTGCAAGCATGACCGAATCAGAATAAGTAATTGCATATAATTTTGCTCCGCAATGCGCACAGAAGATATTGCCGCTCAATAGCGAGGCTCCTCTCGTGGTATATGCGATATTCATCCGTTCCTGCCTTTCGCCCTGCCGCGCTGCGACAATTTTCTGTGCTTCTTCAAATTCGCTGTCCTCCACAATTTTTAGCGCTTCTATGATCTGCGACGACTTTCCCCCGCGAACAAATCTTCCCGTAAAGATACGGTTGTGCAGGATTCGGTTTATAGTATTCGACTGAAATTTAGCACCACGGTGCGTCTTATAACCGAGCGCATTGACGGCATCGCTCAGCCTCCAACTTCCGTATCCTTCCGCCACCGTCTTATGAAAAATGAATTGCACGATCGCGGCTTCTTCGGGGACAACTTCTAACGCGACCAATTCTTTCCCTTTTTTGTTGCATGCGCCGCTCTTGACAAAACGGTATCCGAACGGGCATACCCCACCCGTGAATTGCCCCGCCTCTACCATTTGCCGCATACGGGTTTGAACACGCATGGAAGTTTTGCGACTCTCCCCGCCAGCCTGCCAAAAACGGATATAGTTCATGAGATAATCCACATCCGTTTCAAATGTCTGTTGTCCCTCTTTTGCACTCCACACTTCTACGCCTGTTTTCACAAACCATTCAAGTACAAACGGCGTTTCGTTTGGAATACGTCCGAGCCTGTCGAACATGAACACGAGCAAAATATCAAACTCTTTTTTCTCTGCGGCAATTTTCAAATCCTGAATGGCATCCCTATCTTCGGCGGAAGTCTTATACCCGGAAACACCCTTCTCTAAAAACTCTTTACAAATTGTTCAGCCATTTCTTTCCGCAAATGCTCGGCAAGCCGTTCGCTGCATGGGGATGTCGTCATGATCCACTTGCCCCTTCGTCGATACACGATACAGACAATATACTCGTTTCATTTTTTTCTTCTCCTTTTCGCATCTTATCTTTTACTGCACGCTCGAACACACTTCCCAATATCCGTTTCGTCCCCGCGAACGCATCCGCTGCATTGGTCGCGTCAAAACGAATGGTTGCCTGCGCACCGTCCTTTTCAAATTTTACAAATTTCCCTTTTTCATCTTCCCCGATAATAAAATCCACTTTCCCCTCCGACGGAAGATGAAAGCCGTCGGCATAATTCCGATACGTTTCATCTTCCAATGATGTTCGTTTTCTTCCTTATGCCGTTCGGCATGATTATTCAATTGTTAAGAAAAATCAAGAGCGCAAGGGCCGTAGTCCTTGCGCTCCCGCTGTTATCTATGATTTTTTTGTTTGTCCGGGCCGTACTGCTCCCGCAGCGTTTCATATCCCGTTAATACGAGTTCGACCTTCGTGATGTGATGCTCTTCGAGAAAAGCATTGATCTCGTCTACCTTTTCCGCTTTCAGCAATGTGTCGAAGTGTTTGGTCGCTTTCTTTCTCTCTTCCTTATGCCGCTCTTATATATTTATTTAATTTTTATTCCATTTAGCATATAATTTTGTTTCAACGAACAGCAGATTTCCCTCTTCGTCATATTCTGCCGCGGGAAGTGTGTCTTTTGAAAAATCCCATGCGTTGATGCATTCCGGTTCTTTATACCATCCCGCAAAAGTATATCCTTCCCTGCGCGGTTCGTACGGAGTATCTTCTATCAAATCGCCCCTCTCAAAATCATTGATGAAGAAGTATCCTTCATTTGGTTCTCCCTCATAATTGAACATATATGAGGTGTTTGCTGCTTTTATTTGAGATTCAAACTCCCCTTCTTTTACAGATACCGTGTAGGCATTGATAATACCACTTTTTGTATATAAATGTTCTTGCTGATAGTCAACCAACTTGGAACACAAAATATCAAATAGTGAACCTGTAATGTAATACATCCTCATTTCATTACTGTTTCCCCAAGGGCCAACTCTCCACATCAAATCATCCAAATAATCTTCTGCATTATTGGAATAATACTCTTTATCCCCATTACCCCAACAAAAAAATCGATCATTGTGAGATCCTGTTGAATGACTATACGGAAAATACACTTTCTTTTTGTGTCCTACATTTAATGAATAACCTACGTCATCCACCTCTCCATAATGTACTTCCATTGTACACGTTACAATACCATCTCTGAAATAAGCAGGTATATACAAAACACTTTTTTGTTTACCTTGTTCCGTCAAGTCAAGCACCGAATAATTTCCAGCGGACATCTCGTGATAGGCAAAATCTCCTTCCCATATAAATTCGTCTTTAAAATCAAACGTCGAGAGGCACCCGCTGATGCCGAGAATACTTACCCCCGCCAATATCATTGCCATTATTGATGCCGTTATTCTTTTCATGCAATATCGCTCCTTTATTATTTTGTATAATTTTTGACTGCAAACTTTCAGTGTTTGTATATGCCGTTAATTATACGGCATATACAAACACCCTATATAAAACATATCCTCTCAAATCTACTGCATAATGTTTCAACTTTCCATTTTTTTAATATCGTGTTTACACACAACATATTGCCTTGATGCTTTAAATTCATTCGTATGCCAAGTATCCGACCAATTCCCGGAAGCCCCATAGCGAACATATATAACATCAACATCTTTTAATTTTTCAATATCAATTATAAAGGTAAAAGTCAAAACCTTTTCCGACGAAGAACTTATTTCAAATTGCTGTTCAGCCAATAAGGTCGCATTTTTAGATTCGCCGTCATAAATAAATATGTACTGATACCCGTCGTTCACCTCCCATGCCGTCAACTCTATTTGAAGAACAAAATATTTGAACCCCATTGCTTTTAGAGCATCATAGCCGGGAGTCTCCCAAGTCATCCCTATGGGAACTTCATCCCAACGTTGGTTAAATCTTCCGGAATCTGTAATTGTATAATCGGCATATCTTCCACAAACAAGGCCATCAAATCTCCACCTCGCATACAAATTTACTGTTCCTGTCTGATTTTTGCTGATCGATGTTACTTTTTTTGTTAATGCCGCATCAGAACACCAACATACAAATTCGCAATGCGCTTCTCTATCGGGATAGGGAATGTGGAATGCTATTGGATATAATTCAAGTCCTACACCATATTGATATCGAGAAGGGCCTCCGTAAGCAGTATCATACTTGAATTTAACATTATAGCAATTGATCGAAAACCATTTTCCTTCCCACTTTGCGTATAATACGATGTCCTCCTCTTTATCTTTAATTTCTGTACATTGTTGAGTATACTGTGAATCCAAAAACCACCCTTTAAAATCATAATTCGTTTTGGTCGGAGATTTTAATATTATCTCATCTTCAAACGTGTATCCCGTCGGATTCTCGGACGCATTTCTCCCGCCATACAAATTATATGTTATCTTGTATCTCCAAGCGGCTTTCAACTGTATATGCCCATTCCCTTGTGCTTTCGTGCAATCAGGCATAACGCTTCCTATCAATTCCCCGATCAATTCAGGATTTTCAGGACACTCCTCTATCTTCCACCCGACAAATTGATGGCCCTCGGAATCTTCTTCCAATATCGGCAATGCATTCGCTATATTACTCCCCGAAACAAATTCCTCTGTTTCATCAAACTCTTCCGGCATCTCCCCGCCGTTCAAATCATAATATATGCGATGCATTTCATCATCAAAATGCGGAGTCAATTCTATAACTTCTCCGTTTGTTCCCAAATCGGGTATTTTATCCCCCAATTTAAAATCCGTTCCATTTCTCGTAAACTTTGAGAGTGTTTTATTTTCTATGATCTCCAGTTTACGAAAATCTTCTTCTAGTTGATCAAAACCATTTAATTGAGCCCCGTATTCTACACGATAACTTGCATCGGCTGCCCAACCGCTTTGAACTGAATAATAGTAGGTCTTTCCGCCATATGTAGTTTTTATGGTATACTTTTCTACCGACCATTTCGCCGATAAAGTCACTTCTTCTGCCTGTATATCCCACGCTACTACTTGTTGTCCTTCCGCATCGGCATACATTATACCATTATAATACCAGCCTTGAAATTCTTTCCCGCCATCAGATTCGGGCACAGGGAATTGCACGCCTGTCGCACCATATTCCACGAACATGGGAGAGACCCCTTGCTCGTCAAACTGCACATATGTTTGACTCATATTTACTGCATATACGTTCTCTGAGGGTGAACTCTCCGATTCAGCGTAAGAAATTTTTGTTTCTGCTGCTGTCCATAGATGAAGCATACAAAACATTACCATAACTATAAACAAGCCACATACCACACCAAGTGCTTTAACTTTTTTCATAATCTTCCTCCTCATCTATAAATTATTTATTATAAATCCTTGATGACGTCGATCGGCTTTTTGCAGGAATTGCGGTAGCAAGGGATAAACGTCGCCGCAAGCGCCACGCCCACGCTGAGCGCAAGAATGATTGCGATCTGCCTTATCCCAACACGCAACAGCGAGATCGGCATCAACAGACTCGTATTCAGGAAGATATTGAAGCCCATCGTCCCGAACCCGAACAGCAAAACCGCCAGTATCACGCTGATTATGGAAATCAGGATGCTCTCCCCGAAAAACACGAGGAATACGTCTTTCTTGCTCGCGCCCAGACTTCGCAGAATGCCAATCTCCTTCTTTCTGCCGATTATGCTCGCATGGATATACGAATAGAACAGTACACACGCCACCACCGCAAAACCGATCGCCGAATATACGAAAATATCCGACAGCGCCTGCAGCGTTCCGTCCGCTTTAGAAATCGCATTGATTTGCGGATTTGAAAAGATGACTGCTGCATCGTCTAGATCAAACCGATAGTGATATATAGCATTCAGCCCAGCGCTGCAATCGTGCGCAAATAATTTTATATCCTGACGGATATTACCCGAAAACGGCGCAAACACTATTTCACATTCTTCGTTATTTACTGTCATTTTTATTGTTTCGACCGTATTTGCGTTTACCAATACCGCGCTCGCTTCGTAGCCTAATGCGCTTTCACTCATATCATCGTAATATCCTATAATTTTATATTCGCCCAATGGCAGGCCTTCTCCATACGCCGGGTTTAATTTTACTGTACTGTTCTTTGTTGCTTGCAACTCCTCAGGCGATTCCAGCAAAATATTTTGTTTTGCTTTCTCTTGAAAATAACTTAATGAATATCCGGGATGATATTTGTTTTCTGTAATGCTGTCCCAAATATAATATTCATACTCTTCAGCGGTGGAAAAATCCGTTTCTTGATAATGTTCTGCCGCAAAGGCTTTCAAGAGACTATCCGTTTTCTCATTTACCTTGGAGGTATCCACTCCGGAATAAAGCAACGAAATCGGGAGGATTGCTTCGCCGTCCGCAAGCGATTCTTTTTCATCTTCCATCCAATACAATATCCGCTCGTCGGACGTATATTCTTTGATATAGCCTACGTTATCCAGCGTATATTCTCCCGCTTTCAATTCTATAAATTGATGATATTGTATCGGCTTAAATATTTCTCCCTGCAACCCGTTATAAAACGCATCTCTGAGATACCCTTCCCTTACAAACAGCACGCGGTGCATGCAATATTCCAACCCTGCGTCCCGTTCCCGCGACAGAGTATCGATCTTATCAAAATAATTATGATCGTATTGATATTTTTCTTCGTTTTCGTAATATTCGTCAATTGCTTTATATCTGTCCGAATCGTAGTTGGTATCTACTATGCCAACTATTTTAAATGACTTGGTCAAATCGTCGAGCCAAAGTATCTGATTTTGCAGATCCTCCGGCGTTTCAATCGGAACCAGTTCATAATCAACGTGCGTTCCCGCTTCCGTAGCCGTTACAATTACTCTCTCAAAACCATACTTTTTATACAAACCGAAAAAATATTCGGAAATCAACAACTCCTCCGGCTCGTCCTCTTCCACGGCCTGCGGCATTCTCCCCGCCGCAAGCGTAAGTCCGTAGCGGTCAAACAAGTCCTCGCTCGCCTCCATGCAGCCGAGCGATTCCGGACTCTCTCCTTTCCCGTTTATGTCCATATATGTCTGATCATTCGGAAACATTGGTTTGGCTAATCCCGGATGCACATAATCTAACTGTGTTGCCCCTGTCATCTCTTTGAATTGCCTTTCGTCCTCTTTTGACCAATATCCGCGCAAATAATTGACATCGTACCCGAGATAATTCACCCCTGCGTCTCGCATAGAATTATATATGACTTCCGTCGCGTCATAACACCCGAAAGCGTCCGTAAAACCGACGAGCGCGAAGCACACCATCGACAAAAAAATCGTAAACACCATGCGCACGGGGTGCTTTTTCAGCCCCATGCCCGAAAGCCGCGCCCGCGCGCCGATACCCATGCCCCGCTTTTTGCCCTTTTCTTTTATCTCCGTAGCGCCGTTCTCCGCCGCGGAAGCGCTTTCCGCCTTCGCGCTCGCCGTGTCGGATTTTACGCGCCCGTCCGCAAACTCGATGACGCCGTCCGCATATTCCGCCGCAAATTCCCTGTCGTGCGATACCACCACGACGAGTTTGTCTTTAGACAGAGAGCGCAGCAGTTCGAAGATCTCCGCCCCCGTTTCGCTGTCCAATGCGCCCGTAGGCTCGTCCGCAAGGATGATCGTCGGATCTTTCACCAATGCCCGCGCGATCGCAACGCGCTGTTTCTGCCCGCCCGAAAGTTCCTTAGGGCTCCGCTTTTCATATCCCGCAAGCCCCACTTCCGACAGCACCGCCGCGATCTTTTCGTCGAACTGCTTTTCCCCTTCCAGTTCGAGCGCAAGGGCGATGTTCTTTCTGACCGTGAAATCGTCAAAAAGATTGTAATCCTGAAACACGAACCCCGCGCACGCGTTGCGGTATGCGTCCCAGTCTTTCTGCGTGAAATCCTTTGTGGACTTTCCGTCCACGAGGATATCTCCGCCCGTCGCCGAATCCAAGCCCCCGAGCAGATGCAGCGCCGTGGATTTGCCGCTCCCCGATCTCCCGAG
>CDZB01052222.1_pt1 | contig 39848 bp, 37 predicted proteins | sample 554961 | NCBI WGS metagenome assembly CDZB01 (sample SAMEA3182106, study PRJEB8094) | gut metagenome | biome: human; feature: gut; material: Stool; isolation source: human stools | place: Canada | collected 2013-02-26
CACTTCGGCATCCGCGAGCACGCGATGGCGGCGATCACCAACGGCATGCAGCTGCACGGCGGCCTGCGGGCGTACTGCGCGACCTTCTTCATCTTCTCCGATTATATGAAGCATGCCATGCGCCTTTCCGCGCTCATGCACCAGCCCGTCGTCTATATCCTCACGCACGACTCCATCGGCGTCGGCGAGGACGGCCCCACGCACGAGCCCGTCGAACAGCTCATCGCGCTCCGCTCCATTCCCGGCATGAAAGTCTACCGCCCCGCAGACGGCAAAGAAACGGCGGCGGCGTGGATCTCCGCCCTTACGGGCAACGCGCCTACCTGCCTCGTCCTGACAAGGCAGAACCTGCCGCAGTACGAAAATTCGGGGCTGGAAGCGCTCAAAGGCGGCTATATCCTTGCCGACAGCGAAAAGAAAGTGCCCGACGTTCTGCTCATCGCCAGCGGCTCGGAAGTGGAACAGTGCATGCAGGCGAAGGATATCCTCAAAACGAAAGGCGTGGACGCGCGCGTCGTTTCCATGCCCTGCATTGAAGAATTCGAAAAACAGCCGCAGTCGTATAAAGACGGCGTCATACCGCCCGAAGTCAAAGCGCGCGTATGCGTGGAGGCGGCGTCCCCCTATTCCTGGTACAAATATGCGGGCGACTACGGCGAGATCATCGGCATGACGACCTTCGGCGCGAGCGGCCCCGCGAACAAATTGTTCGAGATGTTCGGCTTCACCGCCGACAACGTCGTGGAAAAGGCGTTCCGTTCCCTCAATAAACTCAATGCCTGAACGGATCGGATCGACAAAGCCGCGGGGAATCTCCCCGCGGCTTTTGAAAACTTTAAACGGATGATATGGATTTCAAAATCTTGACAAAAAAACTCGGCTTTTGCGAAGAAGCCGAACGGTTCATCTTCGATTTCGATAAAAATTACCGACACGCCGACTTTGCGCCGCATTGGGAAAAGCTGTACGCCGCGGGAGAGGAAGCGGAAGGGCTGAACGGCCTCCGCGCCGCGCTGTCCCCCGACCCCGACGGCATGAAGATCCTCGTATGTATGCTGCATTGCGCTTTGCACACGCACGAAGCGTACCGGGCGCGCGGAATTCCCGATCGCATATTTTTTGAAACGATGCGATTCCTGCCGCGGTTCGTGAACGCCCGCGCACGCGTTTACGGGCGGCCGATCTTCCCCAACGACTGGTGGTTTTACAGGGAGCTTTCTCTCCGCGAATTCCGCCTCGGCGCGCTCGAATACGAGATGCTTGCGGATAACGGGGAACGGAAAATATCCGTACACATCCCCGAAAAAGCGGATTTGTCCCTGCCCTCCCTGCGCGCCTCCCTGCGGGAAGCCCGGAAGTTTTTCGCGGAGTTTTTCCCCGAATACGCGGACGCCGAAATGTACTGCGATTCCTGGCTGATGTCGCCCGCGCTCAAAGAACTTTTGCCCGCAAGCTCGAACATCCTCGGCTTTCAGAACGGATTCGAACTCGTCCGTTGGGACAAGGAAAGCGACGCTTGCCTGGACTGGATCTTCCCGCGGCGGGACATGCCCCCGGAGCAGCTTGCGGAAAACACTTCCCTGCAAAGAAAAGCGAAAGCATATCTTATCGGCGGCGGAAAGATCGGCTGGGCGCTCGGCAAAATGAAAAAACATCCCTTTGCGGAGTAAACGGCAGGCAGATCACCCTTTTACCCTGAATTTCAGAACGAGTTCCCTGCCGCCGAGCGAATGCGAAATCGTGAACGCGCCGTTTTTGAGCTCCGCACGCTTTTCGTAGCGCTTGCCGCCGTGTTCCGCGCGGAAGGTCAGAACGCCGCTCTCCTCATCGTATTCGTACGAGCCGCTCTTTTCGGCGGACAGCCCCGCCTTGTTTTTTGCGGAAACGGTGAACGTGCCGTCCCGTTCCAAAGAGAGATGTACGAAACGGGTTTTGCCCAAAAGGTCTTTGCCGCCGAGCGTCGCTTCGAAACATTCGTATTCCCCCGCATACGCGCGCGAAAACTCCCGCAGAGAGGACAATTCGTTCACGTCGCAGGCGCAGAATACGCATAAAAGCGCCAAAACTGCCGCCAGCGCCGCTATTTTTCGGATTATGCACGCCGACGCCCTTTTTTGATTGCTTTTTCCGCGACTTTTCTTTATAATGATAGCCATAACATAAGTATTCGTATCAAGCGGAAAAACATGCGCCCGCGCGGCGCAAACAGGTGAAAATTATGCAATTCGACGTAGAACTGGTAGGCAAGATCGGTTCGATGGCGCTTATCGACAAAAAGGACAACATGATCGATTACACCCGCGTGGCGAGGCTTTCGCGGGAACTCAAACCCGGGTACATCTGGATATCGAGCGGCGCGACGGAGATCGGGCGGCTGGACTACATGATGCGCGCAGGGAAAGAACTGCCCGACACAGAAGAGTCCAAAACCGATTACAGCGCACAGGGACAGGCGATCCTCATGCAGACATACCGCCAGTACGTGGACAGCAAATATTCGGTGCGGCAGATACTCGTCGAGCACCACCACTTCAACGACGACGTCAAGCGCGAACACATCCGCAAACTGCTGCTCCGCTGTAAAGAGCAGAACGCGATACCGATCATCAACTACAACGACGCAGTCTCCGAATCGGAAAACAGAAGGCTGGAACTTTCCGCACTCGCAAAGTCGCACGCCAAAGTGTACGAATGCGTGGACAACGACGAGACCGCTTCCCTTGTCGCGTGCCTCGTCAAAGCGAGAGTGCTGCTCATTCTCACGAGCGTGGACGGCATATACACCGATCCGCACGACCCTTCCACGCTCATCGAAGAGATCGCGGGCAAGGACGATAAAGAGATCGTCGAACACATCGAATTTTACAAAAAATACTGCGAAGGCGCTTCCCGCAAGGGAGCGAACGGCGCGAAAGCGAAGCTCGAATTCGTGAAAGACGCCGCCGCGCAGGGAACGGAAGTACTCATCGCGAACGCGTGCTATTCCATAAAAGAGATCTTATCGGGAGGCGTGCGCTGCACGCGCATCCATATCCGATAACCGCCCGTTTCGCGGAAACGGCGCAGACAAATCCAAACTTTTCATATTTTACGGGAGCGCCCGCACGGCGCTCCCGTTTTTATATGTAAAAGCGGGCGTTCCTTTCGGAACGCCCGCTCTGCCCGACGGTTTTTTACTTTGCTTTTTTGAACACAAACATCCTGGCATACAGCCTTCTGCTGTAATCCCAAGACTGCGTGTCCTTATAAAGGTCGCGCATAGGGATCTTCCCGTTCATCAGAAGGTCGCCGCCCGCCGTAAAGGAAAGAACGTCTTTGTAATTGTACTGCTCGCGCGTCGTCACTTCATACACCGCCGCAGGGTTGAGCCCTTTGAACCCGATCGTAAGTTCGGGACCGGCTATGATATATTCGTAAGCGATAACGACTGCGACCGCCGTGTTTTTATCCTTCGAAACGGACATGAAGCCCGTCATGTTCCCGCCGAACGCATCGCCCAAACGGTAATAATCGCCGAATTGCAAAACTTTGCGGTGCTCTTTATAGAAAGCGATCTGTTTCGACACGATCTCCATCTCCTCCTCCGAGAATTTGGACATGTCGAGTTCGTAGCCGAGCAACCCGCCGCAAGCGACGTTGAAACGCGTTTCCAGAGGGTTGCTGTCCCCAGTCTGGTGATTGGGACAGGCGGAAACGTGCGCGCCCATAATGGTTTGCGGGTATCCGTAAGACGTGCCGTCCTGTATTTTCACGCGCTGGCGCGCGTCCGTGTCGTCGCTCGTCCAGAACTGCTGGAAGTAGCACAGGTTGCCCAGATCCAGCCTTCCGCCGCCGCCCGCGCAGCCTTCGAACAGCACCGAAGGGAATTTTTTCGTGATGCGCGAAACGATGCGGTAGTACCCCAGCATATAACGGTGGAAGTACTCGCCCTGCACAACGCCTTTCCCGTAACAATCGGTGAAAGAGCGGTTATAATCCCATTTCACATACGCGGCGCCGCTCCTGGCGATGACGTCGGTGATGACGCGCACGACGTAATTTTGCACCTTTTCGTCCGCGAGATTGAGCATGAGCTGATTGCGCATGCGCGTAGGCTCTCTCCCGGGTATGCGCATGGCGAAATTGGGGTGCGCGCGGAAAAGATCGCTGTCCTCGTTGATCATTTCCGGCTCTACCCAAATGCCGAAATCCAGCCCGAGTTCCCTGATCTTGTCTGCGAGGTGTTTGAGGCCGCCGCCCGTCTTTTCGACGTTGTCGAACCAGTCGCCGAGCGCCCTGTGATCGTCGCAGCGATTCCCGAACCAGCCGTCGTCGAGAACGAAAAGCTCGACGCCCGTCTTTTTCGCAGCGCGCGCGATGTCGAGGATCTTTTCTTCGTTGAAATCAAAATACGTCCCCTCCCAGTTGTTCACGAGAACGGGGCGCTCCTTTTTCTTCCATTTGCCGCGCACGATATGTTCGCCGACGAACGCGTGCATTTCGTTGGAAACGCCGTCCTCGTCGGGCGCGTAACACATCACCGCTTCGGGCGCGTCGAACTGCTCGCCGGGCGCGAGCGTCCAGCGGAACATGAAATCGTTGATGCCCGTCAAAACTCTCGTCCTGCCCGATTCGCACGCTTCGAATATTTCTTTATGATTGCCGGAATAGACGAGATTGAACGCGTAAACACCGTCCTTCCCTTCCGCCATGACGAAGGGGTTGCGATTGTGCGAGGACGACCCTTTTTTGGAATCGTTGTAAAACACGCCCTTGCCCACCGTGCGGGAAATTTTCTGGCGTTCGCGCGCCCAAGTGCCTTCGAACGTGACGAAGGAATAATCCCCCAAAAGGTCGAGCTGCAGGCTCGCAAGGCGACGGATATGCAGCTCCTTTTTGGATGCGTTGACGAGTTTTGACGACACGGCGATCACGTCGCTGTCCTCAAACACCGTATAATAGAGGTACAGCGCCACCCGCGTGGGCGTGTCGACGTATTTGAGTTCTATGGTTTTCCCCTCGCCGTAAGAGGAAGGAAGCCCCGGGATCTCGGGCTTTTCCGTCAATATTTTACTCCTGGAATAGGTAAATGCGGTGCTGAACCCGCCGTCCGCGTTTTCAAGCAATACGCTCTGCTCAGTATAGTCGTCAAACCCGTATTGCGAGAATATTTTGCAGGGAGTGCCCACAAGATATTCGAACCCGACCGTGCTCGCCAATTTTTTGCCATAATACAGGTATTCCGCCGAATCCGCCTTGACGACGAGCGTCGTGTGCGGCGTATCCAGCCTGATGATCTGTCCTTTTTTTCTGATCATAACAGCCTCCGTACTGTTTTACATGATTTTTTTCGGTTATCGCGAACCGTCCCTGTAAGTATAGCATAAAAAAATATGTTTGTATAGCGTACGAACAAAAAAATACGGGAGAAATGAAAAATTTCACCCGTACTCATCGTTCACTCCGCGCGCTTCCGTTCAGTTTTGCGCGATTTCTTTGCCCATTTTGATAAAATCTTCGCTTTTTTGGTCAAGCATCTGCTTTTCCGCGGGCATAAGCTTGTAATATCCCTTCTCTTTCATCTCGGAAAACACCGTAAACTGGTTTTCCTGCGCTTTGGTGAAACAGCTCAAAAACTGCGAGCGCAGACTCTTCGTGCTGCCCTCCTTGATCGCGAGAGAGTAGCTGTCGAGCAGCATCTTTTCGGTGTTGAGCATGTCTGTAAGCGAATCTTTTTCGTTCAGCGAACTTTCCATTTTGGATAATTTTGCCATAAAGCCTCCTTACTTCCCCTCCAATATGCAAAGAAGGGTATTGTACCTCTGTTCGTGGCAGTCCGCGATCCGGCCCATGCACTCGGCGAGCGCTGTATCGGTGAGCGTTTTGGAATACATTCTCGCCTTTTTGCACGCCATGCCTTCGCCCATGAGAAGCCCGGAAAGCACTTCGAGGTCTTTGGATGTGAGTTTTGTCATGTTGATCCCTCCGTAAAAGAGTATGTGCCGAACGCCGCACCGTTATTCCGCCGAACAAAAATACGTACGAAAAACCATGAAAAACCGCGCGCCCGAAACGGGCGCGCGGCGCAGAAATTCAATGCCTTTCGTTGAAATCGTCATACGTCTCGCAAAACCTTCCCGAAAACGCGGGCGGCTCGTTCGCGGCGTACAGATGCGACACATCCCCGTAGGACGCACAGCGGAAGGACGCGATCCCTTTCTCCCTCTCTTCGGTGTAAAGAGTGGTTACCGAAGAGGGCGCGGCGCAGAAGTGCTGCAGGAGCGCCACGGGCGATATATGGAAAAGATGCGAAAGCACGATACCCGTCGCGCCGAAATGGCAGAAAAACACGAGCGTGCCGCGGTTCGGGGAAACGGCCTCGTAAAACGTCCCCTTTCGCCGATAGCCGTGTTCGGCCAGAACGCCGTCTATCCCCCGGCACACCTCGCCGTATGCGGCAGGCACGCCGCTCTCTGCGATGAACGGGACTTTCATCCAGCGTTCCGCGGAATACAGGTCGGGATATTTTTCCATAAACGACGGCATAAAATCCCAGATCAGATGCTCTTCCCCCGTTTCGGGAAGCCGCACGGGCTCGGTAAATTCCTTTAACCAGCCGCAGGTGACGCCCGCGCGGCCGACCCGCGCGAGCGTCGCCGCGGCCGTCCTCTGCGCCCTGCCCTTCGGCGAAAGATAAAACGCAGCGACTTTTTCCCGCTGCATTTTATCCGCCAGAAGTTCGATCTCCCGCTCTCCTTTTTCTGTCACGGAATCCCTTTCGTAATCGGGATCGCCGTGACGGATAAAAATCAATCTCATATTACACCCATAACGCCCCGAGAACGGGCGTTTCCCATGAAATTTACCTGCCGTATTCCTCGGCAAGCAGTTTGAAATAAGGAAGAGAGCGGGAGATCATATCGGGCGAAACGCAATAGGCGATGCGTACGTACCCCTTGCAGCCGAAATCGTCGCCGGGCACGAGCAGAAGCCCGTACTTTTTGGCGCGCTCGCAGAATGCGTTCGCGTCCTCTTCGAGCGCCTTGACGAACAGATAGAACGCGCCGTCCGGCCGCACGCAGGTATAGCCGTACTCTTTGAGCGCGCCGACGAGCAGATCGCGGTTCTTCTCGTAAACGGAAACGTCGGAAGTCACGCCCTGGCACTTTGCGATCATCTTCTGGAAGAGAGAGGGTGCGCAAACATAACCGAGCGCCCTGCCCGCCCCGCAGACGGCAAAGTACAGCCGTTTCGCGTCTTCCGCCTCGGGACAGACGAAAATATAACCGATGCGCTCACCCGGCAGCGAGAGCGACTTCGAATAGGAATAACAAACGACCGTGTTTTTATAGTAAGCGGTCAGGTACGGCACCTTCACGCCTCCGTACACGAGTTCGCGGTACGGCTCGTCGGTGACAAGATAGATCGGTTTTCCGTATTCGCGGCTCTTCTTTTCGAGCATGGCGGCGAGTTTTTTGACCGTTTCTTCGCTGTACACGACGCCGCTCGGGTTGTTCGGGGAATTGACGAGAACCGCCGCCGTCCTTTCGCTGAATGCCTTTTCCAACAGATCGAAATCGATCTGGAACGTGTCGGGGTCGGATGAAAGTTCCACAAGTTTCGCCCCCGCCGTTTCGGTAAACACCCTGTACTCGGTAAAGAAAGGCGCAAACGTGATCACCTCGTCCCCTTTGTTGCAAATTGCGGAGAGCGTGATCGTGAGCGAAGCCGCCGCCCCGCACGTCATGTAAATGAGGTCGGGGTCTGTCTTTACGCCGTATTTCGACGCGATGAACGAGGCGATCGCCCTGCGCGTTTCGAGATCGCCCTGCGCGGAGGTATAGCCGTGCAGCGCGGTCGCGTTTTCCGTTTTTAAGAGGGTTTCGAGCGTTTCCTCCACGACTGCGGGAGGCGCGACGCTCGGATTGCCCAGGCTGAAATCGAAAACCTTGTCCGCGCCGACTTCCGCCGCGCGCTGTTTGCCGAATTCAAAAATTTCGCGTATCACGGAGCGCTTGCTTCCGAGTTCGTACATTCTCTTGTTCATATGATCACCCGTATGATTATATTTCCGCAATATTATAGCACAAAACGGCGCGGCTTTCAACCGTATAACGGCGCGCGCCAAAAAAAAATCGCACGGCGGAGACGCACGTTTTTGCGGCAACGCTTGACAAAACTTTCGGAAAAAACTATACTTGTTTGGGAAACCGGTAGCGATGGCACAACGAAAACAAAAGGAGGTAACCGCCGTGAACGAACAGCAAGACATGCCCGAACAGGAAGCAGGCAGCGAAAGTATCCTGCAAAAAATCGTTCAGCTTTTGGACGAAAACAGGACGGACGACCTCCAATCCGTCATCGAAGGGCTTTCGGAAGAAGATCTTACGCACATTCTGGAATCTTTGGACGCCGATCACATGCCGAAGTTTTTCGGCTGCCTCGACAAGGAGGCCGCGGCGGACGTGTTCGTCCTGCTCAACAGCGATACGCAAAAGCGCATCCTCAAAGATTTCAGCGACGTAAAATTGCAGGAAGTCACCGACGAGATCATCGACGACGACGTTGAAGAGCTTTTCGAAAGCATGCCGACGGACGTCGTGCACGAAGTCCTTCTCAAAGCGACCCCCGAAAACCGAAACGATAAGATCGTCGAGATCGTCGATTATCTCGAAGAGCGTAAATTTTCACAGCTGAAGCCGTTGCTCGCGGAGCTCGAACCCGCCGACCTTGCGGAGATCTTTTCCGATCTGAGCGAAACCGATCTCCCCATCGTTTTCAGGCTGCTGCCCAAAGAACTTGCCGCGGAAACGTTCGTGGAAATGAACAGTACCCAGCAGGAACTTCTGATACGGTCGTTTTCGGACAAAGAGCTCAAACTCATGCTCGAAGAGCTGTTCGTGGACGATACGGTCGACCTGATCGAAGAGATGCCCGCAAACGTCGTAAAGCGCATCCTTTTGCAGGCAGACAGCGAGACGCGCAAGGAGATCAACGAGATCCTCAAATATCCCGAGGACAGCGCGGGCAGCATCATGACGACGGAGTGTATTTCCCTGCGCGCGCACATGAGCGTGCGGGAATGCTTCGATAAGATCCGCAAAGAGGCGATCGACAAGGAGACCATTTACACCTGCTACGTAACGGACGACCAGAAAAAGCTGCTCGGCATCGTATCGGTGAAAGATCTGCTCCTGCACGGTTACGACGAAAAGGTGGAATCGTTCATGGAGAGCAACTTCATTTACGTGGACACCCAGCAGGATAAGGAGGAAGTGGCGAACCTCCTCTCCAAATACGACCTGCTCTCCGTGCCCGTCGTCGATCAGGAAAAACGGCTGGTCGGCATCGTCACCGTCGACGACGCGCTCGACGTCATCACCGAAGAGGCCACGGAAGATATTTCGTACATGAACTCGGTCACCCCCTCCGACAAACCCTACTTCGAAACGAGCGTGTTCAGCATTTATATACACCGCATACCTTGGCTGCTCATCCTCATGATCGGGGCGACGTTTACGGGCATCATCCTCAACACTTACGAGGCGCGGCTCGTTTCCGTGCTTGTCGCTTGCGTGCCTATGGTCATGGGCACTGCGGGCAACGCGGGAAGCCAGGCTTCCGTCACCGTCATCCGCGGCATGACCCTCGACGAGATACGACCGAGAGACATCCTTAGAGTGATCTGGAAAGAACTTCGCGTGGCGCTCATCGTAGCGGTTTCCGTAGGCGCGGTGTGTTTCGCAAAACTGTTTTTCCTCGACGGGATGGCGTTCGGCTACGACTATAAACCGATTTACTGCCTTGCGACCGCCGTGGCGATCGCATTCGCCGTCATCGTGGCGAAGATCGTCGGGTGCTGCGTGCCGATCTTTGCGAAAGCCATTCATATCGACCCCGCGGTGTTCGCCAACCCCTTTATCACGACCATTACGGACGTCCTGTCCCTGCTCATTTTCTGCGGCGTCACGATCGGGCTGTTCGGCCTCGTCGAGCCCTTGGTTTAAAACAGCGCCGATCATCCCGAACAAAAAACGGAAGCGCCGCGCCTCCCGATCGCGGGAGGCGCGGCGCTTTTTCCTGTTTCAGTTTTTCTTTTTAACGATCGCTTTGTACGGCTTGATGAGCCCTTTCGAGATGAGCTGTTCGTCCGTCCTGTACGGGAAATGATAATCCATATAGATACATCCGACGTTTGCGACCTCAAATTTTTCGGCGAGCGCCGAGATGAGCTCCTTGGCGTGTTTGACGGCACGGACGCCGGTGATGCGCAGCTTCATGGGCGTTTCGGCATAAGATCTCCTGTCCGACACATCGGAAAAGCGGTACTTCGAATCCTCGTAATCGGCGGGATCGAGCGCCAGATAAAGGACGAGCGTTTTTCCGCCGATATTCAGCTTGGCGACCTTGTTTTTCCCGATCCGAAAATTTTCGCACCCCTGGCACATACGGGAGCGTATCCCCGAAAGTCCCGCGAGGGCGTTTTTGAGTTCCGTATAAAAATCCTGCGCTTTTTCGTTCTGAATGAGCCGCGCCTTGAACGAACGGCGGTAACGGGTCACCTCTTCATACCCCGCGGGGAGCGCCTGCGCGCCCTTCGACCCCGCTTCTGCGGCGGATTGCCGCACGGGCGAATCGCTCATGATCTCCTCCGCCGCGCGGCGGGGAGAAACTTCCTCTCCCTCGCTCTCGTCGGCGAGCATTTCGGCGGCGATCTCTTCCGCACATTCTTCCTCGATCTCCGAGCGCGTTTCGGCCGTCGGCCCGCTCTCCGCGGAAGAACCGTCCGCAGCGGCGGCTTCCGAACCGAGTTCTTCGAGCGCTTCGCGCATTTTATAACGAAATTCCGCTTTTGCGCAGGGGTTCGTCTCCCCTTTCACGCAAAAGCCGCAAAAGCTCAGCGTGCCGCAAAGGTCGCGCCCCGCGCGCTCGCTCGCAAGCCATTTTTCCACGTCGAGCATCTGTTGCCTTGCAAGAAAATCGCTGCCCGCAATGGCAGTCAGGTCTTTCCCTTCCATTTTTCCGCTCCTCTCGTTTTCCGTGCCCGTGTTCCGGCCCTTTTCCCATGTAATATTATAGTACAAATCTCCCGCAAAAGCAAGACTTGCGGGAGATTTTTTCATAATAAATTGCGTTTTCGCTTACCAGAACTGACGCACGCCCGCGGGCATCGCGTCCTCTTTTTCGTCCTCCGTCTGCTTTTCCAGGCTTTCTATGCGCTTTCGGATGCCGAGCATGCGCGCATCCGTCGCGGCGATGGTTTCGGCGCAGCTTTTCAGTTCCGCCGCGATCTCGGGGCGGTCGGCACTCTCTTTTTTGTACTTCATCTGATGTTCGAGGCTCGCCCAAAAATCCATCGCGACGGTGCGCAGCTGTATCTCCACGCGCATCATCCGTTTCCCTTCCGAAAAGAAAACGGGTATTTCCACGATCATGTGGTAGCTCCTGTACCCGTTGGGTTTGGGCTTGCGTATGTAATCTTTGACCTGCACGACGGTGATATCGTCCTGCACGGCGAGCATCTCCGCGACTTTATAAATGTCGTCTATAAACGGACAGATCACGCGGATGCCCGCCACGTCGTTCAGATATTCGGAGATCGCCTCGATCGTGATCGGCTTTCCCATCCGTTTGAGCTTGCCGACGATGGATACGGGTTTTTTGACGCGGGAAGTGATGCTCTCGATCGGGTTGCGGCCCGCTTTATAGGAAAGCTCTTCGTTGAGCACCTCGAATTTTGTACGCACTTCGCGTATGGCGCAGTCGTAACGGGTCATCAGTTCCATAAAGCGGTTGACCTTTTCAAACGTACTTCCTTCGCCGCCCAAAAAATCTCCGATCAGTTCGTGTTCGCTTTCGTTCATGTATGACCTCTTATAGGAAAAATTCGGGATTCCGCCGCGCGGTGCAATTTTTCTCCAACCGCTCTTTCGCCGCCAAGACCCCTTCGTCCGTAAACGAACGGGCGCCCGCAGGGCAGAATTTTACGCACGCCGCGCATGCGACGCACCTGCCCAGATCGGTCAGATCCGCCGCAATGTTGCATACGGGGCAGACGGATATGCACTTTCCGCAACGCGTACACTTTTCCGCGTCCGGGGCGGGCATTTTTTTAGGAGCAAGAAGAAACGGGCTGTACGCCTTGTAAGGCGCACCTTTCATCCGCTTCGTTATACCTTTGCCCGAAAGAACGTTTTCGTACGCGCCCAACGCAAAGGAGGAAGCCGCGACGAGATCGTCCGCGTCGGGGCGGGACGTACCCACTTTATCCGAATAGGAATGCTCGCCGATAAACGCCGCGGCCGCCGAAACGGCAAAACCCGCTTCTTCGAGCAGATCGCGCGTTTCCGCGAGCGCGTCATCATAGTCGCGGTTTCCGTATACGGACAGCGCGACGGCGCGCGCGCCGTTCCCCGAAAGCCCCCGCAAAAAGGGCACGAGCAGCGGCGGCACTCTGCCGCCGTATACGGGCGCGCCGAATATGAGGACGTCGTCCTCCCCGAACGCGTATCCCCTCATGCGCGCCGCAAGCGGCGTGATATCCGCGATGCGCGTTTCGCACAGCATCCTTTCGAAAAAAACTTTCCCGACCGCGCTCACGATCTTTTTCGTCGCGTGCGTCGGGCTGAAATACATGAGCGTGAGCCGCATATCGTCCCTCATATTTGGTTTCCGAAAATATTCTATCACGAAAAAAGCGTTTTGTAAAGCGCAAACGCAAAAAGCCTCCGTTTGACGGAGGCTTTTTCTTCGGGTTTTCAGAAATCTTTATGCCGGTAGATCGTTAAAGAGACGCAAACGGAAACGGGCAGGCCTATGATCCCGACCGCCAGAGCCGCCAAAGAACCGATAAGCGGCGCATATCCGCCCGTAAGGCCAATAAACGATGCCGCCCCCACGCACAGCGCCATGACCGCGACGACGAGCACGACGTAAACTGTACGCGCCTTTTCCACACCCAGTTTGAATACGAGCGGCAGCACCCCGTCCGTCACCGCAAGCCCCAACCCGCCGAAGGCGAGCACCGTGTACAGGTTTTCCTCCGTGCAAAAGCCCGGAATGGCAAAAAACACGAACGATATGGCCCACACGGGCACAAAGATCGCCAATCCCAACGCATAGCGCGAGAGTGCGAGCGACTTTCTCGATACGCCCGAAGCGAGGGCAAATTTATCCCAATTGTCCTTTTCGTCATAGGAGATCGCAGAGAGGGGCGCGACGACTCCGCAGAAAATGGAAACGCCCGCATAAAAATAAATGTTGCCCGAGACCACCCCGACCGCAAAGAAAAAAACGACGATAAACGCATAATAGAGCATCTGCCCTTTCAGATTCATGATGTCCTTCAAAAAAGTCCCTTTCATAACCGTTCCCCTCTGGAAAAATACAGCATGATGTCCTCTATTCCCGCCCGCTCGAGCGCCGTGCCCGCGGGCGCTTCATCGCGGTACACGAGCGCGCTCATGCCGAAACCGCCCGGAATATAGGCGGCGACGGCCCGCTTTCCGAGCGCGGCGACCTCTTCCGCCGAGCCTCGGAATATCGCATACTTTTCTTTCAAAGCGTCCTTCTCTTCCGCGAATACGATCTTGCCGCCGTGGATAAACACAATATAATCGCACAGTTTTTCAAGGTCTGAAACGATGTGCGACGAAATGAGGACAGACCTGCTTTCGTCCTGCATAAAGTCGTATAAAATGTCGAGGATCTCGTCGCGCGCGACGGGATCGAGCCCCGAGGTCGGCTCGTCCAGCACCAGAAGCCGCGCCTCGTGCGACAGCGCCACCGCGATCGCCGCTTTCTGCTGCATCCCACGCGAAAATTCACGCATCTTTTTCTCCTCGGGGAGAGCAAATTTGCGGGCATACTCAAAAAAGCAGCCTTCGTTCCAGTTCCCGAAAACGTTTTTCATGACGGCGCTCACCTCTTTGAGCGTCAGGTTTTCGGGCAGGCAGTTTTCTCCGAGCACCGCGCCTATCCTGTTCTTTTCCTCTTTCGAAAGGGTTTCGGCGGGTTTCCCGAACACTTCCGCCTTGCCGCCGTCGGGGTTCACGAGCCCCAAAAGGCACTTGATCGTCGTGCTTTTCCCCGCGCCGTTTTCGCCGATAAACCCGACGACGCAGCCTTCGGGCACGGCGAAGCTCACCCGATCGAGCGTGAAATCTCCGAATCTTTTGGTAAGGCCTATGACTTGCGCGTTGTTCATACTCATTCTCCTTTTAATATCAGGCGGAACATTTCTTCGATCTCTTCCGAAGAAGCGCCGCCCAGGCGCGCGAGTTCCACGCCTTCCGAAAATTTCTCCTCCGCCTGTTTGAGATGTTCTTCACGGATCAATTCCCCGTTTTTTTCCGCGACGAAACTCCCCTTGCCCTGCACCGTGCAGATGAACCCGTCGCGCTCCAAATCGTCGAAGGCGCGCTTCGTCGTGATCACGCTGATGCGCAGTTCCTTCGCAAGCGCGCGGATGGATGGCAAAATCTCCCCTTCCTTGACCTCTCCGCGCAGGATCGCGCCTTTGATCTGGCTGTAGATCTGCTCGTAGATGGGCTTGTCGCTCGCGTTGCTGACGATTACATTCATTTCGCCCTCCGAAAATTAACTGTATATATACATTATATACAGTATTCACAGATTGTCAAGCATATTCCTCAACTTTGCCGAAAATAATAAAAAAACTGCCTGCGGCATTTGCCGAAGGCAGTTTTTAATGCAGATTGACTTTTACGCTTTTCTGATCTTGACGACTCTGCCGCCCGTCAGCGCGATCATTTTGACCGCGGGGAGAGAGAAATCGTTCGCTTCGATCGTGAGGGATTTATCCAGGCTGCCGCGCGCGAGCACTTTATATGCCGTCGCTTTTTTATCGACGAGCCCCTTTGCCTGCAACGCCGCCAGATCGACTTTCTCCCCTTCTCGGAAATTCGCCGAAACGGTATCGAGGTTGACGTACGAACGTTTCGCCCGCGCGGCGCGGGGCTGTTCCTCCGCCTCTTCCGCCAGGGCGACGAGCTGTTTCGCCGTCGCGTCGGAAATGAGGATCTCCGCCTCGTTCACGCTGACGCGGTCGGTAACGGTATATGCCGAAAGGCTCTCCACCGTAGCGCCCTCTTCGATGTATTGCTCGAGTTCTTCTTCGGTGACCGTTTCGCCCGTTTCGCGCTTGGCGTAAACTTTGATGAGACGTTTTTTGATGAGTTCATCCCGCTCTTCGTAAGGAATGTCGAGTCTTTCCTCAAAACGCTTGTAATCCAGCCCGAACTCCGCCGCGGCCTGCGCGATGAGTTCGACCGCATATTTGAAGCTGCGGCTGCCCGTGATTTTATAGCGGACGGGCACGGCGGCGTAACGCTTTTTTTCGGAAACGTCGCGGAACGTGTATTTTTCGTCCACGGAAGCGGGCGCGAGCGCGAGATACAATATAATGCTTTTGCGGTTGGCATTGATCTTGGCAAATTGTCTGCGCCCGACATTGTAGCTGTCATAATTCCAGCTGACGCGCTCTTTGACGCCTACATAAGACAGCAGTTCGCTGCGGAGACTGTTGTAATAATCCTTCATCTCGTCGTCCGCCTGAATGAGGCGGGCACGGAAACTGCGCCTGTACTGCACAAACACCTTTGTACCGCTTACAAGCGTAACGAGCGCGTTGTCGATCTCGTCCCCTTCCGACGCTTCGTCCTCGTCTTCGGTTTCTTCCTCGTCTTCCTCGGAAACAGATGTTTCGGCGGTTTTTTCCTCTTCGGAAGCGGAAACGTCCTGCAAGGGCGGTTCTTCCGCCGATTCTTCCTGCGGAGCAGGTTCAAAGGCGGGTTCTTCCTGCGGAGCCGGTTCGGACACGTTCTCCTCTTCCGCAACGGACGCTTCGGGTTCGCAAGCCTGCTCCTCTGCGGCAGGGTCTTCCCGCACGGCTTGCTCTCCATCGAGCGATGTTACGGCAGACGATTCGGCGGACGCGTTTGCAGGGACTTCCGAATCGTCCTGCGGAAGTTTTTCCTCGGCAATTTTTTCCCATTTGGCATACAGGGTCATGCTCTTTGCGCTTGCCTGCACCGTCCCGTCCGCGCGCTTCGTGCACGCGGCATCCGTATACCATCCTTCGAAAGTATACCCGTCGCGTTCCGGCGCGGGCAGTCTCACCGCCTTATGCCGCCCCGTCTTTATGACGGTCTTTTTCCCGTTGCCCTCGTCGAGGACGATTTTCGAACGGCGCGCCAGCAGAATAAGGCACGCGACAAGCAAAACGACCGCCGCCGCGGCAACGATCATCAAAACGATCATCGTAGGGCCGCCCGTACCGCTGCGCAAGTCCTCCCAAAAAGACGAAAGCAATGCGCTATTGTAAAAAGCATTCACTCGTATCACCTCCCGAATACATAAATTATATCACAAAACCGACAGCAAAGCAAGGCTTTTGCTCGTTTTTCGCAAATACGTATGCGCCAAAATGCGACACGATCCGCCGCGTCGCATTCCCGATCAGCCGCCGACAGATCTTTTGAGAACGCGGTAAAGATCTTCCTCTCCGAAAAACACGCTGCAATTTTTGATGTTTTTGTTGACGGAAGCTTTCCGCGCATACGCGCGCAGACGATCGTCGGCGATCGCTTCCCGCTTGCCCAAAAGGGGCGCGAGCGCTTCGGCAAATTCTTTATGCGAAGCAAAGCCCGCGGCCTGCAAGATCTCTTTCGCACGAGCGGGAGACTTTTCCTCGCACACGGCAAAGAATTCGGGAAGCAAAAGCCCGTTCGCCCTGCCGTGCGGCGCACCGTGGAAATAAGTCAGAGAATACCCCATGGAATGCACGGCGCAAGTGCCCGTGTTCGCGATGACCATGCCCGCGAGCGTCGCCGCATACAAAAGCGCGTCGCGGTCGCCATCGGTATATTCGCCCTTTGCGAGCGCGGGAAGTTCGCCGTGCAGAATGCGCAAGCTCTCCCTTGCGAGCGCGTCCGACAATGCCCCCGCCCGTACGGAGAGCATCCCTTCCATCGCGTGCGACATCGCGTCGACCGCCGTGTAAACCGTCGTCGACTGCGGCAGTCCGCGCATATATTTCCCGTCCAAAAAAGCGATCTTCGGGAAATATGCGGGGTTAGAAATACTCGTTTTGGTCTCCTTTGCGTCGTTGGTCAGGATAGCGTAAGGGGTCACCTCGCTGCCCGTACCCGCCGTCGTCGGAATATGAAGCATCGGCAGGACGTCGCCCGTGGCGCTGTAAGAAAAAATATCCTCCGCCTCCTGTTTTGCGAGCATGGCGATCGCCTTTGCCGCGTCCATGGGCGACCCGCCGCCGATCGCGACGACGAACTCCGCGCCGAATCCGCGGGCGAGCCTGCCGCCTTCGCGCACGCTCGCGACGGTTGGATTGGGCGGTATGCTGTCATAGACGAGCCATTTTTGTCCGTTTGCGGAAAGCGCCGCTTCGGTATCCGCCAGAGCGCCGTTTTTTGCCGAACTCTTCCCCGTTACGATGAGCGCCTTTTTCCCGAACCCGGAAAAAAGGTCGGCGCGCTCCCGCACGCAATCTCGCCCGCACACGAGCCTGACGGGCATATAATACTGAAACTGCATAAAATTCACCTCTGAAATATTAAACAAGCGACGGGCCCGCGCGGCACGCAATCCCGCTCAGACGATCATTTGAAGCGCGGAGAAATTTTCTTTCTTCCCGTAAGCACGCCGACGTCGTTGACGTTCAGAAACGAGCGTTTCCTTGCAAGGATAAGCGCTTTGCGGCCCTTTTCCGTCCGCGTATACATGTATTCGGCTTTCCAACCCTTTTTGCGGAGATGCGAACAAAACGACCGCACTTCGTCCGCATTTTTAAAAACGTCCGGACAGGCAAAACACGACCCGAACTTTCCGACCCCGCTTTTTACGATAAGATATACGGGATCGTCGACAGGCGAAAGCATCGTGCGCATCGCGCGGATAAAGATCTGCCGTTCCCTGCCCGAAGCCGAAAGGAGGGAAACGGCGAGTCCGGGCGCGCCTTTCGGAGCACAAATCTCCGCGTAAGCCCCGTGAGAGACGACGCCCGCGCTTTTGAGCGTTTCGAGGAGCGCCTCGCTCCAACGGCGGATCGTCTTTCTCGGAACAAGCGCAAATGTCAGAAAACGTATGAGGGCATATTCCAAAAAAACGATCCCCGCGACCGCCGCGGCGGCAATAACGAGCGCCGCCCACAGCGGTGCGCCGCGTAAGCCCGCGCATAATACGCCTTGACCTCGCGCAGTTCCTCCTTCGCGGGATAATTGAAATAGACGTAATCCTGATGCGGGCAGAGCGCGCCCGCCTGCACAAGTTCGGGCGCGACGATCTCGAAATCGATCTCCCCGCAAAGGTCGGTATACCGCTTCCATTCTCCCGCGTCGCCGTCGTAAGGCGGCGTTGCCGTAAGCGCGACCACGGCGACTTCCGTATCGGACAGCAGTTCCGTAAGCGCCTTGTGCCATTCGCGGTGAAGGTGGTGCGCCTCGTCCAGGCAAACCGTTCCGACCCCTCCGCGCCGCAAGATCGCTTTCAGATCCGTACCCGCATAATCGGTCGTCTCCGTCTTCCCCGTCAGCTCGTCGCATTCCGTATCTTTCAGGCCGCGCATTGCGGAATACATTGCCTGATATGTGGACGAAACGATAAGGGCGGGCGCGCATATATCTTCCGAAACATATGCCGCGCGGTCTGCGTTTTCAGGCAGAAAACGCTCACAAAACCGCTGTACCCACTGACTTCGGATCGTGACCGTCGGAGACAGGATGAGCGCGGGCCGCCCGAGCCTTCGGATCAATTCAAGCCCCAGCACCGTCTTGCCCGCTCCCGGCGCCGCTACGATATGTATTTTTTTGTCTTGCAGATATTCGTCCGCATGCGCAAGCACCTCGCTTTGGTAAGGGCGGAAGTCCCCGTCAAAACGGACGTCTGCGAATGCGTCTCCGCCGATATTGTGATCCATCTTATGTCTATTGTACCACGGGCAGGCCGGAAATGCAACCGTTGCCCGAAAAAAGACCCGCGCAAAGCCCGTACATATTTTTTGCCGCCCGTATCGCGATCGATTTCAACGCCCCGCGGCCGCCGCGGGTTTTTGGCATACAAAAACCCCGCGCCTTTCGCAAAAGGCGCGGGGAACAAACGTTTCAGTCTGCGGTTCAGCCTTCCATTTTTTCGAGAAGTTTCAGATCGATGCCCTTTTCGCCGATCTTGATGATCTCGACTTTCACGACGTCGCCGATGTTCAGGACGTCCTCGACCTGATTGACGCGCTTGTCGGACAAGCGGGAAATGTGGATCATGCCGTCTTTGCCGGGCGCGAGTTCGACGAACGCGCCGACTTTGGACAGAACGCGGACGACCGAACCGATGAACATATCGCCGACTTCGGGATCGCGCGCGATGGAGAGGATGATCGCCTTCGCGCGTTCGGCGTTTTCGGTGTTCTCGCCGTAGGTCGCGATGCAGACCTTTCCGTCGTCGTCGATGTCGATCTTGACGTTCGTCTCTTCGATGATCTTGTTGATGACCTTGCCGCCGCTGCCAATGACTTCGCGGATCTTTTCGGGATCGATATTGAAGGAAATGATCTTGGGCGCGTATTTGGAAAGCTCCTTGCGGGGAGCGGGCAGAACGTCGAGCATTTTGTGAAGAATGAACTGCCTGCCCTCGTTCGCCTGCGCGATCGCGCGGCGGAGGATATCTTCGGAAATGCCCTTGATCTTGATATCCATCTGAATGGCGGTGATGCCCTTTTCGGTACCCGCGACCTTAAAGTCCATATCGCCGAGGAAGTCTTCGAGGCCCTGGATATCGGTAAGGATAGCGACGCGGTCGCTGTTCGCGTCTTTGATGAGGCCCATCGCACAGCCCGCGACGGGCGCTTTGATCGGAACGCCCGCATCCATGAGCGCCAGCGTGGAGCCGCAGACGCTCGCCTGCGAGGTAGAACCGTTGGAGCTCATGACGTCGGACACCATGCGAATCGCGTACGGGAATTCTTCCGCGCTCGGAACGACGGGTTCGAGCGCGCGCTCCGCGAGCGCGCCGTGACCGATCTCGCGGCGGCCGGGGCTCTTGAGGCCCTTTGCTTCGCCCGTGGAGTACCCGGGGAAGTTATACTGATGCATATAGCGCTTGGACGTTTCGTCGTCGAGGCCGTCCAGTTTCTGCACTTCGGAAAGGGTGCCGAGGGTGCAGGTGGAAAGCACCTGCGTCTGCCCTCTCGTGAACACGGCGGAACCGTGCACGCGGGGAAGAACGCCCGTTTCGCACCAGATCGGGCGGATCTCTTTCAAAGACCTGCCGTCGGGGCGGATACCCTTGTCCAAAATCTTTGCGCGAACCTTTTCTTTGGTGAGGTAATACAGGCTGTCTTTGATCTCGCGCGCCTTGTCGGGATAAACGTCGGCAAAATGCGCGAGCGTGTCCTTTTCCACTTCGTCCTGTTTTTCTTCGCGCGCCTGCCTGTCATACTCTTCGAGAGCGGCGTCGAGCTTCGCGGAAGCATAGGCGCGGACTGCCGCGTCGATGTCTTCGGGAACGTGATAAAGCTCCATCTGGCGCTTGGGTTTGCCGATCTCTTTCTGAATGCCTTCGATGAACGCGCACTGCTTTTTGATCTCTTCGTGACCGAAAAGGATCGCGCCGACCATCTCTTCGTCGGAGATCTCTTTCGCGCCCGCCTCTACCATCATGATGGCGTCTTTCGTGCCCGAAAGCCCGAGGTTCAGGCGGCTCTTTTCGCGCTGCGCGTTGTCGGGGTTGATGACGTATTCGCCGTCCACAAGCCCGACCTGTACAGAGCCCGTGGGGCCTGCCCAAGGGATGTCGGAAATGCTGAGGGCAATGGAACTGCCCATCATCGCGAACGGTTCGGGGGGGATGTTCGTATCGACGGAAAGCGCGGTCGCGATGACAACGACGTCGTTATACAGTCCCTTCGGGAACAGCGGGCGGATCGGGCGGTCGATGAGGCGGGACGTAAGGATGCCCTTGTCGCTCGCTCTGCCCTCGCGCTTTTTAAATCCCCCGGGAATTTTGCCTACCGCATACATCTTCTCTTCGAAATCGACCTGAAGGGGGAAGAAGTCCATACCCTCTCTGGGCGTTTCGGACATGGTCACGTTGACCATGACGACGGTGTCGCCGCAGCGCACGACGCACGAGCCGTTTGCCTGTTCGGCATATTTGCCCGTTTCGACGATGACTTTCCTGCCGCCGACTTCCGTTTCGAACTGCCTGAAATTCTTTGTCATGTTACACTCCTCTTTTCTTTGTTCTTGCGAAGATCCTCCCGTTGCCGGGAGTCTCCTCTATTTGATAAAAGGGCCGAGCACCTGCTCCGCCCTTCAACGCACTTATTTTCTCAGATCGAGACGCGCAATGATATCCCTGTATTTTTCGATATCTTTGGATTTGATGTAGTCGAGAAGCCCCCTCCTCTGGCCGACCATTTTCAAAAGACCGCGGCGGCTGTGATTGTCGTGCGGGTGCTCTTTGAGATGCTCGTTGAGGTGGTTGATGCGCTCGGTCAAAAGGGCGATCTGCACTTCGGAAGACCCGGTGTCGCCGTCGTGACGCTTGTACTCGTTGATGATCTGTGTTTTCTTTTCCTTTTCCATTTTTTTACTCCTTGGAAATTTATTCGCGCAAACAAAGCGCGCCGAGGAGAACCGAACGGCCTTGATTGCGTACTGTAGTTATTGTACCATATTCTTTTCAGAAAGTAAACTAAATCGAGCCGAAAAATTCACCTTTCTCCGCAATGATTTCGTCTATCTTGCGGATATAGGTCGGAATGTCTTTGGGAGAGCCTATGCGTTCGATGCGTCCCTCGCCGAAAAACACCCTTTTGGACACCGCGTTCGCCCCGCAGGCGATGTTGTCCGTGATCTCTTCCATCACGTCCACGTTGTAGACGCACGCCTTGCCTTGCTTTGTCCACCCCGTGTTCTCGGCATTGCCCGCCGCGTATTTCTGCCTGTACATATAATACGGCTTGTAGCCCGCAGCGTACAGTTTTTCGCGCGAAAAGGCGATCATCTTTTCTATATCGGATACAAAAAGGCGGCTTTCCTCTTCTTTGAGTTTCGCGCCCTTTTTCAGGCAAAGGCTGTGCACGGTGATGTTGTCGGGCGAAAGGGATACGGCGCTCTCTATGCTGTTTTCGAACTCGCCGAGGCTTTCGCCCGTCAGCCCCGCGATGAGGTCGCAGTTGATATCGAACCCGTACTTTTGCGCCATACCGAAAGCGCGGTAAATGTCGGCCGCGGTGTGTTTTCTTCCGATGCGCCCGAGCGTTTTATCCGAAAAGGTCTGCGGGTTGACGCAGATCCGCGTGACGCCGTAATCCTTCAGAAGCGCAAGTTTTTCTTCGGTGAACACATCGGGCCTGCCCGCCTCGACGGTATACTCCGTCCCGCGGGGAATGAGCCCCGCCGCAACTTCGAGCACGCGCTCCAGATCCTTCATTTCCAACACGAGGGGCGTGCCGCCGCCCATGTATGCGCTTTTCAGCCTGCCCGGGCCCTTGCAGGCGGCAAGCTCTTTTTCCAACGCGTCCAAATAAGCGCCGATGTATTTGCCCGTTTTGCCGATATCCGCCGTGATAAAGGAACAATAATTGCATTTGGAAGGGCAGAAAGGTATGCCGATGTACAGATCTGCAGCGCCTTCCTCCTTCGCGTAGATCCCTTCCTGTGCGGAAAGCACGTCGGAAACGAGGGCGATGTTTTCGGCAGACACGCCGAACTTTTCAAAGAGGGGCACGAAATCCCTGCCCGCTTCCCGTTCCCCGTAAGCAAGTTTTGTCGGGCGTATGCCCGTCAGCGCGCCCCAGGGCATGCTTTTGCCCGTTTCCGCGCGCAGCGCCTTGTAAAGGGCGAGTTTCGCGAAGCGGCGGGCATAGCGTTTGAATTCGATCTCCCCGCGCCACTCCTGCTCTTCGGTAAAATTATATTCGTTTCCGCCCGCGACGACGGTATTGGAAAACCTTCCGCCCTCCTGAACAAAGAAGTGCGAAATGTCGGGCGCGTCGTCCCCGTAAAAGAGGCGGACGACGTCCATGAGTTCGCCGTACAATATATCGGCATTGGTGATCAGCATAGTCCTTTCCTTTCCGCTCAACGGAACGGGTTGTATTTTCTTTCATATCCGAGCGTGGTCGCCGCATCGTGCCCGGGATAGACGGTATAGTCGCCCTCGAGCGCGAACAACTTCAGAAGGCTGCGGTGAAGTTCCGCCGCGCTCCCGCCGGGGAAATCCGTGCGCCCCACGCTGCCGCAAAAGAGCGTGTCTCCCGTAAAGAGCGCATTCCCCGACAAAAAGCATACGCCGCCCGGCGTGTGCCCCGGCGTTCCGACGACGGTAAATTTCATGCCGCAAATGTCGAGCACGTCCCCGTCGTTATAGGTCATATCCACGGTAAAGGGCGGTACGGCAAAGCCCATCGCGGCGGCAAGGTTTCCCTGCGAAGAAATGAAAGGAAGATCCCCTTTCGGCGCGCCGATTTTCGCGCCCGCAGCTTGCAGCGCCGCACACCCCGCAATATGGTCGAAATGCCCGTGCGTCAAAAGCACGGTATCGACGCGCAGCCCGCGGCTTTTTGCAAAAACGAGCGGCTCGGCTCCGCCGCAGTCGATGAGCACGGCGTTTTTCCCGTCCTCGGTGACGATATAGCTGTTTGCGCGCAGAGGCCCTGCGGGCACGGTGAAAATATCCATATCCCTCCGAAAGGGCGCGCCGCCGCGGCGGCGCGCCCTGCACGATCCTTTTGTCCGTCTTTATGCGCCCGTCGCGGTGCGGTACACCTCGTCGATGCGCTCGTCCGAATCGATCTTTTTGATGAGCAGGTCGATGTCCTGCTTGCCGTTGAGGCGGATGTTCGCCTCGATGACGGCGTCTTTGTTTTTATCGAAGCGTGAATTGACGCTCGTGATCATCAACCGCATGTCGCTGACGACCGAAGTGAGCACCGAAAGCGCCACACCCTGATCTTTCGCCTTGATGACGATGCCCGCGACGAACCTGCCGCTCGAAGCGCCGTCCGACCAGGACGCGGGCAAGATCCTGCCCTGTTCCTGCTCGAGGTTCTTCACGTTCGGGCAGTCTGCGCGGTGAATGACCACCCCCCTGCCGCGGGACACGAACCCCACGATCTCGTCGCCGGGGACGGGGTTGCAGCAGCCCGCAAAACGAGTCAGAAGCCCGCTCATGCCCTTGACGATGACCCCGCTCGAATCGGCGCGCTCGTCGCCGCCGTGATAGACGGGCTGTTTGGGGATCTCCTTTTTATAAAAATCGATGAGCTTGAACAGCACCTGGTTGACGGTGACCGCGCCGTAACCTACGGACGCAAACATTTCGTCCTGGTTGGAAAAGGAGAATTTCTCCGAGACTTTGGCAAAGCTCTCTTCTGTGAGGATGTCGGAAAGACCGTATCCCCTTCGCTTCGCCTCGCTTTCGAGCATGCTCTTGCCCAGCTTGATGTTTTCGTCTTTCATCTCGCGCTTGAAGAACTGCTTGATCTTCGCGCGGGCGCTGGACGATTTTACGATCTTAAGCCAGTCCCAAGAGGGGCCTTTGGATGCGGTGGAGGTGAGCACTTCCACCACGTCGCCCGTCTGCAGAACGCTGTTGAGGGGCACGATCTTGCCGTTGACGCGCGCGCCCGTGCAGCGGTTGCCTATTTCGCTGTGGATGGCGTACGCAAAATCGATGGGAGTTGCGTCCTTGGGAAGGGATATGACCTTGCCCTTCGGGGTGAATACCAACAGCTCGTTGCTGTACAGCTCGGTTTTGAGCGACTGCATGAACTCCTTGGAATCTTTCAATCCCCCTTCCCAGTCGAGCACTTCGCGTATCCAGGAAAGGCGCTCGGTAAACGAGGTATCCTCCGATTTCTTTTCCTTATACTTCCAATGCGCCGCGATACCGAACTCGGCGATGCGGTGCATCTCGAAGGTGCGGATCTGTATCTCGAAAGGCTGGCCGAAGTTGGTCACGACCGTCGTGTGCAGGGATTGATACATGTTCGCCTTGGGGGTCGCGATATAATCTTTGATGCGCCCCGGAATAGGTTTCCACTTTTTGTGTATCTTGCCGAACACCTCGTAACACTCGTCCACCGTGCCGACGATGACGCGCACCGCCGTCAGGTCGTAGATCTGGTCGAGCGTCTTGTTCTGCGTCTTCATCTTTTTATAGATGGAAAAAAAGTGCTTGGGCCTGCCGAAAACTTCCCCTTCGATGTGGCTCTCGTCGAGGATGGCCTTGATCTCCTTTACCACGGAATCGACGAATTTGTGCCGTTCTTCCAACTTCTGGTGTATGTTTTCGACGAGGAATTCGAACGCTTCGGGTTCGAGGTATTTCAGGCACAGATCTTCCAGTTCGCACTTGATCTGCGAAATACCAAGCCTGCCCGCGAGGGGCGTATAAATATCGAGCGTTTCCTGCGCCATTTTGATCTGCCGCTCTTTAGAAAGGAAGTTCAGCGAACGCATGTTGTGCAGTCGGTCTGCAAGTTTGATGATGATGACGCGGATATCCTTCGCCATCGCCACGAAAATTTTACGGAAGTTTTCCGCCTCCTCTTCCTCTCGCGATTTAAAAACGATCTTGTCGAGCTTGGTCACGCCCGAAACGAGGCGGAGTATTTCCTCTCCGAATTCGCGGCGGATATCCTCCTCGGTAACGGGGGTATCCTCTATGACGTCGTGCAGAAAGGCGGCGGCGACCGTGGCGCTGTCAAGCCCCAGTTCGATGAGGATCTGCGCGACCGCGCACGGGTGGATAAAGTATGCTTCGCCCGACGCACGCTTCTGCCCGCTGTGCGCCTGCTCGGCATAGTGGTACGCGCGGACGAGAAGTTCCCTGTCCGCCCCCGTATAGTTGTCGTAGATCATCTGCAAGACGGTATTCATTTTATCTTTCCTTCAAAGCGCACACGGCGCGATAGATCGCGGAGAGCGACAGATCCGAACGTTTTCCCTTCGGGAAAGAAGGTTTTGCGTTTTCAAAGCGCAAAAGCCCGAGTTCGGCAAACACTTCCGCCGCGAAAATCGCCTGCTCCGCAGGATAATCTTTCAGCCCCAGCGCTAAGGCGACGCTGTTTTCCCCCGCGGGGAGACTGCGCAGCGCACGGTAAATTTCGCCGAGCATTCCCCGCGAAGTATCCAGCGCCGCAATACTATTATAACCGCAAAGTTCCCGATTGACAAGAACTTTTTTGCCTTTCAGAGCGGGAATATTGAAATCGGCGGGCGCGTCGAGAAAAACGACTTCCCTGTAATAGTCGAGTTCCGCGTCCGCCGCGGGAGATACGAGCACCGCGTTGCCGACGTTGGAGGAAGCGAGCGTGAACAAATCTTTCTCCAGCCCTTCCGCGCTTTCCGCAAACGCTTCGGGCACTTTTTCGGACGCGACGAGCAAGAGACCGAACGGGCATTCCGCGCGGCGGCGGGCGATCTCTTCTTTCAGCTCTTCCTGACTGCGTTTTTCGGGCGCTATGCCCGCAGGCGGGCAGGCAAGGCGCAAAAGATTGTTGCGGAAGATGTACAGGCGGGAGATCTCTCCCTGCTTCTGTCCGCAGATCATGTCCTTGACGATGCCGCGCGCCGATTCTTCCCCGCGGAAACGGGATACGCCGCTCTCGAAAACGAGATGTTTTTCGACGTCCGCTTCGAGAAGGGGCAACGCCTTGCCGCCGCCGAACCAGACGAGTTCGATCTCGTCCGTTTTGACGGAAACGTGCGGCGATCCGTCTTTGAGCGGCTTTGCGGCAACGCTCCCGACCGACAGCGCAAAGAGCGGCTTGCGGTTGCCCACGCCGCAGGGCTCGAGCCTTTCCAATTCTTTCGCAAGCCCCACGTCGAAGCGAAAATCCACGTCCGCCGCCACGCTGACGGAAGGGATAAAGTCCTCGCGGGTATATTTTTCGTCCAAATAGCGGCAGAGCGCGCGCTTGAATGCGGGGAAATTCTCCTCTTTTACCTTGACGCCCGCCGCCTGCGAATGCCCGCCGAATTCTTCGATGTATCCGGCGCAGGCTTTGAGCGCCTCGTAAATGTTGATGTTGTCGATCGTGCGGGCGGAACCTTTGAGCATTTCGCCGTTTTTTACGAACAGGATCGCGGGGCGGTTGAACTCTTCGGATATTTTTGCGGCGACGATGCCGACCAGCCCCGTGCTCCAGCCCTCGTCGTAGAGAAGAACGGCGCTTTCGTAGGCGCAGCCCTCCTCTTCGATCTTGCGCTTCGCGCTCTGATACACCTCGTCGCAGACCTGCTGGCGCTCGAGATTGAAAGAATTCAGGCGGCAGGCGAGTTCGTAGATCTCGTCCGCGTTTTCGCTCGTGAACAGTCGGAGCGCACAGTTCGCGTCCCCCATCCTGCCCGCCGCGTTGATGCGCGGCGCGATCGTGAACGCGAGCGTCTGCGCGCAGACCTCGTCTTTTTTGGTCGCAAGCAGATATTTGAGCGCGGGGCGGGGCTTTTTATTGATGAGCCTGAGACCTTCGAAAACGATGTCCCTGTTTTCGCCCGTCAGAGGAACGCTGTCCGCCACCGTCGCGATCGCCGCAAAATCGAGCAGAGAATACGCCTTTTCGCCCAAAAGAGCGCAGGCGACTTTAAACGCGACCCCCGCCCCGCAGAGATTGTCGTAAGGATAATCGTCTTTGAGTTTGGGGTTTACGATCGTGCAGTCCGGCAATTCGTCCGGCAGCTCGTGGTGATCCGTCACAATGACGCGCACGCCGCGGGATTTTATGTATTCCACCTCTTCCCTGTTGCTGATACCGCAGTCCACCGAGACGATGAGCGCGGGGGCGTATTCGTCTATGATCTTTGCGAGCGCTTCCCTGTTCATGCCGTACCCTTCGGCGCGTTCGGGGATGTACGCGACCCCGTGCACGCCGAATTCTTTGAGCGCCGCGGAAAGGATGGACGAAGCGCATATACCGTCCGCATCGTAATCCCCGAACACGGCGACGGTTGCGCCCGCGTTTTTCGCGTCCGTCAGCGCCCCGACCAGTTCCTTCATCCCGCGCATCAGAAATGGAGAAAGAAAATGCTTTTTCGAGGGCGACAAAAAGCGCGCCGCCTTTTCGGGCGTGTCGATCCCCCGGGAAAAAAGGATCTTTGCGGTGAATTCCCGAATGCCGCACGCCGAGGCGAGCGCACGTATGTTTTTGAGTTGTTCTTCGGAAAATTCGCATTCCCGCAAAATTTTTTTCATAGAGACACCTTCGGCCGAAATAACTCTTTGGGATAATATATCAAAAAAGGCGGGAGTTCCCGCCCGCCTTTTTTATCGAGGCTTGCCGCCGGAGCGGTCAGCCCTCCTGTTTCGCGTTTTTCTTCGCCGCCTTGTCGGAAGCGTAGTTGTATTTGGCGCGCTCGGCACGCTTCGCATCCGACTTTTCCTTGATCAAGGTATAGATCGCAGGCGAAAGGACGAGGGACGAGTACGTGCATGCGATGACGGCGACAAGAGCGCCGAGCATGAACGAAAACAAATCAAACCCGATGATGAGCCCGACCACGGCGAGAACGACGAGCGCCGACGCCGCGAGGATCGCGCCGATGAAAATGCCCTTCCTGCTTTCGCGTACGGAAAGCGCGACGGCTTCTTTTGCGGAAAGCCCCTGACGGTCTTCCAAGCGGAAATCCTGACGCATTTTCCCGAACACTTTGACGTTGAAGAACATGGACAGGAAAAGCGCAAACAGCGCGACGCAAATCACCGCAGGCCCCGCAGGTATGCGCAAAAGCGCGATCACTGCAAGCGTGAGCAGGATGTCGTGCGCGGCGGCGATCACGGAAGTGACGCCCATGCCTACCTTAAAGCGGATCGCAACGTATGCGAACAGAAGGACGAGCACGACGCCCGCGCCGATCGCGGTACGCCAGATATATTCATAATGAGGAACATAAACGTCGCTGTGATAGGTGACGGAAATATCGCCGATGTCCTTAAAAGTGCTGCCGGAATCGCCGAACGAGGCGGATGCGAGCGCCGAATCCAGTTCCTGCGCAAAAGAAGCGAGCGTTGCTTCCTCCACCGAACCGGAAAGGACAAATTCAAGGCTGCCTGCGCCGCCCGAAGCTTCGGACGTATAGGAGACGTTGCCGATCTTATACCCCGCGCCTTCGATCTCGGAAGTGCAGAGCTCTTCGAGCGAGGAGCGGAATTCGCTGTCGATGACCATGCTGCCGTTGTCCGCGACTTCGACGGACATATAATCTTTGGACGACGAATCCGCGTTGAAGCCCAAAAAGCCGAACAGGAACGCGCCCGCCACGATCAGGACAAGGCTCACGACGAGGCACAAAAGAAGGGTCTTTTTCGCTGAAAGTTTACTCATCTTCCGTTTCCTCCCTCTTGAAACCTACAAAAGCGATCTTGTTTTTGGGCTGCGCCATAAACATATACAGATAGAAGCGCGTCACGAGCAGAGTGCACAGCGCGGAGATCGCAACGGCAAGCAGGAACGGCAGCGCCATAAACTTCGCCGCGCCCGTCGAGATCAGCCATACGGCAAGGCCCGCAAGAATGAGTATCGCGTGCACGTCGATCGTGAACGCAAGGCTCTTTTTATAGCCCGTCTTGATGGACGCCGTCAGAGTTTTGCCCGTGGCAAATTCTTTTTTGATGTTGTTGAAAGCGAAATAGTTGCACGACACCATGATCGCCGATGCGAGCAGAATGCCGATCACCCCGCCCAGCGTGATCTGAACGGCAGGGATCAGGGAAATGCAGGCGATGACCGCGACCGCGTACGTCAAGAAACCGTATACGTGCGCCAGCCCCATCCCCTTGAATTTAACGAGGGAGAATACGAGCATCGCCAACACGAGCACGCCGATGCAGATCGCGACGATCAGCGCGGAATTCGTGCCCGCGACGGGATCCATCGAATAATACTCCGGCGTTTCGAACGAAAAGTCGATGATGTCCGAATCCGAAATGCAGGAATCGAGGAGCACCGCCCTGATCGTGGCTTCTTCCTCGGTAAAACCGCCCGTGATATACAGCGTATCCTGATCCATTTCGCCCGTCACGCCCGCGCTCAGCAAAGTCTGGTCGCCGACGTGCACGTACACCGTCGCCGAAGAGGACGAGGAGGACGAGGATGACGAAGAGCTGATCGTGCCCGTCATCTCGCGGAACGCTTCGCGCCCCGCGGAAGTCAGGTTGATGACGACGGCATAGCCGCTGTCTCCCGCATTCGCCGTGGTAACGCTCCTGATGTTTTCGCTCGACCCTTCCATTTGGGCCGTAGCCTCGCCGTCCGCGGCGGACGCGTCGGACAAAACGATCCCGCCCGAGTATGAGAAGTAGGTGATCATCGACTGCGCATACTGCTCGGCGTAATAGTCGTCGAAGTCGAGCCCCGGGATTTCGATGCGGATGGTATAATCGTCCTGCACGCGGAGCGTATAATCGCTCATGCCCGCTTTTTCGTAACGCTTGTTGACGGCACGCAGAGCGGCGTCGAACTGATCCTGAAATTCCTGCGTCACGCCGTCGCCCTCGGCGATGTCCTTGGACAGGTAAATGCCTTTGTAAGCGACGTAGTTATCGTCGGGATTTTCCGTCGATTCGCTGTCATAGTCGTAACTTGCCTTGAGCGTTTCATATTCCGCCTTGGAAATGACGCCTTCGGGATAATACACCGTGTAATATCCGCCGTCCAGATCTCTGCCCAGCTCGACTATGCTGAGAAGAGAGCGGAACGAGTTCGGGCTCTTAACGGGAAATGTGGGCGTAATGCATAAGAACAGCAGTCCCACGAGCACGACCGTGACGAGCGCGATCAGTGCAGCCGATTTTTTCTTGCCCATTGCCTCCTCCTGCAACTTGTTAAAATTCACAGCCGTCTTTTGCGGCAGCCGGCCCGCCGTGCCCGCCTGAAAAACATGCGTCAAAACAAACGGGGCGTATACTTGCCAAAATCAGAAATATACTCAATAATTATAGTAAAGTTTGTCCGTTTAGTCAAGTGTAAATGGTTCTTTTTTCGCGGATTTTACCTTATTATCATAATTTAATCGCCTTAATCGCCGATTTCCTCTTTCGCGTACGCGCCGGCGAGCCGCACGTACACTTCCGCATTCATCGCATTGCCCCGTTTTTCCTCTTCGCGCACCGTACGCACGATGCGGAACGGATTGCCGTACACCACGCTGCCCGCGGGGATCTCCTTGTTCTGCGGGATGAGCGTCGCCGCGCCGATGATGCAATCGTCGCCGATCTTCGCCCCGTCGAGGATGACCGCGCCCATGCCGATCAGCACGTTATCTCCCACCGTGCAGCCGTGCACCACGGCGTTGTGCCCGACCGTGACGTTATCGCCGAGAACGGCAGGTCTATGATAGCCCACGTGCACGGTTGCGTTGTCCTGCACGTTGGTGTTTTTGCCGATATATACGGGCGCGATGTCGCCGCGTATGCACGCGCCGCACCAAACGTTCGCGTTGTCGCCGAGAGAAACATCCCCCGCCACATACGCGCGGGAATGGATGAATACGTTTTGCCCCTTTTCGATCTTCATGCCGTCACCTTTCCCCGCGCGCGGCGGCATCCTTTCTGACCGCGAGGATGTGCATCGCGTTTTCCACGCGCTTTTTCATCATTTCGCAGGTGATTTCGTAAGGCTCGTCGATGTCGCCGTTGTAGTGATAGTTGTTCGCGCTGCATCCGCCGCTGCAAATGAATTTCGCAAAACAGCCGTCGCACTTTTTGCGCGTGAACAGGCAGGAATTTTTGAATTTATTGCGGATGTTTTCGTCGAGTTTCCCCTCGAAAACGCTGCCCATGCGGAAATCTTTATCGCCCGCGAACTGGTGGCAGGGATAAATGTCTCCGTTCGGCAGGACGGAAAAATATTCGTTGCCCGCGCCGCACGCGCTCACGCGTTTGGAAAGGCAGGGCCCGCCTTCGAGGTCTACGTTGAAGTGGAAAAAATTGAACCCCTTCCCTTTCGCTTCGTATTCGAGGTATTTGTCGCACAGAACGTCGTATTCTTCGCAGACGCGCGAAAGATCCTCTTTTGTGATGGCAAGGTCGGGGATATCCGTCACGACGGGTTCCATCGAGATGCTGTCGAACCCGCTGTCGGCAAGGAAGAGCACGTCTTTGGAAAAATCGAGGTTTTTCGCCGTAAACGTGCCGCGCACGTAATAGTGTTTGTCTCCCCTGATCTTGACGAAGTTTTTCAGGTTTTCGATCACGAGGTCGAAACTGCCCTTGCCGTTTGCCGTCTTTCTGACGGCGTCGTGCACTTCTTTGCGGCCGTCGAGGCTCAAAACCACGTTTTCGAATTCTTTATTGAGAAAATCGGCAACGTCGTCTTTGAGCAGAAGCCCGTTGGTCGTCAGGGTGAACAGGAACCTCTTGCCGCGCTTTGCCGTCTGCTCCTTGGCGTAATATACGGTCTCCTTCACCACGTCGAAGTTCATGAGCGGTTCGCCGCCGAAAAAGTCCGTTTCCAGGACTTTTCTGTTTCCCGAATTTTCGATGAGAAAATCGACCGCCTTTTTCGCGACGTCCAAAGACATGAACTCGCGCTTCGCATGGTACGCGCCCTCGTCCGCGAAGCAATAGCGGCAGCGCAGGTTGCAGTCGTGGCAGATGTGCAAACAGAGCGCCTTGACTTCGTTCGATTTCGGGGGATATACGCGCACTTCTTCTTTAAAAAGAAGCCCCTGCTTTTCGAGTTCGGCAAAGTCCGCCTCGTATTCCTTTCTTTCCGTTTCGGATATACGGGAAGTATCGACCGCCTCGCCCAGTTTTTCGCGCATGAGGAGCGCGCCCTTCTCGTCGCACTCGTGCAGAGAAGAACTGCCCGTATCGAATATATAATAATGCTCTTTGTAGTTAAAAACGTGTACCATAAAAAATTCCTTCGCACAAATTGCGCAAAAGAAATGCGCAATTTGTTTGATTTTTTAGAGAACCCCCGACGTTCGCCGTTTTGTAAACGGCGCTGCGTCCGGGTTTTTCTCTGCGGCGATATATTACGGCTCTCATATTGCAATCGCCGCGTTCACTCTTTCCGCACAATATTGCGCAGAGCAAAATTAAAGAGCAGTAGAACTGCCCTTCGATTTTGAGTTATCTGTTCTTTTCGGGATTCTCTTCCCTCTGAATCCTTTCGCAGGACTGATTGCCGACCGTGCAGCTGGTTTTGCATGCGGACTGGCAGGTGCTTCTGCATTCGCCGCAAGCGGTGATCTTTCTCTCCGCAGGGCGGGCGATCGTTTTGATTTTATTCATGCCGATGATCTCCTTTTCTCGCTTTTTTTCTATTATAATATAACGCAAAAAAAATTGCAAGCGTTTTTTCCGCCTGCAATCTCTTTGCGCACCGATTTTAACCCCTGTTTTTTGCCGCCGCAGCGATGAGCGCGCTCAGCCCGCCCGCCGCCGCGCCGCAGACGACGTCTAAAACGTTCAGCCAGCCGAAAGAAATGCTCCCCGCGATGACGGCGAACAGAAAATAGGTGACGACCGCCACGATCGCCCCGCACGCGATCCCTTTGAAAAACGCTTTTTCGGGCTTGATGCAGAAAAAGCACCCCAAAAACACGGCCAAAAATTTGATGACCTGATTCACCGGCGTAATGGCAGCCGACGGAATCGAAAACAGCTTTATGGCGAGCGCAAACAACAGAACTGCCGCCAATGTGAAAATGATTGAAACGCAAGCGCCCTTGCCGATCTGGGCGGCGCCCTTTCCTCCGCGCATATAAAACGACCTCCGCACGATTTATTCTATCGTATGCGGAGGCCGCTCGCGTTATTCCGTTTTATTCTCTTTTTCGTCCCGCCCGTCCGCTTTTTGTTCGGTTTCCTCGGCGGGCTTTTCTTCCCCGCTTTCCGCCGCACCCGATCCTTCGGACGCATCCGCATCGGGCGACGCGGCTTCGGCCGTATCGGGATCGGCCGCTTCGGGGACAGGCGTTTCGGGGATCGCCGCGTCCGTCCAGCGCACGGCGCCCTTGTCTACTTCGACATAGCTGTCCCCGCCCGTTTTCAGGACGATCGTGCCGCTTTCCTCTTTGACTTCGACGGCTTCGCCTTCGATGCCGCCGACGGTGACGACCTTGTTCCCCGGCTGAATATGGTCGGCTTCTTTCGGATATTCGCCGCGCTCGCGCGCCGGGTATGCGGGAGCGGGCTCAACCTTCGATTCGGTCACTTCGTCCGTCCCGGCGGTATCGGATCCGTCTCCCTGCGGTTCGCCCGCGGGCTTTGCGTCCGTCCACCAGATCGCCTCGCGCTGCAGCGTGATGAGGCTTGCCCTGCCGTCCTGCGCGCCCGTTTTAAGCACAAACGTCTTTTCGTCCGCGGTTTCGGCCACTTCGCCGCAAATGCCGCCCACCGTGATGACTTTGTTGCCCGGTTGAATGGCGGCGATCGTACGGTTGTATTCGTCCAGCCTCTTTTTCTCTTTCCTGTTCCTCAACATGGGCATAACGACCAGAACCAGAACGCAGACGACAAGGAACAGGCCCAAAATCAGCCCTTCTTTCCAGGTTATAGCAAGCAGATTGCTCAACATCGATAAAAATCTCCTTCAGAAAAAATTACGGCTTCCTCCGCACGGAACGCGCGGGGGATCTTACTTCTTCTTTTTGATCGCAAGCAAAATCACCGCACCCGTCAGCAGCAAAACGACTGCCGCAATACTGACGATCTGGCTGACCGCGATCAATAAGCCGTGCATCATACTTTCTTCTCCCGTAATTCTCTCATCCGCAGACGCAGGATGCCGCGCACTGCTTCTTAATATTATCGTTTTTGCGCCCTTTTTGCAAGCGTTTGCGCGGGCGGCAGATGAATTTTTGCGAAATTTTAACAAAGACGTCAAATTTCGCCGTATTTCGCGTAAAATTCCTCCCGGAATTCTTTCAGCCCGCCCTCCAATATCGCGCGGCGCAGGGAACGCATGAGCTTATTCAAAAACGTGATGTTGTGCAGCGACAACAGCATGGAAGAGAGCATCTCCCCCGCGTTTACCAGGTGGCGCAGGTATGCCTTCGTATAATTTTTACAGCAATAGCAGTCGCATTCTTCGTCGAGCGGGGTAAAGTCCTCTTTGTAAACGGCGTTGCGCACGACCACTTTGCCCTTCGAAGTGAGCGCCGTGCCGTTGCGCGCGATGCGCGTTGCCAGAACGCAGTCGAACATGTCGATGCCGCGCATCACACCTTCGATGAGGCAGTCGGGGCTGCCCACCCCCATCAGATAGCGGGGAACGTGCGTGGGGAGCGCGGGCTGTATCGCGTCGAGCATCTCGTACATGAGCGGCTTGGGTTCGCCCACCGAAAGCCCGCCGATGCCGATGCCGTACTTTGCGTACGGTTTGGCGGCAGCCACGCTTTCGAGGCGCAGGTCTTTATAAAAATTGCCCTGCACGATGGGGAAAAGCGCCTGCTCTTCGTTTTTATGCGCGGCGGCGCAGCGTTCCAGCCAGCGGACAGTCCTGTCCAGCGCTCCTTTGGCGTATTTATAATCCACGCCGTATTCGCTGCACTCGTCGAACTGCATGATGATGTCCGCACCCAGCGCGTTCTCGATTTCCATCACCTTTTCGGGCGTAAAAAAATGCTTGCTGCCGTCGATGTGCGAATTGAACCAGACGCCCTCGTCCTTGATGTTGTTGAGTTTCGCGAGGGAAAACACCTGAAATCCGCCGCTGTCGGTGAGGATGGGCCTGTCCCAATTCATAAATTTGTGAAGCCCTCCCGCCTTTTTTACCAGTTCGTGCCCGGGGCGCATGTACAGGTGATAGGTGTTCGCGAGAATGATCTGCGAACCCGCCTCTTTCAGATCGCGCGGGAGCACGCCCTTGACGGTCGCCTGCGTGCCGACGGACATATAGACGGGCGTTTCGATATCGCCGTGCGGAGTGTGAAAAATGCCCGCGCGCGCGCCCGTTTCGGGATCGGTTTTGATGACTTCGAAAGAAAATTTATCTGCCAAAATATTTATTCCTTAATTAAATAATCTGTCGGTGCGCATTGCGCAACAAAGTATTGCGAAGGTTAAAAATAGGATGAGGAGCGGAGAAGCAAGCAGTTCGAGGAGCGGGCGGAAGCCGCGAAGGAGTGTACTACATCGTACATGACTGAGCGGAACCGTAACCGCGACAATGAAATGCGCCGCTTATACGATCATCATCGCGTCGCCGAAACTGAAAAAGCGATACCTTTCCCCCACCGCCTCCCGATAAATGCGCAGGCACTCTTCCCTTCCTATCAAAGCGGATACGAGCATGATGAGAGTGCTTTCGGGCAAATGAAAGTTGGTGATGAGCGCGTCCACGCACTTGAATTTATACGGCGGATAGATGAAAATGGACGTATCGCCGCTGCACGGGCGCAGAAAACCGTTTTCGTCGGCGACCGTTTCGAGCGTCCGCACGGACGTGGTGCCGACGGCGATGACCCGCCGCCCTTCGCGCTTGGCGGCGTTCACGATATTCGCCGCCTCTTCGCCCACGCAATAGTATTCGGAATGCATGACGTGGTGCGTCAGATCCTCTTCTTTCACGGGGCGGAATGTGCCCAGCCCCACATGGAGCAGAACCTCCGCGACCTCGACGCCCATCGCCCTGATCTCGGCGAGCAGTTCCTTCGTGAAATGCAGCCCCGCGGTGGGCGCGGCGGCGGAGCCGTCCGTCTTGCAGTACACCGTCTGATAGCGGTCTTTGTCTTTGAGCTTTTCGTGGATATAAGGCGGCAGCGGCATCGAACCGACGCGGGAGAGAATGTCTTCGAACACGCCGTCGAAATGAAAATCGACGATGCGCTCGCCCGTCTCCGTCCTGTCCTTAACGGTGAGGGATAGCTCTTCGGATATGACGAGTTCGGTGCCGACTTTCGCCTTTTTGCCGGGTTTTACCAGCACTTCCCACTCGGTGAGGTCGCGCCGCTTCAAAAGGAGCACTTCCACTTTGCCGCCGTTTTTCGTATAGGCGAACATGCGCGCGGGCAGCACCTTCGTGTTGTTTATGACGAGCACGTCGCCGGGTTTTAAGTACTCTTTGATGTCGCGGAAAATGCGGTGCTCGGTTTTGCCCGTCTTTCTGTCATATACCAAAAGGCGGGAAGAATCCCTCGGCTCGGCAGGCGTCTGCGCGATGAGTTCTTCGGGAAGTTCGTAAAAATAATCGGATTTTTTCAGCATATTCATCAAACCTTTGTCGGCGGCAACCCTTCGGCGGGCCTTGCCGTAAGTTGCACCCATGCGGGATAAAACCCGCAGGCGAGGGCGTTGCGCACGGACGGGATGTTCGACCATGCGGCGCAGTAAAACGGCACTTTGCCGCGCGCGAACACTTCCGCCGCCAGGCGGGAGGTGACTGCCTTCGCGAGCCCCCTGCCCCTGTATGCGGGCAAAACGTCGACGCCGATCTGCCACATTTGATCGCAGTCGGCGCTTGCGCCCGCAAGCGCCGTCAATTTTTTATTTTCATATGCGCCCACGCAGAGCATGTCACGCTCTTTTCTCTCTTTGCACAGGGCGTTTCCCCACTCGGGAAGATACAGCCCCGAAAAGTCGGACTGTTCCAGAACACGCATGTCGCAGGCGCAGCCGAGCAAGCGCGTTTTTGTAACGTCGGGCAGAAAATATTCCGCCTGAAATTTTGTTTTCAACCCGAACGGCGCGAGCAGTTTATCCAGCTCGTGCAGGGCGGGCGTTTCAAAACAATGCGCCGCAGAGTACTTCGCAAGATAGGAAAAAGCGATCTCACGCAAGTCTTCCCGCACGCAGGCGACGACGTTTTTGCCGTATGAGGTGAGATCGAATACATACGGCTCTGCAAGATACGCCCTGCGCCCCGCACGCTCCCGCGACAGCGCGACAACGTTTTCCTCCTTACAGAAATCATCGGGAACACAGCAGGAATCGATCGCCGACTGTTCCAGCGCGATTTTTAAAATATCCGTATTGGTCATTGATATCTATTTCTCGGCTTTCCTTCTCTGAACAAATCGCGAGAGCGATTTATTCATCGTCGAACATAGAGATCTGCGCCTTTTGTTTTTCGCTCATCTTCATGCCCATATGCTCGTATGCCCCTTTCAGGCACACCCTGCCGCGCGGCGTGCGCGCGATGAAACCGAGCTGCATGAGATAGGGTTCGTAAACGTCTTCAATGGTGTTCGCGTCCTCGTTGATGGTCGCCGCGAGCGTTTCGAGGCCGGCGGGGCCGCCGCCGAACTTTTCGATCAGCGCGCGCAAAAGCCCGCGGTCGGTGTCGTCCAGCCCCAACTCGTCGATGTCCATTTTTTTGAGCGCGAAACGCGCGTCGTCATAGGTCACCGTTCCGTTGCCCTGCACGGCGGAAAAGTCGCGCACGCGTTTGAGCAGGCGGTTGGCGATACGCGGCGTGCCGCGCGAACGGCGGGCGATCTCTTTCGCCGCCCTGTCCTCTATGGCGATGCCGAGCGTCTTTGCCGAACGGGTGACGATCTCGGCGAGTTCGTCGGCGGTGTACATTTCCAACCGGCACAGCACGCCGAAGCGGTCGCGCAAAGGCGAGCCGAGCATCCCCGCCTTGGTGGTCGCGCCGACCAGGGTAAAATGCTTCAACGGAAAGCGCAGGTTCTTCGCCGAAGGCCCCTTGCCCACGATGATGTCCAGCGCGTAATCTTCCATCGCGGAATACAGTATCTCCTCCACCGAATGGTTGAGGCGGTGTATCTCGTCTATGAACAGCACGTCCCCCTCGTTGAGGTTGGTGAGGATCGCCGCGAGGTCGCCGCTCCGCTCGATCGCGGGGCCGCTCGTCAGTTTTATCTGCACGCCGAGCTCGTTTGCGATGATGTGCGCGAGCGTCGTTTTGCCGAGCCCCGGCGGGCCGTACAACAGGACGTGGTCGAGCGGCTCGCCGCGCAGTTTCGCAGACGAGATGTACACGCCCAGATTTTCCTTGACTTTGGTCTGCCCGACGTAGCCCTCCATCGTTTTGGGGCGAAGGGCGTTTTCCTCGATATCGTATTCGCCCTTCGTACTCATAACGAGGCGTTCGTCCTCGAACCCGTTTTCCAGATCGTCTTCAAAACTCATTGTTTTACCCTCTTCTCTCCGCTCACATAGTGCGCAGCGCCGTCATGATGATCTCTTCCATACTCTCCGCGCCCGATTCTTCCGCGCGCTTTACGGCGCGTACGCTCTCCGCGCGGGTATACCCGAGCGACATCAAACCGACCACCGCGTCCTCTTCCTTGTCCGAAATTTTCTCGGCGGGCTGTTCGGGTGCCGCAGCCCCCTTTTCAGACAAGCCCTCCGCGGAAACCTTTTCGCGAAGTTCCAAAATGATGCGCTCCGCCGTCTTTTTGCCCAGCCCTTTCGCGGCGGTGAGCTTTTTCACGTCGGAATTGGCGATGGCGACGGCGATGTCGTTGATGTTCATGGAAGAAAGCACGGTGATACCCATTTTCGGCCCGACGCCCGATACGGATATGAGCTTTAAGAACATATTCTTTTCTTCCAAGGAAACAAATCCGAAGAGAGAAACGCCGTCCTCGCGCACTTGCAGGTAGGTATACACTTCGCCCTGCCCGTCGGAAATAAGTTTGGCGTACGCCGCCCCGGAGCATAGCACTTCGTAGCCGATGCCGTTATTTTCCAACAGAACCGTGCCGTCCGAAGAATATAAAACTTTCCCTTTGATGTAACCGAGCATAAATAACTCCTATGTCCTTGTTCACCTATCCTTGTTCACAAAATTCTCGGCGAGCTGACGCCTGCGAATTTTCGTGAGTTGAGGGGAAACCCGAACGGCTTTCCCCTCTTTGCGGCACTTTTAAGGGCACGCAAACTATACAGTGCCGCAAATTCACCCTTTCCGTAAG
>CDZB01029336.1_pt1 | contig 39709 bp, 40 predicted proteins | sample 554961 | NCBI WGS metagenome assembly CDZB01 (sample SAMEA3182106, study PRJEB8094) | gut metagenome | biome: human; feature: gut; material: Stool; isolation source: human stools | place: Canada | collected 2013-02-26
ACTTTTCGGAATAAGCCCCCGATTTGCCGCGATGAGCGGCTTGTCGAAAAAGAGTGAATGCGAAAATTGCTTTAATAGGTAAGCCCTTAAATATTTTCGCAGAGAGAAAAACGCCGCAGAGCCGACCCGCGCGTCGGCGAACGGCGGTTGTCTCTCAAATCACGACTTTTCGCAGCGCCTTTGCGCGAGAAAAGTGTGAACTCTCAGTGTCTGTTTTTCAACTCCGTGCACACGTCCGAGAGTTTTACGCCCGCATTTGCGAGCAATACGAGGGTGTGATAAAAGAGGTCGGCACACTCGCCCACGATCTCTTCTTTGTTTGCGTTCTTTGCCGCGATGACAAGTTCCACCGCCTCTTCGCCCGTCTTTTTGGCGATCTTGTCCACGCCCTTTTCAAACAGGTACGCGGTATAACTGCCCTCTTCGGGGTTCTGCTTTCTGTCCTCGACGATGCGTTGGAGTTCCCCGAGCATCTCCGCGCCCTTTCCGCATTCCTTTACGGGCGTAAAAAAGCAGGTGTAATTGCCCGTGTGGCAGGCGGCGCCCGTCTGTTCCACCTTCAAAAGCACGCAGTCTTTATCGCAGTCGAGGTATATGCCGCGCACCTTTTGCAGATGCCCGCTCTCCTCGCCCTTTTTCCACAGCTTTTTGCGCGAACGGCTCCAATAGTGCGCGTAGCCCGTTTCCAGCGTCTTACGGTACGCCTCTTCGTTCATGTATGCCTGCATGAGCACTTCGCCGCTTTCGAAGTCCTGCGCGATCGCACAGACCAGCCCGTGCGCGTTGAATTTGAGTTCTTCCATATCATGTTCTCCTTACGGGGATGCCCCGCGCCGCAAGATATTCCTTTAAGTCTTTCATCTCAATCTCTCCGAAATGGAACAGCGAAGCCGCAAGCGCCGCGTCCGCCTTGCCCTCGGTAAGAACGTCTGCAAAGTCCTGCATTTTGCCCGCGCCGCCCGACGCGATGACAGGCACGTTGACCGCCTCCACCGCGCGCCGCGTCAGTTCGATGTCGTAACCGGACTTGGTGCCGTCTTTGTCCATGCTCGTCAGAAGCACTTCCCCCGCGCCGAGCGATACCGCCTTTTCGATCCATTCGATCGCGTCGAGCCCCGTGTTCACCCTGCCGCCGTTGAGGTACACGTCCCACGAACCCGCGGCGTTGCGCTTTGCGTCTACCGCCAGAACGACGCACTGCGCGCCGAATTTTGCCGCCGCCTCGGTGATGAGCGAAGGATTTTTGATCGCCGCGGAATTGACGGCTATTTTATCCGCCCCCGCAAAGAGTAGTTCGCGGAAGTCGTCGGCGGAGCGTATCCCCCCGCCCACGGTGAGCGGTATGAACACCTGCTCGCTCGCGCGGCGGAGTATGTCGACCGCGGTCTTTCTTCCGTCGCTCGACGCCGTGATATCCAGAAAGACGATCTCGTCCGCGCCGATCTTGTCGTACGCCTTGGCGATCTCCACGGGATCGCCCGCGTCCACGAGGTTTATGAAGTTTACGCCCTTGACCACCCTGCCCTTGTCGATATCCAGGCAGGGAATGATGCGTTTGGAAAGCATATGTTTTTACCCGTTATACTTTTCGATCGCCGCTTTCAGGTCGATCGCGCCGCTGTAAATGGATTTGCCGAGCACCGCGCCGTACACGCCGCTCTCCCGCAGATTTTCCAGATCCGCCATGCCCGAAATGCCGCCCGACGCGATGACGTTCAGCCCCGTTTCCTTTTGCATGCGCACCGTTTCGCACACGTTCGCGCCCTGCATCGCGCCGTCTTTAGATATATCGGTGAACAGCGCGCATTCTATGCCCATCTTTTTGCATTTTTTCCCGAAAGAGACGGCGGTAATGCCCGCCGTTTCCGTCCAGCCCTTTACCGCGAGCATGCCGCCCTTTGCGTCTATCCCCGCGACGATCTTATTTTTGAATTTATACACGGCGAGGGCGAAATCGTCGGGTTCGGCGACCGCCATCGTGCCTACGACCACCCTGTCCGCGCCCGCGGCAAGCCTTTTCTCGATATCGGCGATGCGGCGGAGCCCGCCGCCGCTCTGCACCTTTACGTTGAACCGCTTTTTGATTTCCGCAATGACGGGATCGATGCCGCTTTCGCCCGAAAACGCGCCCGAAAGGTCTACGACGTGCAGCCATTCCGCGCCCGCAGACACCCACTTTTCCGCAAACGCGAGGGGATCGCCGTAATCGGTGACGGCGTTTTTATCGCCCTTGTAAAGGCGAACCGCCCTTCCGTCCAAAATATCGATCGCAGGAAATAAGATCATCTCAGCCTCCTTATCCTGATAAAATAAGAATTTGCCGTTTTTCACATCCGGCAGAAGTTTTTGAGAAGTTTCAGCCCCGCCGCGCCGCTCTTTTCGGGGTGGAACTGTACCCCGAACACGTTGCCCGCATACACCGCCGAAGGGTATTCGACGAAGTATTCCGTCTTGGCGCAGGCAAATTCGTCCGCGCAGTCGGCGCGGTAGCTGTGCACAAAGTAAAACCGCGTGCCCGCTTCGATGCCGTCGAACAGGGGCGTTTTCAGGTCATAGACCTCGTTCCAGCCGATCTGCGGGATCTTGCCCTGCGTGAAGCGCACAACGCTCCCCTTTACAAAGCCGAGCCCCTCCGTTTCGCCCTCTTCGAAGCTGCGTTCCAGAAGGAACTGCATGCCGAGGCAGATGCCCAGCATCTTCGTGTCCTTCGCACGCTCTTTCACATAGGCGGAAAGCCCCGCCCCGTTCATTTCCGCCATGCCCGCGGCAAACGAGCCGACGCCGGGCAGGATGAGTTTATCGCAGCCGTCCAGAACGGCTTTGTCGCCCGAAACGACCGCCCTTTCGCCGAGGTATTCGAGGGCTTTTTGCACCGAACGCAGGTTGCCCATGCCGTAATCGAGTATGCCGATCACCTTACAAAACTCCTTTGGACGAAGGCACTCTGTCGGACACGATTTTCACCGCGTCCTGCACGCACTTGGCAAGCGCCTTGAAGATCGCCTCCGCCTCGTGGTGCATATTGCCGCCTTTCAACAGGTCGATATACAGGTTGACGCCCGCATTGAAGGCGAAGGCGCGCATGAATTCTTCCACGAGCTCCGCGTCGAACTCGCCGATCTTGCCGCTCATTTTCTTTTCGAAATTGAGGAAGGGCCTGCCGCTGATGTCCAGCGCCACGAGCGCGGCGCACTCGTCCATGGGGACGACGCGGTCGGCAAAGCGGGCGATGCCCTTCTTGTCGCCGAGCGCCTCTTTGAACGCCTTGCCGAGGCAGATGCCCACGTCCTCCACGCTGTGGTGGAAATCTACGTCCGTATCCCCTTCGCAGCGCACGGTGAGATCCACCCCCGAGTGCACGCCGAAAAGTTCGAGCATATGGTTGAAAAACCCGACGCCCGTATCCACCGAAACGCGCCCTCTGCCGTCCAGATCGATTTTCAGATATATTTTCGTTTCCCTCGTATCGCGGGAAATTTCCGCCGTTCTCATCCCTTTATTCCTCCTTCGCGCGCACCCGCACCGCGTTCGCGTGGGCGGAAAGCCCTTCCGCTTCCGCAAGGCGGATGATGTCCGCCGCGTCCTCCCTGATCGCCCTTTCCCCGTACTTGATGACGCTCATTTTGCGCAGGAAAATGTCCTGATTGAGTACCTCGAAAAAGCGCGCCGTGCCGCCCGTGGGCAGCGTATGGTCGGGCCCCGCAAAATAGTCGCCGACGGGTTCGCTCGTCCATTTGCCCATAAACACCGCGCCCGCGTTGCGTATTTTGGGCAGAAGTTCTTCCGGATCTTCCGTTGCAAGTTCCAGGTGTTCGGGCGCGATGCGGTTGGCAAGTTCGCACGCCGCGTCCATATCCTTTACGAGAATGACGCCTCCCGCATTTTCCACCGAATACGCGGCGATCTCCTTCCTCGCGAGCGCTTCGAGCTGTTTTTCCGTTTCCGCCTGCACCCTTTCGGCAAACGCCTCGTCGTCGGTGAGAAGGATGGCGCGTGAACGCCTGTCGTGCTCCGCCTGCGACAATATGTCCGCCGCGACGAAGGCGGGGTTTTGCCTGCCGTCCGCGATGATGAGTATCTCGCTCGGGCCCGCGAGCATATCGATACCCACCTGCCCGTACACTTCCTTTTTGGCAAGGGTGACGTATATATTGCCGGGGCCCGCGATGACGTCGACCTTCGGCACACTCTCCGTGCCAAAGGCGAGCGCCGCGATCGCCTGCGCGCCCCCCGCTTTGATGATTTTTTCAGCGCCGCACAGATCCGCCGCCGCGATCACCGCGGGGTGCACTTTTCCGCCCTTTGCCGGCGTCGTCACATAAATATGCTTAACGCCCGCCGCCCTTGCGGGCAGTACGCCCATCATGACCGAGCTGAAAAGGGGCGCGGTGCCGCCGGGCACATAGATGCCCGCCCTTTCCACCGCGCGGACGGTGTAGCCCGTCGTTCTGCCGTTTTCGGTGCGGATATCCTCTTTCATCGGCGAACGGCTGTGATATGCCAGAATGTTTTCCGCCGCCTTTTTCATGGATGCGAGCAGGTCTTTGTCGATCGCCGCGTACGCGTCCTTTATTTCCTCTTCGGAAACGAACAGCGTGTCTTTGTTCAAAGCGCTGCCGTCAAACTTTTCGCAGTAGGAAAAGAGCGCTTTATCGCCGCCGTCGCGCACGCCGCGCACGATCTCGCGGACGGAATTTGCAAGCTCTTCGTCCCCGAACCCGCCGCGCGCCAAAATTGCGGCGGCGTCCTCTGCGTTCTTGTAAATTTTCAGTTTCATCGTCACTCTCCGACGTACTTTTTCATTTCGGCGATGAGCGGCAAAATCTCCGCCGCCTTCGTCTTTAAGCTGACCTTGTTCGCCACGAGCCTTGCGGATATGTCAAACACGTCCTCCAGCACCACCAGCCCGTTCGCCCTGAGCGTGCCGCCCGACTGCACGATGTCGAATATCACGTCGGAAAGCCCGGTGAGCGGCGCAAGCTCGATGGAGCCGTGCAGGGGGATGATCTCCACGTCTTCCCCGCGGGAAAAGAAGAGCTGTTTGGCGGTGTTCACATACTTCGTCGCCACGCGCAGGCGGGGCTTTTGCACCCCCTTCATTTCGGGGAATCCCGCGATGCACAGGCGGCACTTTTCGAATTTCAGATCGAGCATCTCGTAGAGATCCGCGCCCGCTTCCAGAAGCGTGTCCTTCCCCGCGACGCCGATGTCCGCGATGCCGTACTCGACGTATGTGGGAACGTCCGTCGGCTTTACGAAGAAAAAGCGGAATTTTTTGTCGGGCGTTTCCAGCACGAGTTTGCGCGTTTCCTCTTTGAGTATTTCCGCGCGGATGCCGCATTTGATGAAGATATCCGCGCAGGAATCGGCGAGCCTGCCCTTTGCGAGCGCTACGTTCAGCATTTCGTTACCCCCTTTCCGGATACGGCGTACACTTCCGCATACCCTTCGGGCTTTGCGGCGTTTTCCCCCGCGAACAGGTCGCACCGCTTCCCTTCGGAAAGCAGTTTTTTATACAGGGCATACCCCGCCTTTTCGCCGCCCGCTTCGCACACGACCGCGGTGCAGGGCGCCGTTTCGCCCTTTCCGCCCAAGGCGCGCAAAACGCGCCCCAACCCCACGGCAAAGCCCACCGCCGCGAGGTTTTTGCCGAACTGGGCGCAAAGCCCGTCGTAACGGCCGCCCGAAAGCACGGGCGCGCCCACGCCTTCGGCAAGCCCCGTAAACACCATGCCCGAATAGTAGGCAAGGCTTTTGACCGTGCCGAGGTCAAAGGAAACGCATTTTTCCATCTTCATCTCTTTGAGATAGGCGTAAACTTTTTTCAGGTGAGAAAGCGCGCCGAGCGCGAGGGGGCTGTCGGTGAGTTTTGCCGCCTCGTCTAAAACGGAAACGCCGCCGAACAGGGACGGGAGCGCCAGGATCGCCGACTGCGCCCGTTCGGACGCGCCGTGGTTTTTCAGCGCGATCTCGGTGTTCACCGCGTCCTTCGCGTTGATGTAGCCGCGTATCTCTTCGGACGCCGCTTCGGAAAGCCCGCTGCCTTCCAGAAGCCCCTTATAAAAACCGACGTGGCCGATGTCGATGATGAAATCTTTCAGCCCGATCTCTTCGAGGCATTCCGCGGCGAACGCCACGGCGTACGCGTCCGAAAACGCGCCCTCTTCGCCGAAGATCTCCACGCCCGCCTGCGCCACTTCCCTTTCGGAATTGCCGCCCGCGGAAAAATCGTAAATATTTGAAAAATAACACAGTTTCGCGCGGTCTTTGTGCAGTTTCGTGGCGGCAATGCGCGCGCAGGCGAGCGTCATGTCCGGGCGCAGGACGATGAGGTTCCCGTCCTTGTCCGTCATTTTGAACATTTTCGCCTGCCCCACCGCGCTCTTGATCCCCGCGAAGGTGTCGTAATATTCAAGCCCCGCCGTGCGGACGGGCAAAAAGCCCGCCTCGGCAAATTTTGCGCCGAGCGCCCTCTCCGCCGCGTTCAGCGCGCGGCACTCGTCCGGCAGGACGTCGCGCACGCCCGCGGGCAGTTTGAAGTATGCCATTGTATTCTCCCGTTTTGCATATTTGTTCGTTTTATGCAACATTTTTTGCATAAATACAGGACTTGCACGCCTTTTTGTATATTTTATCACGTTTACGCGCTTTCTGTCAATCTAATGCGCGTCAGTTTAAGATGACCTCTTTCAGGCTCTCGTATTTTTTGAGCGCGAAGGCGCGCAGCTGCTCGCTCCCGCCCGCCTCGAACGCCTCGTCGGAGAGTTTTTTCGCCTCGAAAATGACCTCGGGCGGATATTTCAAATTGCGTATTTCGTTGAGGAATTTCCCGCTCTGCCGCGTACCCAAAAAGTCTCCGCCGCCGCGCATTTTCAGATCGTACTCGGCGATCTTGAACCCGTCCGAATTCTGTTTGATGACGGAAAGCCGCTCGCGCGCCTCTTCGCCGTCAGAGCCGCACAGCAAAAAGCAGTAACTCTTTTTGCTCCCGCGCCCCACCCTGCCGCGCAGCTGGTGCAGCTGCGAAAGCCCGAACCGCTCGGCGTTGTAGATGACCATGATGGTCGCGTCGGGCACGTCGATGCCCACCTCGATGACGGTGGTGGAAACGAGGCAGTCGTATTTTTTCTGTTTGAAGGCGGACATGATCTCCGCCTTTTCCTTATCCTTCATTTTGCCGTGCAGGAGTGCGAACCGCACGCGGGGCAGGCGGTTTTTGAGTTCGTCGAAAAGTTCCGTAACGCTCATGAGAGAGCCTTCCTCGTCCCCCTCGATCTTCGGGCAGACGAAGTAGCTCTGGTTGCCCTTTTTCGCCTCCTGCCCGATGTATTCGAGCATGTCGTCGTAGCGGCGGTAAGGGATGATCGCCGTCACGATCTCCGCGCGCGCCCTGGGCTTATCCTTGATCTCGGAAATGTCGAGGTCGCCGTAAAAGATGAGCGAGAGGGTGCGCGGGATGGGCGTGGCGCTCATGACGAGCATGTCGGCGCCTTCCCCCTTTTCGCCGAGGGCGTTGCGCTGCGCCACCCCGAAGCGGTGCTGTTCGTCGCACACGCACAGCGCGAGGTCGTTGAAGACCACGTCGCTTTGAATGACCGCGTGCGTGCCGCAGGCGATGACCGCCTCTCCCGAGGCAAGTTTTTGTTTGATCTCTTTCTTTTCCTTCGCCGTCGCCGAACCCGAGAGGAACACGCTGCCGTATTCGGGCATGACCTTTTGCACGAGGCGGAAATTCTGCTCGGCGAGCACTTCGGTCGGCGCGATGAACGCCGCCTGATACCCGCTCTTTGCCGCCATGTACAGGGCGCACAGCGCCACGGCGGTCTTGCCGCTGCCCACGTCTCCCTGCAACAGGCGGTTCATGCGCGTGGGGCCTTTCAGGTCTTCGAAAACGTCGTTGACCGCCTTTTTCTGCCCCTCGGTAAACTCAAAGGCAAAGCGGGAGGCGAACGATTTCACGTCTTCGGCGGTGCAGGCGTAGCGGCGGGTGCGCGCGTCGTCTTTGCCGCCCTTGATGTATTTGAAGGCGGAAACGAGCACGAAATACTCTTCCAGAGCGATGCGTTCGGCGGCGGCGTCCTTTGCCGCCTCGCTCGGCGGGTTGTGGATATCGAGATAAGCCTGCGAAAGGGAAGTTAGCCCGTATTTTTGCACGATCTTCGGGGGGATGACCGTTTGGGGCAGGCACGCTTTTAAGGCGGAGGCGGCCATGTCGCGCAAGGCGCGCTGGGTGAGCGAACCTTTCAGCGAATACACGGGCACGATGCCTTTCAATCGGTAATTTTTGTCCAGCGGCTCGAAGGTGGGGTTGACCATGGAAACATTGCCGTATTTGTTCTGCACCCTGCCGTAAAAGAGGTATTCCCCCTCTTTGAGTTTGGTCTTTACATAGGGGGCGTTGAACCACACGACGGAAAAGAGTTCGCCGTCCTGATCGCACCAGACCTTGATGAAATTGCGCCTGCCCGTGTACACCGTCTGCGGCGGGGAAGCCACGCGGCAGGCAACGAGCGCCATGTCGTTATGGTAGCAGGAAGAGAGTTTTACCCGGTGCGTGAGGTCGAGATAGGCGCGCGGATAAAACCGCACGAGGTCTTCGGGCGTAAATATACCCATCTTATTCAGTTCTTTGAGGCGCTTTTCGGTAACGCCCTTCAATTTACTCAGCTCCATCCAGGCTCTCCGATGCGGGCGGCAAGTTCATGACAGAGCACCCCCGCCCTTGAAAAATCAAAAAGCGGCAGGATTGCCCGCCGCCGTAAAAATCTTTTTATTCTAGCGATACGATATAATAATAAATAGGTTGGCCGCCGTAGTGGAAATCCACGTCGCAATCGGGGAACTGCTCGGCGAGTTTGCCCGCGAGCGCCTCGGCGTCCTCTTCGGAAACGTCTTTTCCGTAATAAAGGGTGATGATCTCGTGCGAACTGTCTTTCAGCTTCGCGACGAGCGAAAGCAGCGTGTCGTCCACGTTCGTGCCCTTTGCGAGTATTTTTTTGTCGTCCAGGCCTATGATGTCGCCCTCTTTCAGGTGGAATCCGTTGACGGACGTGGAACGCACGGCGTAAGTGACCTGCCCCGCCTTCACGTTGTCCATGGAATGGATCATGTCCGTCTTGTTTTCCTCCGCGCTGGCTTCGGGGTTGAACGCGAGCGCCGCCGCGAAGCCCTGCGGGATGTTTTTCGTCGGTATGACGTGTATGGTGCGGTTGGAAACGAGCGCCTTTGCCTGTTCCGCCGCCAAAATGATGTTTTTGTTGTTGGGGAATACGAAAACGTGTTCGGCGTTTATTTTCTGCACGGCGGCGGCGATGTCGTTCGCGCTGGGGTTCATCGTCTGCCCCCCTTCGATCACGCCGTCCACGAGAAGGTCTTTGAAAATGGCGGCGATGCCGTCGCCCGCGCAGACCGCGAGCATACCCATCTCTTTCTTTTCCGCCTCTCTCTTGGCGCGAAGGGCGCGGTTCTGTTCGAGCATGTTTTCTATCTTCACGCGGTCAAGCTCCCCGAGTTCCACCGCGTATTGCAGCGCCTGGCCCGGGTTGTTGGTATGCACGTGCACTTTGACGAGTTCGAGGTCGCCGATGCAGATGACCGAATCGCCGATCGCCATCAGCTTTTCTTTGAGTTTGTCGATATCCGCGAGCGTCGTCTGCTTTTTCAAATTGATGACGAAAAACTCGGTGCAGTAGGCAAACTCGATTTCGCCGAGGTCGAGATTTATGATATCGGAATTGTCGCCGAAAACGTCCTCTTCCGCGCTCTGCGACGGGTCGTAATCGGAAGCGCCTTCCACTTCTTCGCCGCTGGCGGCAGACAAAAATCCGCGGTAAACGCACAAAAGCCCCATGCCGCCCGAATCGACCACGCCCGCTTTTTTAAGAACGGGCAAAAGTTCGGGCGTTTTGGCGAGCGCTTCCTCGCCCTTCTCGATGACGTCCGTCAGGAAAACTTTGAAGTCCCTGTACTTGGACGCGGAAGAGCGGGCAAATTCGCTCATCATGCGCGCCACGGTGAGGATCGTCCCCTCTTTGGGTTTGGAAACGGCGGAATAGGCGACTTTCGTTCCGTTTTCCATCGCCTTGGCGAACGCCTTGATCGTGATCTCTTCGTAATTTTTGAACTCCGCGCACATGCCGCGGAAAAGCTGCGATAAAATAACGCCCGAATTGCCGCGCGCGCCTTTCAAAGCGCCTTTGGAAACCGCGTCGCAAAGTTCGGGGAGACGGTTTGAAGAGCATAACCCCAGCTCTTTGACCGCCGACTGTATGGTGAGGGACATGTTCGTGCCCGTATCCCCGTCGGGGACGGGAAACACGTTCAGCGAGTCCACTTTCGTTCTGTTTATTTCAAGCACTTTCGCGCCCGCAACGATCATCTTGCGGAACTCTGTGCCGTTTACCGATTTAGGCATTGAAAAATTCACTCCTCGTGCGGGGGCTTTACAGCTTGACCCCGATAACGTTGACATTGACCGTATCCACGATCATGCCGGTAAATTTCTCGACTCTGTATTTGACGCTCTCTTTCAAAGACTCGGCGACCGCGTTGATCGAAACGCCGAACTTGATGATGACGTATACGTCGATATAGATACGGTCTCCGCCGGTGGTGACTTTGACCCCGCGCCCCTCGGAGCTTTTATTGAAAAGCTCGGAAAGGCTGTCGGTAAAACGGCGCGAAACGGTTTCGACGATGCCGTAACATTCCATCGCCGCCAAAGATGCGACTTTCGCGATCGCAAGATCGGAAATCGTTATTTTGCCGTAGGCATTGCTCGTATTTACTGACATAAAATGAACACTCCCGTATCAATCATATTTTATACTATTTTCCCGTCTTTTGCAAGAGAAATACCGAGAGTGAACCCAATTTTTTTCTTTCATAAATATTTTTATGCAATTTTTACCCGAACAGGCGCAAAAACGATTGCTTTTTTGAAAAACTTCTGTTATATTATTACTGCTCGTTTTCGGGCGGGGCGCTTTCCGTGCGCTCGTTTTTATGATTACGACCGTGGAGGTGTGAATATGTCGAGAGTTTGCAGCGTATGCAACAAGGGTCAGAATTCCGGCAATAACGTGAGCCACAGCAACCGCAAAACGAGGAGAACTTTCAAAGCGAACGTGCAGAAGGTCAAAATCGTCAAGGACGGCAAAGTGGAATCCGCTTACGTTTGCGCGCGTTGCCTGAAGAGCGACAAAGTGGAACGCGCTTAAATTTGTTCATATTTTATTCGGTATCCGAAATCGCCCCGCGGTGTAAACCGCGGGGCGATTTTTTTCGGAAAACGAATCCCCTCTTGCCCCGTCCGGTTCAGGCGACCGCCAGCCAGACGGCCAGCCCCGCCTGCCAGGCAAGCCCGACGATGTTGACGAACCAGAAATACCAGTGCCGCGTTTTGTGGCGGAAAAGGAGCATGCCCGAAAGCCCTCCGACCGCCCCTCCGAAAAAGGACAGCAGCAAAAGCACCTTTTCGGGGATGCGCCATTTGCCGCGCTTTGCTTTCCACTTGTCCGCGCCGTATGCGATGAGCGCCGCGACGCTGACCGCCGCATAAACCGCCAGAACGACGATCAGGCTCATTTTCATGTCTCCACCTCCAAAGTCCTTAAAACCGCGCGCACGGGCGCGCCGTCCGCCCCGCCGAGTTTTAACGGAAAAGCGAACAATTCGTATTTCCCCTCGGGCACGCCGCCGAGGGCAAGCCCTTCCAGAACGGCGACTTCCGCGCCGAGGAGTATCTTGTGCACCTGCGGCGAACCGACCGTCTGCGCCTCGACCCCCACAAGCATAAACTTTTCGCGCATCGCCTTTGCCGCGTCTTCGGAAACGATGCACGCCCCTTTGATCAAAAGGCGGGGCGCTTCGATCCCTTCCAGCATTTCCGGACGGAGAACGCCTGTAAACGAGCGTACGGCGCACGCGCCCGCAAAGCGCGAAAGTTCAAATTCTTCCGCCGTCCTGCCGCCGCGGATAAAATGGGCGGGCGCGTCGGCATGCGTGCCGTTGTGCGCGCACATGGCAATGTCTGTGACGGTGCATCCGTCCCCTCTTTCCATATCCTGCGCGCGGCTGAACGAAGGCGGCGTATCGCCCGGGTACACCCTGCCCGAAAACACTTCCTGGGTAATGTCGTAAAACATGATCTCTCCTCTGCCGTAAATTGTACCCCTTTTTCGGGGCAAAGTCAAGGGGCGGGACGGCGTTGAATGCCGTCCCGCCCCTTTTCGTTACTCTTTTTTTTCCGTTTCGGGCAGAGCCGGATCGGCATTCTCCCCTTCTTTCTTTCCGACGGAAGAAGTGTCGATGCCGTAATCGATCGGCCGTTGCAGGGAGAACAGCGCCCGCGTGACCACGCACACGGCGATCATGGCGATAAACCTCGCCCATGAAAAATGAAACTGTTCCCCGTCGGCGATGAGCGTGAGCGCCGCGATCCGGTCGCCGCCCTTTTCTCCGAATTCGAAACGGACGGAAACGGCGTCGTCGTCCACATACGTATTGGAAGCGCCGCCGACGAGTTCGGCGCGCTTTTCGTCCTGCCCGACGGTGTACACCACGGTGACGGACGAGACCGTATCGGAAGAGATCTCCGCTCTGATCGCGTCGAAGCCGAGATCGAAATTTTCGATGGCGAAAGAAGCCCCCGCCGAAGAGGCGACGAGCGCGCCGTTTTCGATCGAACAGTTCACCAGGCTCGCCTCGTCGACGTCCGCCAGCGTATAAGTGCGCGCGCCGCTTTCTCGCCACCCCAAAGAGACCGTGACGGGTTTGAAATTGAACGCGCATATTTCGAGCGCCGCGGCGAGCGCGACAACTATAAGCGCGAAAACGGCGTTTTTGATGATCTTCTTTTTATTCATACCGCTCATTTCACAAAGTCGAGATAGGCTTTTACGACCTCTTCGGGCGTCCCGTCCATACGCAGCCGCCCCCTGTCCATCCAGATGCAGCGGTTGCAGATGTCGAGCGCCGTTTCCATGTTGTGCGTGACCATGACCAATATTTTGGCGACGTTGACCATTTCCTTCATGCGGCGGGTCGCCTTTTCGATGAACCCCGCGTCGCCCGCGGCGAACACCTCGTCCAAAAGGAGAATGTCGGGCATGAACGCCGTCGAAGTGGAAAACGCCAGGCGCACGAACATCCCCGAAGAATAATATTTGACGGGCATGTTGAGGAAATCCCCGAGTTCGGAAAACTCCGCTATTTCAAGCATTTTGGATTTGATCTGTTTGGGCGTAAGCCCCAGCATCAGCCCGCGCAGGTAAATGTTGTCCCAGCCGTTCTGCTCGACTTCGAACCCCGTGGAAAGTTCGAACATGTTCGAAACTTTGCCCTCCACCGTGAGCTTCCCGCCCGACGGCTTGTAAATGCCCGCGATGACCTTTAACAGCGTACTCTTGCCCGCGCCGTTGTGCCCGATGACGGCGACGCGCTCCCCTTCGTTCACGGTCAGCGTGACGTGGTCGAGCGCGTGCACGGACGCGTTCTGAAATTTATTGAACTTGTTGCTGCCGGGTACGATGATGTCTTTGAGCCTTCTCTCCCGCCAGACTTTGAAAACGAGGTCTGTATCCTCCAGCCTGATAACGCTCATGGTTTCCTCACAGTTTGAAATTGATCTTCCAGCGGCAGGCATTGACCATAAGCGTGCCGACCGTAAACGCGACGAGCGCGACGGCGATCGCGATGAGATAGGTCTCCCACGGCACGGCGTTGCCGAGAAGAGGCTGTTTCACCACGTCCAATATATAATAAAAGGGATTGAAGCGGTATACGAACGCAAACTTTTCGCCGAGCTGTGACGGGCGGTAAATGATCGGCGTTACGTAGAACAGCGCCTGCAAGGCGAGCGACTGGAGGGGCTGATAGTCCCGCACGTACAGGTTTGCGACCGCCGCGAACTGCGCGACGCCCCAACAGAAAACGAACATGATGACGAGCCCCGGAATCAGCATGAGCATCTCCGCGCCGAAAGCGTTCGGCTGCAAGATGAGATAGAGCACGAAAAACGCCATGATGCTGTACAGCAGGTTGATAAAGCCCACGAACACGACGCGGAGCGAAAAGATCTGCGGGTTTACGTCGAGTTGTTTGAGATACCCCTCCGCGTGAATAAACGCGTTGTTGCCTCCTTCCGCGCAGGCGACGATGAACGTCCAGGGGTTCAGCCCCGCGAACATCATGGGGATCATGACCTTGATATCCTGGTTGAACAGAAAGGCGTAGACCGTCCCGATGATGACCGACAGCGCGAACGGCGTGATGATCGACCATAAAACGCCCAGAAGCGAACGCCTGTATTTCGCCTGCAAATCGCGGTTGACAAGCCCCGCGATGATGTATTTATCCCGCCAGATCCCGCGGAAAAAACCTTTCGTCATATCGATATGTACCCCGCGGCGCGGCAATGCCCGCGCCTAACGTTTTCATCGGCGGAACTTTCTGTATTTTCCGCTCAGAATGTTTTCCCACCAGTCCCTGTGGGAAAGATACCAGCCGACCGTGCGGCGAATCCCCTCGCCGAACGCAACGGCGGGCGAAAAGCCGAGTTCCTCTCTGAGTTTGGCGGCATCCGCCGCGTAACGGAAATCGTGCCCCGGGCGGTCGGCGACGAACTCGATCTCACCCCTGCCCACAAGCGCGGCGACCGCACCGACCGTTTCGAGATTGGTGCGCTCCTCCCCGCCGCAGACGTTATATACTTCTCCGGCCCTTCCCCTGCGCACGATCAGATCGACCGCGGCGCAATGGTCGGAGACGTACAGCCAGTCGCGGACGTTCGCGCCGTCGCCGTACACGGGGATCGGCTGCCCTTTCACCGCGCGCACGATCGCGAGCGGGATGAGCTTTTCTGGAAACTGATAAGGCCCGTAATTGTTGGAACTGCGCGAAACCGTTACGTGCATGCCGTACGTTTTATGCCATGCGAGCGCCAGAAGATCCGCCGATGCCTTCGACGCGGCATACGGCGACGACGGATTGAGCTTTGACCTCTCCGAAAAAGCCATTCCTTCGACGCCCCGCGGGATCTCTCCGTACACTTCGTCCGTAGAAACCTGATGAAAGCGCGCAACGCCGTGTTTGCGGCATGCTTCCAAAAGCGACTGCACGCCCAGCACGTTCGTCCTCACGAACACGGAAGGATCGGCGATCGAGCGGTCGACGTGGCTTTCCGCCGCAAAATTGACAACTGCGTCGGGGCGCTCTCTGCCGATCACGGACGCCATGGCGCGCGCGTCCGCGACGTCCTCTTTATAAAAGGAAAACCGGGGATCGTTCTTTGCCCGCTCCAGCGTCTGCATATTGCCCGCATACGTCAGTTTGTCCACGCAGACCACTTCGTCGCGGGGATACATGTCCAATATGCGGTAAATAAAATTGCCGCCGATAAAACCGGCGCCTCCGGTAACGAGCCACTTCATGCTCCGCTCTCCTTTTCGGCAAACCGCGCGAGCGTTTCCGCATAATCGGAATTCTTATATGCCGCCGCCGCGCGTTTCAGATCGGAGACCCCGATCCGGCCGTTGCGGTACGCTTCGGCTTCGGGCGAACCGATAAGCATCCCTTTCTTCTGCGCGGCGCGGACAGCCGCCGAAGCCGCAAACAGCCGCCCCGCCGTGCCCGCGTCGAACCACGAATACCCTTTGCCCAACACGCGGGCGCAAAGCCCGCCGTCCGCAATGAGCGCGCGGTAAACGTCGGTCAGTTCGTATTCGCCGCGCGGAGACGCGTTTACGCGTTTCGCGTATTCCATGACGCCGCGGCCGAAAAACGCCAGCCCGACGGCGGCGATGCCGGGCGCACGCCCCTGCGGCTTTTCCTCTATATCCGTAAGAACGCCGCCGCGAAAAGCGACGGACGAATAGGGCGAAACGTCGTCCACGGGACGGCAGAACAGGGTGTTTACGCCCTTCCGCGCATCCGCAGCCGCCCTTTTGAGCGCACTTTTCAGCCCTTTGCCGAAAAACACGTTGTCGCCCAGCGCCAGGGCGCAGGGTTCTCCCCCCACAAACTCCTCTCCCAGCAAAAACGCCCGCGCGATGCCGTCGGGCCTTTCCTGCTCTTTATAAAAAATGCGCGCGCCGAAGCGCTCCCCGTTCCCCAAAAGGGCGCGGAAACTTTCGCAAAAGCGCGGCCCGGAGATGACCAAAATTTCGCAGATCCCCGCGGACAAAAGAACGGACAGCGGATAAAAGATCATCGGTTTGTCGTATACGGGCAGCAGCTGTTTGGAAACCGCCGCCGTCATCGGCAACAGGCGCGACCCCGCGCCGCCCGCGAGAATGATCCCTTTCATCCGTTTTCCCTCCCTTATGCAACGGGCATAAACCTTTTAAACATTCTACCATATCGCCATGGCAAAGTCAATCTTTTATAAAAACATCTCGTCCCGGAGCGAAACGATATCCTACATACAAGCCGCAATTTAAACAAAATTTTCAGCATTTTTTCACGGAATAAATATCTCCTTTGCATGAAAAAAGTTGCCTATAGTGAAATTAAATGTTATAATGGACAGGCATTCGGGAATACCGCGCCGGCCTTGTTTGCGCGGTTTCCGATCAAATTTCCGCCCGAAAGAAAGGGCTACGGAGAAACAATGCATAAAAACTATATACGTTTCAAATATTGCGTCGACTTTCTGTTCGCGCTCTTCATGCTTACGGCGACGAGCCCGATCTTTCTCGTCGTGGCGATCGCCATCAAGGCGGAAGACGGAGGCAAAGTCATCTTCAAACAACTTCGGACGGGCAAGCAGGGAAAGAAATTTTACTGCTATAAATTCCGCTCGATGAAAAGCACGACGGTCGCGTTCGACAAAGACCACCCCGTCATTTCCGATAAAAACGCGAACGTCACCAAAGTCGGCAGGGTCATCCGCAAATTCAAAATAGACGAACTGCCCCAGCTTTTCAACGTACTCAAAGGCGACATGTGCTTCATCGCGCCCCGCCCCCTGCTCCCCGTGTACGACTCCGATTACAGGGATTGGGAGCTTATCAAATTTGAAATGCGCCCGGGGCTTACGGGTCTCGGACAGGTAAACGGGAACGGGCATCTCTCCATCGAAGACCGCAAATACTACGACGCCTATTACGTGATGCACGCATCCCTGTTTTTGGATCTGAAAATACTTTTCAAGACTGTCCTGCTCGTATTCGTGGGCGAGAAGAAATTTCTCCGCCCCGTGACGGAAGCGCAATACGCCGCGCTGAAGCGGGAGATCAAGATCAATTATTCCTCCAACGACATCATCTGCGCGGAGCTTAAATTGCAGGCTTCCGGCAAATAAAGGGGCCCGGAATGGAAAGAGACGAAAGGTTCAAGATCATACACATCGTCGGCAACGCACGTATCGGCGGCGTTGCCGCTTTTTTATTGAATTATTTCCGCCATACCGATATTTCGAAATATCGGTTCGACTTCGTCACTTACGGAAAATGCGGTTTCGACGAAAAAGTGCACGAAATCGACCCGACGTCGAAAATATTTTATATCCCGTCTTTCAGCAGGCACCCTTTACGGGCGATGCGCGCGCTGAAAAAGATATACCGTTCCGAAGATTATGCGGCGGTGCATTCGCACATGACGACCCTTTCCGCGTTTGCCCTGCCGCCTGCGGCGGGAGCGCGTATACCCGTCCGGATCTGCCATTCGCACAGCGCGTTCGACAAAAATTCCGACCACTACCTCTTCAAAAAACTGCTCCGCCCCTTTGCCGCGAAAAAAGCGACGGCGCTCGCGGCCTGCAGCCGCCATGCGGCGGAAAACCTCTTCGGAAAGCGCGCGGACGAAGCCGTCATCCTGCCGAACGCGATCCCCGCCGAAAAATTTTACTGCTCGCAGGCGGAACACGAACTGCGCAAAGCGGAATTCGGATTTACGGGCAGGACGGCGCTTTTCGTGGGAAGGTTCGTTTATCAGAAAAACCTGTTTTTTCTGCTCGAAGCGTTCGCGCTCGCCCGCAAAAAGCGGGAAATGACCCTCGTGCTGGTGGGCGGCGGCGCGGACGAGGAAGGTTTGCGGAAAAGGGCGAAAGAACTCGGGGCGGAAGAGAGCGTGCGGTTCGTGCCGCCGTGCGACCCCGCGCCGTATTATAAGGCGGCGGACGTGTTCGCGCTCCCTTCGCGCTACGAGGGGCTGGGGATGGTCGCCGTCGAGGCGCAGGCGGCGGGGCTTCCGTGTCTGTTATCGGATGTTGTGCCCGCGGAAGCGGGCACAAGCGGCACGTGCCGCTTTCTTCCCGCCCGGACGCATTCGGATGCCGAAGCCTGGGCGGAGGCTTTGGCGAAAGATTCGCCGCGCACGCAAAACGCGCGGGAAGCGATCGAAAACGCGGGATACGACATCGCCAAAGAGGCGCATCGGCTGACCGATCTTTACGATCTGCTTTTGCGGAACGGGCAATAAATAATTTCGGATCAAAGAGGCGCCGCGCGAACAATACGCGCGGCGCCTCTTTGATTTATTCCGCATCATTCCGCATCCGTCGTTTTGCTCTCCTCTGCCGGGGCTCCGCCGACGGGCGGCACGGGCGCTTCCGCTTCTTTTTCCGCCTCGGGGCGCGCCGACCCTTCGGCGTGCGCGCCCGAAACGGGGGCGAGTTCCGTAAACAAAAGGAACACGGAATAGACGACGGTGACGGTCGGAAGGAACAGATGCACATCCAACAGGTTGGTCGCCAATATCACGCAGACGACCGCAACCGAAAACAGCCTTTCCGCCGTTATCCCCTTCCGCAGCGCCGTGCGCGCAAACTGTACGAGATGAAACGCGAACGCCGCAAGCCCGACGACGCCGCAGCTTGCCAGCATCTGCACAAATATGTTGTGGTACATGTCGGGGAACATCCCTTCGCCGCTTCCGATCGTAAAGCCGGGCGCGATCGGTTCGCAGAAACCGACGCCGAACACGGGCGCTCGCAGGAAATTTTTGATCCCGCTCTTCCAGATGAAAAACCTGCCCATATCGTCGAACCCGCGTTCGAAAAACACGGCGAACACCTCTTCGATCTTCGCCCGAAAAACGGCGGCAAAGACGGCCGCTGCCGCAACGCAGGCGATGTTGAAAATGCGGATAAATTTCCTGCACGGCGTTTTGGCGACGCTCAGGTAAACCGCCATGACGACGAGCGCGACGCCGCCGATCAACGCCGCCGTGCGGCTGAGCGTGAGCAGGATGCTTCCGAAAAACACGAATCCGCAGACGTAAAACACCCACCCGCGGCGGGACTTCATGCTCAGATAAAAGCAGGCGGGCAGGAATATGGCGATGCGCGCGCCGATGTGGTTCGCCACGCCCCAGCCGGTAATGACGCGGTCTTTGTCGATAGTCCCGCCCTGCACCGCGCCTTCGGCCGCAAAGACCCACGCGAGCTGCACCAAGATCAGGCAAAGCGCGCAGAACAAGACCCGTGCGGCATACGTCCCGCTCCCTTCGCGGCGCCGCAAGGTATTGAAAAAGAATATATACAGCCCGAAAAACGCGGCGACGTACAGCAACCCGAGCAAAAGATCGGACAAGACCCAGCCCGAAAAGAAAGCGCCGTTGAGCAGGAACGCGGCGCTCACGGCGGCGATGCCCCATTTATAGGCGCTCTTGTCCTTAAAAAAGTTATGTCCCCCCCGCCATGCGATCAGCCGCCATAAAAGCGCCGCCCCGACGACCGCCCCGACGACGCACAGCACGGCGATCACGTACGGGCGGCTCAAAAAATCCGAACGGTACGGCGCAAAAGACGCATGTTTCCAGCTCCTGCCCATCGTCATCATCACCACGGGCACGAAAAGCGAGCGGACATCATCCGCGAACAGGCATACGAAGAGGACGGCGAGCGCCGTCAGGACAAAAAACGGCAGTTCCAGCCCGAATACGGACGTTATGAGGGCGAGCGCCGCATAGACGGCGGGATATACGGGCCCGTCGAAAAATCCGAGTATCTTTTGCACGGCGGGCTTTTCCGCGATCGCCGTAAATTTTTCTTTCAGCATAGAACCTCCGTTTCCCGCGGTGCGCCCGCCAAAGAGCCCCCTCCCCGCGGTGCGCCCGCCAAAGAGCCCCCTCCCCGCGATGCGTCCCGGCGGAAAAAGACCGATTTATTATACAACAGCCCGCCTTTTTTTGCAACCGATTCCCCCATACCCCCGGGAAAACCGGCATAGGAACAAACGGGGCTTCCCGAACCCCCCGGGAAGCCTCCTGCCGTTCTTTGTTCGTTTTTCGGTTCACTTTTCGGGGAAAAGCACATAGAACGTGCTGCCCTTGCCGACTTCGCTTTCCACGCCGTACTCGAAACCGTGTTTGACGAGAATGGTCTTTACGATGGAAAGCCCCAGCCCCGTCCCCTTGATCGGGCGCTTGTGCGTTTCGGTGGAGCGGTAATACCTGTCCCAGATCGTATCGATCTCATCGGGCGGGATGCCCTTGCCCGTATCGGTGACGGAAAAACGGATCTTGCCGCCCTCCGTTTTTTTGAGGGAAACGGTGATCTTTTTATCCTCGCCCGTATAGTTGACGGCGTTGCCGACGAGGTTGTAGACGACCTGTTCGAGCTTCTCCATGTCCGCTTCGGTATACAGTTCGTCGTCGATGTCGCGCACGAGCGTATACCCTTTTGTTTCGGTCAGATAGTCGAAGCGCTCCAATACGGTATGGATAAATTCGGAAAGATTGAATTCCTGCAATTTGAGGGAATCCATTCCCGAACGGATCTTGGACAGATTGAGGATGTCGTTCACGAGCGCCGTAAGGCGGTCTGATTCGTCGATGATGACCTGCGTGTGCTTTGCCCTCTTTTCGGGATTGTCCCCCGAAATCTCCTGTATCATGGAGGCGTAGGCTTTGATCATGGTCAGCGGCGTTTTCAGATCGTGCGTGACGTTTGCGAGCACTTCTTTTTGCAGCTGGTCGCTCTTGCCGATCTCCTCTTTCGCGTAGTCGAGCGTCTCGGCGAGCGCGTCCATCTCCGCATAGGTATATTCGCCCTTGAAATCGACGGTAAAGTCGCCTTTCGCCATGCGCCGCGCGGCGCGCGTAAAGCGGGCGATCGGGCGTGTCAGCTCCATGGACAAAAGCGCGGAGATGATGAGCGCGACAAATACGACGACCACCGCAATGACGATCAGCTCTTTTTCCATCATGCTGAACGCATTGTTGGACAGTTCGGTCGAATAATTGATATACAGATAATTGTCAGAGCTCTGCCCGTCCGTACGGGTAAAACGCGCCGAATAAACGTAATTCCCGTCGTCTATCCGTACGATGACCCCCTTGTCCGTACCCGCGTTGCACAGTTCTTTGAAAACGACGTTGAAAACGTCCTGATCCACCCCCACGTTATAGTCCTCGGAGGGCGCGTTCATTTCCGTAGGATACAGGCAATCCCCCGACTCGTCCAAAACATAAATGTTGACGGAAGGATTGTTGTATTGCTCCAAAGCGATGTATACGTCGATCCCGTCGTCCGCAACGTTCGGCGCCCGCATCAGTTCGGATATGCGGCGGTATACATTCCCGCCGATATCCTCGAGGTCGGCCTTTACTTCGCTGATAAAAAACTGGCGCAGCAGGGTCGTCTGAAAGACCCACGTCATGATCAGGATGAACGCCGCGAACGCGAGGAAACTGATCCACAATATGAAGTTGATGCTGCGCAGCCGCTTTCCCTTCATGCTTCGAATTTATACCCCATTCCCCGCAGGGTGACGATAAATTTCCTGTATTCTTTCAGGCTGCTGCGGAGCATTTTGATGTGCGTGTCCACCGTGCGGTCGTCGCCGTAAAAATCGAACCCCCATACGTCCGACAGAAGTTTTTCGCGCGAAAGGGCGATGCCGTTGTTCTTTACGAGATAAAACAACAGCTCGTATTCCTTCGGGGTCAGCTCCAGCTTCTCCCCGTCCACATACACGTTGCGGCCCTTCATGTCGATCTCGAGCCCTTCGAACTTGAGCGTTTCGCGCGCGGCCGTTCCCGCCTTGTGCCGCTTGGTCACCGCGGAAATGCGCGCCATGACTTCCTTGGGCGAAAAGGGCTTGGTCACATAATCGTCCGCGCCGACTTCGAACCCGAACAGCTTGTCGTACTCCTCCCCCCGCGCGGAAAGCATGATGACGGGGATATCCTTGAACTTTCTGATCTCCTTTACGGCGGAAAAACCGTCGAGCGCGGGCATCATCACGTCCATCAGAATGATGTCGTAATCGTTTTCTTTGCACATCTTGACAGCCTGAATGCCGTCCTGCGCTTCGAACGCTTCGTTCCCTTCGAACTCGACGTATTCGCGCAGCACGTTGCGGATCATCTCTTCGTCGTCGACGATCAGTACTTTCATATCATTATCCTCCCATTGTTCGTACACATTCATTATAAAGGGTATATATTATTATAACACTATCGGCAAATGAAAAACAAGTGAAAAATGTAAATTTTTCCGCATAAAAATACGAACAAATGTTTGACTTTTTGACCGCGGCGCGGTATACTGTACTCACGAATATGCGGAGGGGGAAAGCCATGATCGACGCTCAACGGCTGAAAATACTCACGGAAAGCGCGAAGTACGACGTTTCCTGCTCGTCTTCGGGTTCGCGGCGGGCGAACGCGAAGGGCGGCACGGGCAACGCGAGCCCCGCGGGGATCTGCCACTCCTTTACCCCCGACGGGCGCTGTATTTCCCTTTTGAAAATACTTATGAGCAACCGCTGCTCCTACAACTGTCTGTACTGCCCCAACCGAGCGGAAGCGGACGTGCCGCGCGCATCCGCCACCCCCGACGAGATCTGCGAACTGACCATGGCGTTTTACAAGCGCAACTACATCGAAGGGCTGTTCCTCTCCTCCGCCGTGGAAGGCTCGCCCGACGCCACCATGGAGCGCATGCTCGACACGGTGATCAGACTGCGCAAGGTGTACCGCTTCAACGGGTATATCCACCTCAAAGGCATCCCCCTGGCGGACAGGAAACTCGTTTCCCGCGCGGGGATGTACGTCGACCGCATGAGTTTCAACGTAGAACTCCCCTCCGAAAAGAGCCTGCGTCTCCTCGCGCCCCAAAAAAACAAGGAAGGCGTGCTCATGCCGATGAAGCAGCTCGCCCTCGAAAAGGCGGCGGCGAAGGAGGAAAAGGCAAAGCACCGCAAACTGTTTTTGCCCGCGGGGCAGACGACGCAGCTCATCGTGGGCGCGTCCCCCGAACCGGACGGGCAGATATTGAAGCTGAGCGAGGCGATGTACCGCCGTTTTTCCCTCAAACGGGTATACTATTCTTCCTACATACCCGTGGTAAAACATTCCCTTCTGCCCGACAAATGCACGGGGCTTTTGCGCGAACACAGGCTGTACCAGGCGGACTGGCTGATGCGCTTTTACGGTTTTTCCGCCGAAGAGATCGCGGGAGAGGGAGAAAACCTGCCCGAAGAATACGACCCGAAATGCGCCTGGGCGCTCAGGCACATGCAGTTTTTCCCCGTGGAAGTCAACAAAGCCCCCCTGGAAACGCTTTTGCGCGTGCCCGGGATCGGCACTTTGGGCGCATATAAAATCATCAAAGCGAGAAAGTTTGCCGTGCTGGATTTCGACGATCTCGCAAAAATGCGCATCGTCCTGAAAAGGGCGAAGCACTTTATCACCTGCGGCGGCAAGTTTTACGGGAGCGAAAACGCAGCGACGGTAAAAACCATGCTCATGCTGGAAGAGAGGGGCGAAAAATACGAACAGCTTTCCATGTTCTCCGCGCCCGAAGTTTCCCTTTCGGCGCTGACGGGGCAGTTATGAACGTATACATCACCGACGGCACGCCCGACGGGTTTTACACCGCCGTATTCAATGCCTGCACGGACAGGGACTGCGTCGTGACGTCCTCCCGCACGGTACAGCTCGCGCTGGATTCCACCGTCATCCTCGTCGATACGGACGAAGAGAAGAGCGGGCGCGTCAAAAGGAAACTGCGCGAATACGCGCCCCGTTCCCTCGGAGACGTTTCGCTGATCTTGCGGAGGGGATCGGAAACCAAGGAACAGACGGCGCTCGAATACATCCGCCTGATCGTCGCAAAGAGAGCGCCCGTGGGCGGCATGCTCTCCCACCCCGCCGTCATCGCCGCGCGCGAAGAAAAGAAAAAGGTGACCCTCGAAGCGCACCGTTATACGGGATTTTTGCGGTTCATGGAGGGGCAAGGCGGCATATTTTACGCGCCCTTTTCCCCCGACAACGATATTCTGGAACTCATCCTGCCCCATTTTATCGCCCGCCTGCCCGATCAGCCGTTTGTGATACACGACGTATCGCGCGGCAAAGCCGCGCTGTACAACGGCAAAGAGTGCGTCATAACCGATACTGCGGACAAGGTGGACATCCCCCTTTCCGACTGCGAACAGCACTTCCGAACGCTGTGGAAAGAATACTACCGCTCGGTAAACATCGCCGCCCGCCCGCACGAAAAACAGATGAAAGGCTATATGCCCGTGCGCTACTGGAAATTTATGCCCGAAAAGCACTGACCTCATGCGCGGGCGCGCAAAATCGCTGCCTGCGCCCGGATACATACGGCGCGCCGCGGACAAATTCCGCGGCGCGCCTCTGTTTTTATTTTATTTTCCGAATATTCTGCGGGCAGTCCCTTTCAGCCCGTTCTGCCGCACGTACAGCGCCGTGCGCGAAACAGTCCGGAAAAAGCCGTGCGTTTTCCAATACCTCAGCCCTTTCGCGACCACTCCGCCGCCCCCGTTCCCGAACGAACGCCCGTAAAAATCGGACAGCGACTGCATGCCGATGCGAAGGTCGTTTTCGTCCGCCGCGCACTGCGCGCGGCCGCAAAACATTCCTTCCCAGCCGCCGCGAAGATCCGCCGAAGCGAATTTTTTCGCCGCCGCGAGAGAACAGTCCGCCATCGCGGCCCTCTTCGTTTCGTCCGTCAAAAGGCTTGTCACGGCCCGCGCCGCCGCCCAGACGTCGCCCTGCTCCACGCAGATACAGCCGCCGCCGTTCTGCCGCAGAGGTTCTTGATAAGGCATTTGATACGAGACGACGGGCAGCGCATGCCCCATCCCCTCGAGCAAAACCATACTGCACGCCTCATAAGCGGAGGTAAACAAAAGCACGGACGCCCGGGCATAATACTTGTCGGGACGGGCGCAAAAGCCCGCAAAATCGATGTTCTTTTCCACCCCGCACTCTTTCGCGAATTTTTTGTAGAGAGCATCGGCGGCGCGGCTTCCCGAAGACCCGACCAAAGTCAGCCGCGCATCCGGCACGCTTTTGACGGCTTCGGCAAGGATACGGATCGCGTCGCGCGGGCGCTTCTGCCTGTCATCGAACCGCCCGACCCAGACGATATTTTTGCCCGCGGGAGAACGTTCGCCCGCCACGGCAAAATCGACGGGATTCGTAATGTAATGCGCGTTGATCCCGTTCGCGCAAAGGAGCGCCGCATCGCTCCGCATGAGCGTCTGCACGCCGTCGGCAAGGCGCAAAATATACGGAGAAGAGGCGAACGCCTGCCCGCGCAGCATGAGCGGCAGGCCGAACGCTTCGTGCATGGAAACATAAAAGCGAACGCCGCATCCTTTGGCAACGAGCATATCGAACAAGAGACATTCCGAACTCGCCGCCTGATACAGGAGCGCGTCCACGCCGTACTTCCGCAGAGCTTCTCCGAGTGCCTTCGCATGTTTTGCGTACCCTTCCCCGCCGCATTCTATGGAAGTGGGCAAAACAATTTTCGGGCAGTTTTCGGGCAGAGGATAATCCTTGGCGTTTTTCTCCCCGACGAGCAATACCGTCCTGTAGCCCCACGACTGAAACTTCGGGATGAGCAAAGACATGACCCGCTCCACCCCGCCGTTATAATAGCGGTGATAGAAAAAAGCGACCGTTTTGATCTCTTTTCGTTCCGTCTGCAAACAGCGCGCCCCGCTCATCTTTTTGGCGATCTCTCCCGCGCGCCATGCGCCGAAAGTTTTTACGAGTTCTTCCGCGGCCGCCTCCGCCCCGTATTCTGAAACGATCTCATCGAATATTTCCGCCGAATACTCCGCGGGGCATTCGTACAGCCACGCGTACAAAGTGGAACGGAAAAACTCCTTTCTCCAATTTTGCAGGGCTTCCGAATATTGCCCGCCCCTTTTCCGGTCGGACAAATACGCCTCCGCGGCCTTGCACGCCGTCTCGCGCCGCGCGAACCATATATACCCCGATTTGCCGCGCACCGACGCGGTGGAGACGCCGTTCCCGAAAGAATAGCGTATGAGTTTGTCTTTTATGCCGAAAAACCGCTCCGCCTCCGCCAGAACGATGAAAGAGATCATAAAGTCTTCCGCCATCACGCACTTTTTTTCGGGGATATATGCCGCCGCGCGCCGCAAAAGCTCGGTTTCATAAATTTTGTTCCACAAATTCCAGCGAGAATCGCCTGCGCCCATCAGAACGGAAAAAATCTTTTCCCCGCGCAGCGCGCCCTTTTTTACGCGGACGCAGCGCCGCATCGGCGCCGCAGCGCTTTCGGGCACGCCCTCTTCGCACACGATTTCCGTGCCGAACTGCACGACGTCCGCTTTCCTTTTCACGATCTCGCGGTATGCGCGCTCGCACGCGTTCGGAACGAATTCGTCGTCGCTGTCCAAAATCATGCAAAAACGCGCCGACGCCGCCTCGATCGCCGTTTTCCGCGCATACAAAAGCCCTCTGTTCTCCGCATGCGTCAGGACGCGTATGCGGCCGTCTCTTTCCGCGTACGCGCGCAGGGCCGCCTTCGTTTCGCCGTCCGACCCGTCGTCCACGCATATGATTTCGATGTCTTTGAGCGTCTGTCCCAAAACGGAGTCCAGACAGCGCGCGAGCGTCCTTTTCGTATTGTAAACGGGTATGAGCACGGAAATTTTTGCCTGTTCCATCTTTTCTCCTTAATGCGCCTTTTCGCGCATTATAACATATGTTTTTGATAAATTCAAAATGAAATACTGAAAAGTGCAAAAAAAGCGGGCGAAGTTTTCCTCCGCCCGTACGCATTGCGCCCTTTTACACGATGTATTTTTCTTCCGCTTTGGGAGCGCTGTCGAGTTCTTCCTTTTTCGCCTCGTAGCCGCGTTTGCCGAGGAGAGCATAGGTCGCCTGTTTGCCCGCTTCCACGCCCGGCTGGTTGAAGGTGTCGATGTTGAGCATCGCGCCCGCATACGCCGTCTGCAATTCGAAAAGGAACATCAGCTCCCCGAGGGTGAAGGCATTGACTTCGGGGATGTCGATCGTATAATTCTGCCTGCCCGCCTTGGTCAGCGCGTAAGCGGTCGCCTTGTTTTCGGCGGTGATGAGTTCGTTCATCGTATGCCCGCCGAGGAAAGCGACGTCGGGGATATCCTCGCAGCCGTGCGGGATCTTCACTTCCGTGCGGTAATTGCCGACGGAAAGGAAGGTGACGACCTTATCGAACGGGCCTTCGGTATACAGCTGAACCTGCGAATGCTGGTCGGTAACGCCGAGCGATTTGACGGGCGTCTGCCCCACGTTGCACGGCTTGCCGTCCAGAGTGACGTTTTTGCCGAGGCTTTCCGCCCAGAGCTGGCAATACCAGTCCGCCATGAGTTTGAGGCTGTCCGCATACGGCATCATGACGCCGACGTTTTTGCCGTTTCTCATCGCCATGACCTGCAAAACGGCGCAGGCAAGCGCGGGGTTTTTGGCAACGGAAGGCTTGTTGCAGACGCCGTCCATATACGCCGCGCCCGCGAGCATCGCCTTGATGTCGATGCCGAGCACCGCGGCGGGCAAAAGCCCTACGGGGCAGAGTTCGGAGAACCTTCCGCCGACGCCGTCGGGGATGCAGAAGGTCTTATAGCCGTTTTGTTTTGCGAGTTTGATGAGGTTGCCCTTGACCGCGTCGGTCGTGGCGATGATGTTTTCGCTCGCCCTGTCGCCGAGCGCCTTTTTGAGGATGTCGTTGACGATGAGGTACTGCGTCATCGTCTCGCTGGTCGCGCCCGACTTGGTGATGACGTTGAAGCACGTCTTTTCGGGCTCGATGACGTCTAAAAGCGCCGCCATGCGCTCGGGGTCTACGTTGTCCTCCACGTAAAATTTCGGGCCTTTCCTCTTGGAGGGGGCGAGGTCGTTGTAATGCAGGTGGCACAGCGCGTTAAAAACGGCGATCGGGCCGAGAGCGCTCCCGCCGATGCCCAGAACGACGAAATATTTGAACTTACGGCGCACGTCTTTCGCCGTGGCGATGATGTCCTCCACGATCTCTTTCTGGTTGTACGGAAGTTCCGTCCACCCCATCATGCCCTTGCCGCGGTTGTCGCAGACGTAATCGAACGCGTCCGCAGCCGCCTCTTTCTCGCGCGCAAGGTCTGCGTCCGTAAAGCCGTCGTGACCCACGAACTTTTTCATCATGTTGTTGTAGTCGACGGTCACGCGCATGGAGTTGCGCCATTCTTTGTTCCTGTAATTCATACCGAATCAACCCTCCGTATTCGTTTTTTGACTGATTTGCGGCACTTTTCCGCCTTCTTTTATTGTAAAGCAAAAAAGCCTGTATGTCAACGATTACACAGAAATAAATTCGCGTTTTTCATGAAAACGGGGCGAAAACCCGCAAAAAGGCGGGAGAAGCCCGCCTTTTTCACCGTTTGTTTGCGCCGCGGCTTTCCGCGCCGCGGTCAGGCCGTCATGAGCAGAGTCAAAACGATCGACCCCGCGACGGCGGACAGCGCGTTTGCCGAAAGCACGTACCAGAAAAAATATTTTTCCCCGATAAATTTTCTGAGGACGAAATATTCGATTTCGACGACCAACGCCTCCAGCGCCAGCGCGGCGAGGCAGAAGGAAAAGGTCATTCCCGTGCCGCAATAACTCGCGTCCGCCGCATACGCGATCAGAAGTATGAGGTTGAGGGCGATGTTTGTCGCTACGTTCACGAGGGCGAACGCACCGAACGCGTCCTTGCGCTTTTGCCTGACAAGGACGGGCAGCATCACCGCGCCTTCGAGCACGAGGGTCACGGCCAGCCCCAAAACGAGGGTGCCGAGAATTTGCAGTACCGTCATTTTTTCTCCTCCCCGCCTTCGGAAGCGTTGCCCCCGTTTTCATCGGAGCCGCCCGCATCCGAACCGTCCGCATCGGAGCCGCCCGCATCCGAACCATCCGCGCCCGCCGCGGCTTCGCTCCCCTTATCCGCGCCGCCGTTCTCTCCGGGCGCGCCGTCCTTTTTTGCAGGCGCACAGCTTTCGCCCTTTCGTGCGCTCCCGTCCGCCCTGCGGCGCATGAGCAGGACAAGCCCGAGAGAAGCCGCCGCGACGACGACGATGCAGACCGCGATGAGCACGACCGTCTGCCAATTCCCGCCCAGCATCCGCCAGAACGCCTCCGTCGGCGTGATCACGTCCAATAAAACGTCAGACATCTTTTCCCTCCTCTTTGCGCGCCTTCCTCGGGCGCGACATATTTTCAGAAATTTGCGGTTTGTTTTTGGAAACGTGCGGCGCGGCGGCGATCGCAGCGCCGCTGATAAGCACGAGCGCGAACGCCAGCCAGCCCGGCACGGAAACGGACATGGCGAAAACGCTGCCCAGCATCAGAAAACACGCCATGACGCCGAACGCGGTATTGCGCATGCGCGGCATCGCCGCAAAGGACAGCCACAGCGTTACAGGCATGGAAGTGTTGAACAGCGCCAGCCCCGCAAGGTACAGGACGGGTATGCCGTTTGCAAACAGCATGAGGCACGCGGAGACGGGCAGGCATATGAGCGCGACCGATTTTGTGCCGAACGCATCCGCCAAAAAGCCGCCCGCGGCCTTGCCCGCGGCCGTGCAGATCGCCGCCAACAGGACATAAAGTTCGCCCGCGGCATACCCCGACGGCATCGCCGCGCCGCCAAGGCCGCGCACGAACACGGCAAAAACGAGGAGCGCCAGCGGCGCGAGGCCGACGTTTTCCTTCACCTCGGCGCGCCCGATCCGCTCAAAATGCGGGGCGAGCGCTTGATCGTTCGTTTTGAGGAAGAGCGCACCCGCGGCGCAGGCCGCGCAGCAAGCCCCCGCGGCAAACAGCACGGCGGGCGCATACAGCCGCCCGAGCGCAACGCCGACCGCGCCGAGGGACACGAACACGCCGAGCGGCGCGCACTTTTTTTCGCTCTCCGCGATGACGAATGCGCCCGCCGAAACGTGAAACACGGCGTTGCACAGCGAAAAGAACACGAGGATCGCCGCGGACGCCGCGCCGATCCCCTGCGGAAAATCGCACAGGACGCAGACGGCCGCGCACATCCCCGCGCCGAACAGCGAAGCGTACAAAAGGGGCGCGGCGCGCTTTTTCAGATCGACGAACGCGCCGACAAACGGCTGCAACCCGAACGCCAGAAGATCGTAAGCCAGCACGCATGCGGCGATCGCGGCGGCAGAATGAGGCGAATACCATGCCGCGCCGCCCGCCTCGGGCAAGGCCCCGAATTCGCGCACGCCGATGAGAACGTACACGAAGGCGACCGTCGTCATATCCATTGCCAGGTGCGCCGCAGAAAGTAGCGCAACGCGCAGTTTTGCCATTTTCTCTCCCCCCTATCCGTTTTCGAGGAAGGCCTCTATCTCTTCCGAGAGGGGCGCGCCGCTCTCGAAATAATAATACAGCCCGCCGTATTCGAAGGCGTACAGGTACGCGCCTTCCGCCCCGTTCGTATACAGCACCGTGCCCGCCACGTTTGCGCTTTCGCCCGCAAAATAGAGCGCGTCGTTTTCCGCCCGGGCAAAGGACAGGACGAACCCGAAACCGACGTCCCAATGCGCGAGCGCAAGTTCCCCTTCAACATAATACCCGCAGACGTACGTCTCCGCGGAAAAATTGTCCGAAACGAACGCGGGCACGCCGTACGCGAAAAAGCGTGCCGCCGCATCCTCCCCGTACGCATATTCATAATATTCCCAGCCCGCGGGCGCGAGCGCGTTTGCCCCTTCGGGCCCTCCCTCCCCGGGATATACTTCGGCAAATCCCGTCCCGGGCGCGGGATCAGCCCCGCCGTTCGCCTCGTCTTTTATCGGCGAAAACAGCCGGACGCCCGCGGGGACCGCGACCGCCAAAACCGCGCACGCCGCGGCGGCACAGCATGCCGCAACGACGCCCTTTTTCCTGCGCCGCCTGTGCGCGGCGGCGTTTTCGCGCACCGCGCCGAGCGCTTTTTCCGAAAGCCCGCCCGGCTCGGGGAAGGCGGAAAAATATTTTTCGAGTTCAGTCCTGCCCGTCATCCGTCCACCTCCTGAGCCTTTCCAGAATTTCGGCGAGCCTGCGCGAAACGGTCGCCTCGCTCACGCCGAACACTCTGGCAACCTCTTTGCCCGTAAAGCCCGCATAATATTTGAGCCAGACCATGCGGCGGTCGTCCTCGCTCAATTTTTGCAGCGCGAGGTCGAGGTCGGCAAAGGCGGCAAAGTCCTTCCCTTCCTTCTCCTTAAGTTCCCCGTCGGCGTGCGTTTCGCGCGAGCGTGCGCGCAGGCGGTCGTTGCATTCGTTGCGCGCGATCTTGAATATCCAGGCGAACGCGTCGGTAAAGTACGTCATCTCGCGGCTCTTTTGGATGATCTTCAAAAACACGCTCTGCACAACGTCTTCCGCCTCGGGAAAATCGCGGAGCGAAGGCGCGGCAAAGGACATGAGCGGCCTTTTCATCAGCGCGTACAATTCTTCGGCAGCCGCCGTATTCCCCCGCGCGATCTCCCGCACGAGCTTGTTTACCCGCCTTTTGTCCATCGTGTTCCCTCTTTAAATAAACGGAAAACCGCCCGAAAAATTTCAGATCTCCGAAAAAAAACAAAAATGCGCGAAAAGTCTCTCCGCGCATTTGTTTTCAGCCGATTTTATAGATGATTTCGTCGATGTAATCGCACGCGCGTCTGAGTTCGCGGTAATCGCCGTAGTCGTTCGCGTATACCTCGATGAGCGCCGCGCCGTCAAAACCCGCGTCTTTCAGGCGGCGCAGACACTCTTCGAAATCAAACACGCCCGTCCCCGGGAGACATATTTTGCCCCGCTCGTTCACATCGGAAAGGTGCACGTGCGAAATGCACCCTTCCATGTCTTTGATGTACATCTGATAGGGATAGCATGAGAGGCGCGCCTGCTTAACGTCCAGAACGCCCAGAAGCTGCGGACAGTATGCGCGTATCTTTTTGAAGATGCCGGGTTCGTTGTAGAGCGCCCAATGCACGTTTTCCAGGCACAGTTTTACGCCGTGCTCCGCGCATGCGGAGGCGATCTCGCAAAAACTTGCGCCCAGTTTTTTGTAATCGGACGGCGCGGAATTCTTTTTCAGGCGGGTAATGGCGTGAAAGGTATACCGCTTCGCCCCGAAAATATGCGCGGAAGCCATTGCGCCGTCCAATATTTTGAATGCGTCCGCCTTCGCGCGCGGATGCTGGCCGAACAGCTGCGGCTCGAACTGCGTGTTCAGAAGGTGCACCGAATTGACTTCGAGGTTTCCCCTGCGCGACAGCAGCAACCGCGCGAAATCTTCCGTATATTCGGAAAACGTCGTCAGAAAAATTTCCGTAGATTTTACGCCCAGCCCGTTGAGCACGGTGAGCGCGTCCTCGTTATATTCCCGCAGGAACAGAGACGCGGTAGAAACGCCGCTGATCATCGAAACCCTCCCGTTATTGCGCGGATCGCACCCGATCCCGAAATTGAATTATAAATCCTTGATGACGTCGATCGGCTTTTTGCAGGAATTGCGGTAGCAAGGAATAAACGTCGCCGCAAACGCGACCCCCACGCCGAGCGCAAGGATGATGGCGATCTGCCTTATCCCCACACGCAACAGCGAGATCGGCATCAAGAGTCTCGTATTCAGGAAGATATTGAAGCCCATCGTCCCGAACCCGAACAGCAAAACCGCCAGTATCACGCTGATTATGGAGATCAGAATGCTCTCCCCGAAAAACACGAGGAACACGTCTTTCTTGCTCGCGCCCAGGCTTCGCAAAATGCCGATCTCCTTCTTCCTGCCGATTATGCTCGCATGGATATACGAATAGAACATCACGCATGCAATAACCGCAAACCCGATCGCCGCATACACGAACACATCAGACAGCGCCTGCAGCGTTCCGTCCGCCTCGATAACCGCGCTGATTTGCGGGTTTGTATAAAGGATCGTCTGTCCATCGTCAATATTAAACTCATAATACATCAATCCGTCAGATCCGAAACTGAAATCATTCGGAAAGAGCGCCTTGTCTCGCTTGAAATTCCCCGTAAACGGTACGAACGCTAAATCGTATTGAGGCGCACCTTCTCCCCGATCCTTATACGCTTCCACTACGTCTCCGTTCGCCAATACCGCAGGCGCAACTCTTCCTATGCTTTTAAGATTTAAATCGTCATAAAAACCGGCAACACGATACTCCCCGCTGCCTACGGGCTCGTTTCCATACAAATAATCTATTTTGACCACATTGCATTTGTTAATGCCTTGCATAAGTTCGGGTTGCCCCAATACAAGCGCCTGTTTTGCCTTTACTTCAAAATAATCAAACGGGTATTCGGGCTGATATTCGTTACCGAGCGGATCTCTTAATCTTATATAATCGGCATATTCCTCCGCGGTGGCAAAGTCCGTTTCCCGATAATTTTCTTTAGTAAATGCGCCCAGCAACTCCAATGCCTTCCCATATGCCAAGTTTTCGTCTATGCTTGAAAAAAGCATGGAGATCGGCAAAACGGCCTCATCTTTTGCAAGCAGTTCCTTTTCCCCGTCCGTCCAGTACAAAACTTTGTCTTTTTCGCTTGAAGTAAATTCACTGAAATAACGGGCATCGTATATATTCGATCCCGCACTTATTTCATAGTAATCTTTTTCGGTATTTCCCTGCAAACCCGCATAATACTCGTCTTTGACAAAGCCCTCGCGGACGAACAATACCCGATGCATCCGCGTCATCAAGTCGGCATCCCGCTCCACCTGCAAGCGAGAAAGTTTATCGGCGATTTCGTGAGCGGCATGCTCGCCGTCCTCTTTATAAGAATCCTCTATAAATTGGTACCGTTCAAAGTTATAACCCGTGTCGACGATCCCGACGATCTTATAATCCATCCCCTCTACATTTGACGGCAATATTTGCCCCAACACATCAGAAAAATCATTGACGGGAATCGAATAATAATAATCATAACCGCTTCCTTCTTCTGACCGTGCTCCCGTTTCAAATCCGTACTTTTGATACAGCCAAAAGAAATACTCGGAGATCAATATCTCTTCCGGTTCGTTCGGCGCCACCGACTGCGGCATCCTGCCCGCCGACAGCGTCAGTCCGTACCGTTCGAACAGTTCTTCGCTCGCTTCCATACATCCGAGCGAATACGGCATATACTGCCGAGCATCAGCCTCGGCCTGCGTTTCTGCAAGTTTAAACATTGGGAACGACATCGCGTTGTTTACATAGTCGACTTGTTCCGCATGGAGTACTTCCTTGAAATTTGCCTCGTCCTCTTTTGACCAATAGCCCTTTAGATGACTCTGAACTCCCTCCCCTCGCGTATTGATCAAATACCCGACATAATTATATCCCGCGTCTTGTATGGAGTTATATATGACCTCCGTCGCGTCATAACACCCGAACGCGTCCGTAAAGCCGACGAGCGCGAAACACACCATCGACAAAAAGATCGTAAGTACCATGCGAACGGGGTGTTTTTTCAAACCCATCCCCGAAAGCCGCGCACGCGCGCCGATACCCATGCCCCGCTTTTTGCCCTTTTCTTTTGTTTCCGCAGCGCCGTTTTCCGCCGCGGCGGTGATCGCCTTCGCGCTCGCCGTGTCCGATTTTACGCGGCCGTCCGCAAATTCGATGATCCCGTCCGCGTATTCTGACGCAAATTCCCTGTCGTGCGATACCACCACCACGAGCTTTTCTTCGGAAAGGGAGCGCAGCAGTTCGAAGATCTCCGCCCCCGTTTCGCTGTCCAACGCGCCCGTGGGCTCGTCCGCAAGGATGATCGTAGGGTCTTTCACCAATGCCCGCGCGATCGCAACGCGCTGTTTCTGCCCGCCCGAAAGCTCCTTCGGGCTGCGCTTTTCATATCCAGAAAGCCCCACTTCCGAAAGGACCGCCGAAATCTTTTCGTCAAACTCCTTTTCCCCTTCCAGTTCAAGCGCAAGGGCGATGTTCTTTCTGACCGTGAAATCGTCAAAAAGATTATAATCCTGGAACACGAATCCCGCGCACGCGTTGCGGTATGCGTCCCAGTCTTTCTGCGTGAAATCCTTTGTGGACTTTCCGTCCACGAGGATATCTCCGCCCGTCGCCGAATCCAAGCCCCCGAGCAGATGCAGCGCCGTGGATTTGCCGCTCCCCGATCTCCCGAGTATAAAGAACAACCCTTTATCGGGCAGCGAGAAGCTCACCTCTTTGAGCGCTTCCACCGGCACGCCCTTCTTCGGCATATACGTCTTGCTTACCTTGCTGAATGTGATCATCCTCTTTATTCCTTTAATCTTCAAATACTATTTGTATAAACTCTTCTATGCTTTCTTCAAAACAATGCACCTCCCAATAGATGCGCTGTCCGTTACTCTCTGTCAGCATATAATACCAATACAGATCATCACTATCTAATCCGGCTAATTTATAACCGACCTCAAAATCGCTAATCATAAGCGAATGATCTAAATTATCGTATGCAGGTTTAGAAACAAATTCATAATATGGATTATATTCAATTTGTACTGTTACAAGATAATAATCGTTTTCCGTCTCAAGTTCGCTGTCCAATATAACAAATACGAGAGAACCGTCATCTGTTTTTTCAAGTTTAACTTTTTGCACTACATCCATTTTCAATAAAAACGGATTTGCCAATAAAATTTTTTGATATTCTTCCTCGCTCAGCAACGTTTCGTCAACTGATTCATCCCCAAAAAACGAAGGAGAAGAAACTGTATCTTTTTTTAATATCATTGGCAAAAAGCAAAGAATAACACAAAGAGCAACAAGGACAAAAGCCGTCGGAATGATCCATAACTTTTTCTTTTTAAGTTTTACTATGCCCTGCGGTTCTACTTCTTCCTCTGATTTTGAATTAACAAACCCAGGAAAATGCTCCTTATTCTTTTCAAACCATACATTAAAATCTTCCGTTTCTGCTTTCAAGCGTTTCTGAATTTTTCTTTCAAATCGTCCCATTTTAAAACTCCTTAATAAATATTTATAGTATAACCATCTATGATTCTCATCCGATCATCGATTGCTACATAAACAAGCGGATCCTGTTTATATCCCGTTGCCGCCAGTAAAAGCGTAACAGATTGAATTAAGCCGCCCGCTTCATTATAATATTGAATCTCTCTGATCCCATAGGCGACCAAAACATGGTCACCTCCGTAAAGTTTTTTATTATATTTATCTGAATAATCATTCTGATAAATCTCAGTTAGCGGAATCATTGTATATTTTGAAACGAATAAGACAATCGGCTTATTTACCTCAATTGCTTCTTTATATCTTTCTATGCTTAAATCCTCATTTGAAACAATCGATGTGTATTCGATATTCCTTCCTTTTTCATCGACATATTGACGTAATCCGTTTTTAAACCCGTTGATCGTTGTCCCGTTCCCTCCGTTATTTGTATCCATTTTGACATATAATTCATCTATAACTTTTTGAACCGCATCTGTTTGAGTTGCAAAAAGAACTCTATCACGGATAACGCGTGCTGCTTTAAAATTCGGAATCAATTCATCATAACTTTTTTCGTAGTATCCCAAAAGAATAGCCCCAGCTGTATTAGCGCATGTATTTTGATATACCCCAATATTCGAATACTTAGGAACCGCTCCTTTAATACTTACTTCTTCATCATCCTTTCTTGCGAAATCCACAATCTCTGTGCTTGATCCTTCATATGTAGACCCATTGAATCCATCCGCGAAAAATCTTTCCGCTTTAACTTCCGGAATCATGCTAACGGCGCACAACAAAACAAGAACACTTAAAAATACAGACAAAAATTTTTTCATAAACATCTCCTTGATTTTTTGTTTACATATATATGACGTTTCAGAAATGCCAAATCGCTCAAAAATTTAAAAAATTTTTATTTTTTTATTTTAAAAATAAAAAAGAGTGTAACAGATTCTGTTCACTCTTTATAAAGTTCTTTAATTTTATTTTTGACTATACTGTAAGCACGTCTTATAGCAATATAACTTTTTCCTCTTGCCTTTGCTATCGTTTTCAGTTTCATGTCCCAAATTACATGATCAATAAATATAGATTGCTCTTCCTCCGCTAGTCCATTCATTATATCAGTAAACCATAATGCATCATTAAAACCCGAAGACGGCAGTACCTCTTCATTCCCATATGCTGCAATATAGCCTTTCCGTCTAAAATAATCATTGATAGCATTTTGCGTCATGGTAATCATAAGACCGATATGATTTTTTATCTCTTTCGCGTTTCCTTTATATTCGCTCAATTTAATCATGACAGTCATCGCGATATCATAAGCATCTTGCTCATGTTTTACTTTATATAAAGCCAAAACATAGATTTTTTTAAAATATTCTTGATAAATCTTCCCTAATGCAGATAAATCCTGCTTTTGCATCTTTGCGATTGCGTTCTGAAATTCTAGTAAATCCATTTCTCAATATGCTTTTCGTTGCGTAAATATTAAATCCTAAAAATTTTTTGTACTATTTTAAAGTTAACGCCATTGCAGTATATCTGAACCTATATTTTTATAAGAACGACAATTACTTTCTGTTATCTCACAATCCGCACTTATAACCATTGCTATAACCATCATGCATTATAAAATTTAAGGCCTAAAACAAGTTGACCAAACTGAACTAATCCTCTTTTATATCCGGAAAAAACATATACGGATCTATTTTCAAAGCCATACAAATTGAAAGCATAAGTTTAGCGCTTGCGCTTGTTATATTCCTTTCACCCAATTCAAATCTTTGATATTGTCTTAACAATATATTTGCTTTATCGGCTACTTGCTGTTGTGTCAAATTCAATTCCAGTCTTCTGATTCTTATGATTATATGTGCGGGCAAATCAACCGCGCTCTCTTTTTCTTCCTGACAGTCCTTGGGATTAGATTCCATTTTTCTCCTTTATATGTCCAATTGGACATGTTTAATTATATCCCTAAAACTAGCATATGTCAAGTGAAATCCAAAATTTAGATATTCTAATCCACTATAAGAAAAACACTACACTAAAAAATTGACATATCCTTTCTTTCTCAGAAATCAGGTCATAAATGCTTTTAATCTGTTACCTCATCAAATATTGGATCATCAAAAAACTCTTTCAAAGAAATGCCTAATGACGATGCTATTTGAAAAAGTGTATCAGATTTAACACTATTCCTTTTTACACTAATAATCACACTTATCGTCGATCTTGGTATACCGCCCTGCTTAGACAACTCATACTGAGTCATGCCTGCATCTTGCAATAAATTTTTTACACGAATCCCAATTGCCTCTACTAACCTCATTATTCACCTATAATTTACTGTAATAAACGTTTATTATAGTAAATTATAGAATGCTTATACGTAAAAAGCGTTGACCGCGATGAACTATCCCCCAATTACTAAAAATCTCACAAAACAGCACACGGCACAAAATAAATTGTATTTGCTTCGAAAGTGAGTAAACAAACTGTTTAGTTCAGTAAATCAATACATCAAAACATACACCTACCTAAAATCGACGCTAAAATACAGTATCCTATATTGAAACAAAGGGTCTCAATTTGAACAGTAATGGTTCGGATTGAAACCCGTATTCAGTCTTCGCAATGCACAAACCGCCTCACCAAACCTTCTGACAGTTTCCCTTGTCCACACCTGTTTTACATTTTTCTCTGTTAAAGATTGCTTCCGAAACAAAGGCAGTTAACGAAAAAAGAGAGGTATAAACCTCTCTTTTCCGTTGGCTGCCCCTGACAGACTCGAACTGACGACACTTCGGTTACTTCACTACATCGCTTTCACATTGTAGTCCGGACTTTGTCTTTACCTTGAGCTCTCGCTTTTAGGTATCCCGTGTAAAGTCTCTACACATAGAATCTTTCAATTCCTTGCTCGGCGTTGTCCTATCTTTCGACTTAGATTTCACCGACTTAGCGGGATTCTCACTTACAGATTTCTCTGTAAGGCTGCTATTCTCGCCATTCTCTGGCGATCTGACAGCCGAATGCTCTACCGACTGAGCTAAGGGGCACTATATGTTGTGGTCGTTCAGCTCAACAACTACCACATGTTGTGTTTGCCTCTGCGAGTCCTCGACCTCGCTGGGTTCTTCATCTGTAGGATTTTTTACCGCACAAACCTGTACGATCGTCCTACCGACTGAGCTAAAGGGCAAAATGGATGCGGCAACTACCTATCCTCCCGGAGGGTAATCCTCGAGTACTTTCGGCGTAAGAGAGCTTAACTTCTGTGTTCGGTATGAGAACAGGTGGGACCTCTCTGCCATCGTCACCGCAATGGTTATATAACCGCGTCTGCCGCGGATCATATACTTTATGATTTCTTCCCCTTATCAAAAGAAAAAATCATATCTCTCCTCCCGGGGATTTCCCTCCCCGCCAAGAAGATTGACAACTGCATAGCCTTTCAATCCGGAAGACTCCGTTCCGTACGCCGCAATACCTTTCGCTCGTTGAAATCATAGTCTCTTTTCTTTTTT
>CDZB01068858.1_pt1 | contig 39641 bp, 41 predicted proteins | sample 554961 | NCBI WGS metagenome assembly CDZB01 (sample SAMEA3182106, study PRJEB8094) | gut metagenome | biome: human; feature: gut; material: Stool; isolation source: human stools | place: Canada | collected 2013-02-26
ACGCTTTTTGCTTTTTCACTCAATTTGCCTTTACCAAGGCTTACGGAAAGGGTGAATTTGCGGCACTACATATTTTGTGTGCCCTTAAAAGTGCCGCAAAGAGGGGAAGCCGTTCGGGTTTCCCCTCGGATCACGGAAAACCGCAGGCGTCAGCACGCCGAGGTTTTCGTGAACTCTGCCGAAACACCAAAGCGAAAAAATTTTGCGGAGGTGTTTTTTTCATGCAGAAAGGGTTGAAAAACGTCGCTTTCGTGTTCGGGGGCATGTCCTCGGAAAACGAGATCTCCGTCCTTACTGGCGTCATGGCGGCGAACGTCGCCGACCGCGAAAAGTTCGTCCCTTACCCCGTATACCTTTCCCAAAGCGGCAAGATGTACACGGGCAAAGCGCTGTTCGACGTCGCGAATTTCAGAAAGGGCATCGAGCAGTCCGCGCAAGAGGCCCTCTTGCAGGGCGGCAGGCTGTACGCGGTCAAAGGGAAAAAACTGCGCGAGATCGCCCGCATCGACTGCGGCGTCAACTGCTGCCACGGCATAAACGGCGAGGACGGGCTCGTCGCTTCCCTGTTCGCGCTCAACCGCATCCCGAACGCTTCGCCCGATCCGGCGGGGTCGGCCGTATTCATGGACAAATGCCTGACCAAAATGTTCGCAAAAGCGCTCGGCGTCAAAAGCGCGCCGTGGTTCCGCATCGGGGAAGCGGAATACGCGAAGCGCTCCGCCATGGCGATACGCTGCATCGAAGAGCGCATCGGCTACCCCGTCATCGTGAAGCCCGCCAGGCAGGGCTCGAGCATCGGCGTGCTCGTCGCTGAAAACAGGGAGGAACTCGTCCGCGCCGTGCAGTCCGCCTTCGCGTACGATACCGTGGCGATCGCCGAAAAATATTTGAGAAACAGCCGCGAGATCAACTGCGCCGCCTACAAAAAGGGGGGCGAGATCGTCCTTTCCGAATGCGAAGAACCGCTCACCGCGCATAAAATATTGACTTTCCGCGACAAATACCTCTCGGGCGGCAAAGAGGGCGTGCGCAACTTCCCCGCGGATATCCCCGCGCATTGCGCAGAACGGGTCAAAGGATACACAAAACTTCTCTACCGCAGACTCGGTTTGCGCGGGGTGGTTCGCGCGGATTTTCTGCTGTGCAGGGAGGAGGTGTATTTCAACGAAATGAACACCGTGCCGGGCTCTCTCGCGTGGTATCTTTTTTCGGAGAGCCTCGCGGGGTTTTCGCACATGCTCGGCGAACTCATCGAACAGGGCGTTGCCGACGCGCGCGCGGGCGAAGGGAAAAAACTGCTCAAAAACTGCGGCGTGCTCGATGCCGTCCCCGCCAAGGGCGGAAAACGGGGGCGGCAGGGCGTGCGGGACGCTTGACATTTTTGCTCCGCTTTTTTATAATGAAGCGGGAGAAAAGGAATGCGGAACAAAGGAAGATCGTCCGGAGAAAAGAACGATCTGCAAAAACGGTTTGCAAAAGCGTTGACCGATTATTTTACCCGTTCCCGCTATTTGCTGTGGGGAACATTTGCCGTAAATATAGCGTATGCCGTATACAATCTGATCCGTTTTCTTGCGGACGGATCGGTCTGGCATTCCTCGCAGGTCTTTTGGTTTTGCCTGCTCGCGGGGGCGCGCGGCATGCTCTTGCTGTTGCAAAAGCGCGGGGCGAAGGGGGAGACCCTGTGCGCCGTTTGCGCGGTTTTTCTCGCTTTGCTCGGGGTCGAACTGATATTGCTGTCTTTTGCCGTTTATCGGAACCATGCCCCGATGACGCTCTCTTTTTTATATGTGATCGTCGGGGGCGCATATATCTTGGTAAAATTTTTCCTGTCGCTCGGCGGGCGGCGGAGATATAAAGAGCGTTCGGCGGAGGGGGATTTCCTCGCGGCGAAAAAGTATCTTTCGCGTGCGGAAAATTTATTCCTGATCATGTTGCTGTTGAACCGGCTGATCTACTACTACGGCTGGCAGCAAGACGGCGGGTTGCGCCTTTCCGACCTGCTTGCGGGCTGTGCTTTCGGGGCGGCGGCAATCATCATGGCGATCGGCCTGTTTTTACGCCCGCGCGTCAAACGCTTGTATTTTTTCGGGATATTTGGTACAATAAAGAGGAAAATTTTTTCAGAGGGTACGAAAATGCAGGAAAAAATCAAAATGAAAAACCCGATCGTCGAAATGGACGGCGACGAAATGACCCGCGTTTTGTGGCAATGGATCAAAGATATCCTCATCTGCCCCTATGTCGATCTGAAAACCGAGTATTACGACCTCGGCCTTGTCAACCGAGACAAGACGGACGACCGGGTCACCGTGGACGCGGCGAACGCGAACAAAAAATACAAGGTCGGCGTCAAGTGCGCGACCATCACCCCCAACGCGCAGCGCGTGGAGGAGTACAAACTCAAACAGATGTGGAAGAGCCCGAACGGCACCATCCGCCGCATCCTGGACGGAACGGTGTTCCGCGCGCCCATCCTCGCAAAGGGCATCACGCCCTACATTCCCGGCTGGAAAAAGCCGATCGTGCTCGCCCGTCACGCCTACGGCGACGTGTATTCGGGCGTGGAAACGCGCACGGCGCAGGGCGACAGGGCGTACCTTGTCGTGGAAGGGGAAAACGGCGAAGTGAAGGAAAAACTGCTCGTGCAGGACTTCAAAAACGGCGGCGGCATCGTGCAGTCGGTGCACAATACCGATAAATCCATCGAAAGTTTCGCGCGTTCCTGTTTCAATTACGCGCTCGACGTAAAAATGCCCCTCTGGTTCGCCACGAAGGACACCATTTCCAAAAAGTACGACCACCATTTCAAGGACATTTTCAACGACATTTACGAAAAGGAATATAAAGAAAAGTTCGAAGCCGCGGGCATCGAATACATGTATACCCTCATCGACGATGCCGTCGCGCGCATTATCCGCTCGGAGGGCGGCGTTCTGTGGGCGTGCAAAAATTACGACGGCGACGTGATGAGCGACATGGTCGCGACCGCTTACGGCTCGCTCGGCATGATGACCTCCGTGCTCGTCTCGCCCGACGGCAATTACGAATTCGAGGCGGCGCACGGAACGGTGACCCGCCACTATTACAAGTATCTGAAAGGGGAATCCACATCCACCAACTCCGTGGCGACCATTTTCGCATGGACGGGCGCACTCGCAAAGCGGGGCGAACTGGACGGCATCCCCGAACTCACGGCCTTTGCGAAGAAGTTGGAAAAGGCTACCGTCGAGACGATCGAAGAGGGCAAAATGACGGGCGACCTCGTGCCCCTGTTCAAGTCGGAAGGCGTCACTCCCGTCAAGCTCGATTCGGAAGGATTCCTCAAAGCCGTGGCGGAAAAATTGTAATTCAAGAAAGCGCCGCAACGACGGCGCTTTTTGCGTTATTCTGAATAGTTTTTTATAAAATGTCCGCGCGGCTATTGCTTTTTTGCGCAGGGTTTGTTATACTATATGCAAGGAACGGGGCGCCCGTTTCTGAAAATTATATCAAATAAGGGATAGGAGGACTCCGTATTTCGGAGTAAAAAACGAGATATGAAAAAATTCAGTCTGATTTTGGCGGGCGCGTTGGCGCTTGCCGTAACGGCGGGATTGTCGGCCTGCGGCGGACGTTCTTCCGGAGACCCCGCAATACACAGCATCACCTGTGCGGAAAACGAAAATTACCGCGTCATCGATTTGGCGGAACAAGGGCAGACGGGGAGCGACATTTTATTCGACGTCGAATCCGAAAGCGTCTTTTACGAGATCGGCGAAGTCAGTTTCAACGGCACGCCCATCACCAAGGGTTCGCTGGGCTACAAATTTACCATGCCCGATGCGGACGTGACGATCGAAATCGACCTGACGCCCGTCACGGAATACGACGACCCCGACGATTATCTGTCCTGGGGCAGCGGCGTGCTCGATTGCATCTCTGTTGCCGAAGATAAAACAGTTTCTTGGGATGTCACGCAAGCAATTCCGCTTTCTTTCGATATGGCTGAATTCGGTTCATATAATACCGAGATTGACGATGAATTTCAATCTTCTAATGAAGAAGTCATTCCGGTCGCTGCTTTAAGTTTCGACGCAATAACAGGAAGCAACGATAATCTCATTCGCGGCGGCAATATCGTTGTCGATTTAAAGCAGATCAATCCGGGAACTGTTTCTATTTATTTCCGCTTTGACAGCAACAATGCTTCCGAAGCCGAACTGATCAGAACCTTTACTGTCACCGAGTACGGCTCGATCGAAGTCGAGACCTGGGACGTCTCTTTTGCCGTGGACAACCAAACAGGTTTTGACGATTTGGCAAATGTTCAGATCAGTTTTACTGACAGTAACTACATCTACGGCGGCACGGCGCCTCAATCTCAGACCTTTACGTTGGATAAGTTGGCAAACGGCGAAGGAACTTTCAAATACGCCGTCGGGCATTCCTATATGATAAGCGCAAGCCATGCTACATACAATGAAGAAACAGGGCATTACGAAAACGTTACCGCGTTTGATATTGACGCCTGGAGGGGGGAAGGTCACGGTTCGTCGGATGCCGACTTTAACAGAATCGAAGGCGGGGTTTTGACGTTGGTCAGCCAGCCGACAAAACCCGTCAAAATCGGATTGTATGTTGATTGACGGGATCGTTGTTTCGATCATATCGAAAAAGAGAAGCCTTTTCGGCTTCTCTTTTATTTTTTCTGCCCGCACGGAATTATTCCCGTGCGGGCGCTTACGTTATATTCCGTCTATTTTTCGTTCATCATCAAAAGGGAAAGGGCGGCTTTGTTCAGGTGCAGCCTGTTTTCCGCCTGGTCGTACATGATCGACTGCGGCCCGTCGGCGACTTCCGCGGTGACCTCTTCTCCGCGCCGCACGGGCATGCAGTGCATGAAAAGGGCGTCCTCTTTGGCAAGTGACATCACTTCCTTGGTCACGCGGTATTTTTCAAGTTTTATTTTTTTCTTTTCGTCGTCCTCGTCGTTCATGGAAATGAATACGTCCGTATACACGACGTCCGCGTCCCTGACCGCTTCGGAAACGCTGTCGGTTATGAGGATGTCGCCGTACTGCATGCCGCGTTCGACGATCGATCGCGCGGGGCTGTACCCGTTCGGGCTGGCGATGGCTATATTCATGTCGCATTTCGTGCACCCGATGATGAGGGAGTTCGCCACGTTGTTCCCGTCGCCGATGTAGGCGAGTTTCAGGTTTTCCAGCCCGCCTTTCTTTTCCCACACGGTGTACAGGTCGGAAAGCACTTGCAGGGGGTGCGAAGTGTCGGAAATGCCGTTGATGACGGGTATGTCGCACACGGCGGCGAACTCTTCGAGCTCTTCATCGTTAAATCCGCGAAGGACAAGGGCGGAAAGCCCGTAGCGCCCCAGCATGGCGGCGGTGTCCTTCACGCTTTCCCCGCGCGAAAGCTGCGTTTCGTTTTTGGGCAGGAAAATAAAATCGCCGCCGAGCTGGCGGATGCCGAGTTCGAAGGAAACGCGCGTGCGCGTGGAAACGTTCCCGAACAAAAGCCCGACCGTTTTCCCGCGGAGGATGCTGATGTTTTCCCCGACTTTGTATTTTTTCTTCATCGACCGCGCGGCGTAGAGGAGTTCGAAGATCTCTTCGCTCGTCAGATCCGCAAGGTGCAGAAGGTCTGTGTTTTTCAGCCTGAATTTGGGCGTATATTTATTGATATCCATAAAAGTCTCCGCAAGGGGCAGGCCCTTCATTTTCCCTTTCTTTTTTATATTATAGCAGACGGCGCCGAAAAAAACAACTTTCCGCGCGTATTTTTATCGGGCGGGCCGCGTTTTTTGCGGCTTTCGGGCCGCCGCGGCGGGCGCTTGGGCAGATTTAACAATATCAATAAAATTATTTGTAATAATTGCCTATTGTCTTTTTTGCTTGAATGTTGTAAAATAAATACAGTAAAGTCAAAAACTTTTTAGGGAGGAAACTTTTTATGGCAAGCCTTTTGCTGAAAGGTATCTACAAAGTGTATCCGTCGGGCGTCACCGCCGTTACGGATTTCAACCTGGACATTAAAGATAAAGAATTTATCGTTTTCGTCGGGCCTTCCGGCTGCGGTAAATCCACGACTCTTCGTATGATCGCGGGCCTCGAAGAGATCTCCAAGGGCGAGCTCTATATCGACGGCAAACTGGTCAACGACGTCGTCCCGAAAGACAGGGATATCGCGATGGTGTTCCAGAACTACGCGCTGTATCCGCACATGTCCGTTTACGACAACATGGCGTTCGGTCTGAAACTGCGCAAAGTACCGAAGCAGATCATCGACGAAAGGGTGAAAGAAGCCGCGGCGATCCTCGGCATCACCGATTACCTCACCCGTAAGCCGAAGGCTCTTTCCGGCGGTCAGCGCCAGCGTGTCGCGCTCGGCCGTGCGATCGTCCGCGAACCGAAAGTATTCCTTCTCGACGAACCTCTGTCCAACCTCGACGCGAAACTCCGCGCCCAGATGAGGACGGAAATTTCCAAACTGCACGCACGCCTTGCCACGACCTTCATTTACGTCACGCACGACCAGGTCGAGGCTATGACGATGGGTACGCGCATCGTCGTTATGAAAGACGGCTTCATGCAGCAGGTCGACACCCCGCAGAACCTGTACGACTATCCGATCAACCAGTTCGTCGCGGGCTTCATCGGCACGCCGCAGATGAACTTCTTCCCCGCAGTCCTCACGCAGGAAAAGGGCAAGACGTACGTCGAATTTACGAACAACAACAAGATCCTTCTGCCGAAAACGGTCGAAGCGAGGATCAAAAATCCGGAAGATTATATCAATACGGGCAAACCCATCGTTCTGGGCGTCCGTCCCGAAGATATCCACGACGAGGAGAACTTCATCGCCGCTTCCCCCGACACGGTCGTCAAAGCGTTCATCGAAGTCCTCGAAAAACTCGGCGCCGAAACGCAGATCTACTGCAAACTCGACTATAAGGAAGGCGAAACGGTCGAAAGCGCAACCGATTCCATCGCCGATTCTTCCTACATGGTCGCCAAGATCGACTCGCGCAGCCTCGTGAACCGCGGCGAAGTCGTCGAACTCGCGCTCGACGCGCGCCACATCCACCTCTTCGACGGGGCGACCGAAATGTCCATCCTCGCAAGGGATGAGGGCTATGAAGTGACGCCCGAAAACGAGTCGTCTTCCAACTTCGTCCCGCTGACCCCGCAGGAGATGCAGGCGATCATCGAGAAGAACAGGGTCGTCACCAAGGAAGAGAAGAAGGCTATGCGCCGCGAAGCGCACGCCGCCGCGAAGAAGGAGAGGGCAGAGGCAAAAGCCGCCGCGGAAGCCGCAGCAGCGTCCGAAGCGGAAGAGCAGCCCGAAGAACCTTCCGAAGCGCCTTCCGACGACGAGAACAAAGAAGAGTAATTCCCTGAAAGTTCAAAGACCTTCCCCCGCGGGAAGGTCTTTTTACGATTGCTTTTTTATGCGTTTTGCGTTATAATAATCAAACGTAGTTTATGCTGGGCGGAATGTGTCAATATTCCGCCCGGAGCAAAAATCCCGCCGCAGGAGGCGGGAAAAGGAAATATATGTTTGCCGAGATCATGGAGATCGTGCTGGACGCGCTTTTGGACAGTTTGAAAGTGTTTCCTTTCCTGTTTTTGATGTATGCGCTCATCGAATTTCTGGAAAACCGCACGAACATTACAAAAAATAAAAATATTCTGCGCGGGAATCTCGCGCCCCTTTTGGGCGCGGCGACGGGCATCGTGCCGCAGTGCGGGTTTTCGGTCATGGCGGCAAAGCTGTACGACAAAAAGCTCATCCGCACGGGCACGCTTCTCGCCGTCTTTCTCGCCACGAGCGACGAGGCGCTCATCATCCTGCTCTCTTCGGGGAGCAGCGCCATTGCGGTCATGCCCCTTATCGCGGTCAAATTCGCCGTCGCGGTCGGCATCGGGTATCTCTTTAACGCGCTCATGCGCGGGGAAAAACTTTCGGAACTGGAAGAGGGAGAGGAGATTCACGGCACGCCCTGCGGTCACGACCACGAAGAGGACGGAAAGATGCGCCGCTATCTGGTGCATCCGCTCCTGCATTCCCTGGAAATTTTTGCCTATATCCTCGTCGTAAACCTCGCGTTCGGCTTTGCGATGCACTATGCGGAAGGCGCGATCGCCTCGTTTTTGCAGGGCGGGTATTGGTATCAGCCGCTCATCGCGGGGCTCGTCGGGCTGATACCCAACTGCGCGTCCAGCGTTTTGGTCACGCAGAGTTACGTGCTCGGCGCGCTTTCCTTCGGCGGCATGGCCGCGGGGCTGTGCGCCAATGCGGGGCTCGGATTCGTCATTCTGTTCAAAAACGTGAAATCGTGGAAGCGCAACCTCGCGCTGCTCGGTATTTTGTACGTGATCAGCGTCGCGGTCGGGTACGCGGTGCTCGGCGCGATGCAGCTGTTCGGAATATGAAGAATCCCCTTCCTCGCGGAAGGGGATTTTTGTACGGGGCGCGGCGCGCGGTAAAATCCGTCGTACGAAAAATCGGAGTGCGGAAAAGTCAGGCGCGCGAAAAATCGGGGCGCGTGAAAGTCGTGGCGCGCGAAAAGTCGGGGATCGGAAAAATCAGGCGCGCGCGAGGGAAAAAATTCAAAACCCCTTGAAAAACCCGCGGATATGTGGTATGATAATGCTATCATACGGCGGGACAGGCGTTTTCTGCCTCGCGGGGACATATCGGCGGCGGCGCATACGGCGCGCGGCAGCCTTTCAAATTCGTCCGCATGCATATGTGCGGTGAAAAATTCGAATCGGGAGATTATTATGACAATCAGAGAAGTGGTCAAATTGCTCGACGCGGAAATACTTTGCGGGGAAGATCGGCTTGACACCGAGATCCATACCGCCTGCGGCTCGGACATGATGAGCGATGTGCTCGCTTACGTAAAAGACCAGTCTGTGCTTTTGACGGGGCTTTTGAACCCGCAGGTCGTGCGAACGGCGGAGATGATGGATATGCTCTGCATCGTGTTCGTGCGCGGCAAAAAACCCGAACAGCCCGTCATCGATCTGGCGAGGGAAAAGGGCATCGTGCTGCTCTCCACCGAAAAGCGCCTCTTCGTCGCGTGCGGCATTCTCTATACCAACGGGCTCGGTGGCTGATATGGACGAGTGCATACGGCTCGAATACGATGTGGACGGGAAAAATTTTTCCTCCGCCGGCAACGCGAGCGAAAGCGTCAAACGCACGTTGAAGCAGATGGGCGTGGACGCGGCATCCGTGCGGCGGGTCGCCATTGCCATGTACGAGGGGGAGATCAATATGGTCATCCACGCGCACGGCGGTAAGGCGATCGCGGAGATCTATCCCGACCGCATCGACATTTATCTCAAAGACAGCGGCCCGGGCATCGCGGATATCGAACTCGCCATGAAGGCGGGCTACTCCACCGCGACGGAAAACATCCGCAGCCTCGGGTTCGGGGCGGGCATGGGCCTGCCCAACATGAAAAAATACAGCGACGAGATGAAGATCGACTCCGCCGTCGGCGTTGGGACGACGGTATTCCTGCGTATCCGTTTCTGACGGCGCGGGAGGATCTGATATATAGGTGGGAAAATGGCGGTCACGCTGAAAACGGTCGTCCTCGACAGCGAAAAGTGTATCGGGTGCATCACCTGCATGCGGCGGTGCCCAACCGAAGCGATCCGCATCGAGAACGGAAAAGCGAAAATTTTATACGATAAGTGCATCAACTGCGGCGAATGCGTAAGGAGCTGCAAGGGCGGGGCAAAGCGCCCCGTTTACGACAGCTTCGATCTCGTCGCAAGTTACAAATACAAGATAGCGCTGCCCTCGCCCTCGCTTTTCGGGCAGTTCAACAACCTCGACGACCCGAATTACGTCATTGAGGGGCTTTTGGCGCTCGGGTTCGACGAGGTATTCGAAGTCGGGCTTGCGGCGGAACTGGTGACCGACTGCACCAAAAAACTCATGGAAAACAAAGATCTCGTCCGCCCCGTCATCAGCACGGCGTGCCCCGCGGTGGCGGAACTGATCTTGCTGAAATTCCACGAGCTTGCCGATCATATGCTGCCCGTGTACGCGCCCGCCAAGATCGCCGCGAAGCTCGCCAAAAAACAGGCGCTCGAAAAGGGCGTGCCCGCGGACGATATCGGTATCTTTTTCATTTCGCCCTGCCCGGCAAAGGTGTATTCCCTGCATAAGGAAGAGGTTTCCGAAACCAAGTACATATCCGGCGTGCTTTCGCAGAGCGACATCTATTTCCGTCTCGTGGACAAGATGAACAAGATCAAAAACCCGCGCAAACTCGGCAAGTGCGGCTATTCGGGTATCGGCTGGGGCTCTTCGGGCGGGGAGAGCAATTCCCTCGGCCTCGGGAATTACATCCACTGTTCGGGCACGCGAAACGTTTTGGGCCTTTTGAAAGAGATGAGTGACGGCAAACTGGACGGCGGCGCGGATTTCGTGGAGATGAACATGTGCCCGGGCGGTTGCGTGGGCGGCGTTCTGAACGTGGAAAACCCTTTCATCGCGCGCAACAAAATGCGTCAGCTCGCCGATAAAATGAAAATACCGCCCGCCACCATGGAAGAATACGGGCTGGACGAAAATTTCTTTATCTGGGATAAGATCCCCGAGCCTTCCACATCGTTTCAGCTGGACAAAAACCGCTTCGTTGCGATGCAGAAGCTGATGAAGGTGGAAGAATACCTCAAAAAACTGCCCGGCATCGACTGCGGCGCGTGCGGCGCGCCCACATGCCGCTGCCACGCGGAGGACGTGGTGATGAGCGGCGGCAAGCTGGACTGCGTGAAAATGGAGGAGAGAGAATGAGAGTGCGCGAACTGGCGGAAAAGGCTGGCTATGCCGTATTTTCCGAAGGAGAAGACCGGGAGATAGAGAGCGGCTATTGCGGCGATTTTTTGAGCAACATCATCTCCCGCGCGCCCGACTCCTGCGCCTGGCTGACCGTGATGAACAACGTCAACGTCGCCGCCGTGGCTACGCTGATCGACTGCGCCTGCATTGTTTTATGCGAAGGCACAGAGCCGGACGAGGCTCTGCTCGCCCGCGCGAAAATGCAGTCTATCTGGGTCTTGGGCGCAAAGGAGAACGTTTTCGAAGAGACCAAGCGCGTTTCCTCGCTCTGCGGCATCTGACGCAAGCGTTTGCCGCAAATCGGTTTCATATCGATTTTCTGCGCCGCCGTCGGCGGCGTTTTGTTTGCGGCGTTCCGCCGTATACCGCAAAAAACCGCGCGTGCGCCGCGGAAGGGGTGAGAACATGAAATTGTATTACGATTTTCATATCCATTCGTGTTTGAGCCCCTGCGGCGACGACGACAGCACGCCCAACAACATCGTCAACATGGCGCTCGTCAAGGGGCTGAACGTCATCGCGCTTTCCGATCACAACACGGGCAAAAACTGCCCCGCGGCGATGGCCGTCGGCAAAAAAAACGGGCTGGTCGTGCTCCCCGCGATGGAACTTACGACGAGCGAGGATATCCACATCCTCTGCCTTTTCGAAAAGTACGAAAACCTCGCAAAACTCGAAAATCATATCCAAAGCACGCGTTTGAAGATCAAGAACAAGCCCGAGGTGTTCGGGCATCAGCGCATTTTGGACGAAAACGACGAACAGATCGGGGAGGAGGAACATCTGCTCATCGTAAGTTCGGGCGTTTCCGTGGAAGAAGCCGCCGCGCTCGTTAAAGGGTTCGGCGGCATACCCGTCCCCGCGCATATCGACAAGCAGTCCAACGGCATGATCGGCGTTTTGGGCGCGTTCGATTACGGTCTTGGCTTTGAAATGGTGGAATGCACCGTCGATTCGGGCGTAAAACTGCCGCAGATCACCGATTCCGACGCGCATTACCTTTGGGATATCTCCGAAGCGGAACACTTTATAGAGGCGGAAACCTGTTCGGCCCGCGGCGTGTTCGAAGCGCTCAAAAAAATGTGCAGGCAGGGGGAGTAACTTCGGCTTTTCGCGGCATTTTTAAGGAGAATTTTATGATAGAAAAGGTCAGAGAATATTTGAAACGGTTCGGAATGGACGGGAAGATCATAGAATTGCCCGCCTCTTCGGCAACGGTGGAACTTGCCGCAAAGGCGCTTTCGGTAGAGCCGTGCCGCATCGCAAAGACGCTCTCTTTCCGCGCGGGGGATAAGGTCGTGCTCGTCGTCGCGGCGGGAGACGCGCGCGTGGATAACCGCAAATTCAAGGAATTTTTCGGCGCGAAGGCGAAGATGCTTTCCGCGGAAGAGGCGGAAACGCTCGTGGGGCACGCGGTGGGCGGCGTGTGTCCGTTTGCGGTCAACGAAGGCGTCGGGGTTTACCTCGACGTGTCGCTCAAAAGATTCCGAACCGTGTTTCCCGCCTGCGGCAGTTCCAACAGCGCGATAGAACTCACGCCCGAAGAACTTGCGGAGTACGCCTCGGGTTTTATGGGCTGGGCGGACGTGTGCAAACTCGCCTTTTCGTGAAGACGGGATATATTACATCTTTATTACAAAAAATATAAAAGTTTATTGCAACTTTCCGCTATAATAAATGCGGAAGGGGCGGTTAGGGGAAAAAGAAGCCGCACTCTTTTCTCCGCCGTATCCGGCGGAACGGCCTGCCGCGAGGAGGAAAATTCCGCGCAGGAACAAGAGCATGATTCCCCCGCTTTCGCGGGGGATTTTTTATATGAAAAAGGCACGGCAGCGGAACAATAAAAAATATGAAAATATCAGATAAACGCTTGCCTTTTTTAATAAAATATGGTATAATAACGCTACTATATATCATCAGATTCCGTTTTCGGCGGTCTCGTTAAAGCGTGCTTTGGCGGGACTGTTTTTTTTTAAGGATATCGGCGCGGACATTCTCGTTCTGGACATGCCTCTGCTCGATACCGGAGCCCGCGCCGATTCGCTCGTCGGCAAATTCGTGGCGGACATCGTGCTGCAGGTGCTTTCCTTCGTTGCGGAAAACGAACGGGCGAACATACGCGCGCGCCAGCGGGAAGGGATACGCCTCGCCAAAGAGAGGGGCGTAAAATTCGGCAGGCCGCCCGTACCGCTCACGGAAGAGTTCGTGCGCGCCGCGCGCGCCTACCAGAGCGGCGAACTTCCGCTGCGCGCCGCGCTTTTGCGGCTGGGCATCAGCCGTCCGGCATTTTTCCGCAGGCTTGCCCGACTGCGCGGCAGGGCATGACGAATTTTGCCGAATCGCGGCGGAGCGGCGTTTCAAAAGCCCCGCCGCTTGACTTTTTCGTCGAAACGGAGTATGATTGTTTTATCATAAAAAATTTCCGCGCGGCGTCTTGCACGGGCGTCTGCGCGGCGCATGCGAAGGAGAAGGATGAAGAGCTTTCTGAGCAAAACCGCGCGCGAGATCGCGCCGTATACGGCGGGGGAACAGCCGTCGGACAAAAAATACGTAAAACTCAACACCAACGAAAACCCGTACCCGCCCTCGCCCAAGGCGCTCGAAGCGTATCAAAACTTCGATTTTTCTTCCCTTAAACTGTATCCGCCGCTGGAAATGAAGGCGTTGCGGTCGGCGATCGCCGCGGCGGAAGGGGTCTCGCCCGAAAACGTGTTCTGCGGCAACGGCAGCGACGAGATCCTGGCGCTGTGCTTTCCCGCCTTTTTCGATGAGGACGGCGCGGGCGCCGCTTTTGCCGACGTGACTTATTCGTTCTATCCCGTTTTCGCCGACTTTTTCAAAATACCCAAAAAAATCGTTCCGCTCGAAGAGGATTTTACCCTCGACCTTTGCAAACTTGCGCAGGTTTCCGCGCAGGGGGCGATCGTGGCGAACCCCAACGCGCCCACGGGCATCGGCATACCTCTTTCCGAAACGGAGGCGTTCGTCAGGGCGAACGAAGGGCGCGTCGTCATTTTAGACGAAGCGTATATGCCGTTTTTCGGCCAAAGCGCCGCGCCGCTCACGAAAAAGTATAAAAACCTTGTCGTGGTAAAGACCTTTTCCAAAGGCTACGCCCTCGCGGGCATGCGCTGCGGCTATGCCGTGGCCGACGCGTCCCTCATATCGGGGCTGGAACGCTGCCGCGACTGTTTCAATTCCTACCCCGTGGACAGCGTCTGCCAGGCCGTCTGCGCGGCGGCGATCGCGGACGCGGCGTATTATCGGGAAAAGACGGCGCTCGTCGTGTCCGAGCGGGAGCGCCTTACCGAAGCGCTTGAATCGCTCGGGTTCACTGTTTTGCCGAGCAAGGCAAACTTCGTGTTCGCTCGCCATCCCCGCTTTCCGGGGCGGAAAGTGTACGAAGAACTGCGCGCTCGCGGCGTGCTGGTCAGGCATTTCCAAAAGGAACGCATCAGCGAATTTTGCCGCATCACGGTCGGCTCAAAAGAGGAAAACGACGCGCTTTTGTCCGCGCTCGGCGCGTTTATAAAATAAACGGCATTTCTATTTTGCACATAAGAAGAAAAACGGATCGAAGGAGGTTCTTTTTATGTGCAGGGAACGGCTTTCCGCCGCCGCAAGGGCCTGCGGCTTAAAGACGGATTTTTATTTTGAAAACATCTCCGCGGCGGCGCGTATCGCAAAGCGGTTCGTGCCCTGCGGAAAACTTCTTCTCATCGCCGATGAGGAGGAGGCCGGGATTGCGCTCGCTCTGCGCGGTGCGTTTGCGGGATTTGAGGTATATAGCGTCGTTTCCGGAAAAGAAAACGTCGGGCAGGGCCTGTTTTCTCTGCCCGACGATCTCCGCGCCGTCGTCGCCGTCGGCGGGCGGAGCATCGCGGCGGCGCGCTTTTTCTGCACGCTCCGCGGCGCGTATCTGGTCGCCGTGCCAAATCGCTTCGGCGCAAGCGAACTGCTGGCCCTTTCGGCGGGGGACGGCTATCCCGTAAACGAACCGGACGCCGTCCTTTTCGACGTCGCGTTCGTCGGGGGAAAGGGCCGTGCGGACGGCGTTGCCGTCGCCGCGCTCTCCGCGCTGTACGCGGAAGATATCGACGTCGACGGCGTTTTTTCGGGGGAGCGCAAGGACGGGTGCCATGAAACGCTGCGGCAGTCCGCAAAACTCGCCGAAAGGGGAGCGGAAGAGCTTTTCTGCGCCCTCTGTATGCAGGAGACGGCGCTGCGGCGCTTTTCGGGTTATCCTTCCCGCGCGTTTTATCATCTCCTTTCGGGGAAGGGCGGGCATCCCGACGGGGAATGCGCGTTCGCCGCCCTGTTTTATTCGCTCGAAAGGTACGGGGCGCTGTTCGGCCGTGGAAAGCCGCGCGCCTATTTCGTGCCCGATTACGCCGCGCGTGCCGCTCTGGCGGCAAAATATATAGGGGAAGCGGCGTACGAAAACGTTCGGGTGCCTTCCGCAAAGGAGAGCTTCGCCCGTACGGAACTGTTCGAAGAATGCCGGGCGCACTTTTGCGTTTCCGCGCAGATCCTCGGCGGCTACGCGGACAAGATCAGGGAGCGCTATTACGCCGCGGGCGGAAAAAAACCGCGCTTCGAAGTGCAGGCGCTCCAAGACGCGTTCGCCCTTTCCGCCGATCTGTCGCCTCTGACGTCGGTCGCGGCGCTGGAACGCGATCTGGGCATCCCGCCGCATATGCGCGGCGGCACATACGGGGAAAAAACGGGCTCGAAAGCCTGAAAAATACGCATGTATGCAGGAGAATACATATGAATTGCGACGCAAAAGAAAACGGGAAGAGGCTGAAAAACATTGTCGGACAGACAAAAGTGTTCCTTTTGGACATGGACGGAACGATCTATATCGAAAACGAACCGATCGGCGACATGAGGAACACGCTGGAAGCCGTCCGCCGTTCGGGGCGGCGCATCGTGTACTTTACCAACAATTCTTCCAAAACTGTGCGGGAGTACGAAGAAAAACTTACCCGCCTCGGCATTTTCGGGCAGGGGGACGAGGTATATACTTCGGGTGTCGCCGCGGCGGAGTACCTGAACGAGTTTTATGCGGGCAAAAAGGTATACCTCGTCGGCACGGACGGGCTGAAAGGCGAGTTCGCCGAAGCGGGCATACCCCTCGCGGACGCGGACGGCGCGGAGATCGGCGTCCTTGCCTACGACACGACGCTGACCTTTGAAAAGATCGTAAAACTCAACCGCATGATCGCGGAGGGCAAGCCGTACATTGCAACCCATCCGGACGCGGTCTGCCCCGCAAAGGGCGTTTTTCCGCCCGACGTCGGTTCGTTCATCGAACTTTTCAAATGCTCTTCGGGCAGATATCCCGACGTGATCTGCGGCAAACCATATACCGTCATGGGGGATTGCATCAAGCGCCGGCTTTGCCTTCCGCCCGAAAACATCTGCATGGTCGGCGACCGCCCGCACACGGATATCCGCTTCGCGAACAACAACGGTTTCCGCAGCATCCTCGTTCTGAGCGGGGAGACGGACGCGGCGCATGCCGCTGCCGCGCCCGACAAGGCGGAGGCGGTCGCGGAAAGCCTCAACGAGATCGCGGCTTTGCTGTGAGGCCGCATATGCGTTTGACGGCATCCGTCCGAAAATGAATGGCGGGGAAGATTACGTATGTGACGCATGCGTGCGGACGCATATGTCCGCACGCGAGGATCGGGGCGGCGCGTCCCTTTTCACGCGTCCCTTTTCGCGAGGATATTTTTTTTGTAACCGTTGACAAATTCTCTCTTTTGCGGTACAATAAGAGCGTATCGGGGATTCCCGTCAAAAAAGGAGGAGATCGTTTCATGTTCAAAGGTTTGGAAAAGGTATTCGACATTATCGGCGAGATCCTCGCCGTCCTGTTGATTCTGGTGTTTTTCGTGGATATGCTGAACGTACAGTTCGGTTTCATCACCGCCGAGGGCGCGCTGAAATTTTTCTTTTACGCAAAGCAGTGGGGCGCGCTTCTGCTTGTGGGCGTCGTCGGGCTGGAAGCCATGTCCAAGCGCAATTTTGTCCTGCAGATCATTTTCCTCGCGATCCTCGCGTTCATCATCATCTGCATGTTCTTCCCCTCGACGTACGACAAACTTATCGGAATGATACCTGCATAAGGTTTCGCTGGAAAAAACGTCCGCGCGGCATTCGCCGCGCGGACGTTTTGTTATGCGGCGGGCGGGTCAGTCCTCCGCGACGCGTTTTTCTATGGGTACGTATTCGCGCCTTTCCGCCACCGCCTGATAGCCGGGGCGGATGATCTTGCCTCCGTTGGTGATCTCTTCCATGCGGTGCGCCGACCAACCCGCGATGCGCGATACCGCAAAGAAAGGCGTATACAGTTCTCTGGGCAGGTCGAGCATGTCGTAAACAAAGCCCGAATAAAAGTCCACGTTGGGGCTCACGCCCTTGTAGATTTTGCGTTTTTCCGCAATGAGTTCGGCCGCCATGTCCGCAACGGATTTGCGCATTTCGTATTCCTTTTCCATGTGCTTTTCCGCGGCGAGTTTCTCGGCAAACGCTTTGAGGATATCCGCCCTCGGGTCGGAAAGGGAGTACACCGCGTGTCCCATGCCGTATATCAGGCCGGAACGGTCGAACGCTTCCTTGTTGAGCATCTTCGCGAGGAAGTCTTTGAGTTTGCCTTTGTTGAAATCGGGCACGTTGTGCTTGATGCAGTCGAACATCTCGCACACTTTGATGTTCGCGCCGCCGTGTTTCGGCCCTTTGAGCGAGCCGAGCGACGCCGCGACCGACGAGTATGTGTCCGTACCCGAAGAAGTGACGACGTGCGTGGTGAACGTGGAGTTGTTGCCGCCGCCGTGTTCCGCGTGCAGGACGAGGCACAGATCCAACACTTCCGCTTCCAATTCGGTGAATTTGCTGTCCTCGCGCAGCATGTGCAGGATGTTTTCCGCGGTGGAGAACTCTTTTTTCGGTTTATGGATGAAGAGCGACGCGTCCGAGTGGTAGTAACTGTACGCTTTCTGGCTGTATACCGTCAGAAGCGGGAACTGCGCGATGAGCTGCAGGGACTGGCGCAGGACGTTCTTTTTGGAAATGTCGTCCGGTTTGGGGTCGTACGAATACAGGCTCAATACGCTCCTGGCGAGCATGTTCATCATGTCCTGCGAAGGGGCTTTCATGATGATGTCGCGCACGAACGAGGGGGGAAGGGAGCGGAAATCCGCGAGGATCTCGCAAAACCTTTCCAGTTGCGGTTTCGTCGGCAGATGCCCGAAGAGGAGCAGGTAAGTCGCCTCTTCGAAGTCGAACCTCCTGCCCGCCGCGCCTTTCACGAGATCGCGGATATTGTAGCCGCGGTAATAGAGCTGTCCGTCGACGGGGATCTTGTTGCCGTCCTCGTCTTTGCCGAAGGCGACGATCTCCGAGATCTCCGTAAGCCCGCAGACGACGCCGTTGCCGTTGATGTCGCGGAGCCCTCTTTTCACGTCGTACTTTTCATAGAGCCTGGGATTGATGATGTCGCTTTTGCTCGCCATTTTGGTCAGTTCCATGATATCCTGGGAATATTTGGAAAATCTGGCGAGGAGATGATCCCGAAGGTCGGAATAATGCATGCGTGTTTTCCTCCTTTTTATGGGCGTGCGCGGGGAAATCCGCGCCGGAATTGACTGGTTTCGCCCTTATTATACTATAAAAGGGCGTTTTTGTCAAATGCGGAAAGGGTTGGCCGGGCCGGATGCCGTTTTTCATAAAAAAAATTCATAAATTAACGTTCATATCTATTGAAAAACGCCGAGGTTTATGATAAAATAAAAGTATTGAATCGATCGCGTTCTTACGCGCATATTTTACGGAGGTTATTATCGGTGGCTAAGAAGATCGACGTTCCTTTCAACGGGACGAAAGAACAGGAAGAGCGGCTGAAAAAAGCGCTTGCCGATTTGAAAGTCGAACACGGCGGGCAGGGGCTGATGATCGCCGCGCTCCAAAAGGCGCAGGATATCTACGGGTATCTGCCCGAACCCGTACAGCAGACGATCGCCGACGAGTTGGGCGTATCCCTCGCGGAAGTTTACGGCGTGGCTACGTTTTACGCGCAGTTTTCGCTGTATCCGAAGGGGCAGTACAAGATCGGCGTATGCCTCGGCACGGCTTGCTACGTCAAAGGGTCGGGCGACGTGTACAAAAAGGTGTGCGACACCCTCAAAATCGAGGGCGGGCAGTGTACGGACGATCTGAAATTCTCGCTCGACGCGACGCGCTGCATCGGCTGCTGCGGCCTTGCGCCCGTCATGACCGTCAACGACGACGTGTACGGCAAGGTCACGCCCGAAGAGGTCGAGGGCATCCTCGCAAAGTACAGGGACTGACCGATGCGTGAGCTCGCGCTGAACGTTCTCGACATCGCGGAAAATTCCCTTGCCGCGGGGGCAAAACTGATCGGGATATCCCTCTCGTTCAACATCGCGAAAGACACGATGCGCATCGACATTTGCGACGACGGATGCGGCATGGACGAAGAGACGGTGAAAAAAGTGACCGACCCGTTCACGACTTCCCGCACGACCCGTTCGGTCGGCATGGGGCTGCCGCTGTTCAAATATTCCGCTGAGAGCGCGGGGGGAAGTTTCAGCATCAGTTCCCGGAAAGGTAAGGGGACAACGGTATCCGCCGAATACCGCATCAGCCATATAGACCGCATGCCGCTCGGCGATTTCGGCGGCGTTGCATTACAGCTCGTAACGATGAATCCGGGGGTGGATTTTTGCATTTCCGTAACGGACGGCGAGCGCGCCGGCGTGCTGGACACGCGCGACGTAAAAGAGATCCTGGGGGAGGATATACCTCTGGGCGCGCCCGAGGTCAGGGCGTTCCTGAAAGATTATATCCGCGAAAATTTAGTCAGCATATACGGAGGTAGGTTATGAAAAGTTTGGAAGAACTCAAAGCCCTGCGCGACAAGATGAAGTCGCAGACGGATAACAGGGCTGTCGCGGGTTCTGACGAGACCGTCGTCAAGGTCGGCATGGCGACCTGCGGCATCGCCGCGGGCGCGCGCCCCGTTCTGACGGCGCTTTTGGATGAGGCGGAAAAGAGGCAGCTGCACAACGTGAGCATTTCGCAGACGGGCTGCATCGGGCTTTGCCGTCTGGAGCCGATCGTGGAAGTATTCAAGAACGGGCAGAAGTTTACATACGTTCTCATGACGCCCGACAAGGCGAAAAGGGTGGTCGCCGAGCACATCGTGAACGGCAACCCCGTAAAAGAATACCTGATCGGCGAGAATTGAGGGCGGAGGAGAATTAAATGTTCAGATCACACATACTTGTCTGCGGCGGCACGGGCTGCACGTCGGGCAATTCGATGAAAATTTACGACGCGCTCGTTGCGCGCATCCAAAAGGAAGGGCTTGAAAACGAAGTGCACGTCACCAAAACGGGGTGCTTCGGCCTGTGCGCGCTCGGCCCGATCATGATCGTCTATCCCGAAGGCGCATTCTATTCGCAGGTCAAGGTGGAAGACGTAGACGAGATCATCGACGAACACATCATCAAAGGGCGCATCGTCACCCGCCTTCTGTATAAAGAAACGGTGGGGGAAGACGGCAACATCAAGGCGCTCAACGACACCAACTTCTATAAAAAACAGCACCGTGTGGCGCTCCGCAACTGCGGCGTCATCAACCCCGAAAAGATCGAGGAGTACATCGCTTACGACGGTTACGAGGCGCTCGGTAAAGTTCTGACCGAAATGTCCCCGCAGGACGTTATCGACGTCATCTCCAAGTCCGGCCTTCGCGGCCGCGGCGGCGCGGGCTTCCCTACGGGCAGGAAATGGCAGTTTGCCAAAAATTCCCCCGGCAAGAAAAAGTACGTCTGCTGCAACGCGGACGAGGGCGACCCCGGCGCGTTCATGGATCGCTCCATTCTCGAGGGCGATCCGCACGCCGTCATCGAAGCGATGGCGATCGCGGCATACGCCATCGGCGCGGATCAGGGTTATATTTACGTCCGCGCGGAATACCCCATCGCGGTACAGCGCCTGACCATCGCCATCAAACAGGCGCGCGAATACGGGCTTTTGGGCAAGAACATCTTCGGCACGGGCTTTAACTTCGACCTCGACATCCGTCTCGGCGCGGGCGCTTTCGTCTGCGGCGAAGAGACCGCTTTGATGACCTCCATCGAAGGGCATCGCGGCGAACCCCGTCCCCGTCCGCCGTTCCCCGCGGTCAAGGGGCTTTTCGGCAAACCTACCATTCTGAACAACGTGGAAACGTATGCGAACGTGCCGCAGATCATTCTCAAAGGCGCGGACTGGTTCGCTTCCATGGGTACGGAAAAGAGCCGCGGCACGAAGGTGTTCGCGCTCGGCGGCAAAATACATAACACGGGCCTTGTGGAAATTCCGATGGGCACGACCATGCGCGAGATCATCTACGATATCGGCGGCGGCTGCCCGAACGGCAAAAAATTCAAGGCGGCGCAGACGGGCGGCCCCTCGGGCGGCTGTATTCCGGCGCACCTCATCGATACGCCGATCGATTACGACAACCTCATCGCCATCGGCTCGATGATGGGCTCGGGCGGCCTCATCGTCATGGACGAGGACAACTGCATGGTCGACATCGCGAAGTTCTTCCTCGAATTCACCGTGGACGAGAGCTGCGGCAAGTGTACCGCCTGCCGTATCGGCACCAAGCGCCTGTACGAGTTGCTGTGCAAAGTCACCGACGGCACCGCGACGATGGAAGACCTCGACAAGATGGAAGAGCTGTGCTACTACATCAAAGAGAATTCCCTCTGCGGCCTCGGGCAGACGGCGCCCAACCCCGTGCTTTCCACCCTGCATTACTTCCGCGACGAGTATGAAGCGCACGTCAAAGAAAAGCGCTGCCCCGCGGGCGTATGCAAAAAACTTCTGCGCTATCAGATCGTCGCCGACAAGTGCAAAGGGTGTACCCTCTGCGCGCGCAACTGCCCCGTGGGCGCAATTTCCGGCACGGTCAAAGAGCCGCACGTCATCGATCCGAACAAGTGCATCAAGTGCGGCGTGTGTATGGAAAAATGCCGCTTCGGCGCGGTCATCAAGGCATAACGGGGAGGACAAGAGATCATGGTACATCTGAAAATAAACAATATTCCCGTAGAGGTCAAAGAGGGGAGCACCATTCTGGAAGCCGCGAAGGCCGCGGGCATCAACATCCCCACCCTCTGCTATCTGAAAGAGATCAACGAGATCGGCGCCTGCCGCGTCTGCGTGTGCGAAGTGAAGGGCGCAAGGAGCCTTGTAGCCGCCTGCGTTTACCCCGTAAACGAGGGCATGGAAGTTTTCACCAATACCGAAAAGGTGAGAAAGTCGAGGAAAACCACCCTCGAACTGCTCCTTTCCGACCATAAAAAGGAATGCCTTTCCTGCGTGCGCTCTACCAACTGCGAACTGCAAAAGCTCTCCAACGAATACGGCTGCGACGAAAACCGTTTCAAGGGCGCGCGTTCCGAGTACGAAGAGGACAACTCCACGAGCTATCTCGTGCGCGACAACGAAAAGTGCATCCTCTGCCGCAGGTGCGTCGCGGTGTGCAAAAAAGTGCAGGAAGTCGCCGTCATCGCGCCTTCCCGCCGCGGTTTCAATACGCACATCGCCTGCGCGTTCGAATCCGACTTAAACGACGCGCCCTGCGTGGCGTGCGGCCAGTGCGTGGCGGTCTGCCCGACGGGGGCCCTGCGCGAACGCGAAGAGATCGACAACGTGCGCGAAGCCATCAACGATCCCGAAAAAGTGGTCGTCGTGGCGGCGGCGCCTGCTGTGCGCGCGGCGATCGGCGAAGAGTTCGGCTATCCGATCGGCACCAACACCGAGGGCAAAATGTTCACCGCCATGCGCATGCTCGGCTTCGACAAGGTGTTCGACGTAAACTTCGGCGCAGACCTCACCATTCTGGAAGAGGCGAACGAGCTTTTGCACCGCGTAAAAGAGGGCGGCACGCTCCCCATGTTCACGAGCTGCTCCCCCGGCTGGATCCGTTTCGTTGAATATTACTATCCCGAACTCATCCCCAACCTTTCTTCCTGCAAGTCGCCCATGCAGATGTTCGGCGCGACCGTAAAGACCTATTGGGCGCAGAAAGAGGGGATCGATCCGAAAAACATTTACGTCGTCGGCGTAATGCCCTGCACGGCGAAAAAGTTTGAAAAGACGCGCGACGACGAGAACGCGAGCGGATTTCCCGACATCGACGCGGTGCTCACCACCCGCGAGCTTGCCAAGATGATCAAAAACTCGGGCATATTGTACAACGAACTGCCCGACGGCACGTTCGACAATCCGCTCGGCGAATTTACGGGCGCGGGCGTCATCTTCGGCGCGACGGGCGGCGTCATGGAAGCGGCCCTGCGCACCGCGGCGGAAAAGCTCACGGGCAAACCGCTCGACAACGTGGAATTCAAGCAGGTGCGCGGCATAAAGGGCATCAAGGAAGCGGAATACGACCTGAACGGCACGAAGGTGAAAGTCGCCGTCGCTTCGGGGCTCACCAATGCCAAAGAGCTGTGCGAAAAGATCAAAAAGGGCGAATGCGACTATACCTTTGTGGAAGTCATGTGCTGCCCCGGCGGCTGCGTGAACGGCGGCGGCCAGCCTATCCAGAGCGCGTACACGCGCAGACAGGTAGACCTTCGTTCCAAGCGCGCCAAAGCGCTCTACGACGAAGACAAAAAGGCGAAGATCCGCAAGAGCCACGAGAACGAAGCGGTCATGGCGCTTTACAAAGAGTTCTTCGGAGAACCCGGTTCGCACAAGGCGCACGAGATCCTGCACACGAGTTACGTGAACAGGAAAAAGAGATAATTCAAGGTAACGCAAGGGCGGCGGCGCATTTTATGCGCCGCCGCCGAATTATATTGTTCCGACAACATATGTCTATGAAAGAAAGCGAGGGGAAAAGAGATGTTTACATGCAAACATTGCCATTCGGAACCGGAAAAAGATTACAAAGTTTGCCCCGTGTGCGGATATGACCGGGCGGAAGAAGAAAAATTGCGGCGCGAATATGAGGAAAAGGAACGAGAATTGCAGACCGAATACGGCGAACTGAAAAAAGAATTACAGCAAAAATACAAGGTCATGAAAACGGATATGCCGCCCGAAAACGCACCCGCGCATACAGGCGAAAGGGAAAAAGTTTTCGGCTTGGCGGGGTTTGTCGTCGGGTTGGTTTCGGCGGCTTTGGGCTGTAATGTTTTGCCGGGCGTCATCGCCGTCATTTTTTCCGCGCCGGCGTACAATAAACTGCCGCCGCATAAAAGAGGGTTTGCGGTCGCGGGGTACGCTTTGAGCATTTCTTCCATAATCGTTTTTGTGCTTTCTTTGATTTTGACCGAAGCCGGTTACGGCAATCTGTTTGGTTATCTGAGCTTGATCGTTTGAAAATGAAACCGCGGGCGGCGCATTTTGCGCCGCCCGCTGAGGTTTATCGTTTTATAATATATTTATTGCGCGCATAATCGTGCCCGATCAATTCGTCCACCGTAAAGCCTAACTGTAAAACGGTATTGCATTTTTGATACCGTTTTTTAAGAAATAATCCCTAATATTTCGTCAGAAGGAACGCCCAAGAAATCACACAAACGCGCAAAAGTGTCCAATGCAGGGAATACGTCTCTTTTCATGTATGCCGATACAGTCTTTTCTGATACACCGATCGCTTGCGCTATTTCCTTTTGCTTATAGTTGCTCTGTTTTATTGCTTCTCGCAAACGTTTTTGTATTTCGCTTAATTGAAATTTGTCTGTCGCCTTTTCCATAAACTTATTATCTTACATTATTAGATTATTTATTTTGAAATCTAATATTGTAAGATTTTTTCTTGACAATCTCATATTGTGAGAGTATAATAGAGTACGTTATCATGAGGGAAGAGAGCATTGCGGACTGTGCATTCGAGGGGAACAAAGTCATCATTTATTTTTCAAATGGTTTTTGAGCAGAATATCGGTCAGATAAAAGGGCTTTCGTAAATGAAAAGAGTAAAAGGAAATACGATCAGAAAATCAAAAGATAAAAAACAATAAATAAAAAGGCATAGCGGTCGGCTATGTCTTTTTCAGAAAATAAACATATGAACGATGATGAATTTGTCTTACGGCTCTTAAAAATAATTGAGAAAAAGGTCGATATGCTCCCCGATACATATGTCAAAAAATCGTATGCGGAAGATATCATGCAACATTGTTTTGTCAGGTTGTGGCAAAACCACAAAACGGGCGGTTTGGATAAAAATTTTTGGGCTTTTGCGGAAGTTTGCGTACATTACGGCGTACGGTCGCAGTACCTACATTATTGTAATCGGGCTAAAAATGAAATTTTATGCGGGGAAGTGCCCCAAAATTTTTCGGCACGTGCAATTTGGGCGGAAAATGCTTTTATACCCCAAAATTTCATTTACGAGCAATGGCTCGATTTATGTTCTTATACGGCGAAGAGAGGCGGTGAAGCATCGTATATCTTGTCTGCGGTATACGGTGGAGAACAGGTATCAACGGCGGCGCGCGAATTGGAGATTCCGTATGCCACGGCTTACGGAATTTTTCGCCGTTTTGCCGGCAGTTTTTATCGCAGCGAATGTGCGGGGAGATAAAAGTCCGGTAATCCCGCGGGCGGCGCATTTTGCGCCGCCCGCAATTTTTAAATTAAAATTCGGTTCTGCTTCATCATATGAAAAAGCCGGGCGGTTATTATGACCGCCCGGTGCATTGCGTTATATCGTCTTCGATTCATATGTTCGGAAATGAAATCGTATCGGATTATACGGTTTCTCTGCTTTCCCGCGGGCGGGGTTTTTTCGTTCTGAACAGGAACAAAAACAGGGCGCTCACGGCCGCGATGACGATTTGCGACAGCGGCACGGACAGCCACGTTCCCCAAATACCCAAAAGCTGCGGCATGAACAGTAAAAATACCAAAAGCGCGGCAGGTTCGCCGAATATGAGGATATAGGCGCGCCCGGTCTTGTTCGTCGCGTAAAAATATGCCGACGTCATGCGCGATACGCTCGCAAAGAGATAGCCGATCGAAAACAGGGGCAGGATGTTCGCGACCTGCGCGGAAACTTCTTCCGAGGCGCCGAACAGCCCTGCGATGTGATTGCGCACCAAAAACAACGCGACGCAGCATACGAGCGCGGTGACCGCCGCAAGCACAAAGCCGTAATTGCGCACACGTTTGGCGCCCGCCTCGTCGCTTTCGCCGAAGGAGCGGCTCATGAGCGGCTGGCATCCGTCGCTGACGCCCTGCAAAAGCAGCAGCGCCACGCAAGAAACGTAACTGACCGCCGCATAGCATGCGACCGCAAATTCGCCTCCGCTCAATGCGGCGCTCTTGTTTACGAGGATCAGGGTGATGTTGGGGGAAAAGGTCAGCCCGAGCGGGGAAAGCCCCACCAAAAGCACCTTCCCCAGAATGCTTCCCGCACCCTGTCCGAGGCGGAAATCCGGCTTTTGTTTTTTCAGGAAGAGATACCCCGCGCACACGGCGAGCGTGACCGCCTGCCCGATGACCGTCGCCGCCGCCGCGCCCGTCATGCCCCAGCCCGTGACCCAGACGAAAACATAGTCTAGCACGATGTTTGTGACGAATCCCGCGATCATCGCAGCCATCGCCGCGACGGAGCCGCCCATGTTGCGCAGAAAAGGCACGAGCCCCGTGCCGAAGATCTGAAACACCGCGCCGTATACGATGAGTTTGAGGTATTCCTCGGCGAGGACGTACGTTTCTCCTTCCGCCCCGAACAGCCGCAGCAGGGGCGCGGACGCAAAGGCGAAAACGAGCGTCAATAGCACGCTCGCGGCGGCGAGCAGAATGCAGGACGCTGCGAAAAATTTGCCGCGCTTTTCGGGCTGATCGCCGCTTGCCGCAATGGAAAACTGTATCGCGCCGCCCATGCCGATACCCGTGCCCGCCGCCTGAATAAAGGCCGTTACGGGGTAGGCGACGTTCACGGCGGCGAGCGCATTGTCGCCGAGCTGATTGCCGACGAAAAAACCGTCCGCGATCGAGTAGACGCCCGAAAGGGCAAACGCAAGCATGGAGGGGAGAACGAATTTCAAAAATCCGCGGATTTTTACCATATTGACCTCAAAACAGCCCGGGCGGGCGGTTCATAAAACATGGGCGGGAAATGAAAAAGCGCCGCCCGCATTGACGGGCGGCGCTTTGCTGCCGTATGATTTAACGGAGAGAGTTGCTGTAATTGTAGATCTTTTCCAGCAAACCTTCCGAAATGATACTGCGGTATCTGCCCATGAACACGAATATTTTAGCGAAGAATTCGCGGTTGTCGCCGCCGACGGTATAGACGGGCAAACGTTTGTTGTCCCCGTACACGCGGGAGATGAACAGTTTGTCGAACTCGTCGCGTTCGGCGGGGGTCAGGCTGTTGATGAATGCGTCGGGCAGATAGGGGATGGGGCCGCCGTAATACCCGGGTGCGTTCTGCGCGTATTGCTGTGCATAACCCGCGCCGTAGCCGTAATAGGGCATCGCGCCGTAAGGCTGCTGCGGCTGCTGCTGTGCGCCGAATTGCTGCTGCGCCTGCTGTGCCGCCTGTTGCGCCGCCTGCGCCGCCTGCTGTCTGCGCGCTTCTTCCGCCGCCTGGTAATCGCTGTATTCGCGGTTGAACGTGCCGTCGTGGCGCGCCTGTTCGTAGTCGTATTCTTTTTCTTCGGAGATCTCCTGTCCGGCGGAAGGGTTGCCCTCGTCGCGCACGGCCTCGGAATATGCCTGTTGTTCTTCCGATTGGTTCTGCGCCACGATGTCCTCGATGGAGATCTGCGCGGCGTCGTCAAAAGCGGCGTTCGCGCGCGCGGCCTCTTCGGAAGCGGGTTCTTCCTCTTCGGCGGGCGCATCCTTTTTGCCGAGGCCCTGCATCGCCATCTGGTTGTCCTCGTCCACGTCGTAAGCGGGTTCTTCCTCTTTTTCTTTTTCGGGTTCGGGTTTTTCCTCTTCCGTTTCCTCTTCTTCGGCAGGTTCTTCCTGTGCGGAAACGGCTTTTGCCGCCGCTTTGGAACAAAGCACGACGGCCACGATGTTATAAATGAGCTGCACCGCGGAAACGATCAGGAATGCGAGCGTTCCCGTCTTGTCGAGCGCCGTGCCGAAAGACCCGTCGACGATGAGAAGCACGAAGCAGAGCGCGGAGAGAACGAACATGACGACGGAACGCGCGATGTCCGCCCCGCCCATGCGCCTGATGGCAAGGGAGAGCAGCGCGAACGCGAAGTTGACCGCCGCCGCGAACGCGAGCGCGATGAACGAATAGGAAATGACCGTTCCGAGTGCGCCCGTACCGTATCTGAAATTGATATCGAACAGCTCGATGAGCGTCGAATCGCCCACGAACAGCCCTTCGTAGAAGAAGAACGCGGCGTATGCCAGAGCGACGATCGCGGAGATCGTTTTGGCGGCGCCCCTGCCCTTATAATAAGAGATGCTCAACGCGAAGAGCATGATCAGCCCGAACGCGAGCATGATGACCGTCGAATTGAGCGCGACTTTCGTTTTGTCGTCGCGGAAGATAAGATCGATCGGAGAGCCGAATTTCGCGACGAGCGCGTAAATAAAGAACACGGTCACGACGATACCGATGACCGTCTTTACGCAGTTGAGCGCGAAAGAGCCCTTCCTGTCGGTGAAAAAGGACGCGACCGTCAATATCAGAAGGAGCGCGTAGAACCCCGTAAAGGAATAGTAAGCGATGTCCAAAAACTGTATTCCGGTCGGTTGCTTGAACACGTCGAGAATCTGCCGGAAGAGCCCGCTTTCAAAAGTCGCCGTGTCGGGCACGAACAGCAATGCGACGAAGCCCGCAAAAATGATGATCGAAAGGACGATCTGGGCGGCCTTGCTTTCCTGTTTGCTGCCGGTATTTTGTTGCGCCATAATATTACCCCTGTTTTATTTTATTGCGAAGCGCCTGAAACGGCGCTGTCCTTTGCGGGCGCTGCCTCCCGAGAGGACAATTTCACATCTATAATTTTACTATATAAGGCAAAAAGTGTCAAGTATAAAATGAAACAATGTTTTTTGCCTTGCGATATTTCTTTTCCCGAACGGCCTTTCGCGCGTGCGGGAAATCACGGATACAGCATGTGTAAAAGGCGTAAAATTTTGCGCAATTTCGTCGGTTATCCGAAAAATCATTGATATTTTTCGGGATTTGGTCTATAATGGAGCAAATACGGGGCGAATCCGCCGTCGGAGGGAAAGAAATGTATTCCGAACTCAAAACGAGCATACAATCCGTCTATCAGAAAACGGGGATAGACGTGTTTCTTTTTTCGCCGGAGGGAAAGTTTCTCTTTTCCGCCGCGGGGGAAAAGCCGCCGTTCGCGTTCCGCCGTTTCGGCGGCGTTTTGCAGGCGGACGGCGCGACCTTTTTCAAGGTTTTGCACCGCGGCGCGGAATATGTCTGCGCCATTCAGGGGACGGGGCCGGTGGAAAAGAATTATGCGGTTTTCCTTTCGGACGCGATCGAAAACACGGCGGGCAAGTCGCTCAATCTGCCCCGCGGGGAGTTTATCCGCCGCATCCTGCTCGGAGAGTGTTCCGCCGACGACGTGCAGACGTACGCGATCAAATATTCCGTGCCCGAAAGCCCCTGCTTCGCCCTTGCCGTATCCTCCGACCTCAAAGCGGGGGAACTCATGTCCTTTCTGACCCAATACGCGGGGGAGGAGGCGGACACCGCCGTGGCCGTGACGGGCAAGGACTGCGCTTTCATCAAATTCATGGACGAGGATACCGAATACCAGTCTTCCGCGGATTTTGCGAATTTCCTCGCGCGCTCCCTTTTGGAAGAGGTGGGCGTCAAAGTGCGAATCGGCGTGGGCGGCACGGTCAGGCATTTCGAGGAGATCGCTTCGTCGTACCGCCAGGCGAATACGGCGCTGCGCATGAGCGGCATCTTCAATTCCGGGGGAGAAGTGCACACCTACCGCGAGTTCGTGCTCGTAAAAATGCTCGAAGATCTCCCCGAAGCCAAGCTCGGCGAATACCTTTCCATACTGCTCGACGGCGAGGCGAAAGAGCTGTTAAAGGACGAGGACATGGTCAATACCGCCGAAGAATTTCTCGAAAACAACCTGAACGTAAGCGAAACGGCGCGCAACCTGTATATGCACCGCAACACGCTCATGTACCGCCTCGACAAGATCGAGCGGGTCATGGGGCTGAATCTTCGCAACTTTTCGGACGCGGTGACGTTCCGCGTCATCACGATCTTGTATAAATTGACCTGAACGGGAGAACGGTTATGGATATTTACGAAAGTTCATTGAAGATGCACGCGGATCTCCGCGGGAAACTCGCGGTAAAGCCGCTCGTGGAAGTAAAGGACAAAGAAGCGCTTTCCAACGCATACACGCCCGGCGTCGCCGCACCCTGCAAAGAGATCGCAAAAGACCCTTCCAAAGCGTATACGTACACGCGGAAATGGAATACGGTCGCGGTCGTTTCCGACGGCAGCGCCGTTTTGGGGCTCGGGAACATCGGCGGCCTGGCGGGGCTTCCCGTCATGGAGGGAAAGAGCCTTCTGTTCAAGGAATTCGCCGGCATCGATTCCGTGCCGATCGTGCTTTCGGGGCAGGACGAGGACGATATCGTCAAAGCGGTCGAGATGATCGCGCCCACGTTCGGCGGGATCAATCTGGAAGACATCTGCGCGCCCAAGTGCTTTGCCGTGGAGAAAAAGCTCAAAGAAAAACTGGATATCCCCGTTTTTCACGACGACCAGCACGGCACGGCGATCGTCGTCACGGCGGCGCTCTTCAACGCCCTGAAAGTGTGCGGAAAGAACATGGAAAGCGCAAACATCGTCATCTGCGGCGCGGGCAGCGCGGGGATCGCGATCTGCAAACTGCTTTTGGAAAGCGGCGCGAACAACATAATCATGGCGGACAGAAAGGGGCTTGTGTGCGAGGGCGAGGAATGGCTCACGTCCGCGCAGGCGGAGATCGCAAAGGTCACCAACCGCGGCAAAGTGCGCGGAAGCCTTGCCGACGCGGTGAAAGGGGCAGACGTGTTCATCGGCGTTTCCGCGCCCAAACAACTCACCAAAGAGATGGTGGGGAGCATGGCGGAAAAACCCGTCGTGTTCGCCATGGCAAATCCCGAGCCGGAAATTTATCCCGGCGAGGCGAAGGCGGGCGGGGCGTACGTCGTCGGCACGGGCAGGAGCGATTTCCCCAACCAGATCAACAACCTTCTGGTGTTCCCAGGCGTGTTCAGGGGGGCTTTGGACGTGCGCGCCAAGGACATCAGCGAGGGCATGAAGGTCGCCGCGGCGAAGGCGCTGGCGGCGCTCGCGGAGGAAAAACTTTCCCCCGAATACATCATTCCGTCGCCGTTCGACGGGCGGGTTGCGCCCGCAGTCGCGAAGGCGGTTGCCGAACAGGCGAAAAAAGAGGGGTTGGCGCGCGTCTGAACGCGGATGCCTGCGTAAAATGCGCCGCGCCGTGTTCGTTTTGCCCGCTTCGGCGGTATATCGCGGTGCGGAAAGGGGAAAACTGACGTTATGATGACTTATCGCGAAATGTACGAGCTTGCCGAAAAAAATCTCGCGCCCAAAGCGCACGGAGACGGTTTTTCGAGCGGCTCGGTCAGCGCCGTTCTGGAAGGCGCGAACGGTAAATATTACTGCGGGGTGAACATAGATCTGTATTGCGGGCTGGGCTTCTGCGCCGAACGCAGCGCGGCCGCCGCGATGATCACCGACGGCGAAACGGTCGTCCGCCGCGCGGTGTGCGTGGGCGAGGACAAAAAACTGTGGACGCCCTGCGGGGCGTGCAGGGAGTTTCTTTCCCTGCTTTCCCCCGAAAACAGGGAGACACGCTTTCTCGTTTCGCTCGAAGGGGAAAAAGAAGTTCGCCTCGGCGACCTGATGCCTCTGCCGTGGAACGAACGGTAAAAGAGCGGAAAAAGGATAACGAATCGCAAGGCCCGCGCTCCCGCGCGGGCAGATTTTTACGGAAAATATCGGAAGGAGCAAAACATGAACGAACCCAACGGGCAGATTTCGCCCGAAAAGAAAAAAAAGAGCCCCCTAAAGATCGCGCTGACAGCGACCGCGTGCGTGCTCGCCGCCGCGCTCCTATTCGGCGCGGGATTCTTCGTTTCCCGCATGACGCTGGACGGCGGCTTAAGGTCGCTGCTCTGGTTCAAGGAGCGCATTCAGAGCGAGTATTACGAAGAGATCTCGGACGAAGATTTCTGGCAGGCGGCGATCGACGGCGTGGAGGGCATCCTCGACGATTATTCCTGCTTCTACACCGCCGAGGAGTACGACGAAGTCGTCAATGCGGACCGCGGCGTCAAAGACGGCGTCGGGCTGGCATTTTTCGCGAACACGAACAAGATCTATAAAGTCGCGGTCGCATCTCCCGCCTTTTATGCGCAGAGCGCGTCGGGGGAAAAGGCGGAGGCGGGCATGTATCTCACGGGGGTGGGGCAAAGCGCCGAAAGCGTTTCCGACACGTTCACCGCTTCCGCGGTCGAGGCGGCGCTCTCTTCCGCCGAAGAGGGAGACACGCTGACCCTGCGGCTTTCCGCGACCGCCGCGGACGATACGCAAAACTGCATTTTGCTTTCCGTACCGTTTGAAACGTATACCGAAAGTTTCGTGCTGTACGCCACGAACGCGGCGACGTACGCGATGATCTTTGCGGGGGATAAAGGAACGTGGCAGGAAGTCGGCGGAGGCTTGGACGGGCTGAACGACGGAGAAGGCTATATCCGTCTCGTGCAGTTCACGGGCAACGCCGCCGAAGAGTTCGCCGCCGCCGCGGAGCAGTACAAAGCGGACGGGTGCGATACCCTTCTTCTCGATTTGCGCAACAACGGCGGGGGCAGCCTCACCGTGTTGCAGGGGATCGCCGCGTATCTGCTCAAAGACGCGGATGCGGATTCCGTCGTCATGTATGCGGGCGACGGGGAAGGCCGCGAGGCGTACCGCCTGAAAGGCGACGGCTTTGACGGCGTTTTCGGCGGCAGCGAAATTTACGTCGCGGCGAACGGCAACACCGCTTCCGCGTCCGAAGCGCTCATCGGAGCGATGCTGTATTACAATACCGTCGATTATGAGGATATTTACCTCGTCAAAGCGGGCGGCGGCGATTCTCCCGCGCGCACTTACGGCAAGGGCATCATGCAGACGACCTGGCGCAACCTGCTCACGGGCGAAGCGGTCAAACTGACGACGGCGCGCATCTATTGGCCGGACGGGGAGACCTGCATCCAAGGAAGGGGCGTCACGTCCGACGACGGCGCGCACCGCATAGACGCGGCGAGCAACGCCGATTACGGCGATCCCGCTCTTTTGCAAATTTTGGAAGATATGAGAAAATAAATTCTCCGCGCCGCAGGGCGGCGCGGAGATCGTCGAAAAAAAGCGCGGCGCGGGTTTCCCGCGCCGCGCCGCCTGAAAATGCCGGAAAAGAGGCGCTCCCCGCGTTCAACGCGGGGAGCGCCGGTTTTTTAATTATTCCGTTTCGAAGCGCAGGGTGATGTCGCCCGTATCCGTCGAGGCGGTCAGTTGCCTTGCGCCGCTCCCGCCCGAAGGAACGTTGGAAGAACCTACGTCCGCGGTGATGAAAAAGGTATAGTCCGCGCGGCAGACCGCGCGGTATTATACCGATTACGTGTTGCCCGTGCTGTACGGAGAGGAAAGCGCGGAAAGCACCGCGCTCGGGCTGGCGAGGATGAAAGAGCGGCTCGCCTACCATTCCGACGAAACGGGGGAAACGCTCATGCGCGTCGGCGAACTCAGGCCTTCGATGTTCGGCACGGACAGCGTCATGCCCGCGCAGACGGCGGAAGCGGCGCGCGCGTGCTTTTTTGGCGGGGGATACGAAAACGGGGCTCGCCCTGATGTGCGGCGTGGCGCGCGCGGCGACCGTTTTCACCGAACAGCCTGGGAGCTTTCCCGAACGCATGGACGCGGCGGGCCAAGGGGAGTACAATTACATGTTCGGCAACCCCTCCGCGTCCTATCTCTATACTGTCACATATTTTTATGGACACTATTCTAAAAGTATATCAACACAAACGGGCAGTATATAAAAAATCTGAATCTAACAAAAAACGACCTTTGATTTTCAGAGGCCGTTTTTTGTTTTTATAGGATTCATACTTATTTAATTTAATAAAATGACCATTACCACCACCATTGCAACAATAGATAGTAAAGCGATAATGAATGCACAGATTGCATAGCCACGCTCTTCTCGGTTAAATATAAAAATAAAATTAACAACAGTATGAATTAACTGACCGATCACGCCGTCGATCAAAGAAAGAATCGCAAACGTAGCGCATACAATCAATAATAGCAATCCCCCAATAAAGGTTTCGCTGAACATTATTTCCCATGCCTTTAAAACGCCCCAACCAGAAAGCACCGCTATCGCTATAAATGCAATGTTAACAACGGCGTAAAAAATACGCTTGCCTTTTTCTGCCGTAATACAGCTGCCAATATGTCTTATCAGTTGACTTACAAACTTCATACATTAAACCCCCGCATAAAGTCTTTCAGTCGAATATTGTCGGTCGCTATAAAAACACTTATAAAGTTCATTGCTTCCCTCCCTAAAACAAAATTCTAATATATTATAACATATTATCATTAAACGTGTCAAGATGTGACTCAAAATTAGCTCATTTTGTCTCACGTGTGTCTGACATGATGATATTTTATCTTTCTAAAATATTTTCTATTACGGATTATGTTTAGTGCTCATATGTTTATATTAATTCAAAAATAGTTTTGGAATTCATTTGGCACTGTGGCGTGTGCTTGGCATAGACAAGTGCGGCTTTTAGGCATTGTGGTGCGGCTATCGCCGCACCACAAACCTTCGCGCTTCGCGCTCGGGCGCCGCAGCCAAGCACACGCCACGAAAAAGACAACAAGAACAACACGGAAACCCAAACCGAAAGCGCGGCGGCGATCAGCTGGGCGGGCTGTTCAAAAATTATGCCGAGGCGGCCGCCGCGAAAGTCCTGCTGGACGGCATGCGCAACAGCGATTTCGCTTCCGTTTTGTGGTATCCCGCGGACGGGGAGAGGCTTTTGCGTGAGATCCGCATCCGCACGCTTTTGCGCGACTGCCAGATCGCCGTGCTCGGCATCAGCCTGATGACGTGACCCCGCGCGGCATTTCGGAGAATGTTTATAAACGGAAAAAAGCGCGCGCCCGCATATGATATGCGGGCGCGCCTTTGAATATCGTCGGCAAAACGTCGGCGGGAACATCCGTGTCCCCGCCGTTTTTTACGAAAAGTATTTGCCGAGCATCCTTTGTATGTTTTCGTCCGCGATGCCGCGGACGGGTGCGAGCGCGTCCTCGCGGTCTTCCCGTGCTGCGGCGGGCGGGGCTTCCGCAAAAGTCTCCGCGGCGGTCTGCGTTTCCCCGTCGGAAGAGCTTGCTGCGGAGAGTGCGGATACGAGCGCGTTCAGTTCTTTCGCCGCGCCGATCAGTTCCGCGGGCGTCATGCCCAGAATACGCACGTCCTTGAACAGATCGCTCTTCCAGATGTCCTCGGCTTTTCCCGAGGACAGGGCGGAAAAAGTGCGGATGAGCTGTTGCGGCGGCGGGGCGTTATTCCCCGCGCCCGCCGCGATGATGAGGGCCAGAACCAGCAGTATTTCCATGATGAGATCGCTCCTTTTGTTTTGTCAAAAGCCCGCCCCTGCGCATATAAATGGAGTAAAACGCAAAGGAGGCGGCCAATGAAAGATTTCAATTCGTATACGCCGGAAGAAAGTGCGAAACGAAGCGGCGAAGCGGGCGCGCAGTCGGGCGGAGAGGACATCGCGTCCCTCGCGTCGCGGCTTACGGCGGCGTTCGCCGGGAAAGGGGAGGGGGATATCCTCCGTGCCATTTACGAAGAGGCGGAAAAAAGCCGCAGGGCGGGCACTCTGTCCGACGCAGACCTCGATAATTTTTACAACGCGCTTGCGCCCATGCTCGACGGGGTAAAGCGCAAAAAACTTGCGTTCGTCATCGGCAGACTGAAAAAGATGTAGCTTTACGGCGCGCCGCGGTTTTCCCGCGCGATCTCTTCGGCGGCGTACAGGAACGCCTGTACCTCGCGCACGGTATTGAATTCGGAAAGGCCGGCGCGCACGAGCCCTCCGTCCGCGCTTCCCAGCGCTTCGTGCATGAGGGGCGCGCAGTGCAACCCGCCGCGCACGGCGATGCCGTAGCGGTCGGAAAGTTCCTGCGCAAAAAATTCAGATTGCAGGTACATACAGCGGAAGGCCGCGATCCCGAACGGGTTCGGCGAGGAAAAAACTTCGAACCCTTCGATCTTTTTCAGCCCGTCCGTGAGCGTTTCCGTCATTTCCAGAACGCGCCCCGCGTTTTCGGCCATGTACGTTTTCAGGTACAGCGCGCCTTCGAACAGCGACATCGCGGCGGGATAGTTGAGCGTGCCCGCTTCCAGCCTGTCGGGGTAAAAGGAGGGCATGTCGGGGTCGGCGCTCTCGCTGCCCGAACCGCCGTACATAAACGGCGCGGGGTCGTAACGTTCGGAAAAGAGAAGAGCGCCCGAACCCGCGATGCCGTGCATGCCCTTGTGTCCCGCAACGCACAGCGCGTCTATGCCATGCGCGCGCATGTCGATCGGTATGTGACCGCACGCCTGCGCTCCGTCGCATACGGTAAGCACGCGTTCGGGCAGGGCGGCGCGTACGGCGGCGGGGTCGATCGCCGCGCCCGTCACGTTGGAAGCGAGGGTGAACACCGCGGCGCGGGTATCGCTCTGTACGGCGGCGGCAAACGCTTCGGCGCTTACCGTGCCTTTTCCGTTCAGCCTCAGTATCGTCAGGCGCGCCCTGCCCGCCCGTTCGAGCGCTTTGAGAGGGCGCAGGACAGAGTTGTGTTCCATGACGGTGGTAATGATGTGGGGCGCCTTGCCCGCGGGCGCGGCGTTCGCCAGTCCGAAAATCGCAATATTGAGAGCCTCCGTGCAATTTTTGGTGAACACGGTGCGCTCATAGCCGTACCCGCCGAAAAAATCGTTCAGAAAGCTGCGGCAGTTCAGAAGATTTTCCGCGAGGGTGACGGAGAGCGTGTGTCCGCTCCTCCCCGGGTTCGCGTTGGCGCTTCTGATCGCTTCGCATGCGGCGGAAAGCACGGAATGCGGTTTTCTGCCGCCCGTGGCGGCATTGTCGAAATAGATCATGATCCCTCCGTAAACGGTTTATATCGGTATATTGTATGCGGCGCGCGTGCGATTTATCGCGCGGGCGGGATTTTTATTTTTGCAAAGGAGAAAAGTTGTTATGCAGACATATCTCGCGGTGTTCCGTTCCCGCGCGCAGACGCTCGACTTCGTGGCGCGGCTGCGCGCGGCGGGCATTCCCGCTTCGGCGGTTTCCACCCCGAAGGAAGCGCGCGTCGGGTGCGGGCTTTCGGCAAAAATAGGCGCGTTCGACCTGATCGGGGCAAAGCGCGCGCTCGCATGCGGGCATTACGGCGCGTTCGCGGGTTTTTTCCGCGTGGAAACGAGAAACGGGCGCACCTTCGTCTATCCCGCATAAAAAGCCGCGCGGCATACGCGGCGAAAATCGTTGTGTTTATGCGGAAAGTATGCTAAAATAGGCGCATGGACAAGCAGGCAAGGGAGCAGTCCCTGAAAATTTTATCCGAAGTGTACGCGGGCGCGCGCCCCGCCCTGCATTACAACACCGCTTACGAATTGCTCGTCGCGGTCATTTTGTCCGCCCAATGCACGGACGAACGGGTGAACAAGGTCACGGCGGAACTTTTTAAAGAGCATTCCACTCCCGAAAAAATGCTCGGACTTTCGCAGGAAGAGCTCGAAAAGTACATATTCTCCTGCGGGCTGTACAAGAGCAAGGCGGCGCACATCCTTTCCGCCTCGCGCGACATAATGGAAAAGTTCGGCGGCAAAGTGCCGGAAAGTTTTTCCGACCTCAAATCGCTTGCGGGGGTGGGGCAGAAGACGGCGAACGTCGTCTCTTCCGTGTGGTTCGATAAAGACGCGATCGCCGTGGATACCCACGTGTTCCGCGTGAGCAACCGTTTGGGGCTCGCAAAGGCGAATACGCCGCTCAAAACGGAAGAACAGCTCAAAGAGGCGATCCCCAGGGAGCGTTGGTCGGAGGCGCACCATTGGCTGATCTGGCACGGCAGAAAGGTCTGCCATTCGCAAAAGCCCGACTGCGGAAACTGCCCGCTTTCAGAATACTGCGATTATTGCAAAGAGAAAAAGGTGTAAATTATGGCATCGCTATTTACCGATAAAGTGAAAATCACCGTAAAATCGGGGGACGGCGGCGACGGCATGAACTCTTTCAAGAGTTTCAAAGGCTATGCGCTCGGCGGCCCCGACGGCGGCGACGGCGGCAAGGGCGGCGACGTATACGTCGTCGGCGATAAGGACAAGAACGATCTCGTCGATTTCCGTTTCGGCGCGAAGTTTACGGCGGGCAACGGCGAACGCGGCGGCACGAACAACCGCTTCGGCAAAGGGGGGGATGACGTAGTCATCGCCCTGCCCCTCGGCACGCTCGTGCGCGACGCGGAAACGGGCAAAATTCTCTGCGACGTGTATACGGACGGGGAGAAAAAGCTCATCGCCCGCGGCGGGAACGGCGGCAAGGGCAACGTGCGCTTTACCACGGCGCGCCGCCATGCGCCGCATTTCGCGCAGAAAGGGGAAAAAACGCAGGTACACACACTCATCCTCGAACTCAAAGTCATTGCCGACGTGGGGCTGATCGGCTTCCCCAACGTGGGAAAGAGCACCCTTTTGTCCAAGATCAGCGCGGCGAGGCCGAAGATCGCCAACTATCATTTTACCACCCTTTCTCCCAATCTGGGCGTCGTGAAGTATTACGACAAATCTTTCGTCGCCGCCGATATCCCTGGATTGATCGAAGGCGCGGCGGACGGCGCGGGGCTGGGGCACGACTTTTTGCGGCATATCGAGCGGACGCGCATGCTCGTGCACGTGGTCGACGTTTCGGGTATGGAAGGGCGCGACCCGTACGAGGATTTCAAAAAAATCAACAAAGAACTCAAAGAATACAGCGAAAAACTCGCTTCGCTGCCGCAGATCGTGGCGCTCAATAAGTGCGACGTGTACGGCGCGGAGGAGAACGTCAAAGAATTCAAAAAAAAGTGCCGCAAATATAAAAAATACCCGATCACCGCCGTAACGGGCGAGGGGACGCGGGAACTCATCGAGGGTATATTCGAGGTGTTGGACACCCTTCCGCCCGCCGAGCCCATCCCCGCGGACGAATTCGAATACGAGCGCCCCGACATAAACGAGTTCGAAGTGTACAAAGACGAAGAGGAAAACGTATGGTACGTCACGGGGGGGCTGGTGGACATGCTCGAGCGCAACGTGGTGCTGTCCGACCCCGATTCCATGGCGTATTTTCAGAAGGTCTTGAAGGACAAGGGCGTCATCAAAGAACTGAAAAGGCGGGGCGTTGCCGAAAACGACACGGTCGTCGTCGGCGGCGTGGAGTTTGAGTTCAGAGAGTAACCGAAAGGGAGTTCACACTTTCCTCGTGCAAAGGCACTGCGGAAAGTCGTGATTTTTAGGAAAACCCCAACGTTCGCCGTTTTGCAAACGGCTCTGCGTTCGGATTTTTCCTCTTTGCCGCTTTTTAAGGGCTTACACTATTATGTATGCGGCAAATTCACCTTTCCTGCCAAAGGCCGCGCGCCGCGGCAAATCGGGGGCTTATTCCGAAAA
>CDZB01033242.1_pt1 | contig 39460 bp, 36 predicted proteins | sample 554961 | NCBI WGS metagenome assembly CDZB01 (sample SAMEA3182106, study PRJEB8094) | gut metagenome | biome: human; feature: gut; material: Stool; isolation source: human stools | place: Canada | collected 2013-02-26
CCTTCCTCCCTCCTCCAAGTATCCCTTCCTTTTTCGCCTTCCAAGAAGAGCGACATGGATAATAAAAAAGTAATCGTACTGACGACGGGCGGAACCATCGCCATGAAGCTTGACCCGGCGCACGGCATCGTGCCCGCGGTGAGCGGCGAGGATCTGGTGGCTTCCGTCCCGGGGCTGCGCGAAGCGTGCCCCATTGAGGTCATGGAATTTTCCAATATCCCAAGCCCGCACATGACGCCGAAACGGATGTTCGAACTCGGCAACAAGGTGGAGGAACTGCTCCGCCATGAGGACATTCTGGGAGTCGTGATCACGCACGGCACGGATACGCTGGAGGAAACCGCGTATCTGCTGGATCTCGTGCACAACAGCGAGAAGCCGGTCTGTCTGACCGGAGCCATGCGATCGGCGGCGGAGATCAGCCCGGACGGACCGGTGAACCTGTTGTGCGCCGTGCGCACGGCGGCGAGTTCCGAAGCCCGGGGCAAGGGCGTGCTTGTAGTCATGAACGAGGAAATTCACGCCGCACGCGAGGTCGTGAAATCCCACTCCGCGAATACGGAAACTTTCGTTTCGCCGTTCTGGGGGCCGCTCGGCTATGTGGACCCCGACCGCGTGGTCTTCCGCCGCAATACGCTCGGCAGGCAATCCATCCGTCCGCCGGAGCTGGTGGAGGACGTACACTTGATCAAGTTGGCGAGCGGCTCGGATTCGCTGCTGATCGATTTTCTGGTGGAGCGGAACGTCAGAGGGCTCGTGCTTGAGGCTTTCGGCCGGGGCAACGTGCCGCCCGCCGCATTGCCGGGCATCCGCCGTGCCGTGGAGAAAGGGATTCCGGTGGTCATCACCACCCGGACCATAGCCGGGCGCGTGCTCGATGTGTACGGCTACGAGGGCGGGGCCAAAACCGTGCTGGAGGCCGGAGGGATTCTCGGCGGCGAGACCAGCGGGCCCAAGGCCCGGCTCAAGCTTATGCTGGCCCTTGGCGTGGCGTCGGGCCGTGACGAGCTGGCGGTCTTTTTCGATACGCCGTGATCGATTTCATGAAAAAGACAAACAGGTAAGCTAAAGATGGCGCGGGCGATTCCGCGTCATCTTTTTTTGCGGCACGGATCGGGAAGAAAACAGGGCGCAACGGTCCGGAATCGCTGACCCGTGGGCCTCCGGGGTGGAAAAAGCCCCGCATTTTTCCGGGACCCCCCGGGATTGTGGGCTTTTTCATTGTTGCGTCTCTTGCTACACTACCCCCGTCCCGACGAAAAACGGGACCCTGGAGAACCCCGTAACTTGCCGTGCCGTACATCGGCAGGATGCCGAGGAGCCTTTTTATGAGCTACCCGAGAGCCCTGACGAGGGCCGTTCTGTGTATGTTGTTGTCTTTGACGCTGTTGGCCTGTGAGGAAGGGGGCAAGGGTGCCCCGGGTTCCTCCGGTCCGCGCGAAGTCGTGATAATCAAACTGGAGCCACGGCGGGAAGTCTACACGACGGCCCTTGCCGGGCGCATCGCGTCGTTTCAGGTGGCGGAAGTCAGGCCGCAGGTCGGCGGCATCCTTCAGCAGCGTCTGTTTACCGAAGGCGCCGACGTGAAGACGGGGCAGGCCCTGTATCAGATCGATCCCGCCACGTATGAGGCCGCCTTGGACAGCGCGCAGGCCGCGCTCATGAAGGCCGAAGCCAACGTCACCCCGGCGCGGTTGAAGGCGGAGCGTTTCCGTGAGCTGCTGGCGATCAAGGCGGTGAGCAAGCAGGAGTATGACGACGCGCAGGCCGCGTTCAAGCAGGCCGAGGCGGACGTGGCGGTGAACCGCGCCGCCGTGAAGACCGCCCGCATCAATCTGGAATACACCAAAGTCCGTTCCCCCATTTCAGGGCGCATCGGCAAGTCGGCGTTCACGCCCGGCGCGCTGGTGACCGCCAATCAGGCGCAGGCGCTGACCTCCGTGCGCCAGCTTGATCCGGTGTATGTGGATATCACCCAGTCCAGTCAGGATTTGCTGCGGCTGCGCGCTCAATTCACCAATGGGGAATTGCGTTCCGCCGCCGAGGAGGCGCCTGTCCGCCTGAAACTCGAAAACGGCGCCATGTATCCGCATGAGGGCCGCTTGCAGTTCACGGACGTCAGCGTGGACGAAAGCACCGGCATGGTGTCCCTGCGCGCCCTGTTCCCCAATCCCGAACATATTTTGTTGCCCGGCATGTACGTGCGCGCGGTCATTGCCGAGGGCGTGGACGAAAACGCCTTGCTGGTCCCGCAGCGGGCGCTGCGGCGCGATCCGAAGGGGCAGGCTTCCGTGCTCCTTGTGGACGGCGGCGGCAAGGTGGACGTCCGGCTTGTCGACGTGGGCCGTACCGTGGGCGATTCGTGGCAGGTGCTTTCCGGCTTGAAGCCCGGAGACCGCGTCATTGTTGAAGGCGGGCAGAACGTCCGTCCCGGCATGAGCGTGAAGATCAGGGGCGAAGGATAGCGGGGAAGTCGGAGGGGGCCGGGAAAGGGCTGGTTGTCCTATTCGTGGGCCTCTGGGGTTCTGGAGGGCCGGCTGGGACTTGACTCCCGTTCCGCATATCTCCCCGCCGCCAACGGTTTTTGAACAATCAATAACAGTCTGGTGATACGGGGAACCTCCCGTCGGCAGGCGTTTCCCGGTGGTTTCCCTTAACGGCCTTTTTTCGGCCAGCAGAGGATGAAAGCTTCCCTTGAGGAAAAGAGAAGGCCACCAGAGGGCTTTTGAGAGCGCCTATCCTCTTTTTTGAAAAAGTCCCGTATGTAACCATATAACTTCATAGAGAACTTATGGTACGTTTTTTTATAGACCGCCCGGTGTTCGCGTGGGTTATCGCCATCCTGATCATGATGGCTGGGGGGATTTCGATATTCCGCCTGCCCGTGGAGCAGTATCCGCGCATCGCGCCTCCGGTGGTCACCATCACGGCTAAATATTCCGGGGCCTCGGCTCAGACGCTTGAGGACACGGTCGCGCAGGTCATCGAACAAAAACTGAACGGCATCGACGGCCTGCTGTATATCAACTCCACCAGCGACGCCGCCGGGCAGGTCTCCATCCGGCTCACCTTCGATCCCGATACCAATCCCGACGTGGCGCAGATGCAGGTGCAGAACAAGCTCCAGCTCGCCACTTCGTCCCTGCCGGAAGAAGTGACGCGGCAGGGCATCACTGTAACCAAGGTGGCGGACAGCTTCCTTCAGATGTACGCGTTCGTGTCGTCCGACGATTCCATGAGCGCGGCGGACCTGTGCGATTTTGTGGGCTCCACCATCCTTGACCCCCTGAGCCGTGTGGACGGCGTGGGCGAAGTGTCCCTGTTCGGCGCGCCCTATGCCATGCGAATCTGGCTCAACCCCTCGAAGCTCCTCTCATACAGCCTGACGCCGTCCGACGTGATCAATGCGGTGAAGGCCCAGAACAAACAGGTTTCGCTCGGGGAAGTCGGTGGCAAGCCCATCCGGGACGGGCAGCAGATGAACGTCACCATCAAGGCGCAGAAACAGCTCACGTCCGTTCCGGAATTCGAGCGCATCCTGCTGCGCGTCAATCCCGATGGCTCCGCCGTACGCCTCCGGGACGTGGCCCGTGTGGAACTGGGGCAGGAAAGCTACACATCGTCGGCCCGCTACAACGGCAAGCCCGCGGCGGGCGTGGGCATCAAACTGGCTTCGGACGCCAACGCTCTGAACACGTCAAATGCGGTGGCGGCCTTCATTGAGGACATGCGCCCCTATTTCCCGCACGGCGTGGAAGTGGTGTCGCCCTACGATACCGTTCCGTTCATCAAGATTTCCATCATCGAGGTGGTCAAGACCCTGCTTGAGGCCATCGTGCTGGTGTTCGCGGTCATCTACCTGTTCCTCCAGAACTTCCGGGCCACAATCATCCCTTCGTTGGCGGTTCCCGTGGTTCTGCTCGGCACGTTCGGCGTCATGGCGGCGTTCGGGTTCAGCATCAATACGCTGACGATGTTCGGCATGGTGCTGGCAATCGGCCTGCTTGTGGACGATGCCATCGTCGTGGTCGAAAGCGTGGCCCGCGTCATGGAAGAGGACGGGCTGCCTCCGCGCGAGGCCACCATCAAGACGATGGGCCAGATCACCGGCGCGCTCATCGGCGTGGCGGCGGTGCTGTCCGCCGTGTTCGTGCCGATGGCCTTTTTCGGCGGCACCGTCGGCGCCATCTACCGCCAGTTCTCGCTGACCATCGTGTCGGCCATGATCCTTTCCGTCGTCGTGGCGGTGGTGCTGACGCCCGTATTGTGCTCCACCTTTCTGAAGCCCGGCCACATGGCCTCGCAGCACGGCTTCTTCGGCTGGTTCAACCGGAGTTTCGACCGGGCGACCACGGCCTACAGGGGGGCCGTCGGCAGGATCATCAAGGTTGGCGGCAGGATGATGGTCATATATTTGGCCATGCTCGTGTGCGCGGGCTGGATCTTGTGGCGTATGCCCACGTCGTTTCTGCCCAACGAGGATCAGGGCATCCTGACCGTGGAAATCCAGCTCGGCCCGGGATCGACGGAAACGGAAACCCTGAAGATCGTGGAACAGGTGGAGCGCCATTTCCTTGAGAATGAAAAGGAAAACGTGCATGGCATGATGCTGACCCTTGGGCGCGCATCGGGCGGCAAGGGGCAAAGCACCGCGCGCGGGAACATCCGCCTCCGCGACTGGAGCGAGCGCAAAGATCCTGAGCGGCGCGCGCAGGCCATCATCGACCGGGCGAATCAGGCTTTTTCCTCAATCATCAATGCCCGTGTATTCGTCTCCGCGCCCCCGGCGATCCGCTCGCTCGGCAACGCCACCGGCTTTGACTTCGAGTTGCAGGATCAGGCGGGGCTTGGGCATGAAGCCCTCATCGCGGCGCGGGATCAGCTGATGGAGCTGGCGCGGCGCAGCCCCCTGTTGCGGAACGTCCGAACTTTCGGGCAGGACGACAGCCCGCAGCTGGAAGTTGACATCGATCAGGAAAAGGCCGGGGCGTTCGGCTTGCCCCTCGACGCCATCAACACGGATCTTTCGGCGGCGTGGGGCGGGAAGTACGTCAATGACTTCGTGGACCGCAGCCGCGTCAAAAAGGTGTATGTGCAGGCCGATGCGCCGTTCCGCATGAAGCCCGAAGATTTCAACAGATGGTACTTCCGCAACGACAAGGGCGAGATGGTGCCGTTCACGTCCATCGGCGAGGCCCGCTGGACGTACGGCCCCATGCAGCTTGAACGCTACAACGGCGTGTCCGCCGTGCGGATACAGGGCCGCGCCGCAGCCGGGATGAGTTCGGGTACCGCCATGCTGGAGATGGAACGGCTGATGGGGGAACTTCCCGAAGGCATCGGCTACCAGTGGACCGGGATGTCCTTTCAGGAGCGCCTTTCCGGTTCGCAGGCGCCGTTCCTTTATGCCTTGTCCATCTTGGTGGTGTTCCTCTGCCTCGCCGCGCTGTACGAGAGCTGGAGCATTCCGCTGTCGGTCATTTTGGTCGTGCCCCTCGGCGTGCTGGGTGCCTTGGTCGCGACCAGCGCGCGCGGGCTGTCCAACGATGTGTATTTCCAGATCGGCCTGTTGGCGACCATCGGGCTCGCGGCGAAGAACGCCATTCTGATCGTGGAGTTCGCGCGGGAGTTGTTCCAGCAGGGCGCGAGCCTCGCGGACGCCGCGATGGAAGCGGCCCGGTTGCGCTTGCGGCCCATCCTCATGACTTCTTTGGCCTTCCTCATCGGCGTATTGCCGCTGGCGATAAGTACCGGGGCGGGTTCGGGAAGCCAGAATGCCATCGGGACCGGCGTCATGGGCGGCACGTTCGCGGCAACGGTTCTTGGGATTTTCTTTGTCCCGGTCTTTTTCGTCTTGGTCTTCCGCCTGTTCAACCGGAAGGCCCGGGAAGGCCGGGGAACCGCCGTTGCGAAGGAAAAGCGTTAGAAAATCCGTCCGGCTTGACTTTGGCGCAACAGGAGGTAGTGTAAAGACAATCCTGTATTGTCCAACTCGTTACGCTGGAGGCGTCTCATGGAACTGAAGAAGATCCTTTGCGCAGTCGACCTGAAGGACAGCGTCAACCCTGCCGTGGAATATGCGAAGATGCTCTCGGAACTTTCGGGGGCTTCGATCTCGGCTATTTATGTCGTCTCGTCGCGTTCGGCTTATGAGAACCTGCAAGTCCCCGTGGAGGACATCGCCAAGGGGATGCGAAGCATCTGGTCCCGTGCCCGGGGGGATATGGATGCTTTCGTGGAGAAGCAGTTCCCCGGTATGGACGTCAACGGGCTCATCTATGAAGGGCGCCCCGCCGAGAAGATTGTGGAGATCGCCAAGGAACTCGGCGTCGACATGATCGTCATGGGAACCCACGCCCGCGAAGGGTTGGATCGGCTGTTCTTCGGCTCCGTGGCCAATGAGGTGGTGAAGTCCGCCAAGTGCCCCGTGATGACCATCCGGCCCTCCAAGAAGCCCGAGTAGGCACTTCAAAAGGCATTGTCATCAAGAGAGGATCTGGGAAGGTCCTCTCTTTTTCTTTCCGGCGGGTACGAGGGCATGGAACGGGGCAGCGAAGGCGGCGGGAGCGCCTGCATGGGCATGAAGCCGTTTCCGTGAGCGGATTGGGTGCTATGGCTTTGCGTATGGTGCGCATGTGTCTTGGAGACGATGTTTCCGAGCCCAGATTGGCTCATGGATTCTTATACAATTCAAAGTGAAACAAATATAGGACGAAAATCATCGATTCTCTGTTGTTACTTTTCTTTGTATTGTGTTACTCATGGTTTTACGGCGTGAGGCGTGCCCTTTTGGCTGCCGTCGGCCCGATACAAGGAGATTCGGTTATGTGGAAAACGTTTCTGATGAGTTGCATCATGATGCTGTCCGTTTCCGGCGTTGCGCTTGCGCACTTCGGCATGGTCATCCCTTCTGCGGGCACGGTGACGGACAAGAAGGACGCCGACGTCACGCTGGACCTGTCCTTTACCCATCCTATGGAAATGCAGGGTATGCCGCTGGCCAAGCCGAAAGCGGTGCAGGTCATTGCCAATGGCAAGACTGAAGACTTGAAACCCAGCCTCAAAGCCAAAAAAATCGTGGATCACGACGGCTGGACCGCGCAGTATGCGATCAAGCGGCCCGGCGTCTATCAGTTCGTCATGGAGCCGCAGCCGTACTGGGAGCCCGCCGAGGATTGCTACATCGTCCATTACACCAAGGCGTATGTGGCGGCGTTCGGCGAAGAGGAAGGCTGGGATGAGCCCGCCGGGCTCAAGACGGAAATCGTTCCCCTGACCCGTCCCTTCGGCAATTATGCTGGCAATGTGTTTCAGGGGCAGGTGCTGCTGAACGGCAAGCCCGTGCCCGGCGCCGATGTGGAAGTCGAGCTGTACAACAAGGATAAGAAGTACGAAGCGCCCAACGAGTATATGGTGACGCAGGTCGTGAAGGCCGACGCCAACGGCGTCTTCACCTATGCCGTGCCTTTTGCGGGCTGGTGGGGCTTCGCCGCGCTGAATACCGCCGATGAGAAGCTTGATCACGACGGCACGCCCAAGAATGTCGAGCTTGGAGCCGTGCTGTGGGCCGAGTTCGTCGACCCGGTGAAGAAGTAAAAAAAGACAAGCGGGAGGGTGCCGCAGTGGGTGTGGTGAACGCCTGCCGGCATGCTCTCCGATTCACCCTGCCTGCAGGGATTGCGCAGGAGGGGAGGAACAGGCGTTCCGCTGCTTCGAGAACTCGGGAAAGCCTGGAACAGGGATTCGTAAAGACGAGCGTTTTTGAAGAGGGAAGGCCGGGCTCTGCGCTGGCAGGTTTGGGGAAGGGAGGGTAAAACTTTTTCCGGAAAGTTTTCATCTCCTTTCCCCAAATTCCTTCCTCGGTAAAACAAATCGAAGGTGAACCATGCATATTTCGGAAGGGGTGCTTTCCCCGGCGGTCCTTGGGGCAGGAGCCGTGCTGGCGGCGGCCGGTATTGTCATTGGGCTGCGGAAACTGGACTACGACAGGCTGATGACGGTGGCGATTCTGGCCGCGGCCTTTTTTGTGGGCTCACTCATCCATGTGCCCATAGGCCCGAGCAGCGTGCACCTCATCCTGAACGGGCTCCTCGGGATGCTGCTCGGCTGGGCGGCGTTCCCGTCCATTTTTGTGGCGCTCATGCTTCAGGCGATCCTGTTCCAGTACGGCGGCATCACCGTACTTGGCGTGAATACCTTCAATATGGCTTTTCCGGCGGTCGTCTGCTACTACGCGTTCCGCCCCATGCTGTTGAAATCCGCACGTCAGCGGATTGTCGGCGCATTCTGCTGCGGGGCTCTCTCCGTCGCCGGGGCCGGGCTGCTGACGGCGCTGTCGCTGAGTTTCAGCGCTGAAGGCTTTCTCCGTACCGCACAGATCTTGTTTCTGGCGCACATCCCCGTCATGATCGTGGAAGGCGTGATCACCGCGCTGGCGGTTTCGTTCATTGCCAAGGTCCGCCCGGAAATCCTGCAATTTTCCAAGGAATAGCGATATGCGTATGTTTCGCCTTTGGTGCATGGCGTTGAGCCTCGTATTCGCCGGAGCCTCGTTCGCTTCGGCGCACCGCGTGAATATCTTCGCCTTTGTGGATGGGGATGCCGTACAGGTCGAGTGTGGGTTCAACAGAAGCCAGAAGGTCAAGCAGGGGACCGTGGAGGTCTTTGATGCAACGACCGGCGCGCGGCTGTTGCAGGGAACCACCGATGATAACGGGGTGTTCCGGTTCCCGGTGACGGCGGAGCTCCGCGAGGCCGGGCACGATCTCAACCTCCGGATCATCGCCGGGGAAGGGCACCAGAACGACTGGACCGTGGCCGCCGACGAGCTGGCTTCTTCGGGAACCCCGAAGGCCGTCGCTGTTGCCGCTGCGGAAGTCCCGGCTACCTCGGCCTCCCTTGTCGCCGGACAGGCCGCGCCTTCTGCCGCCGCTCCGGTTGCGGCGGTTTCCGGCGGCGCGACGCCCGCCGAGATCGAGCGCATCGTCGACGCCGCACTGGACGCCAAACTGTCCCCCATCAAACGTATGCTTGCGGAACAGACGGAAGCCGGTCCGAACCTCCGGGACATCATCGGGGGCATCGGCTGGATTTTCGGGCTGATCGGCGTTGCGGCGTATTTTAGGCGCCGGCCCTGATGTTTGACGAACCTTTTGCCCACGGGCGCTCTTTGGTGCACGCCGTCGACCCCAGATTCCGTCTGGTGGCGGCGTTCGTGTGCGCCGTGTGCCTGGCCGTGGTGCGGACTCCCGAGGCGGCATGGTTCGGGTTCGGCATGGCCGCGCTGCTCCTTGCCCTCAGCAGGCCGCCGATGCGGCCCGTGCTCCGGCGGCTGGCCGTGGTCAATGTGTTCATTGCGTTCCTTTGGCTGACGGTCCCCCTGACCTCGGGCGGAGACGTTATCGCCGCGTGGGGGCCGCTGGAGGTCAGCCGCGCGGGGGTGCTGCTGACCCTGCTCGTGACCATCAAGTCCAATGCCATCGTCATGACGTTCCTCGCGCTGGTGGCGACGATGGATTCCCCGACCATCGGCTATGCGCTGGAGCGGCTGCGCTTCCCGTCCAAGCTGGTTTTCCTGTTCCTGTTCACGTACCGTTATCTGCATGTAATCGCCGATGAATGGCACAAGCTGCACGGCGCGGCGCGGCTGCGCGGGTTCGCGCCCAAGACCAACATGCATACGTACCGTACATTCGGCAACATGCTCGGCATGGTCTTTGTGCACAGCTTCGACCGTTCCGTGCGGGTCTACGAAGCCATGATCCTGCGCGGCTTTTCCGGGCGTTTTCAGTCCGTGACCGCTTTCCGGGCCACATCCCGCGATGCCGTGTTCGCCGTGGCGGCGTTCGCGTGCATGGTTTGCCTCGTGGCCTTTGATCTGTATCTGGAGTTTCCCCGTGGCTGAGCCCATTTTCGCGCTGGAGCATATTTCGTTCACATATCCCGGAGGACGGCAGGTCTTCCGGGATATGGATTTTGCCCTGTACCCTGACCGGAAGATCGGCTTGTACGGTCCGAACGGAAGCGGCAAGACGACGTTTTTCCGGTTGATCATGGGGCTGGCGGCACCGCAGGAAGGCCGTATCCTCTTTCACGGGCGTCCGCTGGAAACGGAAAAGGACTTTCGGGAATTGCGCTGCAAGGTGGGCTTGGTCCTCCAGCACGCCGAGGATCAGCTTTTCTGTCCCACGGTGTTGGAAGACGTGGCCTTTGGGCCGCTGAATCTTGGCTGCACTCAGGACGAAGCCCGGGATCGTGCTGCGTCCACGCTGGAGCGGCTCGGGCTGGCCGGGTTCGAAAACCGGCTGACGCACCGCCTGTCCGGGGGCGAGAAGAAACTGGTCTCTCTGGCTACGGTCCTTGTGATGGAGCCGGAAGCCCTGCTGCTCGACGAGCCCACCAACGGGCTGGACCCGGAAGCCCGGCAGCGGATCATCGGCGTCTTGAAAACCCTTCCCACGGCCCGTATCATCATTTCCCACGACTGGGACTTCCTGGCGGAGACCTCTTCCGAATACCTGACGGTTGAGGGGCAGCATTTCACGGACGCCGCGCCGTCGCACGCTCATGCCCATATGCATGTGCATCCTCTCGGCAACAAACCGCACGAGCACTGAGAAGCCCTTCGCACAACGGTGCCGCACGTCAGGGCCGCGGCATGAAAACGGGGGAAATATGTGGAACTGGTTCTCGCCGAAAGGCATCGTCTTTGGGGAGGGAAAAGCCGCTTCAACGGGTTTGTTCGCCAAGCAGTGGGGGAGGGGCCGGGCGCTCGTGATCACGGGGCCGTTCCTGCGGCGTTCAGGCGTTGTGGAACCTGTGCTCCAGTCCTTGCGTGAGGCGGGGCTGCTCGGCGCGGTTTTTTCGGATATTCCGTCCGAACCTATTTACATTAGTATGTGGAATAACAAGTATTATTCTTTAAGAAAATGCGAATAGCAAGTTGAAATACAAATATTGCAAAAAATACGTATCTCATTATAATGAAAGAATTTTTGCTGCTTCTTGAAGATCCTTGGGAGAGAGGTGTGTATAGCGCATTGTGGTCTTGATGTTGCTATGCCCCATCCATTCCTTAATGACCATCATGCTGACGCCTCGTTGGGCCAGCCGGGAGGCGCAGGTGTGGCGTAGTGCATGTGGAACAAGTTGTACATCCTTCTCAAGCCCCAACAGCCTTTTGATGCGATTCCATGCGCTCTCGAACCAGCGATTATCAGCGGTGGGGAAGAGTTTTCCGTTTTCACCCGCCTCGAAGATTTTTCGTTCGAGAATGGGACGGATCTTGTCAACAATAGGTATTGTTCGGGGATGTCCGTTCTTGGTTTTCCAAGCCGTGATTGTTCCAAGTTCAAGGTTGATATCTCTGCATTCGATGCGCCAGCATTCTCCAAGGCGGAACCCCGTATAGAGAAGGATGAGAAAGACTTCCGCATGGGTGTTATATCCGTTCTGGATGAATGCTTTGACAAAGGCATTTTCTTCTTCCTGCGTCAGGAAGCGTACCCGATGGTGAGCCTCCTTTCTGAGGGGAATTTTAGGCACCACTTCTAGTTTGCCCCTCTCTACGGCGGTTCTGAATATACGGGATAATATTGCGAGTTTGCGGTTGATCGTACCGTTGCTGTTCCCTTTGGTGAGCAGAGTGTTGACGTAATCATCTATGTCATCAAGGGTGATCTTCCCTATGGGCATTGTTTCGCCAAAATATGTGGAAATGCTCTTGAAGTTTGAGGCAACCTTATAAGACCACGCCGAGTCTTCCCAATAAAGGCTTTTGGTACGGTCATATGCCTGTTTTAATGTCCAACCGCTGGTGTCATCGGGATCTTTGGTAAAGGATGTTGGTACATCATTATTCAACATCTTCTGACGTTCAATAATGGCCTCCTCCAATGTATCAACCGTTTTTGTCTTACGCTTTCCATTAATGCAGACATCCGCAATAAACTTACCCGATGCAAGATGGCGAATGCCTTTGGGGAGAGACTTCTTTTTCTTGTTATCAATAACCTGCTTCATAATAATTACCTTCCATGAGCTTTGCTGAGGCTTCAATAATTTCTGATACTGTCCCATCGGGAAACGGTACGGAATAATCGTTATCTTCATCGTACATGCGTTTCATCCTTTGATGATGTGTTCAAAGGGTAAAAGAAAAGCCGGGTTGGAATAATCCTTCCCGGCTTTTATGGCTTTGCAGGATGTCGCCGCCTATGCCTTCAATAATTTCCTCAGTGCCTCAATCCTTTTCGGTGTGAAATACCCTTGTGTGCAGGGCATCCCGTTGAGGGAACTGGTACGGTGCTTCACCTTCATCAGTCCTCGGTCAATAATAGGCTGGTAGGGGATGTTTGCGCCGTCGAAACCCTTGAACAGCCAATGGTGCGGCGTCCCTTTCGCGTCGCGCAGGAATGCCGCGAGACTTCGGGCGGACATGCCGAACAGCTTGCCCGCTTCCGTGAACGTGAGGAGATCCCTGTCATCCACAAGGGTATCGTAATAATCGGCCTTGGGTTTGGCTTCGGCCAATTCCGCCTTGAGGGTTTCGGTTCTGGACAATAATACCTGCATGGCCTCAAGGATGAGCTGAGCTTCGGTTTGGGGTTTGGTGGCGGTAGGGGAAGCAGGGACGACGCGACCATACCCGCCCGTTTTGCGGATAGAGGGCAAGACCTCCTCGCACACCCACGTTTGGAACTGTTCGGCGGCGGGAAGTTTGGAGCGCATGACAAGGCGGTAGACGTCGGATTCAGGGATGATGTTGATGCCGCGAGGTGAGGAGGTCAAAAGTGGCGTTTCGCCACCTTTTAACACTTTCGCATGGTTGCAATGATCAATAATTGCAGATTGCGGGTGAGTGAATCCCAAGCACTCGGCAACATCCTTTGCCACAAACCAGACGTTCCCCTCATGCCATACCGTCCGAACCTTTTGTCTTGTGACCGGGAAAACGAACGTGCCGGGAACGGAAGCCCGCGCGGAGGACAGAGAGGTGGCGGGAATCACGGGCAATGTGGCGGCGGTTTGTTGTTCCTGCTGGCGCTGCGGCTGCTGTTGTGTTTCCGGCTGTTTTACGGCCTTTGACGATACGGTAACGTCATGTACAAGGATGATCTTTCCGGTCTTTTTGTCTACTGTGTAACCCATGTGATAGTCTCCAGCGTCTTTGATTGTCTTGTTTGTATTCATATTCCGAGTTGCCATTGCCACAATGAAAAGGCGGAACCCTTGTTGATGAGGTTCCGCCTTTTGATGTTCCAATGGTGTTGATATGTTCAGGTCAACGTATCAAGCGACCTGAAAAGCTATGAAGCCAATTACCATTACGTGAACGGCGTGTAATGAAGCAATCTGCAACGCCGTGTGTTTGAACTTCATATTCCATTATATTATAAGCCTCCTTAGAAACGCGCTTCCCGTCAATAAAATAGGCGCAAGGCTTCCATTCACCATCACGAATAACAAGCATAAATTCCATAGTTCACCTAAGCAAAATCTATACAAGTTCAATATATTCATCATCAGTGATGATTGGATCACAATTTCCGAAACAATGGGACATAATCGAAAGGATGCGGGCATTTTCTTCCCCGTAGATTTCCGGTCTGTCCCAAAAGCCCGTGCCGTGACCGTTGCGTGTCAACCAGAAATCATGCCCCGCTTGTGCTTCAAGGCCGGAAAGGTCTATGTCACTAGTAGAGGCGACAAGCATAAAATAATGACAGTCCCTCACAATGCGGCTGCGGCTTTCAGCGGACAAATTATAGATGTTGTAATGAGTGTCTAACGGCTCCCCGTTATCGTCTGTTCCAGCCCACAAAAGGCATCCGATATAGGCATCAATGAAAAGGCTATGTTGTACGCTCATATCTAGACCTCCCCGTTCACAATGCGGCTTATTTCAGAATCAAGGGCAAGGGTATATTCAAGGCCGTCTGTGTAGGTGTATTCAGCGGTCCGCTGCAAACGCCTGATTGCTCTTTCGGTAGCGTTGAACCGCCCACAAATAGGCCATAACGTGCTGGTGTCGTGCTGGCGAAAGAGCCTGTTGATCTGGCGTATGGTCATATCGGTAACGTCGATATTGTAGAATGTGCACATAAACACCTCATACTTTACGCGACACGCAAAAAAGGGTTTCCAACCTGTTCCGCCGTCAGTCCCGGTAACAGCTTCCAGTTCTTTGCCCATGCGGGTATTGGTCGCCTATAGTTTTCGGCTGCTTCTCTTGCTTCTTCAAGGGCATGTTCATCATTATCGTCATCATAAAAGCCCCAACAGGAATCTATTTCTTCCCCTGTTTCATCATCTGTTACTATGTAGCCTGTAACGCCGCCATTCAACCAGTTTTCATAGATGGCGCGTTCCGACATGAGGCAATCAAATGCCTTTGCTAATATCTTCTTTGTAAGACGCTTGACGTTATACGCTGTCCTGATACATGCACGGGAAGCGTAAATGACATATTCGGTTTCCAGTGTTGACCCCTCAACAAAGATAGACCGTTCCTTATCAAATTGTTCAATTCGTTCCCTATACTCTGTCGCACTGGTAAATGTTTCGAGCGTCCCGAGTGTGTCGAATTCATCGAATGGATTTGGAGCGTCGATATCTTGATACAGGTTGATAGTCATGTTGTAGCCGTACTTTTCCGTTACAATGTTTTCAGTGTAAAAGGCGTCCATTTTATCACTCCATTGTTGTTGATATTTGTTCCATCAATGAAAAAGGCGACTCGCTATAATCAAGTCGCCTCTTTGATGATTGAACAATGAATCATCAATACAAAGGGTTCTTCCTACTTGTATTCAAACCCAAAATGCTCAAACATCCTTTCCCCGATGTCGTTTGGAATAGGTGAATATTGGCGAGGAGTGAACCAGTCTTGATACCAGTATCTAGCACTTTGAAATTCGTATGAAGCGCCGCAATCAATCAAGCGGAATTCAATACCGGAAGCAGGGCCGCCAGTGCTTAAAAGGACATCCTTAACAACGACAGTATCAATACTAAGAATACCTTCATCATATGAAGTCAACAGCTTTTCATAAAGACCAATTATTGCATCTTCCTTTTCTTCCCCCGGCAACCGTTGCCAGTCCCGAACGTCACTAGAAAACCCTTCATCCTTTGCATGATTGAGAATTTCGCGCCAGTAAAACGTATCGGAAGGATCAACGCTAAAGAGTGCTGTAGCATTATCGGCCTTGTGTTCAAGTTCCTTTTCAGAGAGTAGAGCGGTCATGATTCAGATCCTTTTATGATTATTGGTTACAAAAAAAGGACTCCAAAGAGTCCTAAGAAGATGAAAAAGCCGAGTATCAGGATGTTTCCTAGTATATAAAGAAAATCCTTAATCATAGTTCTTCCTGTACCTTATAAACCCCGTCCCAAAAGGTGATCCACCATGTGCGACCTGATTGCATGGTAAGCAAGTGGACTTCACTTTCAGGCTTGGGAAGGGATACACCGAAAGCATAGGCTAGCAATTCCGCTTCCCGTTGTGTGAGATTCATATTGTGTTTCCTATCTTGTTTGTGGTGGTGAAATGGGTGAAGGGTAAAAGAAAAGGCCGTTAGGTTTGCACCACAACGGCCTCTTGAAATCGTGTTCTTTTTAGAGATTGCCTTACTTTAACCAACCCTTGCGATAGGCAATATAAGCGGCGATACCCGCGCAAGTCATAACAACACCTATAATGATATAAAGGATAGTAGCCGTCATTTCTTATCACCTCCAATCAACATATGGAGTACAAAGCCAAAAACAATCAACCAAAGGCCTATCAACGTTCCCACACCGGAAACATCAGGAAGGCGCAGGGTAGCCGTTGCTACCAACGCGATTCCTAAGCCTTGAAAGGTTGTTATGATGTATCTCATGATTAAAGTGTAACTCCTTTTGCAGAGGTTGGCAATTATCGCTCTTTTCGTTCGTTTCTGACTCCATAGTTTGCCGGATGGTTCCTTATGCTATGCGCCACTATGACCGGGAGAGGCGGAACCCGTTCCCCCGCTGTCTGGTGTATGCAGTTGGACAAGTGTGATCCATGCCCGGCAAGGTGTTGGAAGCAAAAACTTTTGTATCTGTGTTATTGTTCGTTTCCGTTCACTTTCTCTATTCTTGGCTGTTGCCTGCCGTGCAGGGTTCCAAGGAAGCCAAGGGCGGGATTGTCAAAGATATTCTACTCTTTAACAGAGTAGATAGGATAAAAAGAAAAGGAATCAGGCTTAGGGCTTGTTCCCTTGCGTGATTCCTTTCTACTCTGTTACAGAGTAGATGTCAATACGTCCGTATCATTTTTTCGATTCTCGCGCTAACCCTCTGTTTCCTTTTGGATCTATAGGTTCATTTTCCTTTCTTTCTACCCATTCAACAGGTATAAACCACATACGCCCTATGTTCTGTGCACCGGGAATTTTACCTTGTGCACAATATTGGCGCAGACTATCAGGTGTTTTGTAACCTAGCTTTTCCGCCGCTTCTTTTGTTGTGTAGTATCCCGGTAGTGCTGGCATATTTTATCCCTGTGCTAGTCTTATTTTTTCTTTAATTAAAGCAAGTTCATTTAAATTTAAACCTAATTCAATATCAGTTATTGCTTTTTTATATTGTTGATCTAGGAATTGTTTTTTTAAAGATTCATTTTTTGAAAGTAATAGCTTTAATTCCCATAATGAAGGGTATTTATCTTTTAATCCGTATGATATTTGATAAATAGTTGCTAGTTTGAATGGTTGATTTTCTTTTTGCATGGCCTCTTGAATGTAGTAAATCGCCTTCATTCCTTCTGTTGGTATTTCTATAGGTTCTAGATTGTCTACATCTATATTAAGCATAGCTATTCTACAAAAACTTATATGTATAATATTTATAAAAAGTTCATATCTTTTTTCTATGGGGGTATTGTTAAAAGCTACGCTAAAGTTATTACAAAATGAATCAATCTGTTCTTCTTTTGTGTTTCCTGATACTTTTATTTCATCAGCTAGATATAAGTGTTTTTCTTGAACTTGTGTCTTGTTCTCGTTTGAGTAGGCTACAATATTTTTACTTTCTGTTTTGTTTTTTATATAGTGATAGACTTTTAAACAAAAAATAACCGCAAGAGCTACAGTGACTTGAATTCCAATATTCTTTATTTTTTCTTTATTCATTGCATTATGTTAGTAGAATTTAATCGATTTTTATCAAAATGAGAATAAAGTTGGCAGTCAATCCTTACAACTGCAAACAAAGTTGACAGTCCTGCCAACACCACCCCCGGCAATCCTTCCGTAGACCTCCCCATACCCCCTCAATGAGATTATCAATCCGACATGCTATCGTATGATTACGGCATGTTAGGTGCATTTGATTGCAAATGAATTGCAAAACGGCCCATAGATAGAGGTTTCAGCGGCTCGCCCCCCTCCCTGTGACCATCCCCCACCACCATGAGAGCGGCGGGGAGGGCATGGGGGGAATCGGGGATCAATCAGATAGCGGTAGGACCTTCACATTTTTCAGCAAATTTTGGTCTGTCTATATGATAACGGAAAGGAAACGGTAAGACAATATACGAGCCTATAAGGTAACGTATAGATCCTGATCATTAAGGTGATCTTGATCTAAATTAGATCTCTTTGTTTAAGTCCCACGTTCGGTTCTTTAGGGTAACGTAAGATTTTTTAAGATACTGAAAGTAGCTTCTTGTCAAAATTCCTTTTCGCTCTCTCCGAAGGTGGAACCTAATTCCAACTATCTTTCGATATTGAATAAATAGAATATTCTATCAATATCATCAATCATAATGATTTCAACTAGTTAGAAAGTCAGCATGATCATGGATCACAGATCATCCATCTTAATAAAATCAGCATGTTAGAAAATGACCCTAGAATGGAGGTCTTCCCCGAAGGGGTAGAGGGAGGTCTACATGCTCCCCCTCCCCTCACGTTCTACCGGAGGATCTTCCTCGTACCCCTCCCCCCACCAGTCCAGTTTCTTAATCTTTTATAGTGCTGATGCCCACCTGTATCATCATTTCCTTTGACGACCGTGCCGTGGAAAGTGAACAGCATCTCCGAGAGTGCGGGGTTGTTCGTAATTCCGATCTTCACGTTCACCCCCTTAGCATTCCCTTCCCATGCCTTCATTTCCTCCAGCATGAGGTGGTCTTGGCGGAGGAGCATCCTCTTGTCCACATCCTGTCCCATCTGTTCGACCCAATACCCGACCGCCATAGCGAGGCTGTCGAGGCGGTCGTCATGAGCGAGGCTTCCCCTGTCTCTGGTAATCCGGCTCATCTGGTACATGAGCTGGTACTTGAGGGCCGTCTCAGGGGGGAGGTTCTTAGTGGAGAGGTTGTAGTCCCAAAGGATGAGGTTCTTGTCGATGACGAGCTTGTGCTGGTTCATGACGGGTTCGAGGGTGTCGATGATCCGTGCTTCCTTTTGCTTGCTGTGCTTGACCTCTTCGATGCGGCAGGGGTGTGCCTTGGTGAAGTATGGGCTGATGAGCTTGGTGAACATGCCGTCCCCGAAGTTGGCCTCGATGATGACATGGTTGACCGCCTGCTGCTTGGCAAGCTGGACGATGGAGGAAAGGGTGGCCTCGCTGTAGCCTTCCTGATAGGCCCGCATTGCCGTGACGTACAGGTAGCCGTTCAGCATCTTCACGACGCACACGGCGGTTTCGTCCTTGCCTCGTCCAGCCGGGTCAATCGCCATGACGGAACCTGTGTACGGGAGCCATGTGCCGTGGAGGAAAGCCGGGCCATAGTATCTGCTGTCCCCGTTCAGGCCGACGCAGGGGACGTCGTTCAGGATGTTTGTGGTGCCCGCAGCCCATATGGGTTTCTCCGGGGCGTCGGTAGCCGAACACGACATGACAATCAGATCCCCGAGCTTGAGGGGATACTTCTCCATGTCGGAGAGCCGGGTGTCGAGCATGAACTGGAGCTGGAACCCGCTGCGCCCATACGAGAGTTCGCGTTCGAGGAGGTCGTCGTCCGAGAACCTGCGCGGGTCCGTGGTGCGCCCGACAAGGGTAGGGGAGTCTTCAAGTCGCTTGAGGATGAATGGGGCCAGCCGTTCGCTGCCGTAGTTGATGAGCTGGTCATCTGACGGATACCGTGCGGGCCATACGCGGACGGCATACCCACGGTCAGGAAGCTGGTTGTAGAGGGATTGTTCGGTCTGCGGGGTGCCGAGATACGTGATGGTGCCGCCGGGTTTCAGGATGGCGTCGAACTCTTTAACCGCTTCCGAGAGCTTGTCCCGCATGGATTGGGTGAAGCTGTTGTTCGGCACTTCAATGTCGTCCGCAATGATCTCGTCGGCGCGTCCGCCCGTGATCTGCGAGAAGATGCCTTTCGACGTGACGCTCGGCGCATGGTCGGCACGGGCGGGGCCAACGTCGAAGGAGAGCTTCGAGCAGCGCTGGTCGGCGCGGGGGATGAGGCATTGAAGGATAGGGATTTCATTGATGAGCCTCATGCAGAACGTCGTGAAGTTGTCGGCGCGGTCTTTCGATGCGGACAGCACCATGAATTTGAGGTTGGGGTTCTGCCGGAGCCTCCAGACGACATAGGCCGCCGTAATCCACGACTTGCCCACGCCTCGGAAGGCTTCGATGATCTTTCGCCTCGGCCCATGCTGGAGGTACAGGGCGATGTCGAGCTGAATGGGGGTGGGGTCGGGAAGGTTCAGGTGCCGCCAGACAAGCGTGAGGAAGACCCGGAAGTCGGTCAGCTTCTCCGGCATCGGGGGGATGGAAGTCGGGGTGTTCGTAACAAAACCTCCTGTGGTGTGTGCTGTTGAAGAAAAAATGCCCCGAAAAAAGAAACCCGACTATTGGGTCGGGAAAACTTCTTTCGGGGCTGTTTCGTCGTTTGAGAGGGGTGTGGCTGGTAGCTTATTTGAAATGTTGCGCTCTGGCTTTCATCCGTTCTCGGGCATCGGCGGAAATGTTTGGGCTTTTCCCCATTCGGAAGGGGTAGAGCGGACAAGGAGCGATGGGCCACTGATTGCCTCGGCAGGTAGGCACTTCACTGGGAACACCAGCGCAGCACTCCTCGACGCAAAATGTCCGGCAAGCTTTCAATGGGCGGTGGGGTGTTCCATCGGTAGGACGGATACCCATTCGGTAGGGCCAGAGCGGGCATTTTTCATGCTCGCAGGTTTTGATTATTTCGAGATTGTTTTTTTGCACTTTCCCATTCACGCAGAGGACACAGTGTTCCCGAATAGCTTTGAGGGCGGATGCCATTCTTTTCCTCCAGCCATTGGCTTTTTGGATGGTGAAACACGCTTGAAAAAAGAAAACCCGACCAACGAGTCATGCGCTCGAAGATCGGGTTCAAAAAAGGGCGTGGGTAGGGGTTTAGTTGAGGAGGCTCACTTCATCTTTCGAGACATCCTCGAAGGTCGGAAGGTTCGCCACAAGATCCTGTACGTCGGGGTTCGCGGACCCGGCACAGTCGATGCCGTTGTCCTTGAGGAATTTGATCGCGGCGTTGATGTCCGCCGTGGATGCATCGCCGGACTGGAGCCGGGACGTAAGGAGCTGCGCCACGACGCCGTGAAGGTCCGCGAGTGCGGACTCGGATGCGCGGTTGTCGGATGGTGCCATTTTTAAAGTGCTCCTTCAAAAAAGGGGATTGCGTAACGGATATGCCTTAGATATAATCATAGGCGGCCTTCTCCCGCTGCGGTCGGCAGACAGTTGGGAAGGAGGTGCTTATTGCCGAATGTGACTGAGAAGTTGCAGGACACTGCTCTGACGTGGCTCGTTGGGCTATGGCTTGAGCGTGCTTTGAGTCTGTTGCAGACTCTTATTTGGTAAAAAGGCGACCCCGATAGGGGGAAAGCCTGTCGGGGTCATATTTCGCTGCGTCTCTAACCAGCGGGAGAAGGCTTCGAAGGACTAGATATCCAACTCTGCCGGGGGCAGGGGAGTGCGCCAACACTTCTTTGCCCTTTCTTTTGTCTATAAATATACCAAAAGGAATGGATTTGCAATATTGCAAAAATTACAACTTGCTATAATTATTGATTGTTTCTGTATAACTGTTCGCTTTTTATGAACATTTTGTGTGACATCTCACACAGTCTTTTTTATTTTTAAAGATAAAGTGCCCCCTATTTTACCTCCTCAGTCACACACTCCCCTTCAAATAATACCCCAACGCCGCTGACGTCAGGCACCAGACCACACGCTCGACCCATCTGTTCGCCCCCTTCCCCTGCGCCATATCCAGCTCCAGCTTTCGGAGGCGGATGTCGATGCTTGTGATGTTTTCCTTGAAATGGGAAACCTGCTCGGAGAGGACGGCGTTGGAGAGGAGAAGTTCTTTAAGGTCTTTGAGGGTGTCTTTGATTTCGACGATGGCGGTATTGAGGAGGGAAATGTCAGCTTCATGGGCGCAGGGCGTTGCCATTTAGCCTCCCGCGTTTCTGAGTTCAGGAGGGTATTGGAGGCGTCTGCGTTCGCTTTCATAGGCACTCCGGCAATGGCCCGTTTGCCAAAAGAACAGCGTGTCCACCAGCTTGCGGGGCCATGTGCGTATGCCCTCCAGTTCCCACCTCCAGCATCGGCTGCTCAGTGTTTCGTCGGGCCAGCCCATGAACAGGGTGTTGAGGAATTGATCGAAGCCGATGAGGATGTGTTTTCCGTAGGTCATGCGGCTTCAACCTCTTCCGCCGTGGTCGCGGCCTCCACAGCCGCCTTGCGTTCCCCGCCGCGCTGCATCGTCCCGTTCTTGTGCCGCATGGCCCCGCCAGCATAGAGCGCGAGGAAGCCCGATGCGTCGAACGTCAAACGCTCAAGCTCACCCCCCGGCACCGTGTAGGCGTTCCACATTACAGAGTCGGGCAGGCCCTGAGCGCCACTTTGTTTCATGATGCAGACATTCGCCGTATCCGCAAAATTTTGCTGGTCGAAAGCGTCATAGCTAAAATGATAGGTCACGCCATCCACGGCATAGTCGAACCCGGCGAGGATGGCGGCGGACGTTTCCGCGTCGATCCGTGCCTTCTTCGCTGCTTTCAGTTCCTCCAGCGTCGGTACAGGCGGGACATAGGGTTGTTCCACGACCACGCATTCAGGGTGTGCCTCGGCGTAGGCACGGACTTCCGCCCATTCCTCAGCAAATTCTCCTTCGTTGGGAACGTGGTAGGGCATACTATTCTTCGTGATGACATATGAATCATCAAAAGTCCGATGAATGATTTGTCCGTAATCCATAAGCGATACCTCCTATGAAATCCTGATTGCAATTCCTTTCAAAGAATAAGAATAATATCCTGTCCCCGATGCAATAGTCGAACCACCTGCCGCTGTACCGCAAGAGTGGTTGCTGGATGAATAACCATCCCTGTCTGTCTGATAACTTGTAAAATAAAAATACACCCAGGTTCCACCGCTTGGGAGGACGCAAGCATGATCTCTATTAAGAGACAAAACTACGACACCACTTACTGCACTCGCCGTCCCGCCGTTCGCCGGAGCACTGCCCGCGCTGTTGGCATAGTTTGAGGAATTCGCGTAGTTGGCGGAATTGGCATAGTTCACGCTGAAATTTGCGGGGTTGTAGACGTACATGTTGACGCCGTCATTGCCTCCCCACAGCCAACCGGGTTGGCCTCCCTGACCAGACCAATACCAGTTTGTATCGACACCCCCTTCCCTGCGGAGCTTGTTTGCCGCAGTTGCATACGGGACATCACAATCAACAACGGCTCTGCTGCCATTCTGTTTCAGAAAGGAAAATATACCGTCGCTTCTCAGCACAAGTGTTCCCGCAACTACATCTGCCCAATGGAATCCAATCGCCGGAGCGTATGCTATGTCTGATTGCGTATTTTTTACTTTTCCGTTCTCGCGTATTTCAAGGGCACTATTTACACATCTTGCAGTCACGTCGGCATTGTAGGTCCCCGCAATACCGCCGATACGCCCGCTCATTACGCCGCCGGACAAAGACAGTTTGGTTTCAGCCCTGTCGTAGGCCGTCTTCACGGCCTTTGATGACGCAGCAATGTTGCTGGAACTTGATATTACAGAGTCAGACAGCTCTCTCGGTTCGCCCCGTTGCGCGATCAGCGTCCAGTAGGTGGTGTTCGTGGGCAGGATGGATGAGGTGGAGGTATGGCTTTTCTTGCAGGCGTAGGAGCTTCCGTTATGCGTCACCACGTCAATCTGCACGGTGGTGCAGACATACGCGACGTCTGCGGCCCATGCGCCTTTCAGGTTGAGCGAAGTTCCTTTGGGGCCTGCCACCCCCTGTGGTCCAGCGGGGCCTTGCGGTCCAACAGGGCCTTGGATGCCTTGTTTGCCGATGGGTCCTTCGGGGCCTTGAACCCCCTGCGCTCCAATGAGGTTTACGGGGTCAGCCCATGAGCCGTCAGGGTTCTGGAAGGCCAGTTTGGTTCCAGCCCATTTATGTTCCGGAGCGGTCCCCTGCGGGCCTTGTGGCCCCGTTGCGCCTGTATCTCCTTTAGGTCCTTGGATGCCTTGATTTCCCTTGTCGCCTTTAGGCCCTTGGATGCCGGGAGCCCCGTCCTTGCCGTCCACGCCAGCAGGTCCCCGTTCTCCTGTCTCTCCTTTGTCGCCTTTATCGCCCTTCATTCCGGTAGCGACCCAATAGTCGGTGGCGGCATCAGGTTCCCGGTTTATGGGTACGTCCTTAATCGCTTGATAGGCGATCCCGCGATAGAGGACCCAATCCAAGGTTTCATAAGCTTGCCCCGCATCCCACTCACCTTTATAGGTGGGGCGGACCTTGCCGATTTGCATGATGTTGCTCACGCTATAATGACCTCCAATATTCCGGTTTCCGGGTTGAGGTTGAACATGGAGCTGTCCACAGGGCCTCCGTTATACTCAAACTGCAAGTAGCCATCTGTATTGACAGAGAAGTTTCCGAATGTGAGAGGCAGCGGAGAATCCCCGATGGGGCCTTTGTCGCCAGTCGCTCCTTTAGGACCTTCGGGGCCTTGGGGACCACGCTCTCCTTGAATGCCGCGAGGCCCTTCCGGTCCCATCGGGCCTACAGGTCCGGTTTCGCCCCGAGGCCCTTGAGCGCCAGTTGCCCCTTGGATGCCTTGCGGACCTTGGGGGCCGCGCTCTCCAGTCTCCCCTTTTGGCCCTTGGATGCCTTGCGGACCCATCGGCCCCTGCTGTCCTTCCGGGCCTCGTTCGCCTTGGATGCCCTGCGGCCCCTGTATGCCGCGTGGCCCTTGCTCTCCCTGTGCGCCGGGAAGACCTTGTGGCCCTTCCTGTCCCATCGGACCTTGTGGCCCAACGGGGCCAGCGGGGACATACAAGGTCATCTTTCCGGACGTGAAATCATATTCGCCGCGACCGGGCGCGGTGGGGGACTCCTGCACGTCGATCCACATCTTGCGGAAGTAGTTGATCTCGATCTGTGTCTTGGCGAATACCTCTTCGACTTCCTTGAGGATTTTCTCAGCCTTGTCCTTTGCGGCGACGGCGGTTTCCCCGTCGAGGGCGTCGTAGGCTTCCTGTGCGATGTAGAGGAGTTGCGTCACCGCGAGGTCAAGGTCGGCCTCGGTGAGCGTGGAGCCGTCGCGGAAGTCCACGGCGGGCGTCACCTTGTCCGTGATGCGTTGGATGCGGATAGACGCCCCGTTGGGCGGGGACGTGACGAAGCGTATGGTGCCGGATGTGTGCCATGAGTAGGCGAGGGCGTTCTGTTCCGCTTCGTCAAGGCTGACTTTGACGTCGGAGATTTTCAGGTAGGGAAAGGGGACGATATAGTCTTGGGTCGTTCCGTCGCCCGTATAGGTGACGTAACTGTAGGACATAAATGCTCCTTGTTTGAAGTTATGGCTCATGATGAAAAGGCGGCCTTCCTGTGATCATTGAGATCGGAAGGTCGCCTGTTCATCCGTATGGTGGGTGTGAGGCGGGGAGAGGGAGTTAATACGTTAGAAGCGCATCCAAGAGTTCCTGTTGGTTGTTTTCCGTCATGGTCCCGCGTTTGGAGGCGAGGCGTTGGTAGTCGGATTTCCGCACTTCATGGCGGAGGCTATCGTCCTCACTGAGCAGTTCGTCTTGCGCTTTCTGTCGGTATGCATGGATGATGCGGTTAATGGCGACGGCGCGGGGGCCGCGTTCCTTGTCGGGCGGATCTCCAATGGTGTTCCTGTCGATGTCGTATTGCTGGCTGGCGAACAATTCCCCTAGGGACTCATGCAGCGTTTTGCCGCCGATGGTCGTCGTGCCGTGCAGCTCGTTGAGCCGGGAATACTGTGCCGTGGAAAGCTCGACGCCATGTAGTTTCTTGGCGGGTGGGCCGTAAATGCCTTCCGCCATCCTGTTCAGTTCATCAAGCACGGTGTCGTTGGCATTCGAGGGGATGAGGTTGTAGTTGATAGTAGTTCCAGTGACCCAATTCCTCCGGGCGGGGAGGGTGGAGGACCAGCCGGGGATGGTGTTCATGGTGTAGTCCATGAAGTCGCGCATCTCGCGCATGGGGTCGTCGATCTGTTGGCGGGTGAAACGGGCCGCCGATGCGAAGGGGACGAGGGTAGCCCCCATCCTGCCGAAATACTGGATGGCCTTTTCATTGGGATCATTGATGAAGTCTATAAGTTCGCTGATTCCCTGCATGTACGTCTTTGACGTGACGTTGTTCGACAGGGCGGCTACAGCCATAGAGACGGCATCATCATACTGGTCTTTGTTGAGATACTGGCCCGCAACGGCGAGGTCTGCGGCAATGCCGAGGAACATCCCTGCGGGATCGAGACGTCTGTAGGAGAGGTATTTGTCCCCGACCTTGATGCTGTAGGGCTGCCAGCCTGTGGCTTCAAGGGCTTGCCGGAGCTTGTTGTCCTTCGGAGGGGAACCTGTGATCTGCCCGCTGTGCGCCATCATGACGGCTCCGGTCCACATCAGGGCACCCATCGCCATTTTGGATTGGGCGAGGGCGGCTTGTTCCCCGCCCGCCTTGATCGCCTCCCGGTAGGTTTTGGTCATCTGCGCGACGCCGGGCGTATGGGCCACGAAGTCGCGGAACAGGTTCGTCGGCGTCTTGATGAAGGGTACGGCGATGCGGAGGACGGGGTGGGTGTTGGCAAGGTTCTGGATGCCGCCGCCAAGCGTGTTCCGTCCGAGATCCTGCGTCCATGTGGATTCCCTTGCGTACTGGAGGTTGTCCTTGACGGCATCGTCCGCATAGCGGCCCCGGATGGCGGAACCGTCTTTCTTGAAGCTGAGGGCAAGCTGCTCCTCGACATAGCGGGACAGCTCCCCGGCATCCTTGATGCCCGCTTCCCGGCCTTCCCGCAGGAGCGAGGCGGAGAGGGAAGATCGGTAGTTCAACTGCTTGAAGAACTCGTCGGTGCTCATCAGCAGCCGGGAGGGGATGCGGAGATAGGGGCCGACCAGACCCATTGCTCGGGCTATGTTCTCTTGAAGGGGGGACAGCTCGGCTCCTTTCGGGGCGTCCTTGAGCATGAGGTTGCGTATGTTCTCGTAGGTCATCGCCGCCGAATTGGTTTCCATCTTTCCGCCCATCCGGTCGAGGATGTTGTCCTCCACCTTCCACGCCTTTTTCGCCAGACGGAAGCTGTCGTTCCAGTAGCGGAACAGGCCGGAGAAGGTGTCGAGGGCTTCGCGCTGCACGACATCATCCCGCATGATGGTGCCCGCGAGGTACTTCTCGGCAGGCATGAGCAGGGTTTTCAAGCCGTTGGTCGCCGCGTTCGCGGCAAGCGTGAAGGGGCCGGACAGCATGTTGTTGATGCGGAACTCGTTGAAGACGTTGAACCATGATCCGGGTTTGACGCTGTGGGCCGCCTGCGCGACGGCTCCGAGGTTGCCCTTGTTCAGGCGTATGTCACGGGCCATCTTCTTGATCGTATCGGGGGTATAGCCTTTCTTGGCAAGTTCACTGGCGATTTGTTCCGTGGTGCCGCCTGTGGGGGAGGCATACCATTTGAACATCTTTTCGTCGCTGAATATGCCGCCCTCATTGCGCATGAAGCTCAAAAGCCGCCCGCCTTCCGTGGTCAGGTTCCGTTCGGCGAGATACAGGTTATCGAGATTTTCCTTTAGGTATACAAAGTCCTGCATCTCCTGCGGGGAGACGGCTGCCGGGTTCACCTCCATCTTTTCAGCGATCCTGTAGAGTTCACGGGAACAGAACTCCGTGCCATCCTTGAGGAGTGTCAGGGTCCGTTTCGCCTTGTTCAGAGGGATGTCGCCGGAAGCGGCGAGTTCGACCACCTTCTGGATTCTGTCCATGCCGTAATACTTGAGCCGTTCAGCGTCCTTGAGCACATCATCGAATGTTTCCACGCCCTGACCTTTCAGGGTTGCGGGGGAGATCTGCTCGTTGATGTCGTCAAGGATGCGGAGGCCGTTCTCATCGCGGATGAGGTGCGTACGGATGTTGTAATCCTTGGACAGGCTCTCGACGACTTCCTCTCTGCTCTTGGTGGACGTGACGACATCAAGGATATGTTCCTTGATAGTGTCGGCTTTGATGGCTTCGGAGGGCTTGAGGGGGTGTTCCTCCGCTTTGGCTGGCGTGAGCGCATCGGTGTTTTGGGATTCAGGAAGCGTATGCTCAGAGGCGGGAGGCGTGGTTTCTTTTCCTCCCGCTGCGGAAGGAAAGGGAGGTTCGCCTTTACCGGCTGTCCCGGCGGCGAGATCATGGGGCATCTCTTTATCGCCGCGCAGTTGTTCCAGTTGGCGGGCTGTTTCGGCTACGATTTTTTCCTTGGCGCTCTTGCTAGTGGCCTGCGCCAGCCTCCACCCTCCATAGAGGGAGATTGCTCCTTCAAAAGCCATGCCGATGCCGAGGTCTTCGAGCCCATGTTTGATGCGTCCCACGATTTCGTTGTCGTCCTTGCTTACGGCAAGGGCTTCCGTCACCACGTTCTGTAATGCCGGGTGTTCCTGAATCATATTCGAGAGCATTTCTTCGTGCCCGTCAAACGAGGTAACGGTGGAGTAGAAGCTCTTGGCGGCACCTCGGGCGGCTATGGCACCCTTGCCTGCGCCTTGCAGCACTTTTATGCCTTCAAGCAGTTTCCCCCCGGTAACGAAGCCGGACACAAACGTGGAGATGTCTTCGGCAAATTTCCCTGCCGAGGTTTGCGTCTCCCCAAAGTTGCTCATGTCCGTGAGCCAGCCGCTGCCTTTGGTGGCCTTGGCGACGTCGACTTCCTCCCCGCCGTTCAGGATGGTTCCCGCAAGGTCGATGGTTTCGTTGACGGAGTTCACCGGGCCGTTGGCGATGCCCTTGATCACATCTCCGACGTAATCGAAGAAGGAAAGATCATCGTCTTTTGGGGATGTATCCGGGGAGGGGGCTGGAGCGTTTTCGGCGACGGCGGAGGGGGACATGGTGTTGGCATCCGTGGCATTGAGAGGGGCTTCGCCAAGCCCGTGCATACTGGAAAGGGCTTCTTCCCCGCCCTCCAAGCCGTTGAGGGTTACTTCAATCGTGTTGTTCATTGGTTTTGCTGGCCTCCGTCATTGGGGATGAGCACGACTGGTCTGGGTTTTACCTTGTAGCCCATCTGTTCAAAGTGCTTGGGAATATAGTCGATGGCCTGCTGTATTGTGGTGACGCCGAGGGAATCCGGTGTTGCTCCCACGGCGATGAAGAAGGTGTTCTGCCACGACAAGCCGCCCGGCGTATGGCTTTGGGCATAGGCCAGCATGTCTTGAACGCTGTGCATCCCCCTGTAGTCCTGTTCGGGAATCTGATCGGGGAAGAGGGTATTCAGGGCATTGAATGAAGATGTGTAGGCTTTTGCTTTTATGGGGTTATAAGCGGTATAGCCCCATTTGTTCTGTTCCTCGTCATAGATGGTGGGGACACGATCCTGCATCATGTTGGAAAAGGCTTTCTTATCTGCGGCATTCTCAGATGTCGCGGCTTTTTCAACCGCATAGCGTTCTTTGAGCGTGCTGATGCGTGTGGGGAGCTTTTCCGCGATGAACTGCTGCTTGTACAGGAGCATTTCGGATTGCGTGAGTGCCGCATCTTCCTTGCCTTTCTTGGCCCGTTGCTCGTTGATGAAGCTCTCGAACTCGGTAGTGATGCCGGGGAGCTGGCTCATGGCCTCGGCAATGACGCCGACGGGAGCCTTGCGTCCGGTCGAGTAGGCCATGTACATGGCTCCGGCTTCTTCCACGGAAGCTCCGGTGATGGCTGAAAGGAAGGTCTTGCCGATGTCTTGGATGGAGGAGGACAGGTTGGTGTTCTCTCCCGCCTTTTGGGACAGGGCGAGATTCTGATACACGGAGGCTTCGCTCGGCGGGATGCGGCCCGTCCGTATGCCTTCCTCCACGGCGGCCAATCCGTCCGTGCCCGTGATGATGCCGTATTTGAGCCTGCCGAGATCGATCTGGTTCTCCGGCTTGAGATAACGCCCCTGCGCGGCGGCCCGTGCGTTCCTGACAAACTCGGGATAGGTTTCATCGGTGCAGAGATGCAGCTTGTCCACGACCGTTTCCCGCGTGAGGTCGTCGTTTTGGGAACCATAGGCCGTCCCCGCTGACATGGCATTGCGGATCGCCCGTTGGCGCGCCCATTCTTCTCTGGTGTGCGACCGTGATTCGGCCTGCCAAGCCCTTTCGATTTCCTTGTCTTTGAGGGCTTCGATGCCTTTGGCGATGCCCGGCTGCGAAAGGAGGCTCACGGGTTTTCCATTGATGTTGACGGTGAGGCTTTTGGCGAGTCCTTCGGCTACGGCTGCGGAGTGGTTGCCCATCAGCACGGCCTTGCCGAGCATCCCAAGAACGCGGTCCTGCGAGTAGCCGAGCTTCTTCATTTCCTCGGCCTTGCCCATGATGACCTGAGCGGCATCCGTCACATAGCTTTGGCGTTCAGCCGGGATGTGTACGTTGTAACCGCCCGTGAGGGGGTTCATCTTTCCGGCGAGGGTGTCGGAGATGTTCTGGAACATTTGCTGTTCGAGCAGGTTGGCGTTCTGGCTTTCCACGTCCCGGTTGTGCTTGCCGAGGAGGTTGTCGAGGGAAGTGGTGGTGTAGGCCGTGTAGTGCTCGGCTATGTCGAGCTGGTCCATGTCCTTGCCTTCACCTTTGATGCCCGCCTGTTCGGTGTACTGCTTTCGGAAATCCTGTCCCCATTTGAGGATCTTTTCAGGGTCCCTTTCGTTGACCATGCCGCTGGTGACATAGGCATCCTTCAACGCGGCGTCGAAGCCGAGGGCCGAGGTTTTGAGGATTTCCTGCTTGATGTACTTTTTGACGTAAGGGTTCATGTTGAGGATACGCTCGTCTTTCTCGGACGCCTGACGCCACGCCTCCATATTCTTGGTCAGCTCGGGGTTTTCCACGGCGAACAGGGAGGCGGCGGACTTGTCCTCGGCTATACGCCTGTCCAACAGTTTCATGTGGGCGTGGGCGATGCTCGGCTCGATACTGGAAAGGTTGGCGGCAAGCTGCCGCAGTCCGGCCCCGGCGTAACGGTCATAGCCGACTTCTCCGGGACGGGCGTAGCTGAATGAACTGAGCCCTTGGGCGTTGATGGCGGGGGTCAGGGAAGCGTTCCCGCCGATATCTTTTTTGATGGTTTTGGCTTCGCGTTCCCGTACGGTGCTCATGATCATTTCACTCCGTCGCGTTTGTTCTTGGCGGTCCAGTAGCGGTCATAGGCCGTGGCGCCCGCGCCGCCGATGCCGAGCGCCGTTCCGAGCACGTTCATGCCCGTCGAATAGGAGGAGCCGGGGGAGATGTAATTCTGCTGCCCGTTGATCCGGTTCTGCGCCCTGTCCTTGTAGGCGTTGACGTTCAGATCGGATTTGGCGGAACTCATCTCGTAGTTTTCACGGATCATGTCTTTGCGCGTCGCCTCCTGCCGTTCGTAGTCCGCCATGAGGAAATCCAGAGCCAGCCCCGAGGCGTTGGTCGAGGCCAGCATTTCGCCTTTCTTTTGCAGGGCTTCCTTCTGGACTTCCTGCGCGTCGCGGGATGCCTTGTCCTGTTCCTGCATCTGCGCCATGCGTTCGGCGGCGGACTGCTCCACGTATTCCTGCGCAGCGGCCTTGTTGTTGAGTTCGTTGACGCGGGCGTACTCGGCGGCCTGTTCTTCCTGATACTGCGCTTGGGCCTTTGCCTGCTGGCTGGCGGACACGCCCGACGCGACGGACGAAGCCGCCCCGATCACGAAGGAGGCCACCGCCATAGTCATTGGATCAAATCCCATAGTGCGTTTATACCCTCGCGTTTCTGGTGTTGTAGAAGCCTTCCCAACTGGCGTTGACGAGCGCGAAGGGAAGGAACGAATCACTTCCCACTTTGACTTCGACCTGTGTGTTCAGGCTGAGAATGGGGAAGTTGATCGTGCCTGTGTAGAGGGGGATCGCCCCGATGATGTTGGTGCCGTGCCCGAGTTCCCGGCCCGTGAAGGTATAGGTGCTGGTGGGCCGGAACTTCGGCGTGACGTGCATGTGGAGGAATCCCGTGTTCGAGCAGTTCAGGGTAAGCCGCCTGAGCTGGAGGCGTCCGGTGGTGACGGCGTTCCCCTTGCTGTCCCCCTCGCGTATGGCGAAGGTGGAGAAGGTGTAGGAGGACTCGTAGGGGATGCCGATGAAGAGTTTCCTGCCGTGCGCGTCCGGGCCTTCGACGGTGAGCGTCCGGGGTCCGGTTACGCGCACCCGGCGCAGCAGGTTGCCGGGGGCGTCCGGCCCGCCTGTCCGTGTGACGACCACGGGCGTGTATCCCGCCGGGATGTCGTAGGGGAGGGTGATCGCCGTCGTCTTGCGGATGGCGTCGTAGGCCCCGAGCGTGACGTCCCGTTCGGTGATCTTCCTGTCGAGGCAGTACTCGAAGGTTTCGCCTTCATCCTTGTACCCCGGCGTGATGTCCATCTTTTCCAGATAGACCCCATCGCCGTACTGCATAATGAGATAGACGCCCGTGTTGAGGATGGCGGCGGAAAGGACTTCCCCGCACATGTCCCATCGGCTCCACGCGCTCTGGATTTTTTCGCTGCCGTTCCAAAAGTATTTGTAGAGCCACAGGCTGGTCCGCATCTCTTCGGACAGGACCAGCAGCATGTCCTCGTTCGTCGAACATTCGAGGCGGCTGACGTTGCCCTGGACATAGCGCGGGACGTGGGCCGTGATGTCGGAGGCGTCGTTCTGGTCCGAGTTGTCGGGCAGGGTGATGTATTCGCGCACGCCTCCCCATTCCCCTTTGTCCGTGGCGAAGAAGACCGTCTTGCCGGAAGATACGGGGGCGGCCTTCATGGACGCCTCGAACTCGGTGACGGGCTTGATGCTGACCGTGGCGTTCGAGAGCACGGTGTCGTGTTCGAGCACGAACTGGCTCTGATCGCTGAACAGGAGGAGCCCGCCCGAGAAGGTCACGGCATGGTGGAGGATGCTCGACTTGGTGTGCGAGGCGGCGACATCCACCACGTCGCTGTCCACGAGGGTGGTCACGGTGGTCAGGAAGAAGTTGAAGAACTCCCCGACCTCGGACATGACCACGTTCTCCCCGGAGAGGAAGGACAGGCGGTTGCGATAGAAGAACAGGCCGTTGAGGGTCCGGCCCACGAAGGATGGGAAGGGGGCCGAATCCTCGTCGCCGCAGATGCGTTCGCCCCACTCAAGGGGGCCGAAGGTGAAGGTGCCGTCGGCCTGCCGGATGAGGGCGTGGGGCAGGGTCGCCGGGTCCAGCTTGCAGGGGATGCCGGGTTTGACGGTTTCCTTCCATGTGCCTGATCCGAAGGCGTCGCCCGCGTCGGACGGCTCGAACACGCAGAAGTAGTTGTCGAAGGAGCTGCTGGCGTCCCCGATGATTTCCGTGACGAAGCCTCGCGGGGCCACGGTGGGCAGGTCGCTGAAACGCTGGACTTTCCCCTTGCAGACCGACGTGTGGGTGTTGGAACGGGAATCCTGCACCTTGACGGTAAAGTCCCCGCCGTCGTGCCTGCGTATCCAGATGGTGGAGTTCGAGGTCTGGACGGAGAAGATGCTTTGCGGGATTTGTGCTGCGAGGGATTTGGCGATGTCCATTGAGGAGAGGGGGTCCGCCACCTGCGTGTCTTCCGTCGCGCCCGATCCTGTCGTGATGCTGTATTGCTGTCCCCTGATGACGACGCCGTATGTGGTGTAGGGGGCTATGCCGCCAGTTATTGCCCATACGTTTGCAGATGCGCCTGTGTTCGTCATATTGATGCCGCTCACCTCGCTTGCCGGGACAGTGAGCACCAAACCAAGCGGGCTTATTGTGGGCTCGGCATAATCGGAAGGTATGGCGTCATGAAGCGATCTGTAGATGCCTATCGCGTCGGGGAGTGGGGAGGCTTTCTCCGTGTCGCTCAATCCGTCGGCGGTGAGGGTGGAGTAGACGTTTCCGTTCAGCGTCAATTGGTAGGTCGTGTTGTAGGACGCCTGTTTGATGAAGACGATGGCTTCCGGCTGTCTTTTGGGCGAAAGGTCGGGGAGCGTCTTGACGGCGACGCGGCGGTTGAGGACGAAGGTGTAGTCGTTGATGGTCAGGAAACGCAGGTCCCGGTTGGGGGCGGTCGCCGCTGCGAGATAGGCGGCTCCCGTTCCCGTGACGGAGACGGTTTTGGCGTTGCCCTCAAGGTCGAAGACGTTGATGCCGCTGGCGTCCGCCGTGACGATGTATTGTTCCGTCTCGTCGCGGTTGATGTGGTGGCTGGCGATGCCGTTGGCGGCGGGGGTATCCCGGATGCGGGCGAGGTGCCGGGTCGCGGGGCGGCGCTTGAGGAAGTCCGTCACGCTGGACTGGCAGTTCACCTGCTCTTCGGCCTGCGTGGGGAGGCGGACGTTCCAAGGCTGCTGGCTGACCCCGGAGATGAGGTTGGGGATGGTGGAGGAGACGAGCTTGCCCATATCAGAATCCGAGCCTCCGGGTTGTGTTGTTGCGGCGCATCACGGCATCGCGGACGCGCCACGTGCCGACGGGCGGATAGGTGCCCATGAGCAGGTTGGGCCTGTCCTGCCTGCGTTCCTCGCCCATGAGCTGGACGCGGGCGCGGGCTTCGTCGGCCTGCTGGTATTGGCTGAGGACTTGCGACCCCACGACGCGCTCCTGAAAGATCCGCAGGGCCTTGAGCGTGGTGTAGCGGCGGGCGGCTTCGGGGAGCTGCTCGAAGGGCAGGAGCAGGGTGACGGTGCAGAAGATCGCCGTGCCTTGCGGGAAGGTGAAGGTGTGGTTGATCCGGTCATAGACCTGATTGCCCCGGATGGTCAGTTCCCGGTCGGACGGTTCGCGGAAGTGGACGCGGACGATGGAGGGGTGGAGCTTGATGAGGCCGTGGATATCCGGGGTGAGGGGGTAGTTGTCCTCGACGTTCCACTGGAAGCCCTCAAGCTGCACCTCGCGGGAGGTTTCGTTGAGGATGTGCCGGGCGAGGGAAACGTCCGCCGTGACTTCGGAGAGACTGTTGACGGGAGCCTCCCCGATGCCGGACAGCATGGTGTTGACGGCTTCGAGTTCCGTGGTGGGGGTGGGGGATGTGGTGGACATGAGAGGGGGACTCCCGAAAAAGGGGAGAAGGGTCGCCCCCTCTCCCCGCAGGTTGATGGTTACGCCTTGGCAGCCGTCGAGAGTTCGATGGCGAAGGACGGGTTCAGGATGCCGTGGCCCATCGCGTATTTCGCCACCATGAGCGTGGACTGGTACACGATGTTGAAGTCGTGCCCGGACTGCTGGACGGTGAGGTCCTTGAGCTTGACCGTGGCGATGGCGTTGGACTGCATACACAGGCCGAGGGTGTTGGTGAAGTCGCCGAAGTAGGTGTTCTTCTCGCCGTCGACGGCGGCGGTGATGTTGGCCTTGGGCAGGTGGTTGGACATGAGGATCTTGATGCCCGCGATCTTGTCGAGCTTGCCGTCGGAGTACGAACCCGCGCCGAGCCAGTCGCGGTTGAGCACCTTGGTGGTCTGATTGAGCAGGTAGAACTGCGCCGGGCGCAGGATGAGGCAGCGTTCCTGTTCGGGCACGTCCTTCTCGTCGAAGGTCTGGGAGCAGGAGAAAATGGCCTCGGCAAGCAGTTCGCCGTCGGTGGCGAGGGTCGCCCCGCCCTTGATGACGGAGCCGCCGGGTTCGTCGTCGATGATGCCGGAGCTGCGGGCCGCAAGCACGGCGACGCGCATGGTCGTCTCGTCGAAGCGTTTGGCGAGGGCCACGCCGAGCTGCTTGGAGTATTCGCGGCGCACGTCGTAATGGTTCATGGCGTCTTCGAGGTCGTAGATCGCCACGTCCGCGATGAGCAGGTTGTCCACGTTGATGGTGCGCTCGTTCGCGGCGATCTTGTTGCTGCCGAGGATGGCCTCGCCAGCGGTGTGGTAGCGGGCGTTGGCGCGGCCCATGACGGCGAAGGAGGCGGACTTGCCGTGCGTGATGGTGCGCATCTTATGCCAGTCCTTCATGATGTTGTGTTCGTCGAAGGCGGTGAGGACTTCCCCGGTGAACACGTCGCGGAACATTTTCGCGGGATCGGAGCCGAGGTTCTGTGCGCCGGGACGGGAGAGGGTGAGGTTTTCAGCCATGAGGGGAGGAAACTCCTTGGTTAAAAGGTCAGGGATTAAAGACTGCCGTTGCTTTCCGCGTATTCCATCCAAAGCAGCAGGGCTCCGGCTTCATCGGGCGGAAGGCAGATAAGGCCGTCAGGGGTGATGATCGCTCCGGGCGTCGTCGGAACCGGAGGCAGGGAAACGTCTGTCCGTGCCGCCGAGCTTGCGCAGCCAAGCGGAAGCAGGGTCAGCGCGGACAGCAGCAATACGGTTTTCAGCATCGTGTTTTTCCTTGTCGCGCCTGTAGTCGGACACCAGCTTGGCGAAGAAGACGAACAGGTTGCCGAGCAGGATCAGCAGGTTATTCATTCCGGCGCGACGAGGCGACATCCGTGGACGTGACGGCGTTCTTCGCCTTGCCCACGTTCAAAGCCACCCAGTTGATGAAGGTGTGGAAGGCTCGATAAAGGATGCTGCCGCCCTCCTTCGGCAGGGGAAGGAGCAGGACCAGCAGATTGGCGAGGCCCGACGCGCACAGGGTCAGTGCGGGGAACAGGACCTCAGGATTGAGCTGATTGAGAAAATCCAAGAATACCTCCTTGTTATGCGGTTAGAGGAAGGTTTTCACTTCCCCGGTGAGGAAAAGGTGGGCTTCGGTCAGGCGGCGTCGGGTGAGGGCGCGGAAGGGTTTCTTTTTGCCGCCTACCGTCACCTTGTCCCACCGCTTCATTTCTTTGGCGGCGGCTTCCCACTTCCCCTCGCGTATGCGTTTCAGCATGGTCGAGGAGGCGAAGTTGCCTTTGCCGAGATTCATGATCCACGAGGCGCAGGCGATGGCCCGGTGGTCAGGCTCGTCCTTAAGGTTGGGGGCGAGGCGTTCCACGTCGCGCAGGGCGTCCAACAGGTCTTCCGCAAGGTACTGGCCTCCCTGTTCGCGGGTGATTGGCGAGTGGTCCTTGTCACAGAGGTGCCCGTAGCCGATGGTCCAGTATCCGGCGGGGCAGAGGTAGGGCGTGGGGGAGAAGCCTTCCCATTCCGTCTTGATCACGTCGGTGATCGGATGGGCAAGCAGGGTGTCGAGAGAGGGGATGATGGCGCGTTCCTCCTGTTGCTGCTGTTGTGGGGAGGCGGCGAGAGAGCGCAGGGCCTCAGCCGCCAAAGACGCGGGACCGGGCCACCTTGCGCTCCACAGCGCGAGTATAAGCAGGGTCCTTACCATAGCGGGGGTCCTTCATGGCGGCGACGACCTGTTCCGTGGACTCGAACGTGTCGGACGCCGCGCGGCGGGAGGCGGTGGCCTTTCCCGTGACCAGCTCGGGGGTGGAGCCCTCCTCTTCCCGGTACTTGGCGACGAGGCCGGATACGGCGAGTTTGATGAGCGCCTTGTCCCCGGAGTTCATGACCCGGTTGTACGACTCCTTTTCGGCGTCCGTGAGGCCGCCCTTGTCCGCCCATTCGGTGATGGCCCTGTAGCCGTCCTCGCCGCCCGCAAGCCCTTTCACGTCGCTGATGAAGCCTTCGAGCAGGGCCGTGCGCCCGGCGATGTAGCTGTCCACCACGGCCTTGCCGAGCCCCGCCTGTTCGAGCTTTGCGTAGCTTTCCTCGGAGAGGCCGCCCGTGGCGTCGAACTCCTGCTCGAATTCGCTGATGTCGAGGCCCTTGCCGGAGAGTTCCTTTTCCGCGTCGTCGCGGCTGGTGGAGGCGGATTCCTTCTCCTTGCCGTCAGCCGGGGAACCGTCGGGATCGTCGCTGTTCGGATCACCTCCCTCGCCGTCGCCCGGCAGTTCCCCCGAAGGCGCGGCGGTAGTCGTTGTTTTGAGCAATTCCTGATACTTGGCCTCAAGCTCCTCCACCGTGTCGAACTCCCCGGCGTAGCGTTTGGGGGAGGCGGTTGCGGCGGGGGCGTCCGGCCCGGTTTCGGTGACGGGGACTTCAACGGTGAGGTTTTCGGATGCGTCTTCCATGTGTGGTGTTTTCCTTGTGGCGTTGAGGGTTAGTTGTCGATGCGGACGAGCCTGCCGGACGGCCCCACGGGAATGGGGGTGCCGGGGGCGGCGGAAGCGGGTGTGGCCTCGCCGGGGCTGGACAGGGTGAGGCCGGAGGCGGGGGCTCCGGGTTCTTTCTTGTTGCCGTTGGTGGTGGCGGCGGAATTGACGTTCGCCATGTGTGATCTCCTGTAGGGGAAAGGTTAGGGTTGTTGCTGCTGCATCTGCTGCTGGAGGCCCTGCTGCATCCCTTGCAGGGCTTCGGCATTCCCGGCCTGCGCCATGCCGCCGATCTGACGGAGGGCTTCGGGGCCGAGCTTTTCCATCATCATCTGGCCCTGCGCCTGCTGCTGCGCGGCCTGCCGTTCCTGCGCCAGTTCCTCTTCGTCCTTGACGAGCCCCTCGGTGGAGATGCCCATTGCCGAGGCGAGGCGGGTGACGGCGTTCTGCGGGTTGAGCAGGCCGAGGAAGGATTCGCCCATCAGCTCGGCCCCGGCTTTCAGGAACTCAAGGAGCTTCTGCTTGTCGTTGCCGCGCCCGATGGCCTCGAAGCCCGTGACGATGGAAGGGCTGACCGCGCTTTTGGGAAGGTCGGGGATGCGCTTCTGCCGGGTCATGGTCGCCATGCGCGAGGCGATGTAGGGGAGCTGGAATTCTTGACTGATGAGGGTGTAGACGCCGCCGAGCCCGGTTTCGAGTTCCTGCGCGATGACGCGGATTTCCTCGGCAGTCACGCGCTCGGCATCCCTCCGCACCCCGTCCATCATGAGGAAGGCGGTCTTGAGCCGCTGTTCGAGCCGCTGGATCTGCGCGGCGACGACCTGAAAGTCGGCCCCTTTCTGGACTTGCAGGAAGGCCACGTCATCGGCGTTCCCTTCGATCATGTCGCCGTTGGCGGACTCGGCAAGGGCCTTGGGGTCGGTGACGCCGTTGGGGTTCACGAGGCCCACCACCTTGGCGGACACGGCGCTGCCTTCCACGAGCGACTGGCACAGGCTTTCGAGGCTGCCGAGGTCCCCGAGCTGGAGTTCGACGAAGCTCCGCCCGTAGTTCTCCCCGGCGATGCTGTACATGCGCACGGGCAGCCACGGGCAGGCGTCGGGCTTGTAGGAGCCTTCCGAGCCGGGGAGCTTCACCCCTCGGCACTCCTGATACACGGACCACTTTTTCGGCCCGCGTTTCAGGTGGGTGTAGATGTTCACGTCCTTGCGGTCGTCGCCCTTGATGGAAGGCTGCCCGAGCGTGTCGGCGGCTTCCCGTATCCGTGCCGCGACGTCTTCCGGGAGCGTGTCGAGGTTGACGGTTTCCTCGGCTATGATCTCCACGGGCGTGCCCATCGGGTCGCGTTCGACCACATAGCGGGACAGCGGGAACAGGCGCAGCCCCTTCTTGGGGTCGTCGTGGTAGAGGACGTTGCCCGCCACGATGAGGTGCTGGTTGCCTTCCGCGACCACCGGGCGGTCCCCGGACGCTTCGACGTCGGCAAGCACGGCCTGTTCGATGCGCGAGAGGGCCTTTTCGATCTTGGTGCGGAACTCCTTGTCCGCGTCCTCCTCTTCCCGCTCCATGACCAGATTGTTTACCCGCAGCCGGAAGCACGGCTCGTTCGGGGGGAGCATGGTCAGGAGGAGCTTGGAGGCGAGGTTCGTCACGCCGTTGGCCCCGACGCTCTGGTACAGGGAGGGGAGTTCCTGCCCCTGCGCAAGATCGTCAGGCGGGATGAGGTAGGGGATGGTCAGCTCGGCACAGCGGCGGGCGCGGTCGAGGTAGGGGGCGCGGTCCTGCGAAAGCTCGGTGTAGCGGGTTTCGGCGGGGCCTTTGGTCGGGAGGGAGCCGTTATCGGGGAATGCTGAGTCCGCTGGTGCCACCCGCGCCTCCCATGTTGCCGCCGCCGAGGTTCAGGTCGATGCGCAGGGCGGAGGTGCCCTTGCGCTTGCTGTCCGCTTGGTTCTTGCGTTTGTTGCCTTCGTTGATGACCGGGGCCTCCGC
>CDZB01078512.1_pt1 | contig 38984 bp, 31 predicted proteins | sample 554961 | NCBI WGS metagenome assembly CDZB01 (sample SAMEA3182106, study PRJEB8094) | gut metagenome | biome: human; feature: gut; material: Stool; isolation source: human stools | place: Canada | collected 2013-02-26
GAAATAAAATGCAACTTTCACAGCAAAGCCTCCTTTTGTTCGATAGCGGTTATGATCCGTTTGCCTGCAAAGTTCAGTTTTAGCATATATTCTATATATTTGCGGGATTCTCTGAAAAAGCGTGAATGGTCGAGAATAATGACCATTTCCCAGCTTGAATTTATATCTTTGAGAAGCCTTTGCAGGGCGGGGCGTTTTGCCGATCTGCCGGATGCGTTATTGTCTGCAAAGATACGGACGACGGTATAGCCGTTGTCGTCGGCGAATTTTTTGCAGAGAACGATTTGAGTGCGGAGCGAATCTTCGTTGAAAGAAGCGCTCCTTGCGTAGATGACTGCGTTTTTCATAGGAATTGTGACCTCCGAGGTTTTATGTAATTATCATAGCAGAAAAAGAAAAGGAATGTTAGAACATTGTCTTGACGAATTTCTGCCCAAAACCAAACCGAAACCCGACCAAAACCCAACATCAATCTGCGGAAAAGGAAAAACTCTTTTCTCCGAACACCGAAAAAACACCGGAAAAAGACGGAGCCGTCAAGGAAAGGCGGATATGGAAGAAACGGCAATAAAAGACCGCCGCAGAAAAAATTCTTGCGTGCGGATAAAGAAAGAGAGCCGAGCAAAAATTTGCTCGGCTCTGTGTGTTTTAAGCGAGAATTTTTTCCCTTTACGGCGCAGGCTTTTTCTGGTAGGCTATTAAGCCAAAAAAGGAAAGGGAAAAGGAAGAAACGCAGAAAGAGGTTGGGTTCGGGTAGGGGAATGGTCGGAAATTGGCGGGAAAGCGGTCAGGGAGGAGGTGTTCTGACATTTTTACTGCGCTGAAATAAAAGAAAAAACGGAGGAGTAGAAAAGATGCAGGAGATCGAAGTAAAAGAAAATTCATTGAAAGTAAAGGTATTCATCAACGGAACACCCGAATTTAAAAAAATCCCGAAAGAAAAAGCGGAGAGTATCCTTGCCGCTTTGGAGTTGGAGATTTATGAAGTATGTAAAGATCAAATAAAAATCGTTTAATCCATGTAGTGCAAATGATTATGAGGTTGAAGTAAATTTTGTGTTTACTCCTTTTGGGAATTGAAGCGTTTGGATCATAAGAACTTCCCTAATCTTCTATATTTTCATTTTTGAATAGAGGACTATTAAAAAATTCAATTAAATCAATATCTAATCCCTGTGATAAAGATAAGATTGTGTGTATCGTTATAGTTGATTTTTTATGGTTAAGTATTCGGCTGATTACGGATTGATTGATCCCACTCTTTGTAAAGAGGGCATACTGTGTTAGGTTTTGTTCAAGCATCAATTCATTTAATCTTTTAGAGATTGCAATAGTTAATTTCATTTTTAATATACTCACTTTATAGGATAGTTTAAGTATATAATTTTTTTAATTGCAACCCTATGCCAATAAGTCATAAATACTTGCCGGAAGGCAAGTATTTGTTTTATAATAAAAAACAGGGAGAGAAGATATGTAAAAGGTGATTTTGCGTTGTTAAAATCTCATTTGTTTTTGTGAAAAATCTTATTCATACAAATAACAAGAATTGTATTTACGCAATATTATTCCCAAAATTGAGAGTGATTTATTGCGAATTGTTGATAATAAAGATTGAGGTAGATTTTTAATGCTGTCATTATTACATTTTTTCAATATTGACAATGCTTGGGTTCAGGGGTAAAATTATAATGAGTAAAAAAACTATGAACAGAGAAGAAATAAAAAACGTTTTGGATTTTTGCTATCTGCCAAACTCATTTTTTGAGGATTTAGAACTTAAAGAGTTCGGAACGGAGCAGTGTCTTCCCGGGAAGATTGTGCCAATAGCGCAGAAAGACTATTTTCTCTTTCACTATATAGTGAAGGGCAAGGGAGTTTTTAAGGTCGGGGACAAGTGTTTCCGTTTGCGACAAAATGATTTGTTCTGTATCTTTAGAGATCAGAAGATAGAATATATGGCAGATGAGGAAGATCCCTGGGCTTACATTTGGATCGGGTTTAGCGGAAAGAAGGTTTTAGAGTTGTTGCATTTAGTTGGGTTGTGGGAAGATTGCCCGATTTCAAAAAAAGTGGGCAGAGAGGTTGCGGATTGCTTTTTGCAAATCAATGAGGCAATGGAAAGTTCAGGGATAGCTAACCTGAAAGTTTATAGCCTGTTTTATTTGCTGCTGTATAATTTGCAGGAACAAAACCATATTTCTGCAAATATGCTTTCACAACAGGAAATCTGGGTACGCAAAGCATGCGTGTATATCTATCATAACTCAAATTTACCGATTACAGTGAAAGATGTTGCTAAAGCTATTGACTTGAACGCAAATTATTTGAGCGGATTATTTAAGAAAGTCATAGGAATAACTATTAAAGATTATATAACGCAGAATCGGATGATCTGTGCTAAGGATCTTTTAAGAAAAAGCGATTATAAAATTAAAGAAGTGGCAAAGTATGTCGGATATAATGACCCGGTCAACTTTGTAAAAGCGTTCAAAAAACAAGTAGGGAAAACTCCGGAAGAGTATAGAAGACAGAGTTTGGCAGGGAGGACGGAATGAAGTTTGCATTTGATAATCATTTACAAAATGATATTTTACAGATAAACAGGTTAGCGCCCAGAAGTTATTTTATTCCTTATCCTACGGAGAAGGAAAATGCTGGGAATTTGTACGGAGCCGAAAAGACATCAAGGTGCATAAACCTGAACGGCGAATGGAATTTCTGTTATTACAAAAACGCTTACGAGGCGGTTAGAAACAGGGAGAATGAACTGCATGAATGTATCGTAGTACCAAGCGTCTGGCAATTTAACGGGAAGGAGCAGCCGTTCTATCTAAACGTTGCGTTTCCGTTTCCCGCTACGCCGCCGACCGTTCCTGATTGTGCTCCCGCCGCTGTCTATAAAAAGAAGTTCTTCTATCAGCGCGGAGATGATACCGTGCGCAATATTCTTACTTTTCAAGGAGTAAGCGCCGGATTCGATGTTTGGTTGAACGGCCAATATGTCGGTTACAGTCAGGGTAGCCACTATCCGGCTGAATTTGCCGTAACGGATTATTTGAAAGCAGATGAAAACGAAGTGTGCGTCATCGTTTATAAATGGACGACGGGCAGTTGGTTTGAGTGTCAGGATATGCTTCGGAGCAACGGCATATTCCGTTCTGTATATATCACTGAAATTATTAAGAACGGTATATATGATCTCAATTGGCAATGCAGGAAAAGCGGGAACGGGTACATAGGGTTTGGCAACATCTGTCTGCAAAAGGATATTCCGACAGACGTCAGCCTGCGGCTACGAGACAAAGACGGAAAAATTGTTGCACAAAAAAATATCAAAGTAAACGGCGGGAAGGCATGTTTTTCCTTTGAAATGAGCAATCCTTACTTGTGGAGTGCAGAATATCCGGATCTTTACGATTTATCGGCTTCTGTGTTCGTTGACGGTGAGGAGGTGGAAAATATATGTGTGCCGGTAGGTTTTCGTGACTTTACGATTAAAAACGGTGTGTTTTTAGTGAACGGACAGCCTGTCAAATGTCATGGTGTAAATCATCATGACACAACGCCGGATCGTGGCTGCGCGATGAGTTTGCAGGATTATGAGACTGATTTCAGTTTGATGAAATCCTTAAATATAGATACGATACGGTTCTCTCATTATCCGCCCGCTCCGGAGGCTCTGGAACTGTGTGATCGTTTAGGTTTTTATGTGATTGACGAGGCGGATCTGGAATGCCACGGCGCTTTGTTCATGGAAGAAACGTTGGATTGTTTCAGTAAAGATCCCCAATACGAAAAAGAGTTCCTTGACAGAATACAGCGTTTATATCAGCGGGATAAGTATCATGCCTCTGTAATGTTATGGAGTTTGGGCAATGAGTCCGGTTTCGGAGAAAACCATAAGGCTGCTGCGGCTTATCTGAAACTGCAAAATCCTGATCTTCTGATCCACTATGAAGGTGCGTGGAATTGGGAGGGGCACAATGGATTTGATGTGGTTTCCATGATGTATCCTTCTCCAGAACGAATGAAAGAGATGATGCGGGAACAGCCGGAAAAGCCGCTGTTTTTGTGTGAATATGCCCACGCAATGGGAGTCGGGCCCGGCGGCTTGAAGGGGTACTGGGAGACAATCGATTCGAATGAGCGGGCGATGGGCGGCTGTATCTGGGAATGGTGCGATCATGCTTATTACGCTCCGAAGAATACTTATTTTTGTTACGGCGGTGACGGAGGTGAGTGGCTGCACGACGGCAACTTCTGTGCAGACGGCGTGGTGCGCGCGGACCGCAATTTGACACCGGCAGCATTTGAAGTAGCCAATGTATATCGCCCGTTTTGTTCGGTGTTAGAGGGAAACGAGCTGACGATCACGAACAGAAATTCGTTTACTTCATCGTCCGCATACGACATTACTTTGATCGTGACAAAGGACGGCAGAAAGGAAGAGATACCTTTTGATAAAGAAATTTTACCGGGACAATCGGCGACTTTCAATATCAAGGGGCTGACCGGGCAGGATACGGCATTAAGCATTGTTTATAAACGTGACGGGCGCGAGTGCGGGCATGAACAACATATTGTCAGCAGAAGTTTTCCCGAAATTTGTAAGACGAAAGGGAAGGTCGCTGTATGCGAAACAGAGCAATGCTACCGGATCCGGGCGGCGGATGCAGTATTCTGCCTCAATAAAGACACGTTTTCCTTTGATAAGCTGATTTATAAGGGAAAGAATTATTTATCGGATCAGCCGTCTCTGTTTTACAATCCGTTCTGCCCCGTGCCTGCTTTTGTTCCAAATATATATCGTTATAAGATCGATAACGATAAGACGGCGAATGAAGAGTGGATAAAGTATGGCTATAACATGATGTGGAACCGCGTCACAGCACACGAGATCAGGGAGTATGGCGATTGCTGTGAAATTACGGTCGAAAGCCTCTTTTCTCCGCCGAAACTTTCGTTGGAGTTTACACATAAGTTCAAATATTTGATTTATTCGGACGGTTCTATGAAAGTACAGTGTCGGCTGAACAGGAAATCGAAAAATCTTCCTTTCCTGCCCCGATACGGTATCCTGATGAATTTGAATGAGACCTTGTTCGATACGGTGTATTGGAACGGATTGGGGCCGAATGAAAATTATCCGGATTTCAGAGAGTGCGCCGTGATCGGAGAGTATGAAAAATCAATCCGCGAAATGTTCTACGAATATGCGTATCCGCAGGAAAACGGCGAACGCGGCGAAGTCACGAAATTGACGTTTAAGGGGAAAGGCGGAGAGATGTTGCATTTTTATGCAGATGGCACTCCCTTTTCTTTCCGGGTATCCGATTTTTCCTGCAAGGCATTGAGCGGGGTAAGGCACATCGGTGAGTTGAAGCGCGGAGATAAAATCGAACTTTCACTTGACGGCTTTGTCTCCGGAGTGGGCAGTAACAGTTGCGGACCTGAATTGGATGATAAATATAAGATATCAGCCAATGAACTTAATTTTTCATTCACTATGAAATTTGAATGATAGGAGGTAGAATGTATGACTTTTACGAATAGGAGTAAACATGGATTATCAATATTGATTTCTATTGTTTTATTCGTTGCTGTAGGTCTGTTGTGTGTTGCCTGCGCGACAACGGAGGAGGGAAGATTAGTAGCGATTCACGATGCCAACGGAGTTGAAATAGAAACTTCTCTTTCGATTGAAATGCAGCCGCAATATCAGTTCAGAGCGGTTGTTAGCGGTGGCGATGGCGAAATTGAGTTCGCTTCTTCCGATTTATCGGTTGCAGAAATCGATAACAATGGGTTGGCTGTCATAAAAAAGCCCGGGACGACGCAAATTACGGCAAAAATAACCGGAACAGAAATATCCAAAAATATAAGTTTTGAGGTGAAAGACGTCGATTTGGCTGACAGTGAATTTTACATGGCAGCAGTCGATGCAAATAGAGATGTTTCACTTGAATTGCAGACCTCTGAAGAATATGCCGGGTTGTATTTTTGTTTGAGCGTAAATGATCAACGCTCCGGATATTATTCTTTGGATGAAAGAGGCAATGCTGTCATTCCTTTACAGACAATCGGTATGGAGCAGACGGGTATCTATAAGATAGGCGTCCAGTTTTTTAATGGCAACGCAGTAAAAATTGAGGCTCTCGGTATTAGTGATGTCGTGGAGAGGTTTTATTTTGAAAATAATGAAGGGTGGCGTGTATCATCAGGTAGCACAACTCCCAGTTTTCAGAATGGAACTTTGACGGTTACGGACGGGTGGGGAGCTGTTGCCAAAGATATTCAACTGAATAATCTTAATAAACATTACATTCGCGTGTACGTTGAGGAAGGGAATGCGCAATGGGGTATAAAATTGAATTCGTCTTCGGTTTATGATACGTCGGATGATTTGAATTTGATAGACGACAGATGGGTTGTTCCTGGTGAGGTAATTGTTGCGGATGCGGCATCTTTTGCGGGAAGAATGCAGGATGCTGATTTGCAAAAAGAAGGCGATTATACTGTGCAGATGAAGGTATTTGCCTCGGCGAGTGGTGGTGAAGGCTCTGTTTCGATTTCATGTATAGAGATTTTTGGTGATGACGGAGCGATCAGAGAGGCTGTCCCGATCAACAATTATACCGAAAGCGGGCAATTCGAAGTAGATATTCATAATGCGAATTTACGAGTCGGCAGGAATTATGAGATCAAGGTGAGGGCTGAAGAGTCAAGTTTTGGCTATCATTTTTCGTCTTCAGATCCATCGGTTGCGTCTGTTAGTTCCGAAGGGGTTGTAACGGGTATTCGAGAAGGAAGTGCTGTTATTCGGGTAGCGTCTTACGACGGAACTTATTCTGATGAAGTAAAAGTTACAGTTTATGTGCCGGTAGATAGTATTCAGACGCTGCGAGAAGAATACGTTGTTTCGGCGTCTCTTGAAACTTTTGATTTACAGGAACAGATTACTGTGTTGCCCGATACGGCTACATATAAAGGCCTTTCTTATGAAATAATATCCGGCGGTGATATTGCTACAATCGATGAAGAAGGGATGCTGTCGTGGAATAGTGCCGGTGAGGTAACTGTAAGGGTAACGAGTGCGGATCCGTTTCAAGTTTCGGTTGATGTGCTGATAGTAATTGACGATGCGTATGTTTCCGTTGAAAGGATGGATTTGGGCGAAAGTGCAACTATTACAGCACAAGTGGATCAAGAATTTTTAGTTACACCCAAATTTTATCCGGAAACAGCAAGTGATCAGTCTTACACGGTAGAAATACTTACACCAGGCATTACATATTCAAAAGGCATGGAAGGTGCAAGTTGCAGATTTGTTGCCTGGGGGAACGGAACGGGAACTATAAGGTTCAGGTCTGTTGCTAATCCTGCCGTATATGTTGATTGTAAAGTAACCGTATATCAAGACTATGTTTATGCTCATGATGCAAATTCTTTAAGGGACTGGTTTTATATTAAGTTCTCGACCGTACCGGATGAAAACTTGTCAAGTGAACAGCACTTGAAATCAAGTGATACCGTTAAACTTGATTTTTTGAATCCTGAAGATGATTCTGTTTTAGCCACTTTCAGTCAAACAATGGGGGCTGAAATGCAGGCGTTGATATCAAAAGATAAAATTAACAATTTGGTGGACGGTACCAGTTATAAAATGCGGGTTCGCGTATATCGCGGGGATACGGAGCTTTACGGGTATTGGATATCCAGCATTGAAGAATACCAAGCTTCAATGGATATGATCCATTCGAATTGGGGCGGAAATGATAATGCACTGTTTTATCCGACTGACGGCAATTCATTGACGGTTGCCTATGATGGCGGATCCGCTATTTTTTATACAATGTTTGAGTATGATTCATCTTTGGGTGGTTTTTTGACGGTGCGGACAGAATTGTCAAACGGTGGAACATATGCGTTCAAGATGGGAACCGATCCGGAAGTGGATACAATTACATTTATTCCAGACGGCAATGCGCAAGGACTCATGATCTTTAATTTGAGTGAGTGGAAGGCTGAAAGCGGGAATTATTATCTGCGTTTTTATTTGGCGCAAAACGGGACAACGCTAACATTGTCCGACCTGATTTGGTATCACAATTCTCATGCGTTACAAAAAGTATCATTTTAACGGAGGAATTATATGAGAAAATTTTTGAAATTTATTGCTTTAGGTTTGGCAATATGCAGCGTCTTTCCGTTAGTTGCCTGCGGAGGTGGCGGACGAAACAACGGGGCAATGGAAGACGAAAGTGCGTGGGTGATTGACTGGGATTCTTTTGACTGGGAAGGTGAGCGCGACAGTAAATCAACAATTACGGTTTGCCTTCCGAGGGAATTCCAAGATGTGTACGAGACGGAAATTTCGGGGTTTGAAGCGATGCATTCCGAATATTCTGTTGAACCGATTTGGACCGGCTCCGGCTCCTCTCTTAAACAATATCAGGCACAACTGATGGGCGGTCGCGATTGCCCAGACTTGATAGTTGGGGGCGATGTACACATTTTGTACCAAAAGGAGGAATTGCTTCCATTAAATAAACTGATTGAAAGAGATGCCGCAGAGGTAATGCCGGAAGATTATTTGGATGGATTTTTAGATGCTCTGTCTTATGGCGTCGGTGAAAACAGAGGGATATATTATCTCCCGGAATACTTCAATGTTTCGCTCTTGTATTACAACATTGATATGTTTGATGATGCAGGGTTGAGTTATCCTACGGCAGAATGGACGTATGACGACTTTTTTGCTGCAGGAAAAACGCTGACGACAAGGGATAATAGCGGCTATCTTACATGGGGGACTGAAACTGTTTTTGACTGGTGGACGCAGTGGCTTACATTTGTACGGCAAAGCGGCGGCGTTGTGATGAATGAAGATGGTTATGTCGAGTTGAATACGGAGGCTGCACTGAAAGGACTGCAATATTATTTTGATATGGCAGGGGCGGCGCAGCAACCGGATACTTGGGGCAATAAGATTGGGCCTACGATCGGCGAAAACAATCTTGGTCAGTTCCAGGGCGGAAAAGTAGGTATGATTTTTGCCGGGCATACAGGGGCTTTTGCCACATATCGAAGCGCAACGGAAACATTCGGATTGAATTGGGACATCCAGTTGTTGCCTACGACTAATGAAGGCAACAGGAATGGCGGTGAGTTGTCTTTGTATGCTTATGGTATTTACAGAAATTCGCAAAATAAGAAAGGGGCTTGGGAATTTTTGAAATATCTTTCGCGGCAGAAGAGTAAAGAAGAATTGTTGAGCGCGACCTATATTTCTCCGAGAAAATCCGCAGAGCAAATTATCCGTTCGCTGACCGCGGAAGAAAAGGAAGAGTTGCTCCCTCAAAGCCTTTCGATCGTTTATGATGCAGTAAAATACTCCGAATATCTTCCCAGGTTTTCTTATTTTGAAAGCGTGATGGATGATAGGGTGCAACCTGCGTTGCTTGATATGTTTGAAGGTTCGAGAACGGTGCAGGAGGCGGGCGAAGCTGCAACCTCAATAGCAAACAACTATATCCGCAACACATATATGAGGTAACAGAATGAAAAAATTAGGAAAAGCAAAATTTTGGTCTTCGGACAGAAAGTGCTTTTATCTGTTTTTGATTCCGGCGATTATAGGATTTACGTTACTGACCGCATATCCCTTTTTCCGTTCATTATTTTTGAGTTTTACCAACGCAAATTTAATGAGTCCGGGAAGGTTTGACTTTGTATATTTTGATAACTATATATATTTGTTTGGCGGTGAAATGTTCGGGGATCCTGCTTTTTTCCCTGCAATATGGAACTCGTTGGTGTATGCTTTTTTTTCAGTTATATTGACGAACGTTTTGGCTTTGCTTGCTGCCAGTGCATTGACAAAATCTTTCCGTGGCGAAAGTATTTTCCGCACGTTATGGTATATTCCTTCTATATTGCCTGCCGTTTCGATGACGGTTATGTTTGGTTGGATTTTTAATCCGTCATATGGTGCGGTAAATCAAATCCTATTAGCTTTTGGCGTAACTGAATTGGATTTACCTTTGTGGTTTGAAAGCAGTGATACATATATGATCACGTTGCTTTTAATGTCGTGCTGGGGCTTTGGCGGAAAAATGATTATTTATATAGCCGGATTAAAGGGTATCCCACATGATTATTATGAAGCAGCAGAAATTGATGGAGCAAACAGATTCTCGTTGTTCTTTAAGATTACGATGCCGTTACTTACCCCCTCTGTGTTTTATAACATGATTACGGGTATAATTGCAGGGATCCAGGTCTTTACGGAAAGTTATGTTGCGGGAGGATCAATAAATTTTATCGTAAAGTATATTTATACGACTGCTTATAATTCACCGTATTTGATCGGTATGGCCTCTGCTATGGCATGGATTTTGTGTATCATTACAACGATATTTGTGGGGATCAATTTCCTAGTCAGCAAATATTGGGTTAATTATGGAGATGAATTAAATGGGTAAAGCTGAAAAGCGGGTAACTTATGCCGTAAAATTGTTCGTTTTAACATTGTGTACGGTGATATTGATCTTTCCCTTTTTTACACTGATCATGACTTCATTGAAGTCTTTTGCAGATATAAGGGACATATCATCATCTTATTTTCCGGTTCATTGGTCATTTGAACCATATACTTATGTTTTTACAGAATACGATTTTTTAGGTTATTCATTTAACTCTCTCCATATCGCATTTTTTACTGTTGTCGGCACAGTATTGTCTTCTTCTTTGGTTGCTTTTGCCTTTGCAAGATTTAAGGTGAGAGAAAGTCGTCCGATATTTTCTGTACTCATGATCTCAGTCATGATTCCAGGACAGGTGCTGCAGATATCAATGTATGAATTATATAATTCTTTGAATTTAATTGATTCATTCATTGTTTTTTGGGTGCCGCCATTTTTGGGCGGCGGGATCATGAATGTTTTTATGATTTTGCAATTCTTTCGGGGATTGCCTTCCTCTTTGTTTGACGCAGCCAAGATCGATGGTGCTAACGCATTCCGACAATATTGGCAAATTGCGGTGCCGTTAAGCAAGCCTGTTTTGATAGTAATTGCCATTTTTACGTTTACCGGTTCTTGGAATGATTTTATGACTCCGATGATTTATTTAAGGTCTTCGGAGAAATATACATTGCAGTTGGCAATGTTTACGATGTTTGACCAATTACGGATCGGTGGGTTAAAACCCTGGAATGTCATAGCGGCGGGAAATATAGTGACAATGATTCCGATAATTGCAATTTATTTTTGTGTTCAAAAATATTTTACGGAAGGCATTGCTTTAAGCGGAATGAAATTATAAGGAGAAAATGATTGATGAAACCGACGAAATTTATATTCAGTGGTATGTTGGTAATTGCGTTGCTAATGGCGATAATCGGCTGTCAGAATAATGATCCTATTTATGAAGAGGTGCAGCCTGTCCCCGAAGATAGTTATGTTGTATCCGTCGCTGAATTAGCGGATTCATCGGAAAAACAACCGCGCTGGCTTTCGATTCCTGATAGCCGATTAGTTATTAACTATTATGATTATGCCACTTATCAATATGGAAATTTCAATAATCCCTCGGAAAGTGAATTCTCAAACAGCGCGGTCACTCCGTTAAATGTCGGCTATTTGGATCCCTATCGGGCAATTCAACTACCGGAACAGGTTTTAATTCTTTCCGAGCAACCATCCGGGAATATGGAGGCGGATTGTTATTCAACCTCTTGGAGAGCAGACAGATTGGATTTTACGGCAGGATATGGTGAGCATGAGTATAGTGGGTACGACTATTTTTACGATGAAGATACGATCGTCAGAAACATTGAAAATGAAAACGGGACGTTATGTATTACGGGTCCGTATTCCGGCACGGTTTCTGTAATCGATGGCGTTATTATCAGCCGGAATACTTCTCAGCTTACTGCGGTAGCGGTTAAAGACGCGTCTTATACATACTATGGCAGTTATAACGATATGGTGGATAACTATAATCCTTCCGATGAACCGACTTCATCGAACGGATGGTGGAAGTGTTCGGTATCTGCAGCAGAAACAACGATTGCTTTTGCAGTTAAAGATGTCGATACCAGCGAAGAAGAGATAGCGAGAGCGGTATTGGCGCCACTTCAATATAGAAATGCTTATGTGCAAGCTCAAAACCGTGAGGCTCAGTGGAATCAATTGTTTTCAAGAGTACCGAGACCTACTAATTTTTCTTTTGATTCTGATTTTGATGCAATGGGCATTACTTCCGAGGATATCGAACTGAAATACTATCAGGCGTGGGCCTTGATTATATCCAACGTTTTGCCCGAATCGCCTGAGACAAATTTCCCTTATAAGCAAGTGGCAAACGGAAAAGCCTCTTTATGGCATGAGGGAGCGGATGCTTCTATGTATAGTGCGCAATGGGAGTCTTTGTATGGGATAGGCTTTTTGTCCTATGTCTTGCCAGAAGATGCTTGGTCGGCTTGTCTGGGCTTTATGTCTATGGTCGGAGAAGACGGCTTGATCGGAGGGGAAACTTTGCCTACGAATAAAGCACAAACAGTATGGATGTGTTATTCTGCTCTTAGTAATAAGGAATATTTACAGCAATGCGTAGAACCGTTGGAACGGTATTTGACATGGGCATTGGATAATCCCCGATGGATATTAGGAACACACAATTATCCGAACGAACGCGATATGGATTATTGTTCGAACATTTTGGTGGATATAACTTTTTTGCAAAAAATTTATACGGAATTAGGCAATACGGCAAAGGCAGAAGAATGGGGGAGCATTGCAGATGAATATTATACCGAAAAAATCTGTAAGTGGTTTTTCCCCGAAAACATGAACGAACCCGTTGAATTTTATTATACTGACTCGGGAGCATATAAAATCGGCTCGCATTTGCGTATCCTGAAAATCTTAAATTCATCGCAGATTGACGGCGAGTATTTGCAGAAAACAATAACTTTGGCAAAAAGATTCTATGATCCTACGAAAAGGTTCATGGGGTACGACTATGTAAAGTACGATGAAATGCAGTACACGATTTATGGTTTTATCCGTCAAGGCGAAACCGAGATGGCTGCCAATTGTATTCAGGCGACATTGCGTGATGTGACGGAGGCGGGTATGCTCGGAGAGGAGTATCGCGGGGCAATGACGAAAGACGCCGAGGGCAATGATTATGAGTCAGTGTTCTGTCAAGGGGTAAGGCCATCCATGTTCGGCGCAGAACTTATTATTGATAACGTTTGGCTTCTCAACGGGTATTATTATCATGAAGGCGGAATAAATGCGATATCGCTGTTTGAAGGGAACGGCGGTTTGCAGGGTATCGTCTTAAACAATCAAACGTATAACGTTTCGGTGAGTAATAATACTGTTCAAGTCAATGGTAATGACTATGACCTTGAATACGGAAAAGTTTTTTCTGTCGAAATAAGTTTTAGTTGAAAGAGGTAATCATATGACGCCGCACGACCAAAGACGGTACGAGTGTATCAATGCTCGGTTATGTGAATTAGAAGTGGTAGCATCTGTCCCGATCAAAGATATTGAGTATGCAAAATGCGACGGGTATGCTGAACACGGAAAATTTCCATCCGATTCCGAATATAAAAAATTTGACGGTATTTGGAAATGTAAAGCGGACGAGCATAGGTGGTTTGCTTTTAATCCTGTCTATCCGACCTGTTCCGAAAGACAATCGTTATTTATGAAATTTGAAACGGGAGCTTTCGGATGGGATGCTTCGAATCCGCAGGGATTGTTGTTTTATGACGGATGCGCGGAACGAGGAATCGATGTAAATCATACAAAGGTTCGTTTGCCCGACGGGATCAAGCGCGTACAAGTTTATGCTTATTCCGGAACGGATAAGCCTGATGCGCGACCGCTTGTTTTTAATGTTTCCGTCATTGTTCGGGATGAAAGAGTACACGAACTGCAAACAAAGATTTATGTTTTGTGTGACATATTAAATTATCTGGACGATGAGGCAAAAGTACGATCCGAACTCAGCGCGGCGCTGCGGGATGCGGTCAATAAATTGGATTTTTCTGTGCCGTATTCTCCTCAATTTTATGCGTCGATTTTGCAGGCAAACGAGGTCTTGGACGGGCGCGTATCTGATTCTATACAAAAGCCTGTTGCTTGGGCAATCGGCCATACGCATATTGATTTTGCCTGGCTTTGGACAAAAGCGCAGACGAAAGAGAAAGTGTTAAGATCATTTGGTACAGCGCTTTCATTATTGGAAGAATATCCTGAATATAAGTTTATGTCATCGCAGCCCGCTCTTTATGAATATGTAAAAGAGCAGGATTCTGAGATGTATGGCAGAATTAAAGATCGTATCGCGCAGAATCGCTGGGAAGCAGAGGGCGCCATGTGGGTAGAGCCGGATTGTAATTTAATATCCGGAGAGTCCATGATCCGCCAAATAATATTGGGCAAGCAGTTTTTTAAGCAAGAATTCGGTGTCGATAGTAAAGTTTGCTGGCTGCCGGATGTTTTCGGGTACAGTGCGGCTCTCCCGCAGATACTTAAAAAAGCAGGGGTTGATACCTTTGTAACAAGTAAAATCAGTTGGAACGAATATAACCGTATGCCGCACGAAATATTTCGGTGGCATGGGATTGACGGAAGTGTGGTGGACGCATATTTTTTGACCACCCAAAGGAAATGCAAGAATGTTCCAACGGGGAACTATTCGCTGTATAACGGAGAAGGGATGCCCAGTGAAGTTGAGGGTACCTATGCCAGACTGAGCGACAAAGATTTAACGGATGAAGTTCTGATGCCGACCGGACATGGCGATGGCGGTGGCGGAACAACGCCGGAAATGATCGAACGCATAAATTATCTGAACCGGGGGATAAAAGGTTGCAATCGCTCCGGCTTTATGAAAGTTGAAGAATTCTTTTCGAGACTGAAAAGATCGCTGCAGGGCAAAACTGTACCGAACTGGGTGGGGGAACTTTATCTTGAATTTCACCGCGGCACTTATACGTCTATTGCCAAAAATAAAAGAAATAACAGGCTCGGTGAGTTTTCTGTTTGGAGAGGCGAATGGGAAGGTGTTCTCAGTGAAATTTTATTGCAAATACCTTATCCGGCAGATGCTCTCCATGAAAGTTTGAAGATATTGCTGACAAATCAATTCCATGATATTTTACCCGGATCTTCCATTGAAGCCGTATATGATGAAACAGATCGCGAGTATGGAAGGATGTTTGGCTTGTTGAATAAAATTGAGCAAGACCGCCTTCATGCCGTTGCAGATCATGTATCGCGGAAAGGTGTTTGTGTATTTAATCCAAATTCATTTGAAGGGGGTGCAACTGTTGTTTGGAAAGGGAAAACGGTCGGCGTAAACAACGTACCTTCCAAAGGGTTTGCTGTTTTTGAAAGCAGTGATTTAATTGTTGAAAATACAATTTATGCAGACAAGACTCGTCTTGAAAGTAATCTATATCGCATTATTTTCAATGAGGACGGGAAAATAGTTTCCTTTTTGGACAAGCGCAATGGTCGAGAGATTGTCAAAAACGGCGGACTGTTTAATAATATCATTGCATACGAAAATCTTCCTTATGAATTTGATAATTGGGAGTTAAAGGATTATTATTCGCAGAAACCATTCGCGGTTAATGATTTGATCCGGGCGGAAGTGATGGAGGATGGTGTCCGTAAAGGTATTAAATTTACTTACAAATTTTACCATTCCGTTATCGAACAGATCGTTTGGCTATACGAAAATATTGAGCGGATAGACTGCGAAACGAAACTCGATTGGCATGAGCATCATTTTGTTCTCCGTAGCGAATCTGAAACAACAATCCATTCAGACAGTGCGACATACGAAATTCAGTATGGGCATATATCGCGCCCTTCTCATGAGAATACTTCTTGGGACCATGCGAAGTTTGAGGTGTGTGCACATAAATATATCGATGTTTCAGAATACGGTTATGGTCTCAGTCTTTTGAACGATTGTAAGTATGGTCATAGCGTTCGCGGAGGTAAGATAGGGCTTACGTTGCTGACATGCGGAACTTATCCTAACCCGAATGCCGATCAGGGGAAGCATACGTTCACATATAGTTTTGTACCGCATATAGGAGATTTCCGCCGGGCAAATGTCATAGGGCAGGCGTATCTTTTGAACAATCCGTTTATTGCGGTAGAAGCAACAGGCGGCGGGGTTTTGCCCGAGCGATATTCCCTGGTGCGGTGCGCGCAGTCGGAGGTTATAATTGAGGCTGTCAAGCGTGCCGAGGACGGCAGAGGAATAATTATACGGGCATATGAAAGTTGTGGCGGAAGTACGGTGGCAACGTTCGATTTGGGTTTTTCAGCGAAAACCATTAAAGAAGTTAATTTAATGGAAGAAGACGAAAAGGAAATATCAGACGGCGGTTGCTGTTTTAAGAGTGCTTTCGCGCCGTTTGAAATCAAAACATTTTATATTGAAAAATATTATAAGGAGGAATAATAATGAAAACCAAAACTTTTAGGCGAAAAGTTTTATTCCCGGCGCTCATTTTGATGCTTGTTCTGATATTAGGTTTTGTAGCCGCTTGCGAAAACGAAACGACACCGCCTGAACCGGATCCGACGGAGGCAACTTTGGTTGCCCTGACGGTCAGCGGACAAAAAACTTCGTTTGAATACGGAGAAGATTTTTCAACCGGAAACATTGTTGTTACGGCTGAAATGAGCGATGACACGCAGAAACAGTTGGGTGCCGGCGAGTACACGGTGGATAGTTCCGAGTATAATCGGCTTGTTTCGGACACATATAAGATTTATGTTCGGGCTTCCGATGCAAATGTAGCGACATCCTATTCGGTTGTTGTCGGTGATCGTGAAATTCTGCCCGCCCCGACCGTGGAAAACGCCGTATATGCTTATAATAATCTGGATGATGAGTTTAATAATGCAATCTTAGATTATGATTGGTCAAATGATGATGAATGGGCAGACAGATATTCTATTTCGGTATTTGCACCCGGCGATGAGGAAAATGCGCAGGAAGTCGGTACCGTTGCTGCTTATTCACAGTTGTTTGGTTCGGTAGAAGGCTTGTCTACAATCGGGAGTTTTGATTTTAACGGAACGGTTGTTGTCAGGATCACGACGGATTTCTATTTTGAAGAGGTGGATATTCGGCCCTCATCATTGGGGATCGAGTATCATCGCGTTGAAGACATACCGAATACGATCGAGTTTACTTTGACAAGGCCCTGCAATATCAGCATAGAGTTTGATCAGGATACTTGTAAAAATATTATGCTCTTCAGCGATTATTTGCAAGGGTATAGTGCGCCCTCTTCAGAATTTTTATCGGCGGTTCGTGAGAGTGTTTCGGCTGAAACCGATAATTTGATAGAGGTGACAGCAGGTGATGTAAATGTAAATGATATCTATGCGCAGTATTCCGATACAAAGCACAATGTTATTGTTTTCGGGGCCGGGCTGTATTATATGAAGAATGGTGAAAACGGCGGGAGAGGACAGGCAGAATTTCAGATACCTTCCAATTCGACCGTGTACATTCATGGAGATGCGGCAATATATGGGTTCCTGCGCGTCATAGATGCGAACAATGTCACAATTAAAGGGCGTGGATATGTCAGCGGTCAAAAAATGGGGCAGACAATGGTGTTATATATCGAGGGGTCCAAAAATGTTTTGGTAGAAGGTATAACGCTGTATCATTCTATCAGCTGGACGAATGTTTTGTCGGAATCGCAGGATATAACATATCGGAGCGTCCGCATTGCAGGGCAGTGCAGGACTAACAACGATGGGTTTGATATGTGCGGTTCTTCGGATGTATTGGTCGATAACTGCTGGATCCGTACTATTGACGACGGTATAACAATAAAAGGTCGCGGCTGGGATACCCGCACGCACATTGAAAATATTGTGGTGCAAAATACGGTTCTGTGGAATTATCAGGGCGGAAACGCACTGGTGGTCGGTTCGGAAAGCTGCACCGATGTATATAACAATATCGTTTTCAGCAATATCGATGTGATCCATAATACGACCAACCGAGCCATAGCAATGGAAATTATCGATAGCGCAACTGTTTCAAATATCGTATTTGAGAACATTCGCATGGAACTGGATAATGATTTTTCGTTTGAATATGACTATTCATACGGCAGCGATTATGGCAATACAAGTGCTTTGGTCATGCTGCGCCTGATGTCAAACGAAGAAGCGTTTTACGGTACGGATACGAATCCCGGGAAGATCGAAAATGTAACATTCAATAATATATCTTATACGGGTAACCCGAATCGTAAGATCGAAATTGTCGGAATTGATGACGAACATAAAATTTCCGGGATTGCATTTAATAATTTTAGTTATAACGGCACGCTCCTCAGCAGCGGGAACATCAGTTCGTATTTGGCGTCTGAATGTGAATATTACGAAGGGCTTGTTTTTGACGGCACACAGTTGAATGACGGAAAAGCCGTAACCAGATACGATGACAGTGAGTTTGCTTATGCTTCTGATGAAGGAGTTCGGCAGATTCAGATTTCTGACGACTCGATGGTCGGCGGCGGCTATTCTCTGTATTCTGTAAGATTGACTGATTCGTTAATGCTCGATTTTGATATTGCCGCCGACGGATATTTCATGCCGAATATTTGCTATATTGCGGGCAGTACGGGCGGACTGTTTGATGTTAAGTTGGATAACAGTTATGTAGGGACTATAAATACATATTCGGCCGAGCAGGAATACCGGCATTACAGTTTGCCTTTATGTTTTATGACGCAGGGGAAACATACGGTTTCGTTTACGGCGCGCAGCATACCTTTTGAAAAGTTCAATAGCAATACGATCGATTTTTCCTTTGACGGAATGGAATTGACGGCGCAAGGCACAAACTTCATAGAGTTTGAAACGTTGTCCTCTTCTGCAACGAGAGTCGCCGATGCAAAGGCGGGAGGCGGATATGCTGTTGACGTTTCGGCGGATGTCGGTGAATCTGTCGTTTTCAGCGGCAATAATGAAAATGCCAGGAGCGCACAATTGTTGCTGACTTATTTGGCTGGGCCGGATAAAGGAATTTACAAGTTCTATTTTGGGAGCGACCTGATTTCTGCCGATATCGATATGTATTCAGCTGTTGAAGAATACCGCACCGCGGTTTTGGATACGGTTTCGTTGCCCGATGGCGCCTATACGATTACGGCCACATGCGTTGGTCAGAATGAGACTTCTACGGGAACGGGCTGTCGGTTGGATTGCATAAAAACAGTTCATCTTGCCGTAAGCAAAACATATAAAGGCGGATATGAAGGCGTTTATAATAATTTCAGCGTCAGCAGCGGTGTAACCATTGAACGCGGTATGTTCCAGCCGATCCGTCTGAGCAATATTCAGAACGGAGCCACGATAACGTCTTCAAGCGATATGGCTGTTCAGATCGATGGAGTGTACGAACATAGGATTTCCGTAACGGGCTACGATCCGTCCGTCTTTGATATTTACCTGAACAATTCTAAAATTGAAACGGAGTTCCAGGATAATACGATTATTTTCCGGACGGCGCGTCGTTTGGGCGACATATTTATTTTGCAATTCGTCTGTACGGGAAGCGGTACATATGCTTTTGATTTCAATAAGGTGGAGATCATACCTGTTGATGTCGATAAAACGCAGTTGCGGTCTTTAGTAAATTCAGAAGACGCTCGGATTATAGAGGATGACGTTGCAGAGTACTTAAAGGAAAATTACATTATAGCGTTCAATGCCGCAAAAGAGGTCCTGTTTGATCGCACCGGCAACAGCGACCGTGTGGCAAATGCGATCGAGGCTTTGCAAGTTGCCGCGTCAAGATTGGAAGACGGTAAGGCTCCCTATAATGAAGCGACGCTGACAAACACGGAAATACAAGTGTACTTTGATGATGCGCGTGTTGGCGATTTGGCTGTTTTGTATCTGAATTCGGGAGCAGACAGCGTATGTTATTATGCTATTGTAACTGATGATGGTTCGGCGACGTTTACCGTTGAAGGCAAATATGCAGAGGCAGACGTTAAACTGTATTGCGAAGTAATCGGCAATCCGTTGGCGGGTGCCGAGATCCAAGTCGGCGATAAAGTGGTTTCAGCGCTTGATTTTATCTTTGATGATGATTACTGGCTGTCAGAGGAAACGGAAGCCTTTTACTTTGAAACTTTGGCCGAAGCTGAATCGCTGATCATTCAGTTTGATGAAGATACGGTTCAGGAAGGCGAACTCGTAATGCTTTCTTTGCGCAATGCACTGAATGAAGATATCGGAGAATATTTTGCATTCATCGGGCAAGGCGGTATTGCGACAATTCAATTGGACGAACTTCCGGCTACGAGCCATATATATGCAATAGCGGTTGTTTCGTTGAATGAGAATGCCGTTGTTCGTTCCATAACTGCTGAAGATGTGCTGTTGGGAGAGGCTAACGGAGGAAAACTCATCGCCGGAACGGAAACATCGGATAAAGTAACGGTGACGACGACATTGACCGCCGATGAGAACGGCGCAATTCATTACCCGGCAAAAGGCGGATATCGGGAAACGCAGGTTCGCATCGCTTTTTCGGAAGAATTCGAGACGGTCACGTTTGACTTGACGATTTCAGCGTATTGCGGCTCCGGCGGCGCAGACAATGTGGGTATCTATATGCTGAGCGATACAAACAAGCAGATCGACAGCATGAGTGTTTCTACGAGTTCGGGAGCAACTGGCGTATCGACATCGACGGAAACCTTTACGTTCTCCTACGATGAATGTGGCGGCGGAGTTCTTTTGAAAATCTGGATTGGCTGCGCAGGAGATTGGTCGCAGTGTCAGGCAGATCCCCCTCATGGCGATGAATTGCTGACGATCGGAAATATCCGTTTTAACGGAGAGGTCAGCGGACAATTGGAACAATTCAGGTTGCTGAATGGAAACGATGTCGCAATTCCTGCCAATGTGGTGGAAACGTCCTATTTTGAGAATTTGGAAAACGCCGATTCGATAAGCGTAACATTTGCGTCGGATGCAGTTCAAAGCGCTGATAGCGTATCGCTTATCTTGTATGATGAGGACGGCAAACAGTTGTCAAAGATTGATTCGACTGTAGAAGAAAGCGGATCGGCAAAGTTCCTTCTTACAGATCTTTCGCAACGGCAGGATGTTTATGCGGTCGTAACAAATTCGGCGGGGGTTCCGATTGCCGTTGATGCAGTCTGTGCCAATCTTTCGGTTGCGGCAAGCATGGGCGCTCTTGTTAATGGAGTAGAAACATCGGATAAGATCACGGTCACGACAGCGCAAACTGTCGATAGCAATGGTGCAATTCATTACCCGGCAAAAGGCGGATATCGTGAAACACAGGTTCGCATCGCTTTTTCGGAAGAATTCGATACGGTCACGTTTGACTTGACGATTTCAGCGTATTGCGGCTCCGGCGGCGCAGACAATGTGGGTATCTATATGCTGAGCGATACAAACAAGCAGATAGATAGCATGAGTGTTTCTACGAGTGGGGGAGCAACTGGCGTATCGACATCGACGGAAACCTTTACGTTCTCCTACGATGAATGCGGCGGCGGTGTACTTCTGAAAATCTGGGTTGGCTGCGCTGGAGATTGGAAACAGTGTCAGGCAGATCCCCCTCATGGCGATGAATTGCTGACGCTTGGCACCGTAACGATAACGGGCGAAAGTGCCGGGGTAAAAATGCCTTTACTTATTGGATCTTCCGAGTCCGGAACCTGACTGATTGGTTGAGATGTTCCGGCTGGATAACGCTTGCAACGCGCAGCGCTGTTGCTTTGTTATAGGTAACGGATTAACTTAAGCCTTTCATGTTGTTCAAGTAAAAATAAGTGGAGGGGGAGTCGTCTTTATATGATGCTCCCCCTAAGGCTGAAAAGAGGGCGCGCTACCGTTTGGGCCGCATCGTCTGATATTGTGCACAGAGATTGTCTGGCAGGAAACTGAAAGGACAGAGATCAATAGATTACAGAGACGAGTAGGAACAAATAGATGTCAGATAGTGCAGAACGGAAAATTAAATTACTTCTTTTGTATGAAATTTTATTGAAACAAACGGACGAATTACACCCTATGACCACGAGCGAGATTTTTACCGCCCTGCAAGAGAGCGGCATTGCGGTCAGCCGTCAGACGTTATACGAAGATATAGAGGTCCTGAACCGTTACGGGTTTGAAGTCGTCTGCCTGAAAGGGAAAGAAAACCAGTATTATATAAGTTCTCGTCCTTTTGAACGCCCGGAAGCGGAAATACTGTTGCAGGCAGTCTGTTCCTCGGATTTTCTGTCCAAAAAGAAGAAATATAAATTGCTGAATAAAGTAGCCGAACTGTTCGGTGGCAGCGCGCAGGAGATTATTGAGTGTACGGCAACGGATTGCGGTACGGGCGGCAAAAACGAACATATCTATTACACGATCGATGCGCTCATGACCGCCCTTATGGAAAAACGGCAAGTTTCCTTTCGTTATTTTGATTACAGAGCAAAGGGAGAAAAGATATACCGGAAAAGCGGAGGAAGGTATCGGGCGAATCCTTTGGGATTTGTATATTCGGACGGGAAGTTTTACTTTTTCTGTTATCATGATAATCATATAGATGACGGGCCGACGAAGTATATCGTAGAGAGAATGGACGATACAGCGGTAGAGCAGGAGAAGATAACGGACTCGGAGTTATATAAAAATTTTGACCTTTCCGAATATAAGAAAGAATTGTTTTCAATGTATTCAGGCGAGCGCAGAGAAGTAACGCTCATATTCCCGCAGAAATTATTGAATGTGGCATATGAGCGTTTCGGAAGAGATATAACGCCGAATCCCTGCGGGGAAAACGATTATAGAATAACGGTACCTGTACAGGTCAGTAAAACATTTTTCGGCTGGCTTGCCTCGTTCGGCGGAGCGGTGCGGCTGTATGCTCCGGAAGACGTGAAAGACCGATATGAAGAATTTATCAAAAGCTTGATTCAAGGCATGGAAAAGAACTGACGCGTCAACTTATCTTAACGCCTCGCCGTTGCGGGGCGTTTCTTTTTTTGTTATAATTTAAGCGAACTTTAAGTTCATCTATAAGCTAAAGAGGAGAAATACCATGCGACGATACGACGAGGGTTTACTGGACAAGCTGTATACCTATGTAGTGGGATATGAAAGGAGGATGGGAAAGGCGCCGACATATCGTGCCATACAGCGGGAAATGCCGAAATCATTTTCGTCTACCGCAAAAATCAGAGGATATTTGCATGTATTAAAAAGCCGAGGGAAGATAGAAACGACGCACCGGGGCAGTATTCGGGCAGATGAAAGGCTGTGCTCGGAGTCTGTGAACACACCGTTGATCGGGCGGGTTGCGTGCGGGCAGCCGATCGAGGCGATAGAAAATATCGAAGGAAGTTACTCTCTTCCGGCGGGAGTGTTCGGGCATGGCGAGCTTATGATGCTGCGGGCATCGGGCGAAAGCATGAAGGGAATAGGAATAGACGACGGCGATCTCATCGTGTTTCGCAGGCAGAATACGGCGGAATACGGGGATAAGGTGCTGGCTCTTATAGGCAACGAGGCGACCGTTAAGACGTATCGTCCTCGAAGTGACGGAAAAATTGTTTTGCATCCGGAAAACGAGGCGTACCGGGATATTCTTGTGGAAGATTGTAAGATACAAGGTAAAGTAGTGGGGTGTATCAAGGTATATTAAGTTCGCGTGAAATTGCGTGGAATTTATATAAAGTAAAATTGATCAGGAGGCAGGGAAATGAAAAAGTATGTAGTATGCGGAGATTGCGGAAGAAAACTTTGCAAGGCGGAGCCGGGTTCCGTTGTGGAACTTGTCTGCCCGAAGTGCAAAAAGCCCGTAGTCGCAATGGTAAAAGAGGACGGCATCGTAATGCTTGACCAAAGCATCAAAAAAGCGACGTAAAAGAAAAGACAACAACTGAATACGCGTCTTAATCAGAGAGTTTTGCCCGAAAGCGAGGTGAAACCCGGTTAAGGCGAACATTTGCCGCAGATAGCTTAACAGGGAAAGAAGTGTTAAGCCCGACAAATAGGATCCGATGAAATAGAATCGGGTTTTATTTGCCGGGCTATTTTTATGCCTTAAAACAGGTAAAGCCGCCCGATTGCGTTCGGATCCGAGCGCAGTCGGGCGGCTTCCATATTGCGGCGAGATCCGTCCGATTGCGATTTTCAAAGAAAAATCAAATCGGAGGATTTCAACGTGAAACACATTTATTATAAGGATGCAAAAGGGAAAAAAGTTCGGATTGAGGTTACAGATGAAGTTGCGGCGGCGTATCGGGAGAGCCTGTGTGAAGAATGGCGCGGTGATGCAAAGGAGAAATATCATACTCTTTCGCTGGATAAATTTGCGGAAGATGGCTATGAAATCATGGCTGCGGGGGAGAATGCGGAAGACAGGATGCTGACTCGTGAAGATGAAGAAGAAAAGACGTTCCTGCTCAAACGCATAAAGCAGCTTCTCCCGTTATTGACGCCGTTGCAGCGAGATACGCTGAAAAAAATTTATTTTTACCATATGACGCAGGCAGAGATTGCGAGGGAGGAGGGCGTTTCGGAGCCGGTAATTTCCAAACGGGTAGCAAGGATTTATGCGCGGTTACAAAAAGAATTAAAAAAAAGTTAAAAAATTTTTCAAAAAAGTGGGTAAGAAACCGCTGTTTTTTCTCTGAATAGTGAAAGGGCAAAGAGCTCCCTTAAAATTTCGGGAGGTTTACAGAGAATGGAATCACTTGCAGAAGTGCGCGAAGATCTGCGGGACATCCGCTACTATTATGCGCACAAAGAAATGTTTGACAAGACAGTCAAGGTGACGGGCGAACATGAACTTATCCGAAAGGCCGAGCGGTACAATGCGGCGATGTGTACGGCACCGCCGCGGTTGTATGAAGTGTATGTCGGCTTATATGTATACGGTAATACGCAGGAATCTTTGGCGGTAGAACTGAAATATACACCGGAGCATATACAACGGCAGCACAAAAAAATACTTTTATATTTACAAACAAAAATCAGCGAGGAGGAATGCAGGCATGACAATTAAGAGTGTACCGGAATTTCTGGTCGATGCCACGAACGTGTACCGGACAAAAGGGTATATCGTGAAACAGCAGATCACGCTGCACGATAGCGAACTCGGAAGTTATCTTTTGAGCCGCGATACCTATTATCGTTGCACGGATAAGCGAGACCGGGAATTTGAGGAAGCGTTTGCCTATCGGATCAATATAAACGGCAAACGAATGCCTACGTCGATGCATATACGAAAATATATCGACTGACAAAATCGGGTTGAACGGAAATCGGATAAACAGCACGGTGCGGATAGCAGAGGAACAAGGGCCCGTTTTTTTGCGATGCACAAGGCGGAACGCCGAACGAGCCGATTCCGTTACCATAAATACAATTTCATATTTTTAATTCAGCTTCGCTAACGGCAACACGGGCACAAGCTGTGCTAACGGCGATACGGGCAATTTCATTTCAACGGAGGAACAAGCGAATATGCCGGATAAGGCAAATAACAATCAAAATACAGCTGCAAAGCCGAGCAAGTATCAGCGTGACGGGCGTTGGTTCCGTCCCCGCGTCCGCGCAAAGGGATATGCGGAGGAACGCAAAGCGAAAGTCCACCAGCGCGGCGAAAAGGAAGGTCAGGAACTGACCGAATACGAAAAGGGACTGCGTTCGGGGTATCTGCTTTCGCAGGCGGATCATGCGGGGCAGTACAAGTACGGTCAGGCGCGGGACGCCGGGTTCTCGAAAAAGGAAGCCGGGGAACTGTCGAAAAAGCCGTGGAAAGAGATCAAGCCGATCATAGCAAAGAAAAGGAAAGATAAAGGAGGAGATGCTGCATAATGGAAAATCAGATCAAAGTAGAAAGGGATACTTACGAGAAAGACGGAAAAACGTACTATTCGTATTTCATCAAAGGGAATATCCGCGGCAGGGATATCCGCGTGCTGATCGTTCCGCCCGATAAAGGCGGTTACACGGTATTGGATATCGTGTTCGGGGAAGAGATGGAAGCGGAGTTGGTACTCAACCCGTATGAGATCAAGGATGAGAGCACGGGCAAGGTGATCAAGGGCAACAGTTACGCTGTACGGACGGTGGACGAAGACGGCGAGGTGTACGAGTGCGCGATCAAACCTTTCCGCGCGTCGGATAAGGCGCTTCTGAATATGCTACTGAATAAAAAGGCGGCATAAAAGGGCGGAAAAGGAGAATTGCGGCTCGGAATGTTTCGGGCCGCAGTTTTCTAATTAAAAAGGAGGCAGATATGGAAAGTAAAATATATACGGGATATTCCCTTTCGGAGCGGATACGCTGGATCGTGGCGTTCGGTCTTATCGCGGTCCTTCTCATCGGTATGGCTGTATCATTCTCTTTCATTTTTTCTTTGAAAAAGGAAGAGAATCGTCCGCAGAATGATTTTGTTGCGGAAACTGTGAACTCGGAGCATATCAAGCTGACGATGAGTACATACGCAACGGTCGCGGCGGACAACTCGGTGAGCAAGACGATCGTTGCCACGGTACTGCCCGAAACGGCTGCGAACAAACAGGTGGACTGGTCTGTGGAGTGGGGCGACGAAGAAGCCGAAGGCGACGTGTCGCAGTATGTGACGGTGTCGCCAGATTCGGACGGTAGCACAAATGCTACCGTGACCTGCAAGCAGGCGTTTACGGGTACCATTCTCGTCATAGCGATGACGCGGGAGAGCGGGTATCAGGCGAGCTGTATCCTTACGTTTGTCGGTATCCCTACGGAAATTATTATCAGCGGCGGGGTATCTCCCGTTAGCGGGGCATATAAGCTCGGCATCGGGCAGGACTATGTGTTCGATGTGGAGCTTACAAACCCGTTCGGTTCCGTGGGCGAACAGTTCAACGATTTCGAGTGCGGGGTAATCGGCGTCGGCTCGGTCGTGCTCGGGTATCTGGAGCGGACGGAAGGCGTCGAGAATTGGTACGACGAGGAAAACGAAACGGTGACGTTGGATTCCCTGAAAGACAACTTCATCTCGGCAAGCTACGCAGACGGGAAATTGACTGTTACGACGAAGAAGTCTATTGAAAGCTATTACAGCAAGATACAGAGAGGCGACAGAGGACGGACGGTGTTTTATTGGGACAAGTTCCGCTCCTATGTAGATGACTGCTATTTTAAGGTATATATCCGTGAAAAGACATCGAAGCTCTATAAGGAGCTGGAGATCCGGTTCGACGACACCATCGTAACGGGCGTGAACGTCAATCAACCGGAAATGCAATTTTAATCGGGAGGTAAACAATGTACGACGATTTTGACGAATATGAAGACTATGACTTTGAGGATATCGGACTATACGAGCATAAGCGCTCGGACAAGGTGAAATGGATCATCTCGTTTCTGCTCATCTTCGTGCTTTTGGCGGGGCTTATCGGCGCGTGGGTGATGCTGTTAAAACCGGAGAACGAAGCGCCGCAGCAGGAAGAAGAAGTGATCGAGGAAGAGAGCGGCACTGCGGAAGTCAGGAGCGTGGCTCTGGCGATGAAAGCGGCGGCAGCGGCGAATGGCGGTGTGAGCAAAGAACTGACCGCCACGGTGTACCCGTCGGACGCGCGGAACAAAGCGGTGGACTGGACGCTCGAATGGCTGGATACGGAAAAGGAGGAGACGCTTTCGGAATATCTCACGCTTGTACCTTCCTCGGACGGGGCGAATACGGCAACGCTGACCTGTCTGAAAGCATTTGAAGGCGAGGCTCTCATTACGGTCACGACGCGCGAGGGCGGATATATCGACACCTGCCGCGTTGTGTTCGTAGGCGATCCGACTTCCCTGACCGTTTCCTGCGACGCAACCACCGCAAGCGGTTCGTTCGGTTCGTATTACGAGCTGGGCGTGGGGAACAGTTATACGTTCGACCTTATACCGGACAATGCGTTCGGGTTCGTGGGCGCAGAATGTAATTATACCTACACGGTAACAGGCTACGGTAGTTTCAAGGTACAGCAGCAGAAGTACAGCACCTCATACGGCACGCGGACGTGGGTAGAGGGTACGGAAAAGACGGTCAACATCAAGGACGTGACGACGGTATCCAAATACGAGCCGAGCGTGTTCGACTGGGCTGTGGACGGGAACAAACTGACCGTAACCGTGAATTGCACGTTGGACAGTTATTATACCGATTCCATACGCGTGGAGAACACGATCACCTATGACGATAAGTTCCGCGAGTACACGGACGATAACTGGTACTACGAGGTGAAGGTAACGGAAACGAACAGCGGGGTAAGTTATACCTTTAAGGTTCGCCCCGTGAAAGTGGTGACGAACGTCGTTTTAGGCGACGACGTTATCACGTTTTAAGGACATTCGGAGGTGAAAGATGGAGAAAAACAGGACAATAAAGCGGATTTCTGCGGTATTGTTTGCAGTTCTGCTTATAGCTGCATTGGTGTTGTCGGTACTCACGAAAGGTTTTACCGATTGGCGGTTCGGGAAAGAGCCGCCGTCGGTCAACGACCTGAATAGCAACGTCGTGGTAACGCCGCAGGAAGGAAACGGCGGCATACGGCTTATGGCGGAGTTTCTGCCGGAGATAACGCAAGGCGACAATGAAACCGATTATGAAAGCGAAACGCTGACGATCACGGCGACGGTATCCCCGGACAATTCCGCGGATAACACGGGCTTGGATTGGAGTATGACGTTCAAAAATCCCTCGTCCGCTTGGGCGACGGGCAAGACGCTCTCCGATTACATGACGCTCACCCCTTCGGGTACGGACGTTGCGGGGAGCAAGAAAGTATCCGTCAAGTGTCTGAAACCGTTCGGGGAGCAGATCGTAATTACTGCAACGTCGCAGGATAATCCGACTGTTTCGGCGGCTTGTACGGTGGATTTTGCACAGCGCATCGAGAGTGCAACGCTCAAATTCGGAGACTTGTCCGTGAACCTCGGCGAGGATACGAACGTGAAGTGGGAACTCAACCCGAACGGCGTAGGCGTCGGCGGCGCGACAAGCGTGACGACAGAAAAGTCGGACGTTTATACGCTCGCGGAGGATTTTACCTATACGGTCACAGCGGAAAGTTCGTTTACGGAAGAAAGCTATTTCAAACTGAACGGAACAGGTGTGACGTATACCGCACCCGGTGATATAACGGAAAGCGGACTGACGTTCAACTATGCTTTGTTCGACACCATGCACATGTTCATATTGGGCCGGTTCGACGATTTCTATTTTTATCAGGCTACGGCAAGCGAGCTGATCCCGTATTTTTCCAACATCGAGAACGGGCATGTGTTGAATATACGGCTCACGGTCACGGGCGCTCATTCCGAAGCGGAATATACGTCCAAAATAATGGTTGTGGGCTATACGAACTCTTCCGTGATCTCTGACGTTACGTTCGACAATTCCGGACTTGTCTTTTGACGAGGAGGTGTGCTATGGGTAAAGGACTGAATACGGCGGGGAAGATCGTGGCGTGGGTGCTGGCGATCCTGCTCCTTGCAGGCGTGGCGGGCGTTATCGTCTATTTCGTAGCGAAAGAGGAAGGTGCGGACTACTTTGTCGAGTATAACGGTGAAAAGTATCTCGGCAACGCCGAGGGCGGAAAGCTGGATATTGTTTCGGGTAACGAATATCGTTTCGAGGTCAGGTCGCTCACGGGCGAGAACGTGAACTTCGACGTCAAGGTAACGTCCAACCCCGCCAACAATTTCGAGTACATGGTAGACGGGAAGCTGTGCGTGTGGAACGGCAGCGACGACAAGGCGAACGACTATACGAGCATCTTCAACGTACAGAAGGACGAAACGGGCTTTACGATGCGTGTTCCAAAACAGTTCGGCATCTATGATATCTTGCAGGCGAAGTATCCGGGGCAGACGGTGGATTCCGGTTCGCTGGACGCGAAGGATTATTTTCTCCTTACGGTAAGCGTAGGGGAAAGCAGCGTCGAGTTCTGGTTCGGCACGAGCGCCGCGACGATGGGCATAACGCTGGATCCGTCGGAAATCGTGTTTTAGGAGGTGAAAGAAGCATGCGAAGAATAGCACGGGAAAATATGATGCGCATTCTGGCGATCATCGTACTTCTCGCGCTTGTATTCGGTATGTGCGCGGGCGGAAGTTCTGCCCGCGTATATGCGGATACGGGCGGAGAACTCAATTACGATAACACGAACGTATTGGACGATCTGAAAAGCGCTACGGTGGACGGACAGCCGTTTGACCTTTCGGCATATCCGCGCAATCCGTTCGGCACGCCGCAGGTGATAACCTTTGCAGAGTACTGTTACTCCCAGTACGAGAACGGCAACGGGAATTATGCTCTGTACATTTATGTGTATAACCCCGCGCTCACGGAATTTTCTCTCATATCGCAGCGGAATAAGGTCGAGATATCCTCCGACTTTTTCTATGCGGGCGAGGCAGGCGTTGTGGGGAACGTGAAAGATTATACAAAGTTTCCGCTCAAATTCTGCAACGCAAGCACGGGCGATTACGAAAACAGGTTCTTGAAGTTTCGCATTGTGGACGATGCCGGCATACTCTTGAATGCGCAGCGCGAACATGAGGCGGCGACGGGCAGCAGGTATTACCATATAGCGGGTATAGAACTATATGCGATAGGCGGCGATGCGACGACGGCGCAGGACTATTGGGTGAATCAATATTATCAGTTCAGCGGGTATGCGGAAGGGTACGGGGACAGCGAGAAGTTTCCCTTTCAATGCGACGCGACGGGCAATGCCGAGGCGGTACAATTGGATGTGCAGCATACCTATTACCGCACGGAATCGTCGGGCAAAGGCGAAAACCACCAGAATCAGCTCGACACGGTGTATTTCGCCGTCCCAAAGCGTTTGTTCGATACATACGGCAAGCTGCAAAGGATAAAAGCGGAGTGGTATGAGTACAAGACAAAAGAGATCGTTGTTACATGCCACAAAGATTTTTACAATGCGGTACAGGATTATATCGGGAAAATCGTGCAGAGCGGCTATACGACCGGCTCCGTCTGCGAGCATTATGATCCCGGCATCGGGTATGCGTTATCGGTCGGAGCGCATACGACGGGTGCATGGGGAGTTGAGTGGCTCATGGATGCGGATTGGGGCTGGAACTTAAACGTTCCGCAGTTAGACGATTTCTGCGACAGGCTCACTCTCTTGTTTCTCACGGACAACATTGACGAGTACGATCCTTACGAAACGGACAACGAAGGCACGATCAAGGGAAACGAGCTGTATGACCGCCTTTTGGCATACGACAAGAGCTATGACACAGGAACGCTGCCGGTGAAGGACGGCACGATAAGCGCCGACTTATTCGAGAGCGATATAGACGATTCAAGGAAAGTCGATTCGGAGCAGGGTAAAATACAGCAGGGATACAGCTACTACGACTTTGATGCGGATACCGATGTACAGAAACTCATAAGCTGGTCGGACGGGGATCCGTCGTTTTGGGAGAATTGGGAAGAGTTCGGGTTCTGGGATACGTTGTTCGGGAATATCCCGTCCGAAACGGGCAGGGAGATCTCTCCGATACAGGTACTCAAAGAGAGCGATCTGCAAGGCACGGAAGCGGAAGTTTCACAGCGGCTGCTCGTGAACATCGGGGATGTCAAAGACTTGAAAGCGGCCTACGAAGATGCGGTAACGGTAAATCCGTTGGATCCCGATGACGAGGAATGCTATCTGGTGCTGTTTCGTTTTGCGGCGAGCGATTATTATGCTGCCCCGGCGGATATTTACGAAGAAAAGTTCCCGCATACGACTTATACAAAAATGGCGTATGTTGCACAGCAGAGCGTGTTCTTCGATTTCGACGTTATCGACCTGACGTTCAACAAAGACGGCGTTTATACGGTTATCCCCGTCGTGTCCGATCCCATTGATATCGTGAACGATCTGACGAGCCCCACGGATATGGGGGATGACGGGCTGGGTATCCTCGGCATCATTTTGCTGATACTCGGCGTGATCGTGGTATTGGTCGTGCTTATGCCGATCCTGCCGTATATCGCAAAGGGCGTCGTGTGGCTGGTCTGCCTGCCGTTTAAGGCGATAGCGAAGTTGTGTAAAGGGATAGCTGGCAGCGCTAAAAAGCGGAAAGAACGGAAACGCGAAAAGCAGAACGAGAAGAAGAACGAATAAAGGACAAGCGGCGGCAAGTCATTGCCGCCGCGATACGGAGGAATTATGAAAAAGCGGATAAAAAGGATCTTGGCGGTTACGGTGATCATTGTCGTTTTACTCATTATAAGTTATCTCATCTACACGGGAGGGCAAGCCGGTGCGTAGAAACATCGTTATAACAGCAATCATTTTCATAGGCATGATTTTGCTCGGCGTGTTCGTGTTTTCGGATTCGTACCTGCGTTTAGGAGAGTGTTTCCGTGATCTGGGCAATTCCGCGGCATATTACTTTTGTAAGCTCTTCGGGATAGAAAACGATATCGCCGCAACGGTTAACAAATATTCGTACATCTTCTCGTGGGGAACGGTACTGCCCGAAAACTTTGACGAGTTCAAGAAGAGCACGGAGAATTATTTTGCTTTGCTGTTCGACGCGGAAAATTTTGCCGGCTGGGGCAAAAGTATCGCCGCGTTCCTCGAAGTTACCTTAAAGGTACTGCTGCTCGCGTTGCCCTGCGTTTTTATCCTTATCATGCTCTTGAAAAAACTCTACAAGAGCGGGAATACGAAACACGGGAAAGATACCGTGCCGCTCAAAGTGTTCAAGGCAATTTCAAAGTACACCTATCAGCCCGTAAAACGGACGGTGCTGGCGTACAGGGAATTTCTGCAAGAATACAGGGCGGTATGGGTACTGTGGTTGGTCGGCTGGGTATTGCATCTGAATCTTGCGGGCATTGTAATAGAGTTCATCGCCTATTATCTTTGGTTCGTGGTGTCTTTCAATATTCTCACGCTCTACACGCAGGTCAATAAACTACTCATAGATTTGCAGGTGATTTTCAAACATTTCCCGTGGTGGAGCATAGCAATGGCGGCATACCTTTTGTTTACGCGGTGGAGAAAGAGAATTGCGCTGGGCAGATTGCGGCACTACGAGGCACGGAATTGCGGGTTCATCAACGAACTGCCCATTGTTTCAATGGCGTGCGGCAGCATGGGAAAACGCAAGACAACTTTAATTACCGACATGATTTTGTCGCAGGAAGTGATGTTCCGGCAGAAGGCATTGCAGATTTTGCAAAACAACGACATGAAGTTCCCGCACTTTCCGTGGGTATGTTTCGAGGACGAACTGCGAGCGTGTATGGAACACGGTGCCGTATATAATCTTGCCACGGTGAAAGAATGGGTAAACCTGAAACGCAGGCGGTTCGAGCGGCACGGTAATAGCGATTGGCAGCTCTACGGGTACGACGTTTGCAGGTACGGCGGAGAGTTCGACGATGCCCTGAAAACGAGCAATTTATTTGACGTTTTGGAAACGTATGCGCAAGCCTATTTCATCTACATTATGCAGAGCAGCCTCATCGTGGCGAATTATTCGATACGGACGGACAACGCGCAGATCAGTGGCGGTAACTTTCCGCTGTGGCTCACGGACTTTTTTTCGGAACGGGGCAGGGTACACAGCCGCCATGCGCATATTTTGGATTTTGACGTGTTGCGGCTCGGAAGGCATGTTATGGAGAATAACCCGAGAGCGGGCAGTTTCGAGTTCGGCGTGGTTGGCATTACGGAGATAGGGAAAGAGCGCGGGAATAATCTGGAGCTGAAAGAAGTGAAGAAAGGCACGGACGAGGCAAACCAGAAGAACGATCTTTTCAATTCGTGGCTGAAAATGTGCAGGCATTCCGCAACGGTAGATAACTTCCCGTTTATCAAGGTATTCACGGACGAGCAGAGGCCGGAAAGTTGGGGAGCGGACGCGAGAGACCTTTGCGACGTCATTCATATCGTTTCGTCGGGCGATACGCGGCTGACTCTTCCGCTTTATACGATAGAGGAGATGATAAGCGAATGGGCGTTCAACCGCTTTATTCGGCTGTACGAGGATTTCCGTTTCCGTAGAGGTGATAACACCCTGCTCGTTCATGTCCTCAAAAGCGTAACGGCGTGGCTGTGGAGAAGGAATATCCGCGTATATAACCGCTACGGCTATTCTATCCTGAAAATCGAGAAGGAGCGCGGCACGATGGACGGGAAGGTCGAGAACAAGAAGTATTTTATCATGAACGCGAAGATCTATGCAAGGCGGTTCGCTACGGACTGTTTTTCGGACTATTTCAACGATATGGCAAAGAAGTCGGGCGCGGGCTTAGGCGATTACAGGGAATACGTCACGGAAAAGGCGACGGTGGAGGAACTTAAAAGACAGCACAGTTATTTTATTAACGCGCTATACAAAGAGGACGACGCCGCGTGAGAAGATGTCCTATAAGGTGCAATCGGGCTATAAAGCCGAGAGGTTTTCTTTCGGCTTTATAGGCATACAAAAAATAGGCAGACAAGGAGGTGATGCCGATGCCGTTTGCAAAGTGTAAGGTGTATTCAGACGGCAGTCATTACATAGCTATCCCGCCCAAACCGCAGAAACCGCGGCCGAAGAAGGGCGCGAAAGTCAAAAAGGAGGCTCCCGATCTGGAAGAGCTGGACGATGATGAAGCGGAGGACTGCCCGTTCGATAAGCCTGCGCAGCCTGTACAGCCCGTTCAGCTGAGCCTGTTCGACGGCGAAAAGAAAAACAATAAACAGGTTGAATCGGAGGAGAACGGTTCAAAAAACGAGCAGACGTGCGAGGAAAACGAGGAACAAACGAAAGATACACCTTCGCGGAAAGACTTGTTTGATACGCTCTATAAAAAGTATATTTTCGAGCCGAAAGCAAAGCGCCGCAAAATATTATGCAAGGAATTGCGCCCGTATTGCAAGGACGATTCCGAAACGGAACTGTTTGTGGAGCTGAATCTGCAGAGAAAGCAAAAAAATCTCATAGCCCGTCGTATCCGCATGACACGAAAGGCAAATTTGCAGGAGTTTAACTATTTCGTAACGCTTACTTACAATAGTGCGATCCATACGGAGGATAGCTTCCGAAAGAAACTCCGCACGACGCTATCGCACTTTTGCGACAGGAAGGGTTGGCGGTATATGGGCGTATGGGAGCGTTCGCCCGAAAAGAAGCGGCTGCATTTTCACGGTATCTTTTATATTCCGGATGGAACGTTGTCGGGAGAGATGGAGGATATAAACAGTTTTAATTTCACGACGCGCAGGCGGCAGATCACGAAGCAGAACTCTTTCTTTGCCAAACGGTTCGGCAGGAACGATTTTGAGAAGATAGAGGACAAGAACCGCCTCGGCGACGCGCTGGCGTATATTATGAAGTACATCGAAAAGAGCGGGGAGAAGATCGTATATTCGCGTGGGTTGGCGCAGTTTTTTATGTCGGACATTATGGACGAGGATATAGTCTGCTTGTATGGCATGGAAGAGCAAAAGTTTTTACTGTATGACGATTTCGGCTGCTGGGACGAAGGCGAGTATATAGGGCAGGTAAGCGGTGAAACGATTGCAAAGATGCCGAAAGCGAATTAGCGGAAAAACGGCGAAATTCTTGAATGCCGTGGGGCTTTATGGTATAATAAAGGAAAACTTGGCTTGGAGAAAGATTTTATGTCAGATAAAAAATTGCAGATACGGAATAGTACGACAGATTTTTTAGTATTCACAAAGCAGGCGGGGGAAGACGGCATAGAAGTTCGCGTCTTTAAGGAAAGTGTTTGGCTGACGCAAAGGGGTATGGCACAACTCTTTGATTGTTCCACGGACAATATAGGATTGCATTTGAAAAATATATTCAAGTCCGGCGAGCTTGAAGAAAAGTCAGTTACCGAGGAATCCTCGGCAACTGCGGCGGACGGTAAAACGTACAGAATGAAGTTTTATAATCTTGACGCTATCATTTCGGTAGGGTACAGGATCAATTCCGTGCGTGCCACGCAATTCCGTCAATGGGCAACGAAAGTGCTCAAGACGTTTGCAATACAGGGATATGTGCTGGATAAGAACCGTTTGGAGAACGGACAGGTATTCGACGAGGAATACTTTGAACATTTGCTGGATGAGATACGGGAGATACGGGCGAGTGAGAGAAAGTTCTATCAAAAGATAACGGATATCTATTCTACGGCGGTAGACTATACAGTGGACGCCGTGACGACGAAAGAGTTTTTCGCTACAGTGCAAAATAAGTTGCATTATGCTATTCATGGGCATACCGCGGCAGAACTCATAATGGACAGGGCAGATCATAAAAAAGAGCATATGGGATTGACGACATGGAAGAACGCACCGTCCGGAAAGATCGTAAAGTCCGACGTAAGTATTGCAAAGAATTATCTTACAAAGAATGAACTTGAAGATCTGAACCGGTTTGTAACAATGTATTTGGATTATGCAGAGCGTCAGGCACGTCGCCATATCCCTATGACGATGGAAGATTGGGCGGCAAAGCTGGACGTGTTTTTGCAATTCAATGAAGAAGAAATTTTGCACGATAAAGGCCGGGTATCGGCGGAGATAGCGAAAAGTTTTGCGGAAAGTGAGTTTGAGAAGTACCGGGTAATACAAGATAAACTGTTTGAAAGCGATTTTGATAGATTGGTAGCAAGTACAGAAAGAGAGGACAAGGACGGCGGCAAATAAGGCGGCGAAAGGTAAGCCATAAAAGACGGTATAAAAACAAAAATCAGCGCGACGGTATGCGCGGGGCGTACGCCAAGCGGTTCAGCGGCGACGCCCCGCCTGTCGTCGCTTTGTTTTCGTGCTTTTTGGTTTGTTTGCGCGTTATAGGCGTGTGCTTGTCTCGGCGCCCGAGGCGCGCAGCGCCGAGGGTGACGGGCGGCGACAGCCGCCCGTCAGCGCAGCCGCCGACTTGTATCAAGACAAGCACACGCCTAATTGCCATTTGCTTTTTTTCGGGAGTTTTTCATGCTTTTACGTCTTGTATTTTTGCGCTGCTTTTCGCATAAAAAAAGCAGCAATTCTGCTGCCTTCGGAAATGATTTTGTTTGCGTTTAGATGTTTTTTTTACAGTAGGTCGGAAAGCCGTTCTCGGTAATCTTTGAGCGCCTCGTCAAAGTTAAAGAAGTAATGGCCCCAACTCCAGTCGAAATCTCCGTTTTTAGTTTCGGACAGATCGCTTTGCATGAGTGGATCTCCTTTGTTCCTGGAAATTGGGGTTATCGTAGGGATTATCGAATTTTCGGAAACGCAGGTATTGGAACAGGTAAGCTGGCGTGTACCATACGCTCCAGCACTCTCTCGTCAATGTGTTTTGGTGCCTCACGATGGCGGGAACGCCTGCGAGCGCAAGTTGCAGATAGGTCATATGTACGCGGCGCAAATCGACGTCGTTTGCCTCTATAAAACAGTTCCGTGCGTAGTTGACGCCTAAATCGTGTAGGACTTCGAGTGCAGCCATAATCATACCGCCCCCGCCGCAGCACGGATCATTTATCGCCAGAATTCCATCGTCCGCAATTTTCTCTTTTACGAGCGCTTCGTCTATGGTAACTCTCGCCATAAGTTCCGAGATATGGTAGGGCGTAAAGAATTGCCCTGCGTTTTTATTGCCGAGATTGCAGCGCATGAACAGTTCGCCGAGGTTGTCGTTGAATCTGCCGTTGTCGTACACGACGGAGGCGAGCAGGGCATATACCTTTGCGAAGATCTCCGCAAGCTGCTTCTGCTGGTCGGGCTTATAACTGCGGATAATTTGCAGATACCGTTCTTCCCGTTTGTCTTTCTGTGCGAGGTCAACAGCGTTGGATATGGCAATCGCCCCGCACTCGAACAGGTCGGAAACGAATTTGGAAGTATTCACCGCATAAGCGGCTTTTTCGATATCCTTTACGATGTCGTCGATTTTCGGGATAGGGTAAGGGCAGAGGTCGTTTCGCTTGGGAATAGGCACAGGCTTTTTGAAAACCTTTTCGGGAATTTCTTTGACAGGCGGCAATGCCGTTTTGTCGAGTGTAAAATCGAAAAAGAAAAAAGGCGCCATAGTATTACCTCCAAAAAAGGAAGCTCGCCGCAGATGCGGCGAGCCGTGATATGTTAAGAACGGATAAATTCGGAGAGCGGGCATCTCTGCCCGTACAGACGTATATAGCAGGTCTTCGCTCCGTAATGGATTTTCAGCCGATGGTACGCACGTTTCCCGTGCCATACGCCTGATACGAGATACATATAGTCGTCGATACCGTACTCGATGTGTTTTGCTTCCAGCCCGCCCAGACCGCTGTAATAGGCGACGGTGGCTTTGCTTTCGCAGATCTGTTTCTTCGTCTGTTTCGTCATGTTGTTACCTCATACGATTTGCCGCAGACCTCGATGAGTGAGCCGTTTTGTACGGGTATTCCTTTCATACAGGCGCGAAGGAGCAGTTTATCGCTTTCCCCGGTCTTTGGGATATTGCCGTCCGTAAACTTCGCGTCGTTTCCAACGGCAAGGATCTTGAAACCTTTTGCTACGAGTTCTGCGGAGAACTGCCAGAGCTTTTCGTGCCTGCCGTTGGAATCGACGATCATGCAGATGTCCTCGGCAGGGCTGTATGCGGTGATACGAAAATAGTTTGCCATTGTATTTTCCTCCTGTTATCTTTGAAATGCGTATTTGGTGACGAGTCCCTGAACGGGGTAGATTTGCTTTTCGTCAAAGGGCGCGATTGTTTTTCCCAGCTCGTAGGGGTAGAACTCATCGCACAGACAGGCGACGCAGTTGTAACCTTCCACCTCGATGACGACGAACTCGCTGCCGTTGGGGTAATAGCCTTTGAGGTATTGTAAAGCCTGCTCCGCTTTTTCGGCAAGCGCGGTATTATCCCGTTTGAACTCGGAAACGGTATAAAGAT
>CDZB01078535.1_pt1 | contig 38838 bp, 30 predicted proteins | sample 554961 | NCBI WGS metagenome assembly CDZB01 (sample SAMEA3182106, study PRJEB8094) | gut metagenome | biome: human; feature: gut; material: Stool; isolation source: human stools | place: Canada | collected 2013-02-26
CGCGAGTTCGGGAGGTTCCGACGGCGGGGGATTCCGTCCCTTACCGTACAAGGGCTGCGTCAGCAAGGATTTCGTGGTCGGAGTGACAGCAAATCGGGGGCAACCCCGAGGCGAAAAGCCTCGACTGTATCGAAACCCTCCCACTTCAGTGGTGAGGTTGTTTAGGAAGACGATCTTTTCGCCCGTGCTGGCGCTCTTCAACCTGCCCAAGCCCGGCAAGGTCGTGCATGCGGCTGATCCCGGCTTCTGGGAAGGACTCTGGAATTCGCTCAGGCCCATCGCCAACACCTCGGTCGAGTGGCTTACCTAGGCGATGCTCGTCCTCTGCCTTCTGGCTGTCGTGCGGACGCTTCGCTACACGCACTGGCTCAAGTTCCACCAGGTGCTCTCGATCGTCTTTCTCGGTCTCACGCTGCACTGCGTGCGCCTGATGGACACGACCGACTTCATGATGTCTTTCGACTGGCTCAACCTCATCATCACGGTTGCGGGCAGCGTCGCCGCCCTGATCCTGCTCTTCAGAGGTCCCGGCGCGAAGCTTCGCGAAGAAGGCACGATCGTCGAGACGGCGTGCGAGGGCGCCACCACCAGGTGGGTGGTCGAGACGCCGCTTCATCCGTTCTCGGTGGCGGGTATCGACAAGGGAAGGATCATGCTTCTGCCCCTCAGGCTTGGCGACTATACGGGCGAGGTCGTTCCGAACGTTCCGAAGGGGATGACCGTCAGGCTCGAGGGCCCGTGGGGCGCCTTCCGTCTCGTCCTTGACGACAGGCCGCAGACCTGGGTGGCGGGCGGCATCGCGCCCTTCATGACCTGGCTCGAGGCTGCGGCGAAGACGCCGCACAGTCCCGTCACGCTCTGCTGGTGCATCAGGGATCTGGCGAAGGAAGGCTTTGCAGACGAGGTGAAGGCGGCGTGCGAACGTGCGGGCGTCACGCTTAGGATTTTCGAGAGCCGCATTCGTCGCGCAACGCCCGCCGAACTTCTGGCTGATTCGCCCGCCTGTGGATTGAGAAAGGCCTGGCGCGGAGCGCTCGAAGCCTTCATGATGGAGGAATTCCGCTGGCGCCATTCCAAGTAGGCGGCGCTGGATGAATCGATTGAGATGCGAAAGGGGCGGTTCCCGGCGGCCCCGCCCCTTGTCACGTCCTTTTCAAGAGATGAAGGCCTGACGCACCTATTATTTCGTGCTGCAGTCGCAGAGCGACTCAAGGTATTCGTGGAAAACGGCGAGCAGGCGGTCGGCTTCCGTGTCGTCGATGCCCGAGAGCGTCGAGAGGCTGACGACGGACCGGTTTTCAATGGCGGCGGACGCAATGAGCCAGCCTGCGGCCCTGAGCACGCACTGCAGATGCTCGAACGAGAACGTGTCGGAAGGATGAAGGAAGGAGAGTACGTGCGGGCTGCGCGCATCCTCCTCGAGACAGGGCTCGAAGCCGAGTCTGATCATGCCGGCGGCGAGCTTTTCGGCAGCCGCGCGACAGGACGTCTCGCGCACGGCGGAGCCGCCCTCCTTGTCGAGAGCGTCCAGCGCGGCATGCAGGGCGGAGACGGCCTGAGGCGGCAGGGAGTTTTCGATGCCGGCTTCCTGCCTGCGCAGGCCTTCGAAGAGGTCGAGCGAGACGCTGCGCGCCCGTCCTTCGGACGACTCGAGAATGTTGCGGCGGGCCAGCACGAAGGAGAGGCCGGATACGCCTTTGAGGCCACAGTCCGCGACCGAGAGGAGCACGTCGATGCCGAGCGCTTCCGCGTCGATGCTTGTGGCGCCGAAGGAGACGCCTGCGTCGACGATGAACGTCCTGCCCTCCGCCCGGACGGCACGGCCGATTTCCCCGAGGTCGTTCCTGAGTCCCGAGACGGCGTCGACGTGGACGACGGCGACGTGCGTGATGTCGGGACGTTCGTCGAGAAGCATGGCGATCTCGGCCGCGCCCGCAGCCTGTTCGAATCCCGTCTCGAGCTTCTCGAACGCAATGTCCGCACGCGCGAGCATGCGGCAGGCGGCTTCAGCGCGGGCGCCGTTGCAGACGACGAGCACACGGCTCTCCTCAGGGATGAGCGTCGTGAGCGCAGCTTCGAGCGCGAAGGCGCAGGGACCCGCCATCAGGACAGCGGCGTATTCGGCGGGACGCATGCCCGCGACACGCAGGAGACGACTGCGCACGTCCTCCATCATCGAGATGAATGCGGCATCAGCGGGAGACGGACAGCAGGTCATGGCCTCGAGGACGGATGCTTCAATGGAGACGGGGCCGGGCGTGAGCAGCCGGCAGGCATTGACTTGTCTTTTCATGATCTTCAACGGTCGTTTGTTCAGTCAAGGATGAGAGGCATTATCGAGAGGCTTCATGACGAAACGACGGCGGACGAATGACGAATGCATGACGGTCGGCGCGCCTATGACTGTTCTCCGGATTTCGTGCTGCGGGGCGTCTGATACGGATTCGCAGGGAGATTTTGTGAACGCTTGTTCAGTGGAACGGGCGGAAGGTCCGCAGTGTGGGGACGAGGCGGAAATGCTGAACGCTTGTTGATTTGTTTTCTATTGCGCAATGATAATAATTATCGGGTTTTCTTGCGGACGCCTGTGCCGCAATGGGTAGGATTCCCAATATTCGAATGCTTGACAGAGCGATAACATGAAAACGAACCCAAGGGAAAGACTGTGAAAACGGAGGTTCTCAATGCGTGCGAACAATGACAGGAAGAAGAACGGCTGGGCCCAGATATTCCTCTTCATCATCTTCCTCATTCTGCTTGCCCTCGTGCTCAACGGAATGGGCTGGTGCATCGGCGGCGTGTGCGAAGTCGGCACCGACATGCTTCTTAAATAAAGAAGAGCAGATGGGGCGGAAGCCCCGTGGCCCGCGTGAATGTGGCGGGCGGCAACCGAAAGGCGTCAGGAGAGAGAGGCGCCTTTTGTGTTTTTTGTGGGATGGATTCGGGAAAGGGCGCGGCGAAGGCCGCGCCCTTTCCTTATGGAGAGCTTCTTGTGGGAACCGGGTTTCGGAAGCTAGAGGCTGTAGCCTGCCTCGAGGACGAGGCGGCGCTCCTCCTCGACGGAGCTGCCCGGTGTTGTGAGCAGGTCGCCAGTGATGGCGCCGTTGATGCCTGCGCGCAGTGCGGCGCGGGCGGTTTCGGGCGCGAGGTTCTGCCTGCCGCCCGCGAACCTGAGGCATGCGGACGGATTGACGAGACGGAAGACGGCGACGGTTCGGACGACTTCATCGTGCGTCATGGGAGGACGGTTCGCAAGCGGCGTGCCGGGAATCGGGATGAGGAAGTTGAGCGGAATCGAGGGGATCTCGAGGCGGCGCAGCCCGCAGGCGAGGTCGATGCGGTCCGCCATGGTCTCGCCCATGCCGAAGAGTCCGCCCGAGCAGAGTTCGAGTCCGGCGCGGCGGGCGGCCTCAAGCGTGCGGATCTTGTCGGCCTGGGTGTGCGTGGTGCAGACCTTGGGGAAAAAGTCGGGGCCCGTCTCGAGGTTGCAGTGGTAGCGCACGAGTCCCGCCTCCCGCAGGCCTGTGAGTTCGGGTTCGGTGAGAAGGCCCATTGAGGCGCAGACTTCAAGTCCCGTGGAGGCGGCGGCTTCGACGACGGGGCGGATTTCACGCAGCTCCCGTGCGGAGAGCTTTCTGCCCGAGGTCACGAAGGAGAGCCTGCGGATGCCGTGTTCGAGGGCCCGCGCGGCGGCGGATTCGCCTCGTGTTGCGGGCACGATGGGAAAGACGGGGGCATTCGTGGTCCATTTTGAGGATTGCGAACACCAGCGGCAGTCTTCGGCGCATCTGCCCGACTTGGCGTTGACGATCGTGCAGAAGTTGAAGACGCGGGAGGCGCACTTCGTCGTCACGAGGTGCGCGGCCTCGACGAGTTCGTCGAGGGCGGGGCTGTCTTCAAGAAAGTCGAGGTCGGCGCGCGGAGAGGCTTCTCCTCGAAGGGCGCGCTCGACGATGAGGCTGAGCATGGCGGCATTCCGGTCGGGTTGGACGAGCGACAACTGTAGCGCAGGACGTCCTTCGGGAGAGCGGCGGCTTTGCAAGCGTTTGTTGACGGCGCGAAAAAAGGGACGGCGTCCGGGCAGGACGCCGTCCCTTTCAGGTCTGAATTTCAGGGCAATTAGGCCGCGGCGGCAAGGCGTGCGGCGCCGAGGGTGTCGACCTTGCGGATGGCGGCGACGAACTGTTCGCGCACGGCGGGTTCGGGACCCGTGGACCATTCCTTGATGTGTTCGGCGGCGCTGACAAGCTTCATGAGCTGCTCGTCGGTGGTGATGCCGACCTGGGCGAGCGTGACGGGCAGGCCGATGCTGGTGTTGAAGTCGAGGAAGCGTTCGAGGAGTTCGTCCTGGCCGTCATAGGCGAGGAGCACCAGGTTGCCGAAGGAGACGACTTCGCCGTGCAGGTGCGCGTGGGCGGACGGAAGGACCATCGAGGCGTTGTAGAAGCAGTGGGCGAGGGACGAGTTGTAGTAGTACTCGGTGTGCGTCACGAGGTTGGAGACGACGCCCGTCGAGACGATGATGTCGAGCACGCATTCGGTGAAGGCGTCGGACATGGTCTTGGCGCGGAAGTCGTCGAGGGCCTGACGGCCGAACTGCAGGAGCGGCTCTTGGCAGGCGCATGCGAGCTGGGCGCCGAGGAGCGGTGTGTGGAAGAGGTGCTTGCCGCGCGTGCAGTAGAGCACTTCGATCTGCTTGGAGAGCGCGTCGCCGAGGCCCGCCCAGAAGAGGGGCTCGGGGCTGTCCATGATGACGGACGTGTTGATGAAGCAGTGGGCGGGGCAGGCCTTGCCGAAGTGGTAGCCGTGCAGAGAGCCGTCCTCCTTGTAGAGCACGGCGATGGCGGAGACCGGCGCGCAGTTGGAGGCGACGGTCGGGCAGGTCATGACGGGCTTGCCCATCATGTCGGCCGCAGTCTTGACGGCGTCGCAGCAGCGGCCGCCGCCCACGGCGAGGATCACGTCGGCATTCCTGACGCCGGAGCGGGCCTTGATCGCCTCGACGTTGGCGACCGTGGAGTCATGACCGTAGACGTGGACGTCCGTGACGGTGAGGCCGGCCGCCTCGAGCGCGGGCAGAAGGGAGGGATTGGCCTTCGTCATGGCCGTTTCGCCGCCGACGACCGCAACGCGGGTGCCGTAGGGTCGAATGATGTCGCCAACAAGGCTGTAGGCTTCGGGACCGACGGAATAGTGCGGGAGGCTGACGGAGTAGTTCGGCTGCATGATGAAATCCTTTTCTTTTTTCTGCAGGGGTTGTGCGGGTTCGATGCCGTCTTTTTCAAGCGGCGTAAGGTCCATTGTCACGCGGAATCGGGCCGGAGAGATCCGACAAACGCCTTAGTGGTCCTGCGGATAGTCAGGGAGGCGTCAAAAAAGATGCGCGAAGGGCACGGACGTGCGATTCGCGTGTGGAGAAGGCGTTTGCAAAATAAAAAAAAGAGGGAGGTCCGCAGTGCGAACCTCCCTCTCGTAAGGCTTCATTGAAGGAAGAGGCTTCCTTCAGAACCCTTGCTTCGGGCGAAGAAGATTACTTGGCCTTGGCGAGGGCGTCCTGAACGGCGGCCTTGATGCCGTCGGAGGACATCGTGGCGCCGCCGACGCTTTCAACGCCTTCAACACCGTTCTTGGCGACGATTTCCGGAATCATCGTTTCGATCGGAGCAGCGATGATCATGTCGGTCTCGCCGTGCTTGAGAACCTTGACAGCGGCGATCTTGCCGCCGGCGACGTCGACCTGGACCTGGATCTGGGATTCGCGGCCCTTGCCTTCGCCCGTGTAGGAACCGTCCTTGTAGGAGGCGGCCTGGGCGCCGGCGGCGACGAGAGCGGCAGCGGCGACGACGATAAGCTTCTTCATCATGATGTAAAAACCTCGGTTTGTAGTGGTTTTGAAATGCGTGTGTGCGTCTTCCCGAGGCCGGCCGATCGGTTTGTGGAGCGGGCGTCGGAGAAGCAGGCGCGGCGATAATAGCACATCGAAAGGCAAGAAAAGCGAGCATGCCGCAGAAAAAATTGCAAGCACTCCTTTCGGACTAGAGAGGTTGTCCTAGGGAAGCTGTCCAAAGTCAAATCCGGCACGGGGCGACATTTATATATAAGGATCGATGCCTGTGTCTGAGAACATTTTTGTCGGGGGGAAAGGTCCATGAGAGAAAGGAAAAACGAAAAGACGACGGGAGCGGACGAGGAGGGCGCCGTCGTGCTCACGGGACTCGCGCCCGTCGTGGGCGAGGCGCCCCTCATCCTGATTCTCGGTAGCATGCCGGGAGCGGCGTCGCTCGCCGCAGTACAGTACTACGCGCATCCCGCCAACCGCTTCTGGCCGCTGATGGCGCTGCTGTTTCCGGAGGAGACGGCTCGTCTCTCGTCTCCCGACTATGAGGAGAGGCTCGAAGGACTCAGGCGGTCGGGCGTTGCGCTCTGGGACACGATCGGCTCGTGCGAGCGGGCGGGAAGCCTCGACAGCAGCATCCGGAACATGACGCCCAACGACGTGGCGGGTCTTCTGAAGTCGCATCCGACGATCGGGACGGTGGTTCTCAACGGCTCAAAGAGTGCGGTGGTCTGGAGGCGGCATGCGCAGCGGGAGGCGCTCTTGGAGCGGCCCGACCTTCGCGTTCTCGCGCTTCCCTCGACGAGTCCCGCGAACGCGCGCCTGCGGCTCGCTGATCTTGAGATGACCTGGCGGGAGGCGCTGGCTGTCGGGTAAAACCCGCTTGGCCATAGGGTTTGGGAGGATGGCGAAATTTCGGTACGGATGGGTAAAATTTCCAGATTGCCGCCCTGCGGATATCCACCAACGATTGTCCCGCAGGGCGCAACCCGACTTGAAACCATAAGGAGACAGACATGAAACCGACGCTTTCCGAAGCAATGAAGGCCCGCCTTGCCGACCTGTGCGGCGACGACCGCGTGAAGACCGCCCTGCAGGTCTGTGTGGATGAAGCGGACCGCGCGATGGAGGAGCAGATTCACATTTCCGAGATTGAATCCCCCACGTTTGCCGAAGGCGTCCGCGGCGAGGAAATCGCCCGTCTTCTGAAGGAATACGGTCTGACCGACGTCGTGATCGATCCTAGCGGCAACGTCGTCGGCCGTCGTCCGGGCACGGGCTCGGGCCCCGTGCTCGCCATCGCCGCCCACCTTGACACGGTCTTCCCGGCCGGTACGAACCTCAAGGTCCGCAAGGAAGGTCATCTCTACTACGGTCCCGGCATCGGCGACAACGCCTCCGGCCTCCGTTCCATGCTTCAGGTGCTCCGCGCCCTTGAAAAGGCCGGCATCGAGACGGACGGTGACATCCTCTTCGTCGGCACGGTCGGCGAGGAAGGCAACGGCGACATCCGCGGCGCCAAGGCCCTCTTCGACGGCTCCCGTAAGATCGACGGCTTCATGGCCCTCGACATGGCCGACGTCTTCACGGTTCAGAACGGCGCCACGGGCGCTCATCGCTGGCGTCTTGCCATCGAGGGCGAAGGCGGCCACTCCTACCTCGACTACGGCCACGTGCCCTCCGCCATCCACGCGATGTGCCGCGCCGGCGCGATGATCGCCGACCTTGACCTGCCTGAGGATCCTAAGACCACCTACACGATCGGCACGATCAAGGGCGGCACGACCGTCAATACGATCGCCGCGCGCTGCGAAGTCGACGTCGACATGCGCAGCGTCGACCTGCCGACCCTCGAAGCGCTCGAAGCCAAGGTGCTCGCCGCCTTCGAAGAGGCCGTTCGCATTGAAAACGCCCACTGGCCCAAGGCCGACGAAGCCCACCAGCTCAAGCTCGTCAAGACCCAGATCGGCAATCGTCCCGCCGGCATGCGTCCCGCCGACTGCCCGGCGGTCCAGGCCGCCCTCGGCGCCCTTGACGCCCTCGGCATCGAAGCCCGCCACGTCAAGTGCAGCTCCACCGACGCCAACCAGCCGATGTCCCTCAACATCCCGGCCATCTGCGTTGGCACGGGCGGCGAGACCTTCCTCGAACACAGCCTCAAGGAATACTTCGACTCGACCGACATGCACCTCGGCCCGCAGCTCGCTCTGCTCGCTGCGCTCGCCATGGTCGGCCGCAAGGGCGAAAAGGGCTCCCTCGCCGCCTGAGGCAGACCCCTGCAGCATGAAGAGGGTCTGAGCCTCAGGCCTGTCTTCTGAATGAAAAGGACGGACACCTCCGCGGTCTCCGTCCTTTTTTGTGCCCGTGAAAAACCATTTCCGCATGTGTCCGGCGGTTCTGCAAAACTGAACGAAACCGGGATGCCCGCCTTCGTCGGACCGGATCGAGGGCCATGCTGATGAATGCATGCCGCCTTCATGCATCACCATGAACAACTGTTCAGGAGGGCTTCAGGGAGCGTTTTACAACCTTAAGATTCGCGCCCTGGCAAAGCGGCTCGAGCCTTCGCCCGAGTGCGGGAAAATTCGTGCCGAATCGAAAAAACGGCACTCTTTCAGGCGAAGAGAAGGTGCGCGGGCGCTGTTTCAATGAATCCGAACACGACGTTCGGACCTTAAGATAAGCCGTTTTGTTCGATTGGAAAAATAAATCGAGAGATCTTAGTCATAGAGGATCGTAATCGAAACGGCGGTTTTTGCAGGTCGACATATCCCCCTTTCGCTATGTTCGGAAAGATCGAACGATGGGTTTAAGCAAATGTAAATGGCTAAGTGAAAACTAGGGGCTAGCGAGTAGAGACGCCGTTTTGCGAAACCATGCGTTCCGATAAGTGAAACGGAACCTCGCCAAACCTTAGGGATTTGGCGTCGAATACTCCTAAAGAGGTAGTTCCTCAGAGAGGGGTGAAAAGGGACGGGAAAAGGATTTCCCAGTACCATTGATTTTTCAAAATTCCTGTGGGACAGTTGTTTTTGTGGTGTTATGGTGGCCGTGTCAGGGTTTGCTTGCCCCTGATTGATCTAGGTCAACTGAGATGCGAAACAGGGCATTTTCAGAATTACCTAAGCAAATCGACTGATGCATCATACCGTTGCGGTTCTTCGGGACCGCATTGACCCCATTGCCTCTCCTCGTTTCCCGGGGAAGGGATAACAATCCCCGCCCGATTCTCAGATCGGAAAGGGAAGACAACCAAAAATCGATGTTGCTCGTCGCGCTGAAGACGACGGCCTCTTCTTCACGCGATGATGCCTTTTCCGATCTGGGGAACGGAGAAGACAGACATTAGGAGATAAAACTATGCAATCCACTACCAGAAAAGCAGCGGCTTCCGTCCTGTTTTGCTCGGTCGCCATGGCTCTGGCCGCTCAGGCTGTTGCTGCGGACGCCCCGGGTGTCGGTAACAAGAATGTGAACGCGCTCACGCAGCCGATTTACGCGAACCCGGACGGCGACGAAGCCACGAAGGGCGTCAAGACGCTGCAGGACTACATCGTCCAGGAAAAGGAACTCTTCGACTTCCTCTTCGAAAACCACCCCGTTTTCAAGTACGCAGCCGAAGGCCGCATCAAGGGCGTCTACAAGGTGTCCACGCGCGGTTCCGAATTCCTCGGTGAAGGCAATGCCCAGAAGTACACGAAGGCCGCCGGCGCCAAGCCGTCCGCTTCCCAGTACCGTCTCGCTGCCAAGTCCATTCTCGACTACCCGAACAAGTTCGTGGGTCCGGAACGTTGCGGCGAATGCCACGCGGTCCAGTACCAGAAGTGGAAGCGCTCCCGTCATGCTCAGACGATCCGCTTCCCGGGCGAACATCCGGAAGTCGACAACGACCTGAAGAAGAAGCTGTACGGCTCCGACGCTTCGATCCTTCCCGACGGCATCACGCCGGATGTCATCTACGCCACGATCGGTACGCCGCGCACGAAGTACGGCTACGTCGACGGCTGGCTCGTCCGCGGTTCCTACCACATCCGTGACGGTCTCCTCCGCGACGGTACGGGTACGCTCGTCGCCGGCGGCAACCAGTTCTCCCGCGGCTGGGCTTCCTGGCTCTCCCCGGAACGCTGCGCTGAAATCGCCAAGGTGATCCCCGACTTTCCGACCAAGATGGAAGACTTCGGTGCGTCCGGCTCCCACCAGTGGGGCATGACCTCCTACGGTTCCAAGTACGAAAAGGAATTCCTCTTCCAGCCGGCTTCCTCCTACTGCGAAGTCTGCCACGCCTTCAAGTTCGACTTTAAGGACAAGAAGGAATTCTTCGCCGCTCTCGGCAACCCGAAGGAACTCCAGAAGCACACCATCTCCAGGGGTATTGCTTGTGAAGAATGCCACGGCGCCGGCGGCCACCTTGTTGGTGCCGAGTCCAACGGCTTCCAGACGAACTGCGAACGCTGCCACCAGCGCTCCAACTTCATCCCGGAAGACGTGAACACGGAAGCCGGTCAGGGCAAGATCGAAAACGGCTTCAACGTCAAGACGAAGTCCTCCTGCCCGTCCTGCGGTACGGAAGGCTCCCAGCTCATGATGTCCAAGCATTATGAAAAGGGCATGCGCTGCGTTACCTGCCACGACCCGCATGAAGTCACCAGCAACGACTGGAAGGACTACTACACCAAGCCGGCCATCAAGCAGACCTGCCAGGACTGCCATAAGGAACAGGCTGATGTCGTCGCCCAGACCGACACCCACAAGAAGATGGACTGCATCGACTGCCATATGCCGTTCACGATGTCCTGTGAAAACTTCACGGCCATCCAGCGTCCGGACATGGCCGGCTTCGACGCCGTCCGCCGTTCGCACGTGTTCAACATCAAGGTCGACCCGACCGCCAAGATGATGAACCCGGCCGAAGGTCAGTCCCGCGCCTCCAACTCCAAGGGCTGGCGCATTGCCAAGGACGAGGAAGGCCACGGCTACCTCGACCTTATGTGGTCCTGCGCCCGTACGGCCAACGCTGAAGTTGCCGTTACGGAAAACAAGGGCTGCCACTCCGTCTTCATGTCTGAACTTGAAAAGGGTCTCCAGTACTCCGATCAGAAGCAGGCCTATGACGACGTCATGGAATGGCAGACCCCGGTCAAGGACGGCTACAAGGCTGCCGTCGGCGCTCAGGAACGCATCGTGAAGCTTCTTGAAGTCACGAAGCTCGACGCCACCGCCAAGACCGAAGTCCTGATGCTCCTCGACAAGTCGAAGGACATCACGAAGGAAATCGAGAAGGACGGCTCCTGGGGTGTCCACGCTCCGAAGTACCTGAAGCAGCGTGCTGAAACCGCTCAGGCTTACCTTGACAAGGCCCAGTCGATCATCGACCAGGCTGCCGCCAAGTAAGTTTGGAAGTCACGTTTGCTTCCAGCCTTAAATCCCCGGGCCTCTCATGAGGTCCGGGGGAAAGACCAAGAAGGAATTATGAAAGCGCATCTGAAACGGTCGGTCATGGGTTTGATCATGGCCATCAGCGCATCGGCCGCCATGGCCGGTGCCGACGGTCCGATCGAGCCGGCCCCCGTCTATGACGAAGTTCTCAATCAGATTTCGCTTCGGGAAGCTGAAATGCTTTTCGAGGAAGGCGTGCAGTTCTACGATGCCAACGAGTTGGAGATCTGGGCCCAGGGTTACATCCCCGGCGCGATCTTCTTCAACGTGAAGGATTGGAAGAAGCTGCTCCCCGAGGACAAGAGCACCACGCTCGTGTTCTATTGCGTCAACCCGCTCTGCACGAGCAGCGAGATGGCAGCGCGCGAAGTCATGAAGCTTGGTTATACGGATGTTCGTCAGATGCCCGAGGGCATCGTCGGCTGGCGTCGTTCAAACCGGCCGATCGAGCTTCCGTAAGATGCGTGCCTCGCCTCAGGGCGGGACGGTAATTCACACAGACATTCAATTGAGAAAATTATGTTTACCCTGAAAAAAGTCATTCTCTCTGCCTCGCTTGCGCTGACCGTGAGCTCCGTGGCATTTGCACAGGCTCCGCAGACGCAGATCCAGAAGGAGTCTTACAGTATGGGTGCTACGCTCGGCAACGTCATTGCCGGGCAGGTCTATCGCCAGACCGAACTGGGCGCCGAAGTCGACATGGCTGCGGTCGTCCAGGGCTTCAACGATGCTCTCAAGGGCAAGACCGAGCTTTCCGACGACGACATGCTGAAGATCCTCAACGTGCGCGCCGAACAGCTCAACAAGCTCGAAGAGGCTCACCTGGAAAAGGTCGCCAAGGCCAATTCCGAGAAGTCCAAGGCTTACCTCGCTGAAAACGCCAAGAAGAAGGGCGTTGTCACGACCAAGTCCGGCCTGCAGTACGAAGTCCTGACCGAAGGCAAGGGCGACAAGCCCCGCGTGGAGGATGTGGTTACCGTCAATTACGTCGGATCCTTCATCGACGGCAAGGAGTTTGAAAACACCTGGCAGACGAAGGAACCGGCCCGCTTTGTGATGATGTCCGTGATTCCGGGCCTCGCCGAAGGCGTCGCCCTCATGACCCCGGGCTCCCGCTACCGCTTCACGGTTCCGGCCGAGCTTGCCTACGGTCATGACGGCGCAGGTCAGATTCCTCCCGAATCCGCCCTCGTCTTCGACCTCCAGCTCGTCAAGGTCGAAAAGGTTGGTGCTCATCAGCAGAGCTTCGGCATGCCCGGCATGTCCGGCGGCATGTCCAAGGAAATGATGGAGAAGATGAATCCCCACAAGTGAGGATGATTCTTCGCAATCGCATGGAGAACGCGTGATGAACATGCTCGCAGCCCTCTTCGCAGGCGCCGCCCTCCTCGCAGGTGCGGTTCTTGCAGGCTACCGGATGCGGACCCGTGGTCCGGCCGCCGCAGGCAAGAGCGTGTTCCTCGCCGGTTTCGCAGGCGTGCTGCTCGTCTCAAGCCTCGGCGTCTATGCAACGCTTGGACGCTGGAGCGACTGGGACAAGGCAGAGGTCGACCACGACGTCGACTATCTGCTCGCCGCGAAGCTGACGGATGCGCGCCGTCTGGTCCAAATGACCCCCGACAGCGCATACGCTCAGCAGCAGCTCGCACTGGTCTCGCTCGAAGTGGGCCGGTACGAGGATGCAGTCTCGGCGATTGACCGCAGCATCAGCATCGCGGGAGAAACTCCCGAGCTGCTGGGCATCAAGGTCTTCGCCCAGTACTATCGCGACGGCAGGCAGTTCGCCCCCGAGACGCAGGCCGCCGTCGGGCGGGTGTTCGACATGAACCCCCTTGAGGTCCGCACCAGGATGCTCCTCGGTCAGGACGCCTTCCTCAACGGCAGATACGCCGAAGCGGTTGGCCATTGGCGGATGCTTCTGGATGCGGGAGCGGCTCCCGACAAGGAGCGCGCCCTCAAGACTGCGATTGCCAAAGCCGAAGCCAGGATGACTCGGTAAGCAATTTAACCGACAGATTCTCCTAACCCCGGGAGGTCTGTCATTGGAGAACATCGTGAGCGAAAAGATCGACAGGAGAAAATTTCTCGCTGGCGCCGGTGCTGGCTCCCTGGTCCTCGTGTCCCTCGGCGGATGCGGCTCCAGCCAGGTCCGTCAGCCCGGTACGCCTCACTATGGTATGGTCTTCGACCAGAACAAGTGCGTTGGCTGCCGCGACTGCAGAATCGCCTGCAACGAAACGAACAAGCTTCCCAAGGGAGTGACTCGTCTGTTGCTCGAGTTGCAGGACGACAAAATCGAAGGCAAGCGCGGCTATGCCGCCGACCGCCGCTACGTGCGCGTGTCCTGCCAGCAGTGCTCTGACGCCCCGTGCGTCACGGTCTGCCCGACGGGCGCCGCCCATCGCGACCCGAAGACCGGCATCGTGACGATGTACGCCGACAAGTGCGTCGGCTGCAAGTACTGCATCGTCGCCTGCCCGTACAACGCGCGTTTCATCAATGAGGAGACGAAGGTCGCCGACAACTGCGACTTCTGCCTGCACACGCGACTCGAAAAGGGTCAGCAGCCTGCATGCGTGGAAGCCTGCAAGTACGACGCCCTCGTGTTCGGTGACCTCAACGATCCGAACTCGTACATCAACAAGCTGCTCGCCGTCAAGGATTCCGTGCGCATCCGCCCGGAACTCGGCACGGAGCCCAGCCTGCGTTACATCCCCATTGTTAAGCAAGGAGTGTAAAGATGGACATCGCCATGAACTTTACACTTGGTCTGAGCCAAGGGATCGCCTGGCCGTGGCCGATCGCCGTGTACCTGTTCCTCGCAGGCATCTCGGGCGGCGCCGTGGCTGTGGCGCTCATGCTTAACCGCTACCGCAACCAGGTTGCGGAGAACACGCCGGTTCTCAAGGCCGCGACGCTCGTCGGCTTTGTCACCATCGTGCTCGGCATGATCTGCCTCGTGGCCGACTTGACGAATCCGCTGGTATTCTGGCGCATTCTCATCTACTACAACCTGACCTCCGTGATGAGCCTCGGTGTTATAGCGCTTCTGTTCTATATCCCGCTCGTCTTCGTGCTCATGCTCGTCGCCTTCCGCAAGGAAGTGAAGGGCTGCGGCGCGCTGGCCTGGCTCGACGGCATCATCGGCGCCTTTGACGGCATCCGCGGTGCGCTTCAGTGGATCGTCCTGATTCTCGCAATCACGATCTGCGCGTACACCGGCTTCCTGATCTCCGCCCTGATCCGCTTCCCGCTCATCAACACGGCTGTGCTCCCGGCGCTATTCATCGCCTCGGGTCTGTCCGCCGGTGCCGCTGCTGCCAAGCTCGTCGCCGTCGGCTGCTTCGGCGAAGAAGAACACAGTGCCGACATGAAGCTCCTGCACGGCGCCGAATGGCCGATCATGGCCGCCGAAGCGCTCTGCATCTTCATGATCGCGGTCTCCCTGATCTCCGGCAACGCCGCTGCTCAGGCTGCCGTCGAGGCCTTTGTCTCGGGTACCTGGTCCACCGTGTTCTGGGTCGGTGTCGTCGGCGTCGGCTTCGTGCTGCCCGTGCTGCTGAACTTCGTCAAGAGTACCGCGAGCTTCTACCTCGCCGGTCTCTGCAGCGTCGTCGGCATGCTCTGCCTGCGTCACTTCATCCTGTACGCCGGTCAGATCTTCGGTCTCTAATGTCCCTCGCGGTCATCTGAACCGAAGCGTGTGAAAGCACGCGACCAATCAACCATCCGCCCCGCCGGCAACGGCGGGGCAGATGGCTGAGAAAAAAAACGAGAATTCCCCCGAGCCCGTCAACGGGCCGTTTTTTTATCAGGAGACCCGTCCGCATTTTCGAACGCATCGTTCGAGAACGTCGTACGATTGGATTTTTCCCCGAAGCTTTCCGCCAACCATATGAGGAGCGTGCAATGACGATGCAGAAGAAGATGTTGAAGACCGCCGCGGCCGCCTGCGCTGCGGCTCTCGCGGCCGTCCTGCTTGCAGGATGCGGCGATGAGGCCTCGAAGAAGACCTACTCGCCCGTCCCCTTCACCAAGCACGACCGCTGCCATCTCTGCGGCATGGTCCTTGCACACTACGAGGGCCCCAAGGCCCAGATCATCATCAAGGGCGCAGAAGACACACCGCTCATGTTCTGCAGCGGTCGCGACGCCTTCACCTACGCGCTCCAGCCCGAGAACCAGCGCAGGCTTCTCGCCTTCTTCATCCACGACCTCGGCAAGACCTCCTGGGAGACGCCCGCCGACGACGCGCTCGTGCCCGCGGCTTCCGCCATGTACGTCTACGGCCACGGCCGCGAGGGCGTGATGGGGGACGAACCCGTCGCCTTCACCGAAAAGTCCAGGGCCGACGCCTTCATCGCAAAGTGGGGCGGCCAAGTCTACAAGTACGAGGAAATCACCCTCAAGCGCCTTGACTGAGGAAGCCCGGCATGAACGCATTTGCGCGGCTTCTCCTTTGCACGGCCCTCTCGGGCCTCGCCCTCGGGGCGCAGGCGCGCACCTTCGAGGTCTCCGACTTCGCCGAGCTTGACAACGCCGTCATCGAGGCCGAGGACGGCGACGAGATCGTGATCAAGAAGGGCGTCTACGAACTCGAGGCTCCGCTCGAAATCTTCTCGCGCGTCACCGTGCGGGGCGAGCAGGGCGCCGTCATCGACGCGGGCGGTCGGGGCTCGGGCTTCATCGTCCGCGTCCCGAAGGTCAGGATCGAGAACCTCACCGTGCGCAACTACGGGGGCGACCTTTATGCGCGCGACGCGGGCGTGATGGTGGGCGACGGCGCCGACGGCACCGAGCTCGTCAACCTCACGCTTCAGGGCCCGGGCTTCGGCGTCAGGGCCGACCGCATGAACGCCCTCGTGGTCGAGGGCTGCACGATTGAGGGCGACGCGGCCCGCCACGTACTCGACCGCGGCGACGGCATCTTCCTCTCCTACGTGAAGAACGCGCGCCTCAACCACAATTCGCTTCGCAACGTGCGCGACGGCTACTACCTCGAAAACGTCGACGCCGCGAAGTCCGACTTCAACTACTTCACGGGCGCCCAGTACGGCATCCACTACATGTACACGCGCGACTGCACCGCCACGGGCAACCGCGCCGTGGGCGTGCGAGGCGGCTACGCCCTCATGAGCAGCGACCGCGTGACGCTCACGAAGAGCTACAGCTCGCGCAACATCGAGTTCGGCATCCTCCTCAACGTGGCCGACGGCTGCCTCGTCGAGGAGAACACCGTCGAGGGCGTGCACAATTCCAAGGGACGCGCGGCGCTCGACAATGAAGGGAAGGGCATCTTCATCTACGGTCCCGGCAAGAGCCGCGTAACCCGCAACTGGATCGCCGAAAGCGACATCGGCATCGGCGTCGCCCTGGGCGGCGAGGGCAACGTCCTCTGGGACAACGCCTTCGTCGACAATCAGATCCAGGTCCGCTACGTGGGCGAGACGCCGCTCGAGTGGAGCTTCGAGGGTCGCGGCAACTACTGGAGCACGAACCTCGGTTGGGACGTCGACCATGACGGCATCTCCGACCGCGCCTATCAGCCCAACGACAGCCTCGACCGCATCTTCTGGATCTATCCCGAGGCCCGCTTCCTGATGGACAGCCCCGTGACGGCGCTCCTCAGGTGGCTCGCCAGCCAGTTTGAAATCGACCGCGGCAAGGGCGTTACCGACTCCCACCCGCTCGTGCGCCCGCCCGTCGGCCCCGACGTGCACGAAATCAAGACAGACAACGCGAAGAACAAGGAGCCTGCCAAATGAACGCCATCACATGCGACGACCTCGTCTTCCGCCGCGGCGACAGGACCGTCCTCAACAGGATCGGCTTCGAGCTCGCTCCGGGAAGGCTTCTCGGCCTCATCGGTCACAACGGCGCAGGCAAGTCGACCCTCATCAAGCTGATCCTCGGCCTTCTCAAGCCCGCTTCGGGCAGGCTCGAGGTGCTCGGCGGTGCGCCGGGCGCCTCGCCCCTTGACGTGGGCTACCTGCCCGAGAACGTGAGCTTCTACGACGCCATGACCGTCGAGGAGCATCTCCGCTACTTCGCGGGCCTCAAGGGCGTCGCGCGCCCGCGCATCGACGAGCTCGTCGAGGAGCTCGGGCTCGGTGTCGTGCTGCGCCAGCGCCTCGGCCAGTGCTCGAAGGGCCAGCGCCAGCGCCTCGGCCTTGCACAGGCGCTTCTCACCCGCCCGCGCCTTCTGATGCTCGACGAGCCGACCGTGGGCCTCGACCCCGCCGCCTCGTCCCTCATGTACCGCGAGCTCTCCGCGCTTCGCGACGCGGGCTGCGCCGTCGTCGTCTGCACGCACGAGCTTGCGCTCGTCGAACCCTATCTCGACCAGGTGCTGCTTCTGGCCACAGGCGAGTGCCGCGGCAGCGGCACGCTTGAGGACCTGCGCGCCAAGGCCGCGCTGCCCGCGCTCATCACGAACGTCGGCAGCGGCGACGCGCTTGCCGACCCCGAGCTCGCGCCCTACGTGCGCGGCACGCGTCTCGCCGTTCCCGAGGGCGACGTCGCCCGCGTCGTCAGGCGCCTCACCGAGGCGCACGGCGTCTACGACTTCCAGCTTCGCAAGGCGGATCTGGGCATGATCTTCGCGCACTTCGTTCTGGACGTGCCCGTGGAGGAACTGTAATGACTTCTAGCACTTCATCCGCCATCGGCACCGGCTCCCGCATCGGCGCCCTCGCCACCGTCTCCATCGTGGCGGGCAAGGAGTTCCGCGACTGCTTGAGAAGCCGCTGGCTCGTCTTCGGAAGCGCGCTCTTCGCGATTCTGGGTCTGGCCGTCTTCTTCGGCACGGCCGCCATCGGCGGCACGCTTCAGTACCAGCCGCTGCCTTCCGTGATGAACTCGCTCCTGAGCCTCACGGTCTTCCTGCTGCCGCTTCTCGCGCTGCTCCTCTCCTACGACGCCTTCGTGGGCGAGGCGGAGTCGGGCACGCTTCTTCTGATGCTCACTTATCCGCTCTCGCGCCTTCAGTGGCTCGCAGGCAAGGCGCTCGGGCAGGGTGCGGCGCTCCTTCTCGTTCTCGTGCTGGGCTTTGCGGTCCTGCCGCTCATCCAGGCCTTCCTGCCGGTGCCCTACGGCATGGGTGAGTTGCTTTCGTCTCTCTGCGTGCTCGTTCTGAGCGGGTGGGCGCTCGGACTCCTCTTCATGCTCGCCGCCTACTGGGTGAGCCTTTCGGTTCGTCACAAGGCGCAGGCCCTCGCGCTTCTGCTCGTCGTCTGGTTCGTCGCCGTGCTTCTCTACGACCTCGGTCTTCTCGTCGTGACGGTTGCGGGTGCGGACGTGCTCGGCCGCGGAACATTGACGGCCCTCATGCTCGCCAATCCCGCGAGCGTCTTCAGGCTTCTCAACCAGTCCGTGATCGGTGTCCTCTCCTTCGAGGTGCCGTCCGCTGCGGTCCTCTCGGGCATTCTCGCCGCATGGATTGCGGTGCTCTTCGCGATCTGCGCAAGGACGCTCGCCGTCCGCAGGCTATAAGCTCCGCAGAAGGTCGTCCGGGTCACGAACAGGAATCGCCGGTCGTGCCGCTGCAGTTTGTACGGCAGGCACGACGGGCGTTTCGCAGGCCCTCGGACCGGAAGCCGTCTTAAGCCTCAGTGCAGGTTTGCGCGTTAAATTCCAGTCTGCATACATCCGACCAGACCAACCATCAGGACATCCAAAGTGATCCCCGAACTCGGCCACTTCCTGCTCATCATCGCCGCCATGACGGCGCTCCTTGCACCCGCCGTGGTCTTCTACGGCATTCGAAGGGGCGACGACTTCTATGCGGGCTTCAGCCGCCCTGCGTCTCTTCTGACGGCGCTCATGCTCACGCTTTCGACGGCCGCGCTCGTCTGGGCCTTCCTGACCGACGATTTCTCCGTCGCCTACGTCGCAAATCACTCCAACACCAAGCTCGCGCCCGCCTACAAGGCCGCGGCCCTCTGGGGCTCGCACGAAGGCTCGATGCTCCTCTGGATCTGGCTCATGGCGGTCGGCACGGCCGGGGCGGGCTTCGTCCGGTGCGCCGACAGGCTCTTCACGGCGCGGCTTCAGGGGCTGATGCTTGCGGTGCTCGCGGGCTTCTGCGCGTTCCTGCTCTTCACGTCGAATCCGTTCCTGCGCAACCTGCCGATGGTGCCGCCCGACGGTCGTGACCTCAATCCCATCCTGCAGGACATCGGCATGATCCTGCATCCGCCCGTGCTCTTCATGGGCTATGCGGGCCTGGCGCTGATGTTCGCGGCCATGTGCGCGCTGCTGCTTTCGGGCCGCTGGTCGAAGACGGCCATCGACTTCACGACGCGTCTTTCGATCGTCACCTGGGGCTTCCTGACGGCGGGCAACATGCTCGGATCCTGGTGGGCCTACAACGAGCTCGGCTGGGGCGGCTGGTGGTTCTGGGATCCTGTTGAGAACGCGTCCTTCATTCCGTGGCTGACGACCACCGCGCTCATGCACGCGCTCATCCAGACGAGAAGGCGAGGGCAACTCAGGCGCCTCACCGTCTTCCTCACGCTCGTGGGCTTCGCGCTCTGCCTGCTCGGCACCTTCCTCGTGCGCTCGGGCGCCATGCAGTCCGTGCATGCGTTCGCGACGGATCCGGGCCGCGGGATCGCGCTTCAGGTGCTCGCCATTGTGCTGCTCGTGCCCGCCGCCTTCCTCTACTGCGCGCGCATCGAGCCTGTCTGCAGGACCGAGGAGGCGCCGATGAACGGCTCGGACGCCCTGATGACGGGCGCCGTGTTCCTGTTGATGGCCGCCGCCTTCGCGGTGCTCTTCGGCACGCTCTATCCGCTTGGATACGAGGTCTTCGCGGGCCGCACGCTGACGGTCGGCGCGCCGTACTTCAACAACTTCTTCGCGCCGATGACTCTCATCGCCGCGGCGCTCGCGGGCGCCGCCCAGCTCGGCCTCAGGAATCCGGTCCGCTGGGCCGTCTGCGCAGCGGCCTCCGTCGCCGCAGGCGCAGCCGTCGCGCTCCTCACCGACCCGCGCTCGCCCGTCATGACGGGCTTTGCGGTCGCGGCCGCCGTCTGGCTCGTCGTCACGGCCGTCTCGCACTGCCTGCCTTTCCCGGCCCGCCGCATGAGCCTTGCCGCGCTGCTCGCGCACGTGGGCATCGCCGTCTCCATTGCGGGTGCGGTCGGCGTCGAGCAGTACGAGAGCGAGGCGCTCGTGCGCATGGGACCCGGCCTCGGCAAGCCCGTCGACGACGTGGTCTTCGTCTATACGGAGACGCGCTTCGTCAACAACCACTCCTACTTCGGACAGCAGGGCGTGATCGAGGTGCTCAGGCTTGACGACGAGTCCCTCATCACGACGCTCAGGCCCGAGCGCCAGACCTTCGTCGCCAACGGCATGCAGATGTCCGCAGCCGGCATCGACCACGGCTTCCTGCGCGACTACTATGTCTCGATGGGCAACAAGCTCACCGACACCGAGTGGCTCGTCAGGCTCTCCATCAAGCCGCTCGCCGGCTGGATTTGGGGCGGCGGCGCCGTCATGATTCTGGCCGCGCTCATCATTCTCTTCACGCGCCGTCGCGAAACCGAGACGGCGGCGCAGGAGTTGGAGGCTCCTTCCAAATGATCTTCATGACACGCAGGACCCTCGTGAGAACGGCAGCGCTCGAGACGGGCATGATGCTCGCCGCGCCGCTCCTCGCCGCCGAGACGAAGCCGCTTACGGGGGCCGAGCTTCAGAAGGAGGCCGTGAGCATCTCCAAGGTGCTCCGCTGCCCAGTCTCGCCCAACCTCACGCTCTACGACAGCGAGAGCGCCATCGCCAACGAGCTCAAGGGCGTCATCTACGAAAAGCTGCGCGCGGGCGAAACCCGCGAGCAGATCTTCGACTTCATGGTCGCCCGCTACGGCGAGCAGATCCGCTACGAGCCCGACATGAACGCGGGCACCGCCGCCCTCTGGGCCGCGCCCTGGGTAGCGCTCGGCGCCTGCGGGCTCTTCCTCGCCGCGCGCATGCGCAGGAAGGGTGCCAAGGCCGACAGGGCCTGAGACGCCTCGTCCAGCCTCGGAATTCAAAAGACAGAATCGACAGACAGCATTCAGAGAGGAGATTCACCGACATGTTCAAGAAAGCCCTGATCGCGCTCGCCTTCGTGATCGGCGCCCAGTGCGCCTCGGCCGCGCTTCCCGCCTTCAACCTGAAGTTCGAGAAGAACGGCCAGCCCATCGCCGAAAAGCCCCTTGTCGCCCGCGACTTCATCGAGTTCCGCACCGCCCGCGGCTTCCCGCTCGACGGCTACAAGGACCTCGCAGGCAATCCGCAGTCGCTTTCGCAGTTCAAGGACAAGCTCGTGATCGTCGACGTCTGGGGTTCCTGGAGCGCCACCTGCCAGCGCAGCGCGCCGCTCATGGCCGAATTCCAGGCGAAGTACAACAAGCCCGAGAGCCGCATCCGCTTCGTTTCCATCTCGCTCGACAAGAACCCGAAGCGCGTGACGAAGTTCGTGAAGAAGACGAAGCTCCCCGAGACCTTCACCTCCTGGCATGATCCCGACCTCGTCATTCCCGCGACGCTTCCCGCCGACGTGCTGCCCGGCTTCTTCGTCCTCGACGGCCACGGCCACCTCGTGGGCTTCGTGCGCGGCTTCGTTGACTGGGCCGATCCCGCCGTGCCCGCCTACTTCGAAAAGCTCGCCGACAAGTACGCCGTTCGCAAGTAACTGAAAACGGAAGGAACGGAAGGCGCGGCCTTTCGTTTGCATTTTCCCCGGGCCGCCTGCCGCTTTCATGCGCCGGCGGCCTCTTCACATCCGCGAAGCACGTCCGTGTGCGTCACATAATGACGCACGGGCGCGTATCGTGGCATGAGGGGCGGGTCTTTTGTCAACACCCGCTAGAATGAACTCATTCCTGTTTCAAGCGATCCTCCAGACATGATCCACACCGTCTACAGCAACAGCTACGAGGTCTTGCGCGTCTGCCTCATGAACAACATCGAGGCGCTCGGCGTCTCCACAGGCGGGTCGGGCGGCGCCAGTCTTTTCGAGCGCGCCTTCGAGAAAGTGCCCGTCATCACGCCCAACAACGCGGTTGAGGAGGACCTCCGCCGCGCCGTTGCCGACCGCGACGGCATCTGCGCGGGCATCGACTTCATGAAGCTCTCCTCCTGGATGGGCTTCTTCTCCAAGGAGCCCATGGCCAACATCGTCGGCAACGAGGCCGACTGGATGATCTGGGACCTGTTGCGCCGCACGGGGTCTGGGAGCTTCCGCGAGGGCCCGGGTCGCGAGCGCCTGCGCCACTATCTCGAGGGCAGGAGCGACGAGGACGTCTGGCATCTGGCGAGGCGCATCGCCGAGGTGTTCGTCGTCTATTCGACCTATCGTCTCGACTGGGTCCTCGACTGGCTGGGCATGCATCCCGAGATGCTCAACGACACGGACGCACGCACGACAGAGCAGAAGGTGCTTGAGCGCCATCCCGACTTTGCATGGCAGCGCGACCTCTGGCGCGAGCTCGCGAGCCGCCCGTCCTGGCGCGGACGCCGCTTCCTCGAGGGCTTCCCCGACATGCTCCGCCGCCTCGCCGCGAGCGGCGGCTCTAAGCGCGTGAAGCTCGAGAACGACTTCACCGTGACGCTTCCCGATGCGCTGCACGTGTTCGTGCCTTTCGTCGTGCCGCCCGTCATGCTGCCGATCATCAAGGCCTACGCGGCCTCGGGGCGCGACGTCTGGTTCTATCTTCTCAATCCCACGAGCGAATACTGGTACGACCTTCTGCCGCGCAGGCTCTTCGACTGGAAGAACGCCCCCGAGGGCGCCGAGCTCGACGGACATCCGCTTCTTGCCGACAACGGCGGGTCGACCCGCGCCAACATCGACCGAATCTGGCGATTCACGGCCGCGCCCGACACGGCTGCGGGCCTTTCGGAACTCGGCGTGTCCGAGGAGCTCGATGAGGACACCGTCAGTCGTCTGCCGCAGGGAACCCGTAGGTTCCTGTCGTCGGACTTCCTCAAGGGATATGCGGGACGGCATCAGGAGATCCGTGCCGACATGGCCGTTGCCAACGACAGCTACTACATCGAGCGGAACAGCACCGATCTTCTCTCCCGCGTGCAGGACTCGATCCTTAACCTTGATGCGGATCTCAAGAAGACGGGAGGAGGCGCGCCGCTCTTTCGCGAGGACGACCGCTCGATCCGCTTCATGCGCTCGCCCACGCCCACGCGCGAGCTCGAGGCGCTTGCCGACTGGCTGCACGCGCAGTTTGCGGCCGATCCCGGACTCGGTCCCGACGACGTGCTCGTCGTGACGCCCGACATCTCGACCGCCGCGCCGCTCATCGCCAACGTCTTCGACAGCCTGCCGCCCGAGCGCCGCATCGAATGGCGCATCTCGGGCCTTTCGGGCTTCGAGGCCGACAAGGCGGCTCAGGCCGTGCTCGGACTCGTCGAGCTCGTCACGGGCCGCGCCACGCTCGAGTCGTTCGAGGCTTGGATTGCGCTCCCGCATGTTGCGAAGCGCTTCGGCTTCACGTCCGAGACGGTGCCGATGCTCGGCACCTGGCTTCGCGCCGCGGGCTACCGCTACGGTCTTTCCGACGCGCACCTGCGCAATCTCGATCCCGTCACCCATGCGAACGTCAGGGACATGACGCTCTCGCGCGCCGTCGAGCGCCTCGTGATGGGCTTTGCGCTGCCCGCCTCCGAAGGCGATCCGCTCTTTGACACGCTGCCCGTCAGGGGCACCGAGGAGGACGGCTGGAAGGACGTGAGCGAGGAGCCCGGACTGCTCGACGCCGTGAGCAGGCTCGCCGCCTCGCTCGAGGGCTTCAGGCTGCGCACCGAGAAGGCTGCGGCCCCCGAGGCCTGGACGACGTGGCTCGCTGACGCAACCGCCGTTTTCTTCAGGGATGACGAGGGCGGGGCCTTCAACCGCATCCGCAACGCGGCCGCCACGTTGCGCGAGGAGATCGAGCGCGCGGGCGTGACCGAAATTCCGTTCGGCATCTTCATGAAGAGCCTCGAACTTGCCCAGGAGACCTCGCCCGGCGGCGGCATGCCGACGCCCCGCGTCACCTTCACGGGCATGTCGCAGCTGCGTCCGCTTCCCTACAAGATCATCGCCGTCGTGGGTCTCAACGAGGACTGCGCCTTCCCCGGCAATCCGCACCGCCAGGAGTTCGACCTCATGGCGCATGCAGCCCGCCGCGGGGACCGCGACAGCCGCCGCGACAACCGCAACGTCTTCCTCGACATCCTGCTCGCCGCGAGAAGGACGCTCCTCATCTCGTACGTCTGCGGAACGGGTGCGGGTTCGGCCGAGCGCCAGCCATCCGTGGTCGCGCAGGAGCTTCGAGAATGGCTGCTCACCTTTGCGCCGGGCCGCGCCGAACGCCGCCGCGCAGAGGCGCTCCTCACCGTCAACGTGCCGCTCAACGCCTATTCGACCGAGAGCTTCCGCGATGCGGGCAGGGGCTGGCGAAGCCATGATCCCGCTCTTTTCGAGGCGCTCAGGAAGGCCGTGTCGGCGGGCTACGCCGCGACCGAGCAGAAGTTCGCCGATACTGGCCTCGAGGTCTTCAGGCGCACCGAAGTCTCGGTGCGCGAGATCTGCGACTTCTGGAAGGCGCCTGCCAGGAAGACGCTGGCTGCGGCCGGCGTCAGGCTTCCGGACGAGGCAGGCGACGACGAGCGCGGCATGATGCCGCCCGATGACGGACTCTCGAGCTGGATGCGCAGGAACGAGGCCCTCGAGGCCGCTGCGTCGGGCGACTGCGCGAACTGGCTCAGGCGCACCGCCTGCGATCCGAGGTTCGGAGCCGAGGGCATTCGCGACTGGCTCAGCGAGGACGCGGCCGCCTATGCGGCCAGGGTCGAGGAGCTCAGGATCGAGGCCGCCGTCGGCAGGGAGCTGCCCGAGGAGGATCTCGAGATCGACCTCGGCGAGGGCTTCCCCCGCGTGACGATGCGCCTCAGGGGCGTGTACGAGTCCGGCGACGTGCGCCGCTTCGTGCGCGCGACGGTTTCGAAGGGCACGGGCAACCCCGTGACGCTGGCCTTCACCGAATTCATCGCGGCTTGCGCGCTTGAGCGCGTCGACGAGGGCGCAATCATCGCGGGCTGGACCAAAGAGCTCGGCAACGGCGTGAAGGAGCCCAAGGACGACACCAATCCCGAGAAGCTCGTGACGATCGCCTTCAAGGCCTATTCGGCCGATGAGGCGCGCAGGATCCTCCGCGCCCTGCTCAGGCCCTGTCTCGCTGCGGCGGCTTCGGCCGCCCAGGGCGTCGACACGTTCGGTGATTATGGGGAGGAGGACGAGTCCGCCGACCTCATTCTCTGGCGCGGAGGCGACTTAGACAGGATGCGCAGGGTTGCGGACGAAAGGCGCAAGATGCGCTTCGAGCTTTTCAAGAAGAAGCTGCTCAAGAAGACACAGGACGAAAAACTGGTGGCCGCTTTTGAAGAAAAGGTGGACGAGGCCCTCAAGGCCATGGCTGAACCGACGCAGGATGACCAGCAAGATGACTAAAGACACGAATTCCCGTTTCGAAGCGGTGCCGCCGCTTTCGGAACTCAATGACGGCGACGCTGCGGCCGCCTGCGACGCCGTGCCCGAGTACTGCGACGATGTGCCGTCGTGTGCGGACGTCGAGGACTGCGCGGCTGCGCAGGAATCCTGCGTCCCCGACGATTTCTTCGACGACGCTCCCGCGTCCGAACCTGAGCATGAGGAGTCCCTCGCCGTGAAGTCCGCCGACAGCGACGGCTTCGTGGTGGAGAAGGCCGACCTCACCGTTCCGACGCTTCTTGAGGCGTCTGCGGGCACGGGCAAGACCTTCTCGATCAAGCATCTGGTGCTCAGGCTGATCGTCGAGCAGGAGATCCCGATCAACAGTCTTCTCGTCGTGACCTTCACGAAGGCGGCCACGGCGGAGCTCAAGAGCCGCATCCGCGAGCATCTTGCCGAGACGCACAGCTATCTGACGGGCATCTACGCCGCCGAGGACGTCGATCCCCTCGTCGTGAGGCAGGTGGAGATCTGGCGTGGCATGTCCATCAGCGACGAGGATGCCGTCAAGCGCCTGCGCGAATCGCTTGCGCGCTTTGACGACTCGGCCATCAACACGATTCACGGCTTCTGCCAGAAGATGCTCTCCGAACACGTCTTCACGTCGGCGGGGAACTTCGATACGGAGCTCTCGGACGACGACGCAGCCCTGCGCGACGAGGTGACGGAGTCCTTCCTGCGCCGCGAACTCGACGCCTGCACGTCGGCCGACGAGCGTCGCCTGCTTATGCAGGGCGACGACTGGGCGGAAAAGCTCAGAACGCTGGCCGGCCTGCCCGAAGATCTGGCAAAGCGCGTCATTCCCGACGATGTCGAGCCGCTGCCCCGCGAATGGCTCGAGCGCTTCATCGGCACCGCGCCTGCGGCGCTTCGCGCCCTCAAGCGCGCCAGGAGGCTCGCGACCTACGACGACCTGCTCGCCGAGATGTGGCTCACGCTGCGCGACGATGCCACGGGCGCCTTTGTGGCCGGCATCAGGAACACTTACAGGGGCGTGCTGATCGACGAGTTCCAGGACACGGACCCCGTGCAGTTTGCCATCTTCAGGAAGCTCTTCCTCGAGATCCCGAAGAGCGAGCGCTCGGCGGACAAGCCCCGCGCGCTCTTCTTCGTGGGCGACCCGAAGCAGGCCATCTACAGCTTCCGCTCGGCCGACCTCGACACCTACATGCGTGCGCGCAAGCTCATCAGTCGCCACAGCCGCCTCGGACGCAACTTCCGCTCCTGCCCGAAGCTCGTCGAGGCGGTCAACCGGTTCTTCTCGATCGCGGGCCCCGACGCCTTCCTGCGCCACGACCTCGCCTACAAGCCCGTCGATGCGAAGGTCGACCGCACGGGCCTCTTCCTGCTCGACGAGGATGGGATCTGGCGCGAGGCGGACGTATTTGAAATCTGGTACACCGAGGAAGGGCTTGAGGGCAAGGACGCGATGAACGTTGCGACGGCCCGCTCTGTTGCCGACGACATCGCCCGACTCATCACGCTCGGGCGCGACGGCAGGGCTGCGATCGCCGCAGGTCCCGACGACCATGTGATCGGCTCGGTCGTGATCGAAGTCGAGGACGGCGAGACGAAGAAGCCCGTGGCGAAGACCATTGCTCTTCGCGCCGTCGAGGCCCGCGACATTGCGATCCTCGTGCAGAAGCGCGGTCACGTCGACAATGTGAAGCGGGCGCTCGCCCGCCGAGGCGTGCGCGTCGTCATGAAGAGCAACGACGACGTCTTCAGGACCGAGGAGGCGCACGACATGCTCTGCCTGCTGCACGCCTTCGCCGAGCCCGGCGTCGAGCGCGTGCTCACGGCGCTCAGGGCGACCCGTCTCATGGCCGCCACGCTCTCCGAGCTCTGCGACCAGGACGAGCAGGCGCGCTCGGACCTTCGCGAGCGCCTTGAGGCGGGCGTCGCCCGCTGGCGTCGTGCGGGTGCGGCGGCTGCGCTCTCGGCCTTCATCGACGAGGAGCACCTCGCCGAGCGCCTGTTGCCCGTCGAGGGCGGCGAGCAGCGCCTCACGAACTACGCGCACATCATCGAGCTTCTCAACGAGGCGGGCAGGAAGTATGCGACGCCTGCAGGCCTGCTGAGCTGGTTCGAGTCCGCCAGGGCGCAAAAGGGCGGCGAGACGCGCAACCTGCGCCTTGCCTCCGACGCGAACCTCGTGACGGTCGAGACCATTCACTCGAGCAAGGGCCTGCAGTATCCGATCGTCTATCTGCCGAGTGCCGAGTCCATGGCCGTCATGAAGGGGGAGAAGCGCTCCGTCTTCAAGCAGAGCGACGCTTCGGGCATGGAGCTCTCGATCACCCACGGGGAGGTGCAGGAGTCCGATGCGCTCAAGGTCAAGCGCAAGGAGGAGCTCGTGCGCCTTGCCTACGTCGCCATGACCCGTGCGGCGTGCCGGCTCGTGCTCGTGGTGCCACAAAACAGAACGTCTACGGGCTGGCACGGGAATTACAGGAAGAACGCCTACTTCATGGCGCTCACGGGCTCGCTCGAGCCGGATCGCGACATCGTGCTCGACAGTTTCCGGGAGCTCGGCAGCCTGCCCGGCGTGCGCTGCGTCGAGATCGAGACGCTCCTTACGGAGACGGCCGACGACATTACGGTCGCGCCGCCCGCGCTCGATACCGATCTCGGCGTCGATCACGCGAAGCCCATCCTGCCGAAGTGGCGCGTGAGCTCGTTCTCAAGCATCAACCGCTCCGTCACCGACGACGAAGTCGCCTGGTTCGGTCCAAAGCAGTCGGCCGGTCCGCTCGAGGGCATTCTGGCCTTCCCGCGCGGCACGAAGGCGGGTGACGCGATGCACGGCATGCTTGAGATCGCCGACTTTTCCGCAGTTGCGCCCGATACGCCCGAGGCCGATGCGCTGCGCCGCAGCATCGCCCGCAGCCGGATCGAGCAGTTCCTCTCCTTCCCCGACGAGGCCTCGCTCGACAAGGCCGTCGGAGAGGCCGCGCGCATGATCTACGACGTCGTCAACGCCGAGATCCTGCCCGGCATCCGCCTGCGCGACGTGAAGATGACGGAGCGAGCCTCCGAAATGCCGTTCCTCCTGCGCATGCGGGACGGACTCAGCGCGTCGGACCTCAAGGATACGCTTGAGAGGTTCGGGGATATGTACGCGATTCCGAACCTCTCGGACGACGACCTCTCGGGCTTCCTCACGGGCTTCATCGACCTTGCGTTCGGCGCGAAGGGCAGGTTCTGGATTCTCGACTGGAAGAGCAATGCGATCACCCGCTTCGTGAGGACGCAGGCCGACTTCACGCAGCATGTCATGTCCGACGAGATGCGCGTGCACCGCTACCGTCTCCAGTACCTCATCTACCTTGTGGCGCTCAGGCGCTTCCTCAAGGCGAGGCTCGGGCGCGACTACGACGACTCACTCCTCGGTGGCGCCTGCTACGTGTTCCTGCGCGGCGTCAGCGCCGATGCCCGGCGAGGCCCCGAAGGCATCCAGGGCGTCGTATACGACCCCGTGGGCGCCGAAAGGATCGCCCGCCTTGACGAACTCTTCCTGCCTGAATGGGAGCAGAAATGACGAACATCACCACCAACGATCCCGGCCGCACACTCCCGCCCAAGCTTGCGGAGTTCGGCGAGTCGCTTCTTCGCATCGCCGACCGTGCGCGCGAGGCGCAGGGGCTCGAGCCCTTCGGCGAGGACATGCACGTCTTCATGCGTGCCGTCACGTCCGCCTTCGCGGGCGCCGACGACCGCGGCAGCGTCTGCGTAAGGCTTTTCGACGTTGCGCGCCGCATGGGCCTTGAGGTCGGGGAGGACGAGGAGGCGTACGACGCGGACATCCGCGCGCATCTCGAAGAGCTCGCCCGCTGGGGGCTTGCCGCTGCGGGTGCACCCGCAGAGGGCGCGCGCCCCTTGGCGCCCCTCATGCTCGACGAAGGCGCAGGCGGGCTTGCCTCCCGACTTTATTTTGCGAGGTTCTTCGCCGAGGAGCAGCGCCTTGCGGCTGCGCTCGTGCGGATCGCCTCGAAGCCTCCGCGCACGCTTCCCGAGGTGACGGCCGCGCTCGTCGAGAAGCTCACGGGCGCCCTGCACGCCGACGAACTCCAGACCAAGGCCGTGAGGCTTGCGCTCGAGAACCGCCTTGCGGTGATTTCGGGCGGTCCCGGCACTGGCAAGACGACCACCGTGGTTCTCATCCTCGAGTGTCTGCTCGAGGAGAACAAGGACCTTTCCATCTATCTTGCCGCTCCGACGGGCAAGGCCACGAGTCGCATGCGCCAGTCGATCGTCGCGATGACCCAGGGCCCGATCGCGGGCAATTTCCCGCGCATGAAGGAGGTCGTTTCCGAGGAGACGGCTCAGGGCGCCCCGCGACGCGTCGAGGAGCACACGATCCACAAGTGGCTCGTCAAGAAGACGCCTTCGGGCGAGAAGCCCTCGGCGGACAATCCGCTTCCCGCCGACGTGCTCATCATCGACGAGGCCTCGATGGTCGACATCCATCTGGCGGCCCGCCTCTTCGAGGTGGTCTCGGAGAGTACGCGCGTGATCATCCTTGGCGACAAGCACCAGCTCGCCGCCGTGGGACCGGGCGCCGTCTTTGCGGACATCTCCGCCACCGACGGCGCGCTTGCCGCAAGCACGGTCGACCTCAAGACGAGCCGCCGCTTCGCCGAAGGCTCCGTCATCGCCAAGCTTGCCGCCGCGATCAATCACGACGGCGGGATTTCGAGCTCCACCGCCTGCACGACGGTCAAGCGCCTGCTGGCCGACGCGCAGACCGACGGCGACCCTGACTGGCGCATCGCCTGGGACGACGCCATGCCGCAGGGCGAAGGCGGTTACGGCCTGGCGCCCGCTGCCACCGCGTGGCTCGAGGAACGCTTCTCGCGCTACACGGCCGCGCTCATCGACTACATGCGCGTCGTCACGCGCCCCGAGCCGAAGGCCGACGACCTGAAGGCCGCGGGCCGCGCCCTCTGGGAGATCTTCCAGACCTTCAGGCCGCTGTGTGCCCAGCGCCGCGGCCCGCAGAGCGTCGAGGGCATCAACGCCTGGGCCGAGGCTAAGGTCAGGACGGCGCTCGCCGGCGCAGACTTCAAAACCTTCGCCGAGGACCGCTGGAACTATCCCGGCCGCGCCGTCATCATCCGAAGCAACGACGACATCCTCGGCGTCTTTAACGGCGACGTCGGCATCGTGCTCCCCGACGAGCACGGCGACCTGCGCGCCGTCTTCTTCGACGCCGACCGCAGCATGCCGCCCGCGCTCATGCCTGCGCACGACACGGCCTTCGCCATGACGATCCACCAGTCCCAGGGGTCCGAATTCCCCGAGGTCGCCGTCTTCCTGCCGACCGACTCCGCCTCGGGCCTCGCCACCCGCGAGCTCCTCTACACGGGCGTCACCCGCACCAAGCGCTCCGTCGACATCTTTGGCACGGAGCGGGTCCTCAACGCCTCCGTCGAGAACCGCACCGTGCGCGTCTCGGGCCTCGCCGACCGCCTCGCCGAGCGCGCGAAGGCCGCCCGCGGCTGACCTTCCCGCACCGTCACCAGAACCTCGAAAAGGCCTCTCCCCGCGTCCGAATAGGGGCCGGGAGGGGCCTTTTGCACCCTCATTGTGAAATGGCCGGTCAGTACAAAACAAAGGTGACCGACGGGTTCAAAATGGGCTGGAACGGTGTTATAGTCTCCTTAAGAAAATGAACCGGGCGATTCAAAATGAATCCGCCCTCAAGGAGGCTTGAAATGGCGGTTGGAAAGAAGGCCGTGGTGCTGGTCGTTGCGGCGGCGGTCGCGGCGGGAGCAGGCTGGGGCTTCGCAGAGTGGCAGAAGAGCCGCGAGGCGAAGCCGAGCGTGGCCTGGGGCAGCGTGGATGCGCGCGAGGTGTCCCTGGCCTTCGAGGGGAGCGGGCGCATCGCCGAGCTTCTCAGGGAGGAAGGCGAGGCCGTGAAGGCGGGCGACGTGATCGGGCGCCTCGACACGCGTGCGCTCGAGATCGAGCGCCGTCGCGCAGAAGCGCAGGCCGAAGGGCTTGACGCCCAGTGGCGTCTGGCCGAAGAGGGCTTCCGCAAGGAGGAGATCAGTTCCGCGAAGGCCGAGCTCGATGCGGTGGAGAGCAATCTTGCGCTTGCAAGAAAGACCGAGGACCGCCAGCTCAAGCTCTGGAAGGCCAACGCCACGACGGCTCAGAACGTGGACAACGCGCGCTGGAGCCGCATTGTGCTTGAAAAGCAGGCTGCGAGCGCCCGTGCGGTCTACGAACTCAAGGTCGCGGGTCTGCGTCCCGACGAGGTCCGCCAAACGAAGGCCGCCCTTGATGCGGGCCGCGCCGCCGTCGACTCCCGTGCGTGCGGTCGACGGCGTCACCTTCGCCGTACCGCCCGAGGCGCGCTTGGTCGCGCTCATCGGTCCCGACGGCGCGGGCAAGTCGACGCTCATGCAGATGATCTGCGGGCTCGTGGGCCAGGACTCAGGCTCGCTCAGCGTGCTCGGGCGCACTCCGGACCCCGACGACGAGGACTTCGTCAACGCCGTGGGCTACATGCCGCAGACGCTCGGCCTCTACAAGGACCTCTCCGTCATGGAGAACATGAAGCTCTTCGGTGCGCTCAGGGGCGCGAAGCCTCCCGAAGACATGACGATCGAGGCGTACTACGCGAGCCTCATTGCGCTCACGGGCCTTGAGGGCTTCGAGGGCCGCCCTGCGGGCAAGCTCTCGGGCGGCATGAAGCAGAAGCTCGCGCTGGCCGTCGCGCTCGTGCGCGCGCCCGCGCTCCTTCTCCTCGACGAGCCCACCGTGGGCGTCGACCCGCTCTCGCGCCGCGAGCTCTGGGCCGTGATCCGGCGCATGGTCGGGCAGGGCGGCACGACGTGCTTCTTCTCCACCGCCTATCTCGAGGAGGCTGAGTCGGCCGACTGGGTGCTCTGCATGTCGGAGGGTCGCATCATCGGCTCGGGCACGCCCGCGGAGCTTCTCGGGCGCACGAAGGGCCGCACCTATGCGCTCGATCTTTCGGGTTTTTCAGACGCCGAGAGGAAGTCGCTCTCGCGCCGCATGATGCTCAAGGTTTCGCCTGCCCCCGAAAAGTCGGTCTTTCTCGACGCCGTCCCCCGCGACGGCGGCATCGACCTGCTGCTCAACGCCCCCAACACCCGCGAATTCGCCGAGCGCGAGGTCGAACTCGCGCTTCGCAGGGACGAGACGGGGACCGTTCCCGACTTCGACGTTCTCGAACGTGCGCCGCGCATGGAGGACGCCTATGCGCTCCTCACCTTCACGATAGAGACCGTGCGCGCCGACGACGCCTCGTCCGCAGCGCCCGACCCCGACGATCCGGGGCGGCTTGACACGGGCGACGTGCCGATCCGCGCGCGCGATCTTTCGCGCACGTTCGGCAGCTTCGTGGCGGTCGCTGACACGACCTTTGACGTGAAGCGCGGAGAGATCTTCGGTCTGCTCGGCCCCAACGGCGCGGGCAAGACCACGACCTTCCGCATGCTCTGCGGCCTTCTTGCGCCTTCGGGCGGAGAGATCGAGGTCGTGGGCTGGGATCTTCGCGAGGCCAAGGCCGAGGTGCGCGCCGAGATCGGCTACGTCGCCCAGAAGTTCTCCCTCTACGACAAGCTCACGGTCGAGCAGAACCTGCGCTACTTCGGGCGAAGCTACGGCTTCTGGGGTCCGAGGCTCACCCGCCGCGTCGCCGAGGCGATGCGCGGCTACGGGCTTTCGGCCTACAGGCGCATGCCTGCCAAGTCGCTGCCCGTGGGTGCGAAGCGCGATTTGTCGATCGCCTGCGCGCTTCTTCACCATCCGAAGATCCTTTTTCTTGACGAGGCGACCTCGGGCGCCGACCTCGCGTCCCGCCGCGCCTTCTGGCGCAGTCTCACGAAGCTTGCGGCCGCAGGTACGACGATCGTCGTGACGACTCACTTCATGGAGGAGGCAGAGTACTGCGACCGTTTCCTCATCCAGGACGCGGGTCGCATTCTGGCGCTGGGTTCGCCCGGTGAGGTGCGCGCCTTCGCCGCCAAGGACGCGCCGGGCCGCACGATCCGCTCGATCGAGGACGCCTTCATCGCCATCGTCGAAGCCGCCCGAGCTGCGAGGAAAAAGGAGGCCGCATCATGACCGCCGCGAGAAAAACAGGACTGCTGCGCTTTTCGGCTTCCAGATGTCTGGCGCTCATCGTCAAGGAGTGGCACCAGATCGGGCGCGATCCGTCTGCGCTCGTCATCGGCGTCTTCCTGCCGCTCTTCATGCTGCTCGTCTGCGGCTTCGGCATCTCGATGGACATGAAGGACGTGCCCGTCGCGATCGTCCTCGAGGAGCGCACGCCCGTCGCGCAGCGCATTGCCGTCGACTTCACCGCGAATCCGTACTTCGACGCGAAGGTCTTCTACGCGAAGGCGCCCGCCGAAAAGGCGCTTGAGGCCCGCGAGGTCGAGTGCATCCTCACGATTCCGGCGGGCTTTGCGGCCAACGCCCAGCAGGGCGAGGCGGCCGAGCTCGGCCTCACGGTCTACGGCGTCGACAGCAATTCCGCGACGCTCTTCAAGAGCTACGTGCTCGGACAGCTCAACAGCTCCGTCACGAAGATGGTATCGAACGGCATGATCGAGTCCGCCGTCGCCTCGCGCGTCTCGGCTGGGCCCGTCAAGTCGCTCGCGTCCCGCAGTTGGTTCAACGAGGCGAGCATCTCGACCTGGTACCTCGTACCGGGCATCCTCGTCATCGTCGTGGGCGCAGCGTCCACCATGATGAGCGCCATCGTGATCGCGCGCGAATGGGAGCGCGGCACCATGGCCGCGATCTTCGCGACGCCGGCCTCGCCCCTTGAGATCTTCCTCGCGAAGTGGCTCAGCTACTGGACGATCGCCTTCGGCGGCTCGCTCCTCTCGCTCTGCACGAGCTTCCTCGTCTTCGGACAGCCGCTCAGGGGAAGCATCGCGGGCGTGCTCGCCATCCTGCTCACCCTGACCGCCATGGGCACGGCGCTCGGCCTCTTCATCTCCGCCAAGGTGAAGAACCAGTTCCTCGCGATCGAGCTCGCCGTCGTGCTCGCCTACATGCCGAGCCTGATGCTTTCGGGCTTCCTCTTTGACCTGAGGAGCGTCCCTGTCTGGATCGAGTTCGTCGGCAGGCTCCTGCCGCCCACCTACGCCGTCGAGGCCTTCAAGCAGTGCTTCCTGGCGGGCGACGGTCCGATCCTGTGGCGCAACGTCGGGATCCTCTGCTGCTGGGCCGCGCTCTTCTTCTGCATGGCCGTGCGGGTCCTGCGCAAGCGCCCGCCCGTGACGGTCCCTGACAAGTCCGAACCGAAGGGAGGCGCATCATGCTGAAGTCCCTTTGGCGGGACGTGCGCGCGTCTCTCAACCGCATCTTCGCCATCGTCGTGAAGGAGTTCGCCGTCACGTTCGGCGACAAGGGCTCGCGCATGGTGCTCATCGCGCCTGTGTTCCTGCAGGCCATTCTCTTTGGCTACGGCGCGACCTTCAACCTTGAGCGCGTGCCCTGGGTGCTTCTTGACGAGTCGCACTCGTCGGCCTCGGCCGAAATCGTGCGCGGCATCACGGGCAACGGCATCTTCGACCTCAAGCGAAACGCCGTCTCGCTCGCCGACTTCGAGAAGAGCATCGACTCGAGTGAGGCGCTCGTCGGGGTCTACTTCCCGAACGACTTCGACCGCAAGGGCGAGATGATGGTCGTCTCCGACGCCCGCAACTCCACGACCGCGGGCATCGCCTACGGCTACATCAGCTCGATCGCGACGCAGGTCAACGCGAAGCACGGCGGCGGGCTCGCCGTCGAGGTGCGCGACCGCGCGCGTTGGAACGAGAACGGGATCACCCGCTACACGATCGTGCCTGGCCTCATTCCCGTGCTCGCGCTCATTCAGGTGCTGCTGCTTGCCGGTCTCTCGGTCTCGCGCGAGCGCGAGGACGGCTCGTTCGACATGATGCTCATGACGCCCGCCGACAGCATCGAGATCCTGATCGGCAAGGCCGTCATGCCGACCCTCATCGCCTGCGGACAGGCCTTCCTGATCTTCGCGATCGGCTTCCTCTGGTTCGAGCTTCCTTTCAAGGGCTCGTTCCTGCTGCTCGGCCTCGTGATCTTTGGATTCAGCCTCTGCATGGTGGGCCTGGGTCTTGGCGTCTCGGCCGTTGCGGACAACATCCAGCAGTCGATCGTCATGATCATCGTGATGATGCTCCCGATGGTGATCCTCTCGGGCCTCATGACGAGCGTGCGCGCCATGCCCCACTGGATGCAGACCGCTACGATCCTCAATCCGCTTCGCTACAGCATCCAGGCCATCCGCGCCGTCTACTTCGAGGGCGCGGGCCTCATGGACATCCTGCCGCTCGTCTGGCCCGTCGCTCTCGTGGGGCTCGGCTCGATGAGCCTCGCAACCTATCTCTTCAGGCACAAGATCTCGTGATCTGCGCCGAAGACAAGAAACTTTTGAAAAGGGAGTCAACCGGACATGGCCGTCAAGACTGAAGACAAGCGCCGCCGCATCCTTTCGGCGGCCCTCGACTGCTTCGAGGAAAGGGGCTTTGCAGCCACCCGAATGGAAGACATCGCCTGCAGCGCGGGCGTCGCCAAGGGGACGATCTACAACTACTTCAAGGGCAAGGAGGAACTCCTGCACGCGCTTGCCGAAGGCATCGCGGGCGTCATGCACCGCAACCTCGAAAACGTGACGAGCTCCGAAAACGAGGGCCTTCCCCTCAAGGATAGGCTCATGAAGGTCGTCGCGCCGCTCACCGACGGCACGCCGCGCTCGAAGCGCAACCTGCGCGTTTTCCGACTCGTCTGGGCCGAGGGCCTGCGCTCGCCCGAGATCATGCACGACCTTTACGCGAGGCTCTTCGTGCCTGTCTTCAGAAATGACGGCCTTCTTGCCCGCATGCTCGAGAAGGAGGACGTCCCCGACTTCGTGCGCAACCGTCCCGTCGTCCTAGTCGCGCCGCTCATCCAGTCGATCTTCATCCACGTGCTCGTGGGCAACGAGCTCATCGGCTCGCCCCGCGAGTACATCAGCGACTACTTCGACTTCATCCTCTCGAAGAACGCACGCGAGGAGCACGTCCCCGACGTTCGCCTGCCCGGCGAAGACGCCTGACGAGCGGCCCTCAAGCTTCATTCGGGGTGGGGCGCAAGGCCGCCCGCCTCACACAAAGCAAGTCTCCCGCAGCGGCTTGATGTGCGTCATTGACGCCGCTTCAGGCCGCTGCCTTCGCCGGACGGCTGCGCTAAGATTCTCATCCGCCAAAAAAAAACGCAGGTCCCGCCTGCGGATGAAAACGACAGTCCCGGACAAAATCAAAGCGCACATCATCATGACCGACACCGGCGAAAAGACCTTCTTCATGCGTTGGCTTCCCGTATTGACGCTCACGCTCTGCACCTTCGTCTTCAACACCTCCGAATTCATTCCGATCGGGCTTCTCACCGACATCGGCCGTGACTTCGGCCGCACCGAGGCCGAGATGGGTTGGCTCGTGACGACCTACGCCTGGGTCGTCGCGCTCATGTCGCTGCCGCTGATGCTGCTCGCCTCGAAGATGGAGTGTCGTCGCCTCATGATGTCGGTGCTTGCGCTCTTCGTCGCGAGCCACGTGCTCTCGGCCGTCGCATCCAACTACTGGATTCTCCTCGCGTCGCGCCTTGGCGTCGCCTGCTCGCACGCGATTTTCTGGTCCGTCGTGAGCCCGCTTGCCGTCGAGGTTGCACCGAAGCACAAGACCTCCGCCGCGCTCGGCCTTGTGGTCGCGGGTTCGTCCATCGCCATGATCGCGGGCCTGCCGCTCGGACGCGTGCTCGGCCTCTATCTGGGCTGGCGCATGACCTTCCTCGCCATCGGGCTTGTCGCGGCGATTGCGCTCGTCTGCCTCTGGCGCTTTTTCCCGAGCGTGCACAGCCGCAATGCCGTGGCGCTCGACAAGGTGCCAGCACTTCTAAGCCGGCCCGCTCTCATGGGCATCTATATCCTGACGCCGCTCATCATGACGGGGAACTTCACGGTCTACTCGTACATCGAGCCCTTCCTCGCGCAGGTGACCGGCATGCTTCCCGACCGCATTACCTGGGTGCTCGTCGCCTACGGCGCCGTGGGCATTCTCGGCAGCTGGATCTTCTCGCACTTCTTTGACCGCCGTCCGATCGGCTTCCTGCAGTTCTCAGTGTTCGGCATCGTCGCGAGCCTCTTTCTCATGGCACCTCTGGGCGGCGGCGAACTCACGATCGTGCTGCTCTGCATCTTCTGGGGGCTTGCGGTGACGCTCTACAACCTGGTCTTCCAGTCGGCCATCATCCGTGCCGTTCCGTCGGGCACGGCCGTTGCCATGAGCGTCTATTCGGGCATCTATAACGTGGGCATCGGTTCGGGCGCCCTCGTGGGCGGCCTCGTCTGCACCCACGCCTCGATCGCCGACATCGGTTGGGCGGGCGGTGCCATTGCGGCCGCAGGCGCGCTCTTCTGTCTCCTGCGCGTCGGTCCCGTCATGCGCGGTGTCTTCGCGAAGTCCTGAGATGCATGCGGGCTTGACGCATGAATGAAAGGCGGGCGTCCCTTCGAATGAAGGATGAACCACCGCGCGCCTTGGCTTCAGGCTGCATGGGAAGCGCCACCAGATTGCCGATGCTGCTGTTGCCGCGCGGCAGTTCGTCCTGACAGGGAATGATGCGGTCGAAGGAGTCGAGCTTGAGTAGCCCCTCATCGGCGATCGTGAGCGCAATCAGTCTTTCAAGAACCCGTCTGACCACTGCGGCCTGCATGGGTACGGACAGGAAGAGCCACAGGTGCACGCCGCAGGCGGATCGGGAGATTTCAGGAACGAGTGGAATGCCGTGCTTTCTGGCGGTCTTGATGACGGCTTTGCCGTCACGCTCCCAGTCACTGTTATCAAAGTCAAGGGAAGCTCTTCAAAACCCCCATCTTTGAGCGATGGGGGAAGCAGTTTTGTTTAAATTGAGGACTCCAGACCAGACGCTGAAAAGCGTCGATAGTTCCCATGAACGTTAGGCGTTCGATTTTTCCGAATGTTGATGA
>CDZB01031958.1_pt1 | contig 37919 bp, 28 predicted proteins | sample 554961 | NCBI WGS metagenome assembly CDZB01 (sample SAMEA3182106, study PRJEB8094) | gut metagenome | biome: human; feature: gut; material: Stool; isolation source: human stools | place: Canada | collected 2013-02-26
TAGATCTCTGGAAATACACTCGATCGATAGAGCCTGCATTCAACTGTCGATTACACTCCATCCTCTTACACGAACTATTGCTGTCTGAGGGTATTGTAAACCGCTTTGTAACTTGTCATCCCGCAGATTCCGAGGATTCCGACTGCCATGTTGTTAACCTGGTGTGGCTGCCAGAATTACAGAAATGGGCTATGCTAGACTCGGATATGAAAGCTTGGGCAGAAGATGAAAAAGGCACTCCACTTTCTCTTACAGAAATGCGTGAGCGATATATTGACGGCAGAGAAATCGTTTACCGTCCTCTCTTGAATTCAGATAATGATTTTGTTTATTACAGGGCATATTGGGCAAAAAACTTATACTGGTTTGATACTTGGGAGACAACAGGCTATGGTCGCGAAGATAATAATCCTGCTTATCGAAACAATAATCGCCATATCGTGCTTGTTCCTTCAGGATTCAAAGGTTTTGAACTTCCCGACCATTCAGTACTGACAACTGATACTTCACGTTTCTGGGCAGCTCCCCAAAATTAGTAACTGCCATTTACTAGATCTACCCCAGGAACAAATACAATAGGCTTCGATGGCAAATGAAGCCTATTTCATTGTCCAACGAAAGTACTTTCATGTGCACATGAAAGTACTTTCGTTTTTTATGGCTTTTTCTACTATATTTTATTCCATAAAGACAGAGCGCCAAAGACTGTAGCGCGCTTCAGGATTCAATTGCTCCAATTGCTGGAAGACGGCTTGCATATCCGAACGGCGGGTAGTCTCTTCGTACGGACACAACGCCTTCTGCTTAGTGAAATGCAACTCTTCTGCCACCTGACGGATATCCGCCTCATGCACCAGACAAAGGGGGCGGATGATGGTAAGCGGATAATGTTTTAAAGGAAGACTGGGCTGCATGGTGGAATGAGAACCCTCGAAGGTGATATTCATCAGGAAAGTAACGAGGATATCATCCATGTGATGGCCCAAGGCTATCTTGTTAAAACCATTATTTACAGCAAACTCGAAAAGAGTTTTGCGGCGGTTCCAGGCACAGAGAAAACAACGGGTCTTGCGGGGATCGGTGGATTCATCGAAAGAACTATGAAGGATATGGAGTTTGATGCCATTCTCTGCACAAAATGCCTGCAGATAAGAACGGTCGGTCTCGTAAGGAATGTTATCCATAATGATATGCGCCGCCTCTACCTCGATATGCGGCTTATAGATGCGGGCACGCTGAGCCAAGAGGCGCACCAGTTCCAGGGAATCCTTTCCGCCGCTCAAGGCAATGAGAATCCGGTCACCATCCTCCAAAAGGTGATAATCCACGCATCCTTTATTGAATCGCTTTAAAATCTTCTGTTCTGCTTTCATCACATTATATTATATAAATGTAGCCGTACATAATATGAAAGAAAAAAGCCGCTGCCCCCTAGAGAACAGCGACTTTATCAAATACATTCCTCATCCTATGAAGGAGAGAAACGACATTTAAACTTCGAATATATGAAAACGCGTTTTATCGCTTGCTTCCTTCTTACTTAGCGTAAGCTACACTGCGAGTCTCACGAATCACGGTGATCTTCACCTGACCAGGATAGGTCATCTCGTTCTGAATCTTGGTTGCAATCTCATCAGAGAGCTTGATGCTCTGCTCATCGCTCATCTTGTCGGCACCCACGATGACACGAAGCTCACGACCCGCCTGGATGGCATAGGTCTTGGTAACGCCAGGATAGCTCATGGCGATAGCCTCAAGATCGTTCAATCGCTTGATATATGCCTCTACAATCTCACGGCGGGCACCTGGACGGGCACCTGAGATGGCATCACACACCTGTACGATAGGAGCCAGAAGGGTATTCATCTCCATCTCGTCGTGGTGAGCACCGATGGCATTGCAGATATCTGCCTTCTCCTTGTACTTCTCGGCAATCTTGGCACCATAGAGTGCGTGTGGCAACTCGCTCTCCTCGTCTGGCACCTTACCGATATCGTGCAACAGACCGGCACGCTTTGCCTTCTTAGGGTTCAAGCCCAGCTCAGAAGCCATCACCGCACAGAGATTGGCGGTTTCGCGCGCATGCTGCAAGAGGTTCTGACCATAAGATGAACGGTACTTCATCTTACCGATGATACGGATCAACTCAGGATGCAAACCATGGATACCGAGGTCGATGGCTGTACGCTTACCGGTCTCGATGATCTCATTATCCAACTGCTTCTTCACCTTGGCAACCACCTCCTCGATACGGGCTGGGTGGATACGGCCATCGGCTACCAACTGATGGAGAGCCAGACGGCAAACCTCACGGCGCACAGGGTCGAAGGCTGAGATAACGATAGCCTCAGGAGTATCATCTACCACGATTTCCACACCGGTGGCTGCCTCAAGGGCACGGATGTTGCGGCCTTCACGACCGATGATGCGTCCCTTAACCTCATCATTATCGATATGGAATACAGAGACAGAGTTCTCGATAGCTGTCTCGGTAGCCACACGCTGGATGGTCTGGATTACAATCTTCTTAGCCTGCTGGTTGGCATTGAGCTTGGCATCATCCATGATCTCATTGATGTAGCTGGCTGCATCAAGACGAGCCTGATCCTTCAAGCTTTCTACCAAACGGCTCTTCGCCTCCTCGGCACTGAGTCCAGAAAGCTCTTCGAGCTTAGCCTGCTCCTGCTTCTGCATCTTCTCGAGTTCCTGCTGCTTCACGGCGAGCAGTTTCTTCTCATTGTCGATGCGCTGCTGATACTGCTCTACCTCCTGCTTGCGGCGACCGAGGTCTTCCTGGCGCTGGTTGAGCGAGATTTCGCGCTGCTTGAGCTTGTTTTCACTCTGCTGGATGCGGGAGTTGCGCTGCTGCACCTCCTTCTCCAACTCGGCTTTCTTATTGAGGAACTTCTCCTTCACTTCGAGAAGCTTTTTCTCCTTTACTACTTCTGCCTCTTTGCTGGCAGCATCTATCATTTCATTATATTTTCCCTTAATGACATAACGGAAAATGACATACCCCACGATACCTCCCAACACGAGAGCTATCAGGGCCGCTATTATTGTTACCATATATATATTATAATTATTAATATTCTTACTTAGCCAAGGTATCTTCTATCTCTGCAGTCAGCTTGTCCAGAATATCATTATATGGTTGGGTATCATTTTTATCTGATTCCTTCTCAAATCTCAAAGCCACGTCAATGAGAGCCATATACAAAATCTCCTTGTCGCTCTTGCGTCCCTTGAAGATTTTCGCATACGAATTGACAATCTCATCGATCAACTTAGCCGACTTACGATAATACTCCTCATCCTCTCTCGGTATTCTTACCGTGAGGTCGGTATCATATACATGTAATCTGATCTGTAATTTATCTTCCATCTGATCTGCCTCCGCTCCAATAGTTATTACTTGTCGCTCAGTAGCGTTATACACTTGTTGACATCTCTGATGAGCTTGGCGATGCGCTTTTGGGTGGTCTCCATGTCGGAGTCAGAAATCGTCATCATCTTCGCCATCTTCAGACTGTCGTAATCATGCTTTGCCTGAGTCAACTTCTCCTGCAATTCCTTGATCTTGGCATCGCGCTCATCCACCATCGCATACAGCTCTGCATTCTCATGCTTGATATCTTCAAACTTGAGAATCATCTGCCTTACTCTTGTGGCAAACGTATTGATTGTTTTCTCACTAGCACTCATGCCTTTTTATTTTTTGGCTACAAATTTAAGAGAATAATTTGAAAAAAACAAATATTCTCCTGTTTTTTTTATCTTTTTGGGAGAATATTGGCTACTTTCCCATCTTTTGCTTTGCCTTTTCCACATCTTCATCGGATGGACGTGGCTCCTTCTTAGCCAACATCAGTACCTGGAAGGTGAAATCGGTAACCCACTGCTGGCTGAACTTCAGACGGGTGTTGAAGTGGCGCAAGCCAACCACGGTCTTCAGTACGCTGGCATCAGAGAAATCGTTCTTGTTGAAGATGTCGTCCACGGTCTGTGCAGTGAGCTTATAGAGGGTCTTCTTCATGAAGCTTGGCAGACGAAGCTTGAACTTCATCAGGTTGCCCATGAGCATCATCAGATCCTGGGTGAAGTTCTGGAACTGGATGAGATAGGTATTGACATCCTGGAGTTTCTGGCAGTTCTTACGGATGCTGGCATCAATCTCCTTGAAAAAGTTATCGTCGGTATCATAGAGGTTCTTCATCATCTTCTTGACCTGTGCCTTCTCGCCAATGCCCAGACGGTTGTTGACAGTAGGAACATGGAGGCTGGTCTTGAAGACACGGAGGTCTGGAAGCATAGCCAGATTGGTGATACCTAATTGTGAAGCCAAGGCTGCCTGGAAATATACACGGACCAGGGTCATGTAGTCTTCCATTCCACCTACTTTCTTATCTTCGTCTTTACGACTGAATAGTTTAGAAAATATTCCCATTCTTAATCTTATTTATTCATTAATGTTCTTAAATGTTCTGCAAAAATACAATAAAATCGCAAAATACCCAAATTAAGAAGTAGTTTTTTTCCCTTAAAGTATATTTTTCCTATATTATACGAAGATTTTAGGCTGATTATTTTCACCGCTCAATATTTTTTAGTAACTTTGCCACGTTTTTAAAGACGTTTTTTCTGTTCCGCACAGAGACGGCACTGACTGCGGAACGTGCAACATATAAATAAAGGTATAATAAGAACTTTTACCATAAAAGGAAAGAAATAAAGAAGAAGATATGAAAGGAATCGTATTAGCAGGTGGTTCGGGTACCAGACTGTACCCTATCACAAAGGGCATCAGCAAGCAGCTGATTCCTATCTTTGACAAACCTATGATATATTATCCCGTATCGGTACTGATGCTGGCTGGTATCAAGGAGATTCTAATTATCTCTACGCCTTTCGACCTGCCTGGATTCAAGAGACTGCTGGGCGACGGAAGCGAACTGGGGGGTCACTTCGAGTATGCTGAACAGCCTTCGCCTGACGGACTGGCTCAGGCGTTCATCATCGGTGAGGAATTCATAGGGAAGGATGACGTCTGCCTCGTGCTGGGCGACAACATCTTCTACGGAGCCGGTTTTACCGGACTGCTGAAGGAGAGCGTGAAGGCAGCCGAAGCAGGACTGGCAAGCGTATTCGGCTACTACGTGAACGATCCGGAAAGATACGGCGTGGCGGAGTTTGACAAGGACGGCAACTGCCTGAGCATCGAGGAGAAGCCGGCACAGCCTAAGAGCAACTATGCCGTAGTGGGACTCTACTTCTATCCGAACAGCGTGGTGGAAGTGGCGAAGCACATCAAGCCTAGTGCGCGTGGAGAGCTGGAGATTACTACCGTGAACCAGCACTATCTGGCAGAGAAGACCCTGAAGGTAAGAACCCTGCAGCGCGGTTTTGCCTGGCTGGATACCGGTACCCACGACAGTCTTTCGGAAGCCAGCACCTTCATCGAGGTGATAGAAAAGCGCCAGGGACTGAAGGTAGCCTGCCTGGAAGAGATAGCCTACAACCAGGGATGGATCGGCAAGGAACAGCTGAAGAAACTGGCAGAGCCGATGCTCAAGAACGGATACGGACAGTATCTGATGGCTATTGCTACTGACAACAGATAAGCTCTGACTCAAGACAGAGATTTCAACAGAATAATAAGAATATCATTAATAGTAAAATGGAAGAAAACAAGAATTACGAACTTGAGGACTTGCAGGAGCAGGAAGAACAGTCGGCACTCGACTTTCAGACCATCTATTCTACTCTGATCCTGAACTGGAAATGGTTCCTTCTCTCGATTGTTCTCTGCTGTGCCCTTGCAGTGGCTTACGTGAAGCTGGCACCAAAGGTATTCCAGAGTTCTACGAAGATTTTGATCAAGGATGATGAATCCAAGAAGGGAGCCGGCGGTGCTGCCGGTGCGGCTGCTGCGGCGATGTCGAACCTGAGTCTGGGATTCATGTCCAGTTCCAACGGTATCGACAACGAGACGGAAATTCTGAACTCACGCTTTCTGGTACAGCAGACCATCAAGAACCTGAAGCTCTACGCTGAGTACAAGCACGGCGGCATGCTGGTAGATACGCTGATCTATGCCAAGCAGGAAGTAAACGTGGACATGGACACCACCAGCCTGAAGCAGCTGAATGCTCCGATGAAGCTGACCATCACCCGTGAGGGAGGTATCTACCACGTAAAGGGTAAGTATTTCAAGCCTATCGATGCAGAAACCTTCGAAAAGGCTCCTTACGAAATCAACAAAACCCTCGCCAAACTCCCGGCACAGATCAGAACCAAGGCGGGTACACTGACCCTGACACAGAACCCTGTCTATGAGCTGAAGGAAGGTACTGAGCTGAAGGTGGAGATGATTTCTCCTTTCAAGGCTTCTAAGGAATACTTCAAGCGTCTGACCATGAACCAGACCAAGAAGACGGCTAACACCGTGGAACTGACCTTCAACGATGAGAGCAGAGAAAGAGGCGTTGACTTCCTCAACGGTCTGATTGATGCCTACAACTATCAGGCAAACATCGACAAGAACGAGATACAGAAGCGCACAGAAGACTTCATCAACAGCCGACTGGCAAAGATTTCTACAGAGTTGACCGGTAACGATACCAACCTGGAGAAGTACAAGCAGAAGAACCGTATGGTGGATATCGGACTGAACGCCAAGCAGGCTGTATTGAGTTCCGACCAGTTTGACCAGGAGTTGAACAAGGCCAACATGCAGGTGGAACTGCTCAACGAGATCGGTAAGTATATGGATCAGCCAGCCAACAAGTATCAGCCTATCCCTACCAATGTAGGTCTGGAGGATGAAAGTGCTACGGCATTGATCGGACAATACAACAGCCTTGCCCTGACCCGCAAACAGCTGCTGCACAGTGCGAGCGAGGATTCGCCAGTAGTAACCCCTATCACCGCACAGCTGGAAGACCTGATGACAGCCATCAAGCGAGCTATGTTCCAGGCACGAATCAATATGAAGATCCAGCGTAACAGCATCGCTGACATGGCAAGCAAATACGAGAAGACTATCGGTGTGACTCCAGAACAGGAGAAGGCACTGACACAGATCGGACGTCAGCAGTCGGTTACCTCAGGTCTCTACCTGATGCTGCTGCAGAAACGCGAGGAGACTTCCATGTCGCTAGCATCAACCGCCGACAAGGCAAAGATCATCGAGCCTGCAGCCTTCGTAGATAAGGTAAGCCCTAAGGGAATCATCGCATTGCTCATTGCATTCATCCTGGGTGTTGCCATCCCTGCCGGTATCATCTACCTTCGCGAACTGCTGCGCAGCAAGATTCTGGGTCACGACGATGTAGAGAAACTGACTCAGCTCCCTATCATCGGAGACATCCCTACTGCCAGCGCCAACAGAAGCAAGGGCAGCATCGTGATACAGGAAAACAAGAGCAACCTGATGTCGGAAATCTTCAGAGGATTGCGTACCAACCTGCAACTGGCAGGTGACGACAAGGAAAAGGTATTCATCGTGACCTCTACCACAACCGGAGAAGGCAAGACCTTCATCGCTTCAAACCTTGCCATGAGCCTCGCTCTGCTGGAGAAGAAGACCATCATGGTAGGACTCGATATCAGAAAGCCTAGAATGGCAGAACTCTTCGGCATCGGCGACCGCCAGCACGGCATCACCAACATCCTTGCCAACGAGGAATGCAACTGGGAGGAAGTAAAGGCTCAGATCGTAGCATCTGGCGTGAACCACAACTTAGACTTGCTGATGGCAGGTCCTACACCAGCCAACCCTGGTGAACTGATGGTAAGAAAGAGCCTGAAGCAGACCATCGCTCTGCTGAAAGAGCACTACGACTATGTGATCATCGATACAGCGCCTGTAGGACTGGTAGCAGATACCCTGCAGCTCAGCAAGCTGGCAGACAGAACGCTGTTCGTTTGCCGTGCAGACTTCTCAACCAAGTCTAGCTTCACTTACATCAACAAGCTCGATGAGCAGAAGAAACTGCCAAATATCTCAATCGTAATCAACGATATCGACCTCTCAAAGAAGAAGTTCGCATACAGTTACGGATTTGGCAAATACAGCAAAAACGGCAACCGTTCTTTCGGTTCCTACGGTTTGTTCAGCAACAACACCAATGATGACAGCATCAAGATCTAGATCTTGAATCACGATAAAAAAAACGACGTGCAGCACTTGAATCAAAGTGCTGCACGTTTTTTTTATGCATCAAAAAAAATAGGGCGCATCACAAAAGAATCGTGACACGCCCAAATAATAGAAAATGATAATACTATAATTAGAAGAACAAGTAGCGGTTATCCACTACGTGAGCCTTCATATAAAGCTCGTTCATGAAGTTGCCGGCATACTGCATAGCCTTCTGGCGGCACTTCTGCTCGTAAGCCTTCTCATCGAACTTAACAGGACGGTTGGTCTTGCCAGTAACCTGGAAGAGATAAACACCTGCGTTACCCTTTACTGCGTTAGCTACGAAAGCGCCCTTCTTGGTAGCTGAAACAGCACCAGAGACAGCTGGCTCGCTGGCACCTGTAGCAGAGATGAAGGTAGGAGCTGCAAAAGTAATCTGATTAACGGTAGCAATCTTAGCACCCTTAGCCTTAGCAGCAGCGATGCTCTTCACACCAGCTACCTTAGCCATAATCAGCTCAGCCTTCTTGTCCTTGATGACCTCAGCCTTTACCATCTCCTTAACCTGAGAATCGCTCAAGTCGCGGTAACCGATGCGATGAATCTTATCCAATACTACTACGAGCAAGTGGTTGTTGTCGCCACACTCATACATTGGAGAAACCTCACCCTCTTTGCTCTCGAAGATCCACTTCAAGGCATCACGGGTAGAATGGATGTTGGCTACATAGTGAGTAGCTGTTGTCATATCATTCAGGTTCTGTACGCGATAACCGCTCTTAGTTGCATTCTTCAAGAGATCCTCTGACTTAGGATTAGCACTTACATAGCTAGAGAACTTGTTGTATGCTGAACGGTATGTATCGTTAGAGAACTGAATCTCCTTCTTGATAACTGCTGCCACATACTTGGTTACCATTGCCTTGCGGTCGCAAACCTGGAGGATGACATAACCCTGACCGAGCTGAAGCTCATTGTATGCATTGACAGAAGCTGTATTCAATGTGTTGATGAATGCCTTGTTATCCTTATCCATAGTCTGAGCATACTCATACTGCTTGGTAGTCATCCAAGCCTTCTCACCAGTCTGACCATACTTCTTAGCGAGTGCCTCGAAGTCTGCACCAGCAGCAAGAGCGCTGTGGATTGAGTCTGCCTTGGTCTTAGCCTCAGCCTGAGAAGCTGCTGCCACCTGGATGACACGATACTGGATAGAGTCTGGCAACTGCTGCTTGCTCATCAGCTTCACGATGTTCAATGTGTTATCAGAAGCATTAACCTTTACTGCAGAAGTAGCACCTACAGCCATAGAATCGATAGCAGAAGCAATGTCTGATGGCCAAGCCTCCTTGCTCACTGGGATACCCAGGTAAGCTACGGTAGAAGCTGACTTGCGAACAAGCTCTGCAGGATCAGCTGCAGCAGCGAGCTGTGTATGATACTCAGCAAACTCCTTGTTGAGTGCTGCACGGTCGGTCTTGGAAGCCTCAACCTGAACATCGATGAACTTGATATCTCTGCTCTCAACAGGCTGCTTGAAACGAGCCTTCATCTCGTCATACTTAGCCTTCAGGTCGCTCTCCTCTACCTTCACCTTGTCGTCCTGAACATCAGAATAAGGGAAGGCAGCCAACTGGATCTGGCTCTCCTCGTTCTCCTCCTTGAAAGCCATCTTAGCCTCTACAGGGTTTGAAAGGAAGCAGTGTGCCAGGAGTGCCTGATACTTCTGTGCCAAAGTCTGCTGACGGAGTGTCTTCTCGATGAATGACCAGTAGTTGAAAATCTTGGTGTACTGTTCCATCATCTGAGGATTAGCAGATGGGTTAGCCTTCTGAGCCTTGTAATCAGCCAGGAACTTCTGGAGAGAAGATGCGTCGAAACGACCTGTCTGCTGATTTACGAATGGAGTCTGCTGAAGCATTGGGCTTGTACCTGTCTTCAGGATGTCCTGAAGCTCTGCGTCTGTTACAGTAAGACCCAACTTGCTAGCCTCCTTGGCAATGATCTGGTTCTGTACGTATGTATTCCATACCATGTCCTTCACCTGATTCATCTGCTCCTCAGGAAGGTTTTCCTGACCTTGTTGCATTTTAATAACCTCTGTGTACTCATCAACGAGCTTCTGGAAATCCTGCACGCTGATTTTCTCGCCATACACCTCACCGATTTGCTGACGCTCATTGTTCTTTGCAGAATCGCAAGAGCGGAAAGCTTCCTCAGCAATGAAGGCGAAAAGACCGAAACTGATAATACATATCAGTATCACGCCTCTTTTTCTAATTGTTCCTAATGCTGCCATTACGTTTTAATTATTATTATTATTTTATTTTTTCCTTATTAGGATTGTACTGCTTTTGAAGCAAGTAGCCAATTGGTTGCAAAAATACAAAAATAATACGAGAAAAGGGAATTTTTCGGTATCTTTTTTGGCTGAAAACGCAAAAAAGTCGAAAAATTCCCTCTTCTCATCCAACTATTTGATGATGTGGAGTTTCACAAGTTCTATCTTACGGGATGTGGACTTGATAATCTTAAACTCAAACTTGTCGAATTTAATTACTTCATTCAGCTTCGGGAAGCTCTGATATTCGTGCAGAATGAGTCCGCCCAGAGTCATATACTCATCACTCTCCGGAAGATCCAGGTCGAACAGATCGTTCACCTTGTCTATCTCCAGTCGAGCCGACAGCAGATAGTCGCCGTCATCGGTCTTCTTGGCTACATACTTCGCAGAATCGTGCTCATCCTCGATATCGCCGAAAATCTCTTCCACGATATCCTCCAGACTCACCAGTCCGCTGGTTCCGCCAAACTCATCTACCACTACGCCCAGCGACTTCTTCTGCTGCAGGAAGGTCTGCATCAGCTTCTGAGCCTGCATGGTCTCCGGCACGAAAGGCATCGTGCGGATATGATCCTGCCATCTCTTCGGATTGTGGAAGAGCTCGGAACTGTGGATGTAGCCCACGATATGGTCGATATCATCCTCATAGACGATGATCTTGGAGTTTCCGCTTTCGATGAACTTCTGACGAAGTTCCTCCAGCGAGGTATCAATCTCCACCGCCTGAATCTCGGTACGTGGCACCATACAATCGCGCACCTTGGTATCAGAGAAATCCAGGGCGTTCTGGAAAATCTTCACCTCGTCGTTGATCTCGTCCTCATTGGTGGCATTGTCTATGCTCGACTGCACCAGATAGTCAAGATCTACCTTAGAAAAGCCTTCATCCCCCTCTTCAGACTCCATCTTCATACCCACCATACGCAGCAATCCCTTGCTGAGGAAGGTACTGAACTTGCTGATAGGCCAGAGAATGACGTAGCACAGATACGCAAACGGACTGAAGATAGACAGCAGTCGGTTTGGATTCGACTTGAAAAGCGTCTTCGGCAGAAACTCACCCGTAAACAACACGATGAGTGTAGAGAGAATGGTATCGCAGGTAACCTTGACACCATCATCCAGACCAGCAAAGATGGTATTATCAAACAGACGGGCTATCAGGATACCATATACTACGAGGGCTATATTGTTGCCCACCAGCATGGTGCTGACGAATCCGTTGGGATGATTATAAAAGAGCGACAAGAGTCGCTGCGTAAGTCCGTTTTTCTCCTTGTCCATTTCCGCCAACATACGGTTGGAGGAGACGAAGGCAATCTCCATTCCACTAAAGAATGCAGAAAACACCATCGTGATGAGGATACTCACTATCAGACTTATATCAACTTCTTCCATGATACATTATATCGTTAAAAAACATATTTCCTCCTACCCTATCAATGCATGACAGGAATGGTGGTGGCTCGTTGCGGTGTTGCCGGCTGGCGCATAGGCGCACTGGTAGAATCGGATGATGAAGTAGAAGATGAACTGCCTCCACCACCGAAGTCGCCCTTCTCAAAGCTACCCTTAGAATTGCTCACAAAATAGCGGGTCATACGCTCATCGCTCCAGAAATAGGAACCCTGAAGGGTACGCTCCGGAGTAACCAGCTTACTGAACACATGGCTGGAGAGTTCGTGCTTGTTCTCATCCCAGGTGAGCTGCTCGCTGGTAAAGCGAAGACCATCCTTAGTGAGGATGCGCACACGGCCATAAAGCTTCCAAACTCGTTCCTGATCAAAGTAATAAGCCGTATCGCACTGGATATAACTGTTGATGTGGAACTTCTCGTCAAACTGTTCGAGCAGCATACCCTTATCAAAAATCCAGCGGGAAGGCACACGGTTGGTATTCACCTCCCATCGCTCGGTAACGATGCGGTACTTGATGACACCCGAATCACTGATGAGTGTATTGACGCCATACGAAGTCATCATCGCCACAGAGTCTCTGGCGTGGATAGCAGGCGCAGTATGTTCTACCGGATTCTGGCAGGCAGCCAAAACCCAGGAAACTATGACACCTATTACTATGAAATATTTAATCTTATACATTATTATATATATAGAAGATGTGGCATCTCCCGAAGAAAACACCACAATATGGGCAGATTACTGCATCTTCCACTTCTTGAACCAATCCTCGTTGAAAGTGAATCCGATGTTCAGGCGGAAGATATTCTCCTTGATAAGTCCGGTAGCCGAATTCTTCACCCACTGGCCACTGATATTCAACTGCGAACGGTTGTTGTAGGAGTTCATGATAGGAATACCGAAACCGGCACTTACCGAAAGCTCCTTAGGGCCATCCACGCCGTTCACCTTATAATATGGTGTAGCAAAGCTCACACCGGCACGGTAAGCCACACGCTTGAGGAAAGCACGGCTGCGCTCACCATAGCAGTACTGGAATCCGACATTCACCTTGCTGCGATCCTTATACACGCCATCGCGCAATGCCCAAGGCTCGCTGCTGTTAGCCTCGTAGGTAGGATAGCCCAGGCTGCCCCATTTCTGCAGACTGTAATCTACACCAATCTTCCACTGATTGTTGTGATTCCACATCAAACCGGCGCCATACATCGTAGGCAACTCGTAGGCATTCTTGATGCTGAAGGCAAGTGTATCAGATGTACTGGTCTGCGCATTGGAAGAAATGATGCTCATATCGGCATCGGCATGCAGATTATGACCTGGCGAATAAGTAACACCCAGGGTTACCTCATCCTTCTTCGACAACTTCTGGGTATATTGCACACCCAGGTCGATCTTGTAGTTGTTCACACGAGTACCATAGGTGCGGTAAAGAGACTTATAATAGCTGTTGCTATAGTAATTCTGCACGGTTCTGTCGATGGAACCCCAGATATAGCCAATATTGGCACCGACAGACAAGCCCTTGAGTGGAGACCAGCCGGCACCCACATATACCTGATGCAAACCGCCTTCACCCTCGTAGGAGTTGGTGTAGGTAACATCCTTGTCGTTCTTGTTCACCCATCCGCTGGTAGAATAGTTGTATCCCACGTTGGTGAAAGGGATAATACCGAAACTCATACCCAGATGGCGGAAGAGGCGGAAGCCTGCTACCACATATTCGAGATTGGAGTTATTGGCATTCTTCTTCACCCCGTTCTCGTTGAAGTTGGTTACCTGACCCGAGATACCTGCATCCAGGATGAAAGTCATGGAGTCGATGGCAGCATAGGAAGCAGGGTTCAGATAGTTAATCTGATTATGCTCATGAAAACCAAGTCCAACACCATTCATACCACGGTTGAAGCCAGAAGTCTGTTCAGACAAAACGCCTAAACCATACTGGCTGTATGGAGAATTAGTACCGCTTTGGGCATTAACCATAAGAGTAGAACCCAACAAGAGGGCTGCTAAAATAAACTTTCTCATTTATATATAAATCAGTCAAAATTATATTCAGAGTGCAAAAGTATTAAAAAAAATCTAGAAAAAAGAAGGATATTCCAAAATAATAAGTTATTTTTGCATCGTGAAACGATTTAAGCATATTTTTAGCGTCATTTTAGCGGTTATTTTAACCAATTTAACTACTAATGTGACAGCACAGGATTTTTCAGGCTATCAGACTCCTGACATTTCTGTGCAGAACAGTCGTGTCAATGAGGATGCTACATCCTGGCTCGACTCGGTAGATATTTCGCTCCTCACCTGCGGACCAGGCAACGAGGTATGGTCGTACTACGGTCACTCAGCCCTGCGCATCCAGGACAAGATGCACGGAAGTGACGTGGCAGTCAACTGGGGCATGTTCAGTTTCAGGCAGAGCTTCTTCATCCTGCGCTTCGTATTCGGACTCACCGACTACCAGATCGGCATCTACCCAATGACCGACTTCCTCGCCGAATATGCAGCAGAAGGAAGATGGGTACGCCAGCAGCGCATCAATCTCTCCAGGGACGAGAAAATCAACATCCTGCATGCCATCGAGGAAAATGCCAAGCCGGAGAACCGTACCTACCGGTACAACTTCTTCTTCGACAACTGCACCACCCGTGCAAGGGAGATGATCCTCACCAACATCGGTTACTGCAACACCAACTTTGATGATAAGGAAACCCAATCCACCTATCGCCAGGAAATCCACAAGCTGAACGGAGACCACCGATGGAGCCGTTTCGGCAACGACCTGCTTCTGGGCTATCTCGCCGACCAGCCTATCAGCAAGCGTGAATGGGAGTTCCTGCCGGACAATCTGAGCCGTGACTTTGCCACAGAAGGCAGAAAAGACAATATGAATGCGACCCAGGATCTGGCAAGCACCCGATACTACAACGGCAAGGAGGGCTATATCACGATGGTAGATAGCACCAGCTACCTGATACCGAAGCAGGCACAGGTGGCAGAATCGGAAGCCATCACCCCAATCATGGTGGCAACATTCATCGCCATCATCATCATAGGCGTGAGCATCATCGAATGGCGCAAGAAGAAGAACTTCTGGGGATTTGATGCCTTCCTGCTCATCTTGACGGGTCTGCCGGGCATTATCCTCTTTGCGATGATCTTCTCGCAGCACCCTACCGTGCAAATCAACTTCCAGCTCCTGCTGCTGAACCCAGTAAACCTCATCTTCGCCTGGAAAACCATCTCGAAGATGAGAAAAGGCAAGCTCTACTGGTATTACGAGGTATGGGGATGGTGCCTGCTCGTAGCATTGCTCCTGCAAATCTGGCAGAGCTATGCCGAAGGAATGAGCACTTTGGCATTTTCTTTGCTGATGAGATATGCAATCAAGTCAACCCTGCTCGACCTCAACAGCAGCAAGCTGGCTATACAGAAACAATTAATGAATAAACTCAGAAAAGACAAGTAGAGACACTTCTCCAAACCGAGACTGAGAGAAGATGCTCTAAAAAGACTTTTAAAAGTTACATAAATAAAGGAAATAAAAATGATGGTAAACAGATATATCACAGCCCTTTTGGTTGTCCTGGCGGCAACCGGCATGGAGGCGCAGACTTATCAGCAGGCGCTGAAGTTTGCGCTCACGGATATATCCTACGATGAATTCATCCAGCAACCGGAGGCGAAGGCATTGGAGGAGGACATCCTCTATGTCATCAAAGCCATCAAGCAGGCTTCCGAAGAGGAAAACATGTCAGAGCATCATTACCATCAGGCAGCTGTGCTTGCAGCTGTCAAGACTGACATTCTGACAGATTCACATTTAAATATTTGTTTTCGCCCCGTTGTGGTGCATAAGTACAAAGCACCCTTCGGAAGCATTGTTATTCGAGGTCCAAACTGCTGATTATGTGCTTTCTGACAGCAAAACTAACAAGAAATGCAGCCAGAAAGGGCAATAATTGGTAAAATATTGCAGATTTACAGATATTTTTTGTATTTTTGCAAGCTAGTAAACAAACAACAGGAAAAAGCAGAAGAGGAAAAAGGACTGACAGCCCACATTTGTCTTAACTCCTTTAACTTCTTAACTTCTTTAACTCCTATATCATACATCGAATAATAATAAAAAATAAATATACAATGAACTTTAACAAAATTCTTCAGTCATTGTTTGGCAACAAGTCAACTCGCGATATGAAGTTGATCCAGCCAATCGTAGAGAAAGTCAAGGCAGAATACCCTAAGATGAATGCCTTGAGCAATGACGAACTTCGTGCAAAAACAAAGGAACTCCAGAAGTACGTACAGGAGTACGCTAAGGAAGAGAAGGCTAAGATTGCCGAACTCAAAGCTAAGATCGAGGACACTCCTATCGACGAGCGTGAAGGTATCTTCAACCAGATCGACAAGTTGGAGCAGGAAGCACTCGACAAGTATGAGGTTGCACTCAACGAGGTTTTGCCTCAGGTTTTCGCTATCGTAAAGGATACAGCACGCCGCTTCGCTGAGAACGAGGAGACCGTAGTTACTGCTACAGACTTCGACCGCGAGCTGGCTTCAAACCCAGCCAACGACTTCGTGACCATCGACGGCGACAAGGCTATCTATCACAACCACTGGACTGCCGGCGGCAACGATATGAAGTGGGAAATGATCCACTACGACGTACAGCTCTTCGGTGGTGTTGTTCTCCACCAGGGTAAGATTGCAGAGATGGCTACCGGTGAGGGTAAGACCCTCGTAGGTACTACCCCTATCTTCCTCAACGCATTGACAGGTAATGGTGTACACGTAGTAACCGTGAACGACTACCTGGCTAAGCGTGACTCTGAATGGATGGGACCTCTCTATATGTTCCACGGCCTCTCTGTAGATTGTATTGACAAGCATCGTCCTAACTCCGACGAGCGCCGCAAGGCATATATGGCAGACATCACCTTCGGTACCAACAATGAGTTTGGTTTCGACTACCTGCGTGATAATATGGCTACCAACCCTAGCGATCTGGTACAGCGCCAGCACAACTACGCCATCGTCGATGAGGTTGACTCCGTATTGATCGATGATGCCCGTACTCCATTGATCATCTCTGGTCCTATTCCAAAGGGCGACGACCAGATGTTCGAGCAGTACCAGCCACTGGTAGAGAAGCTCTACGAGGTACAGCGCAAGCAGGCTACCGAGTTGCTCGCCGAGGCTAAGCAGAAGATTACAGAGGGTGGCAAGACCAAGAACCAGCAGATGCTCGAGGAAGGTTTCCTCTCACTCTACCGTTCTTACAAGGCGCTGCCTAAGAACAAGCCATTGATCAAGTACCTCTCTGAAGAGGGTATCAAGGCAGGATTGCTCAAGACCGAGGAATTCTATATGGCAAACAACAACCGTGAGATGCCTAAGGCTGTTGAGCCTTTGTACTTCGTGGTTGATGAGAAGCTGAACTCTGCCGACCTGACCGATAAGGGTACAGAGTGGTTGGCTAAGCAGGTGAACGATAGAGAGCTCTTCGTATTGCCTGATATCACTACACAGATGAGTGAACTGGAAGCTCGCACAGACATCTCAGACCAGGAGCGTCTGGATATCAAGGACGAGTTGCTGGCTCACTACGGCGTACAGAGCGAGCGTGTTCACACCTTGCAGCAGCTCTTGAAGGCTTACACCATGTTTAATAAGGACGACGAGTATGTTGTCATGGACGGTCAGGTGAAGATCGTGGATGAGCAGACAGGTCGTATCATGGAGGGTCGCCGCTGGAGCGATGGCTTGCACCAGGCTGTAGAGGCTAAGGAGCATGTAAAGGTAGAGGCTGCAACACAGACCTTCGCTACCATCACACTCCAGAACTACTTCCGTATGTACCACAAGCTCGCAGGTATGACCGGTACGGCAAGCACAGAGTCTGGTGAGTTCTGGGATATTTATAAGCTCGATGTAGTTGAGATTCCTACCAACCGCCCTATCCTGCGTAAGGACTTGGATGACCGTGTATATAAGACTGCCCGCGAGAAGTATCGTGCCGTCATCGATGAGATTGAGGAGACACGCAATGCTGGGCGCCCAGTATTGGTTGGTACCACATCTGTAGAAATCTCAGAGTTGTTGAGCAAGATGTTGAAGATGCGCAACATTCCTCATAATGTATTGAACGCCAAGCTGCACCAGCAGGAGGCTCAGATCGTAGCCGAGGCAGGTCGCTCAGTAAATGGCAAGGGTGCCGTAACCATCGCTACCAACATGGCAGGTCGTGGTACCGATATCAAGCTGACCCCAGAGGTGAAGGCTGCAGGTGGTCTCGCCATCATCGGTACAGAGCGTCATGAGAGCCGTCGTGTTGACCGCCAGCTCCGTGGTCGTGCCGGACGTCAGGGTGACCCAGGTTCTTCTGTATTCTATGTATCATTGGAGGATAAGCTGATGCGTCTCTTCGCTTCTGAGCGTATTGCCAAGGTAATGGACCGTCTCGGTTTCGAGGATGGCGAACGTATCGAAAGCCCAATGATCAGCAAGAGCATCGAGCGTGCACAGCGCAAGGTTGAAGAGAACAACTTCGGTATCCGTAAGCACCTTCTGGAGTATGATGACGTGATGAACCGTCAGCGTACCGTTATCTACGAGAAGCGTCGCCACGCCCTGATGGGTGAGCGTATCGGTATGGATATCGCCAACGTAATCTGGGACCGCGTACTGAACATTGTGAACAACAACGACTTCACCGGTGCCAAGGAAGAGTTCCTGAAGGTCCTCGCCATGGAGATTCCTTTCACAGAGGAGGAATACGAGAACGGCAGACGCGACGAGATGGCTGAGCGTGCCTTCCAGGAGGCTATGGCTGCCTTCAAGCGCAAGACCGACCGCATCCAGGCTACAGCAATGCCTATCATCAAGCAGGTGTATGAAAACCAGGGTGCGATGTACGAGCGCATCATGGTGCCTATCACCGACGGCAAGCGTATGTACAACATCGCATGCAACCTGAAGGAAGCTTACGAGACTGAGGCAAAGAACGTAGTGAAGGAGTTCGAGAAGAGCGTAGTACTCCACATCATCGATGATGACTGGAAGGAGAACCTCCGCAAGCTCGATGAGTTGAAGCACTCTGTACAGAATGCCAGCTACGAGCAGAAGGACCCATTGCTCATCTTCAAGTTGGAGAGTGCAAAGGTATGGGACGCTATGATCAATGATATGAACGACCGCATCGCCAGCATTCTGATGCGTGGTCAGATTCCTGTCATGGAGCAGGAGCAGCCAGTTCAGGAGGCAGCACCAGAGCAGCACACCCAGCAGAACTACGTAGAGAGCAAGGTGGATATCGATGCTGAGCGTGCAGCACAGGAGGCAGCAGCCAACCAGGATACCCGCGAGGGAGCTGACCAGGTGAACCGCACTCCATACCGTGCCGAGCACATGCCTCGTCCTAACGATCCATGTCCATGCGGCAGCGGAAAGAAGTTCAAGAACTGCCACGGCAGAAACATCTAATCACCAGAAAGGATGATAAGTGATGACAACGAAATCTTGCCATCACAAGAAATAATGATAAGAATACCTAGATTTGATGATACTCTCATCATTTCTAGGTATTTTTGTTATAAATAACTTCATTGCTACCGAGTTGCAAATAATTATTAGTATTTTTGCAGTTGAAAAGAAAAAAGAGCTGGCAATAAAGCCAGTTTCTAGAGAAAATAAGGTTAATTCAAGGAAAGATATATGAAATTATCAGAACTTAAAACAGGTGAAAGCGCCGTTATCGTCAAGGTTTCTGGACACGGTGGCTTCAGAAAGAGAGTCATCGAGATGGGATTCATCAAGGGCAAGAAGGTTGATGTGCTCCTGAACGCCCCACTCCAGGACCCTGTGAAATACAAGATTATGGGTTACGAGGTGTCACTCCGACACAGCGAAGCTGACCATATCGAGGTGGTTTCCATCGAGGAAGCCAAGCATGATGCAAAACTCTGCAAGGCGGAAGAAGAAGACCGCCAGCAGGTAATTGACTCAAAAGTAGTAGATTTCAACGATAGCGACGAGCAGGCGCTTGGCGACAAGATGCTCGTGGCTGAAAGAAAAGACTCTGCCAGCAACGAAGCCTTGGCAGAACAGGAAGCTGAAAGACTCCACCGCGTCATCAACGTGGCACTGGTGGGAAATCCAAACTGCGGAAAGACTTCCCTCTTCAACTTCGCATCGGGTGCTCACGAACGTGTGGGCAACTACAGCGGAGTAACCGTGGATGCCAAGGTGGGCGAAGCCGAATACAACGGCTATCACTTCAACCTGGTAGATTTGCCGGGCACCTATTCCCTTTCTGCCTATTCTCCGGAAGAGCTTTATGTGCGCAAACAGCTCATCGAGCATACGCCGGATATCGTCATCAACGTCATCGACACCAGCAACCTGGAGCGCAACCTCTATCTCACCACCCAGTTGATAGACATGCACATCCGCATGGTGTGCGCTCTCAACATGTTTGATGAAACCGAAAAACGTGGCGATAACATCGACTACGACAAGCTGGGCGAACTCTTCGGTATCTCAATGATTCCTACCGTCTTCACCAATGGTCGAGGCGTGGATAAACTCTTCGAGACCATCATCGAACTCTACGAAGGCAAGGAAGATTCCAGCGCTCACTATCGCCATATCCACATCAACCACGGACATGAGATAGAGCACGGCATCGAGCATATCCAGAAATATCTAAAGGCAGATGATTCCATCCGCCAGCGCTACTCTACACGTTACCTCTCCATCAAGTTGTTGGAGAATGATAAGCACGCAGAGGAATACATAAGTCAACTGAAATCGTCCAAGGAAATCTTCGCAGCCCGCAATGAGGCTGCCAAGCGTGTGAAGGAAGAGACTCTGGAAGATAGCGAAACAGCCATCATGGATGCCAAATACGGTTTTATCCATGGCGCATTGCAGGAAGCAGGCTATGAACCGGGCAAGGCAAAGGATACCTATCAGGTAACCCACCTCATCGACAGCATCCTGACCAATAAATATGTAGGCTTCCCAATCTTCGTCCTCCTGCTGTTCATCATGTTCTCAGCCACCTTCGTGCTGGGCGAGATTCCTAAGGGATGGATTGAGGACGGCGTGGCATGGCTGGGCGAGTTCATCAGCAATACAATGCCAGATGGACCAGTGAAGGATATGCTGGTAGATGGTGTGATTGGTGGTGTAGGTGCCGTGATTGTCTTCCTGCCACAGATTCTGATTCTGTACTTCTTCATCTCTTATATGGAGGATTCGGGATATATGGCTCGTGCAGCCTTCATCATGGATAAGCTGATGCACAAGATGGGCCTGCATGGCAAATCATTCATCCCGCTGATTATGGGATTCGGCTGTAACGTACCAGCCGTGATGGCAACAAGAACCATCGAAAGTCACCGTTCACGTCTGATAACGATGCTGATTCTGCCATTGATGAGCTGTTCGGCTCGTCTGCCAATCTACATCATGGTCATCGGAACGTTCTTTGCCATCCAATACCGTTCACTCATCATGGTATCGCTCTATCTCATCGGCATCTTCCTTGCCGTGATATTGAGCCGCATCTTTGCCAGTTTCGTGGTGAAGGGCGAAGATACCCCATTCGTGATGGAGCTGCCTCCTTACCGCTTCCCTACCTGGAAGGCGATAGGCCGCCATACCTGGGAAAAGGGTAAGCAGTATCTGAAGAAGATGGGTGGCATCATCCTCGTGGCAAGTATCATCGTCTGGGCTTTGGGCTACTTCCCTCACAATGAGGAACTTGACAACCAGGCACAGCAGGAGCAGAGCTATATCGGCAGAATCGGTAAGACCATAGAGCCTATCTTTGCCCCACAGGGTTTCGACTGGAAACTGGATGTGGGTCTGGTATCCGGTGTGGGTGCCAAGGAGATTGTAGCCTCAACGATGGGTGTGCTCTACAGCAACAACGACAGTTTCTCTGACGATCAGGATTACAACGATGAAGACGGAAAATACGAGGTTTTGAAGAAGCAGATGACTTCTGATTTGAAGAAGACCTACGGTTACAGCGATGCCGAGGCGGCATCTAAGGCAACGCTCACCGCCTACTGTTTCCTCCTCTTCGTATTGCTCTACTTCCCTTGCATCGCCACGATAGCAGCCATCAAGGGAGAGACGGGCAGTTGGAAATGGGCAGGCTTCGCCGCCGGCTACACCACGCTATTGGCATGGGTAGTATCAGCCCTGGTCTTCCAGATAGGAAGTTTGTTTATCTAATATAACAACGTAAATTCAAACAAAAAGGGTGTGACTAGTCGATTAGTCACACCCTTTTTGTTTGTTGCTCATAAGAATGAAGGCCGTTCTTACCTGCTGGAAAAAGGAGAAGTAGCAGGAAAGTTCTTGGTAAGCCATAAGAAAAATGTTTCTGTCCCTAATAGAAATCTATGTTCAGCAGTGTTGAACCTATGTTCAGCAGTGTTGAACTTATGTTCCGCACTGTTGAACTTACGTTCAGCAGTGTTGAACATAGAAATCCATTAAGAAAAGAAACAATTATCATTAAGGGCAGAAACAATTATCATTAAGGATAAAAAGAAATATCGTGGTGAATAACATCACTATGAATCATATTCACCAGCAGTCAAGATATTCTCTTTTCCACCTTTGCAGCAACAAATGCGATCATCAGACCCAGACAGGCGGCAATGCTGATGGCGATGCGGAGACCGGTAGCCTCTGCAAGCCATCCGATAACCGGTGGTCCTACCAGGAAACCGAAGAAACTGATGCTCGAAACGATGGTGATGGCAATGCTCGCCTTGATGGATCCGAGTTTTCCTGCGATGCTGTAACAGATAGGCACAGACGAAGAGATGCCGAAACCTACCAGCAGGAAGCCCAAAGTGGCAGGAATCAGATAAGGCAAGGCGGCAGCCAGCCACAAACCGCCCAATATCAAAGCACCACAAACCTTCAACACCCTGGCTGGGCCGTATTTCGTAACAAAGCCATCGGCAAGGAATCTACCCAGAGTCATCGCTCCCATGCCAGCCACATAGCCCGCACGGATAAAAGCCTCATCGGGTTTTACTACTGATGAGAAATACACACCACTCCAATCATAAACAGTTCCTTCACAGAACATGCCGGCAAATCCCATCAATCCCAGGAGAAACAGAATCGGATCAATGGTTTTGAAAGAGAACTTCGGAACATCCTCTTCTTCTGCCTTTGCCGTAGCATCATCTACCAGATATCTGAATCCGATGGCGATAATGAGAAGACTCATCACCAAGACAGCTCCAAAGTGAACCTCTATCGGAAGCTGGGTATTGGCAAAGACGGCTCCAATGATACCGCCTGAGAATCCGCCCAAACTCCACAAGCCATGAAACGACGACATGATGTTGCGCCCATACATCTTCTCCACCAGGCAAGCCTGGGTATTGGTAGCGATGTTCATCAGATTCGCCATCATTCCGAAAGCCATCAGAGAAAGAATCAGCTGGAACACCGTACTGCTGCTTCCCATACAGAACAACACGAAAGCATAGAGCACCTCAGCAAGCAGAATCATCTTCCTGCTGCCAAACTTATTCACCAAAACGCCCGAAAAAGCCATCATCAGAAGCTGACCGATAGGAATGGCGAAAAGCACCGATCCCAACTGTCCGTTACTCAAGTGCAACATCTGTTTTACATCCGGAATACGGCTTGCCCAACTGGCAAACACCACTCCCGGTACAAAATAATAAGCCGCAACAGCCACTCGCTTGCGGGCTAAATCTCCCAAGTGATTCAAACTAGTCATCCCTATTAATACCTTTATTTATATATACCTATTTTATTTGCGGCTGCAAAATTACAAAAAAAAGCAGAAAAAGAGTGATATTTGAACAAAAAATATAGCTCGGTATGAGATTTTTGACGTACCTTTGCACTCAGAAAAAGAATTAAAAACAAACTAGCAATGAAGAAACAAACAATGATTACCCTGGCACTCGTCATGCAGCAGCTTTCTGCATTGCCTTGCGTCTTCTAAATATCGTAAGTACTTGCGTCATATATCAGAACATATCTGTGTGGCAATAGGTGACAATAAGAAAGCACCTTATTGCCACCCATTATTCTATCTGAATCAACCACTTACACATCAGCGTGGTAGATGTGGCATTAAATTAGAAAAAACTTTTTTCTATATATACTGCAAAATCATATTCACCATTGTGTCCAGATAGCCTTTATCATCCTTAAACAGCACATGATTCTTTTGGAATTCACCTTTCTCAAATGGATTCTTCAACCAAAACTCCACCTGCTCCATTGGTGTATTGCTGATAATGAAACTGTTCAACATCAGGTGAGCGTTGCCCAACAGAGAAGCCACATCAGTCTGTAAATACTTGAAGAGTTGAATCTTATCATCCTCCAATCCTTTAAGATTGCGAATACCTTTCGGGTCGATGAAGGTGATGTATTGCTTCTCTCCATCCAATATCCATAAGATAAAATCAGGATAGAAGTTGTTTGCATCAAAGAAACCCAACCCCCTCTTACTCTCATTGCGAAGCAGATAAACCTGCTTACCAACCAGCACATCGTCTTGATGAACCCTACAATATTCACGGAAGGAAGTAACAAAGTTCTGTTCTCCCAAATTTAATGCCACAGGAGACACCTTCAACATTGGCTCACCAGTTACAACATCTACATAAGGACGATTACCATTGACATCTTTCTCTGCAAGGAAGACCAAAGGCTTATACAGATGTTCCTCCACATTCAAAGCCTTGAAATAAGGAGCATCAAGAACTAAGTCTTTACCAAATTCATTGGCTTCCACCTGCGCCTGCAATATTCTTAAATGATCTACCACATTACACAGGTCATTACGAACCTCTATTTCATATTCGTCAGGCATACCTATATTATAATAGGTAACGCGTGTCTCCTTCAGATGTTTTTGCTCTTCCTTCGACTTGGCCTTCTTGTAGGCCATATCCATATAGCCACGGAGCAGACTGATTGTAACATCCTGCCACAACTCCACATTCTTTCCGAAATCATGAAAGTTCAAACGGTCTTCAGGAATTGACAATTCGTACCAGGAAGGATTTGCCATCAGATACTTCAAGTCTTCCAATCGCAATTCCAGATTATACCATCCTCGCTCTGCCTTCATACCTTGCAAGGCAAAAAACACTTCCGTCCAGTCTATCCAATTCAGATGCTCCTGTCCCAAAACACCTATATAGCGACTTGCAGCATTAGCAGTTTGAACATTCTTGCTTCTCAGCAAATCCACCTTTGGATATTTGTCCAGTTTTATATTCACCTTTTTCATCAGGCTTCCATCGGCAGGTTCCACCACGGCAGACTTCTTGAAGTTATAGCCATCTACGACTTTCGGCAATGAGAGATGAAGAGCATCTAAATCAACAGACTTAATGGTTTTAATGACAATCTTCTCATAGTCTATCTCATTAGTTGGCAAACCTTCATCCTCCAAATATGCCTTGAAGGCTTCCATATAATCAGCCCGCACGCCAAAGATATTCAGAGTCTCTATGGTTGACAAATTCTTTGGAATCATCTCGTCCTGATAGCAGGCATCCAGCATCTTGCTTCGCTTCAGGGAATATCTGTATCCCTTCAGACGAACGCCACGACCGAAAAGCTGAATTATCTCAGAACCTTCGCTGCGTCCCACATTCATCAGACCCATCACGGAAACTCGCCAACTGCTCCATCCCTCAGTAAACTTCTTGGAACCAATCAGGATGTTGACGGTTGAATCTTGAGAATTGATATTGTTGAAGAGGCTGGAAGTTCCGAATGCTTTCGTTTCGCAAAGGAATCCTTTATCCTGCAAGAGTTTCAGCAATTCCTTACCATCTCCCACATTGATAACTCCGAAATAATCCTTAGTACTTCCTACTCTCAATCCAATCTCCTCAAAACCTCCTTTTTGAAGATCGATATGAAGTTGGGCACCATGGATATTGGAGTGGAAAAGATTCCGCAGGATAGCATCGTAGATGTTCTCGGCAAACTTCTGTTTGTCATCTTCTACGAGATAACCACCTTTAAGCGCCAGGAAAGAGTTGCCAAATACAGAATAACCATTCTTTGTTTTCAATCCATCTTCCGAACTGAGCAAGCGACGGATATAACCAGAAAATTCGGTACGATTCCGGATAAAATCCTGCAAGAACAAGAGTATCTGAGTTACATCCGATACCTGATTCTTATTTTCCTTGCTCACAGCCTTTACGCTACTTCCCACAAATATTCCCAAAGGTTTTTCCACCAGAAACCTGTTATGAATCCGCATATCACTCTGATAGATTTTAGTCTGCTCATAAAGACATAGCAAATATGCCGTGAGATACATATTGAGCAAATCATCATCATTCCAGTCGTTCATATTCATGATACGATAATCCTTGCCATATCCATCGGCATAGAAATAACGATAGGAATAATCAAAAAGTGTTGCCTTACCATATTGGTCGAACATCGCCTTCCGGTCTTTGGCATTACTCTTTGCAGAAATGGCTTGACCAAAGGTAGCGGAATACTCAAAGGAGAAGCCTTCCTCGGTCAACTTCTGGCGATACCCCATCCAGACATCACCACTGGAACCTTTGTGACCTTCATCTACCAATACCAGGTTGTTGCCCTCGAAAGCCTCTACTGCTACCGTTTTATCTCCATCCTTATCTGCCAATTTATTGATGTCGATGATTTCTACTGCCTTGCCTTGAAATAAACCACCAACACCTTGCTTGCTGAACATAGCAACATCCATATTAGAAGCCTTCAACTCTTCATAATGCTGACGGCTCAATCCTTCATTCGGAGTCAATACGATGATGCGGTTGAGTTTCTTGGCATGATGAATCCTGGCATACTCCTGATATTGCTTGATGTTGACATGCATCAGCAGAGTCTTGCCCGAACCTGTTGCATTCCAATAAGCCAACTTATTCAAGTCATCAACCGTAAAGTCGGGCAACTCATGCCAGGTTTCTGCACGATGATTGAAGTCATCATGCAGAAAACGATTCAGGTTGTGGCAAAGTGCCTGCGGATTACTGAAATACTGGTCGAGATAGATTTCCGTGAACAAGAGAGATAGATACTGGAAGTACTTCCACTTGATTGGTTCACTTCGCTTCTCGTTAATCTCATCAGTAAACTTCACGATATGCTGGTCGTAAAAGTACAACTGTTCTATGGACAAAGGACCTGTAGCATAGAGCTTATGACAAAGCTCATGATAGAGTTTTGACTCGTGGTCATCATTCAATCCTTCGTATGCAGGATCCTTGAGATCACGAGACAAAGCCTCCAAGTCCTTACAGCCAAACAGCTGCAAGATATAATGAAACAGGACCAGTGCCTGCTGCAGTTTTCCTTTCTTCTGTATTTTCTTAGCCATAATAAGACCTATTCAAACATTCTTTTCTTAAATTCTTCCTCAATGAGTACTACTTTCCAATGCTCCTCATCCGTCTTGATATTCGGTAATGTATTATCACCATTTACATAAATCTTATCGAACTCTGAGTCTGTGGTGCAGTAGGCTTGCTTACGGAAGAATTCATTCAAGTCTTCGTTGCTCACCTTGTTGCAGTTTCTCCAAATCACGAGAGTTCGCTCATTGCCGATATGGGTAGTTCCTTCCACCACACAGTAGCCATCCTTAGGATAACGGAGCGTCTCTACATTCAGACCGATAAGGTAGTTGAAGGTTTCCACCATATCAACATGGGTATCTACCAACTCATTATCCTTGGTTGTTTTGATAGACATGGCAAACGGATTCTTAAACCATTCCAGGTTGAAGAGATCTCCCTTAGTTTCTGTATCGAGCATATAACGAAGGAAATAGGTTTCCTCGAAATCTCCCTTGCCATTCTCGTTATCGAAGTCGAGTCGCTGGTTCTTGGGCTGCAAGTTATTTAGGGTATCCTCGTATTGCTCCAGGCGGATGTACTTGAAGCATTGAGAAATGCCTTTACGGGAAACAGGCTTGCCATCCTTCCAATCCTCGGAATAGATTACTTTTTCGATGCGAGGCTTTGGAAGTATATCAAAATAATAATTGACGTCACACAGTATATACTTATGCATTTTACCCTTACGCCCTTGATTAATTGCAGCATGCCCTGTTGTACCTGAGCCACAAAAACAATCCATGACTATAGATTCATTCTTTGTTGAAACGTTAACAACCTTATTGATAAACTCAACTGGCTTAGGCTTAATACCATCAATAAATTCTTTTGGCAATGATGTTCCAAATAAATTGAGCAACAATTTCGTACCTTCTGCGGTAGTCTTAACATCATCCCATAAAGATGTTATGGCATCACCTTTCTCTAAAGCTTCAGACTTATATCTTTTATAAGCAGGCTTTGTATTTCCCTTTTTACCAAATAAAATCCTTCCCTCTTCCAATAATCTCAAAGTATCATGTTGTTCGAATCGCCAATGTCTTCCACTTGCCGGATAAAAAGTTTCATTTGTTTTGGGATTTATAATACCATAAGAAAGATTTTCACGAATACCCGGCGCATCCATAGGATCTAATTTCCATGGACCATTAGGATCATTATCAGGATTTATAAAACCCTCCTCATTCGCTTCAACCTTAAAATCCGTTTTATTAGCTTTTAGAGCTATCATATCTTTAGTGAAAACAGTCGTATGATTAATAGAATTAGATACCAATGCATCGTTAGATACAGACTTTCTACTATTCCATATTATATCTGCAACAAAATTATCTTCATCAAAAACTATATCCAAATTGTGTTTTAAATTCGCATATTCACCATCATCAGTACTAACCCAAAACGTTGATGTTCCTGTCATCATATTCTTCATTAATTCACTCCTATCATTCATCATAGAAGCCCAAGACGAATGCTGATAATTATCCTTATAAGAGAAACTATTATCGGAACCAGTATTATAAGGCGGATCAATATAAACACATTTCACAGTCTCACGATACTTCTCCTGCAACAATTCCAGAGCCTGGAAGTTCTCACTATTAATCAGCAATCCATTACACTCCTCATCCACTTTCTCCATACTTCCCACGAGTTTATGTTTGAACTCGGTACTAAAGAACTTAGTATCAAGGACAAGGAAAGGATTGTCTTCCAGGAACTTTTCTGATAATGGCTCACTATAGCCCTCGGTCATCATATCCCCTTTGATTTCATCGATGGCAAAGAGGCGAACCCATTCTTTACGCTGCTCATCATTAGCAATAATCTCTGGGTAAAGGGTACGAGGAATGCGGTCGAGTGTTATACAATAATCACAACCGACTACAAACTTTTTCTTGAGCCACAACTTCTTTTGGAAGTCTTCGAGCTGGGCAAGGAAGGTGATAATCTTCTCTCCTACCAACTTGATGGCTTTCACTTGTGCCAAATGCTCCATGATATGAGTAGCATCCAAATCATCCAAGAACATTACTTCGTTTTTGATATAGAAATCAAGTTCCCTACGAAGGAAACCGCCCAAGTCTTTGTGGATGAAATAATCAAAATTGTTCTTTGCCGTATAGTCTTGCAGATGCTTCATCAGCAAAGTGCGTTCCTTATTCTTTTCTGTTGGCACCTTTTCGTTAACCAACTCAGCAAAGTCGGCATATTTTCCTTCTACAAACGAAGAAATAATCTTAGCCTCAGCATCCTTGATAAGTGCATCCTGCTTGGTGGTCTTCGGCATCAGCTCATAAGTAAAGAAGATGTTTAGCTCACCATCTTCCTCTGCGATACAGTCCTCTTCACAAAGTTGGAAACGGCGCTCCATATTGTTGGCAGCCTTGTTGTTGTTCTGCTCTGTATCCGCATCACGAAGAACAAAGTGTACCTTACGACGGCTGGTCGGCAACACGAACGAGTAATTCTTGAAATACTCAGAAGTCTTGATGTAATACTGGTCGGCATTTGCCCAATACAACTTCACTTCCTCACCGCTATAAGGAATGGCATAGGCATCGTCCTTATAGCGACGTTTAGAGATAAAATCGCCACCCTCATAATAACGGCTAAAGAATTTAGCCAAATGAGAAAACACCTCATTCTCCATGGCAGAAATATCAGTTCCTGCAGCAGTTTGAGCCTTCAAAATCTTTGTAACTTCAGGAACAAGGCGATTGTTCAAGAACGCCTCGATATCCTTACGCTTCTGATTCATGATGCGATATATACCAAAGTCGAGTTCGGCTTGGTCGAGTTGCAGTATTTCTGCAAGTATATCTCTAAATTTCTGTTCGTATAGTGTCATTGTTTATTCCTTAGTTATATTATTTTTGCTTTGATTCCGATTCATTTCTTTAAAGTCCAATGCACGCAGAAGAGTTCTTCTTCCGTAATATGCTGCTGGATAAATGCCTTCACTTTGTCTATCATTCCGTCTCGCTTCTCCTCTATCTCATCTTCGAGATTAAAGATTTCGGCTCGCTTACGCTTCTGCTGACGAGTAAGAGTATTCAAATCCTTTTCCAGGGTCAATGTTTGCTGTGCATTCTCCGAACGACTCAAAAGTCTTTTCTTCTCCTTGATTTTAGCCTTGATGTCTTTCAGTTCATTCTCCAAAGTGAACTGCTGGTCTTCTGCCCATTTCTCGATATGCTGAATTTCAGCATCAAGCAAAGCCTTGTTTCGTTCTTCTATCTGAACGGTCAAGGCTGCTCGCCGGTTATCATACAGGGAAGCCAACTTCTGACTTGCTTCCTCCTGCACACGAACATTTCCGGTACTTATCGTTGGAACATTCAATAGTTTTTCAGCAAACTCCTGACCCAAAGCCGTTCCATCTTCCGCAAGTGCCGTCAGCACAATGTGCTGTTCCTGTTGCCCTTCGGATATAAAAGAAACAAGATGAGCCTGTAGCCATCCACTTTCATAAGCACATTGTTCTATATCTGCCACCTTATAACGGTATAGGCTATAATCGAAGAGGAGATTTTGCTGGCTTTGTATATTCTGCTTACACAAGGCAATGACCTTTTGAGCCAAAGGATGAGACAAACGATAATTGATGTATTGCGATTGCAGCGTCGTTATCTGATACATGCCACATTCTGCTGCCACATCAGGATAAGGATTGTGCTTCAAGCGAAAGACGAGATTGGTTTCATCTACCACTTCTACATTCTCCTTACCAAGCGTAGCAATGGTTATCGTCCAAAGCCAGCGATGGAACTTATTCAGATTTCCCATATCCTTGCCTTGGCGAATCTTCAGTAGTCCCACCACATCCTCATCAAAGTTTTCAAGCAGTTGCTTGCGGGTATCTTGCATCGTTGCCTTGATACTCGCATCCATCTCTTGCTGAATCTGGTCGAAGGCTGCATTGATTTCTTCGGGAGTACGGCACTGCTGATAGATGTTGAGCATCCGCTTCTCAAAGTCAACACCCGACTCGATGCTGCCCAACACCTCATCACTCGAACCGAAGACACCATCAAAGAGATGGAATTTCTCAGAAAGCAGTTGGAACACACGCACATCAGCTGCATTTGCCTTGTTGATGAAGTTGAAAACCACAACATCATTCTTCTGTCCATAACGATGGCATCTACCTATGCGCTGTTCCACCCTTTGAGGATTCCACGGCAAATCGTAATTTACGATAAGTGAACAAAACTGAAGGTTGATACCTTCTGATGCCGCCTCGGTAGCAATCATGATTTCGGCTTCGTCTCTGAAATAATCTACAATAGCCTGGCGCTTGTTTACCGACAAAGAAGGGGTAAAGGCTGATGTGCCTATATTCCGCTCTTTCCATGCCTTATATATCTTCCGGGAAGTTTCATCATTGTTGGAACCATTAAAGAGGACTATCTTGCCCATATAACCATTCTCCTCTAAAAGCTGTTTCAGATAGAGCTGGGTACGGGTACTTTCCGTGAATATCAATGCTTTGCGGTTGGCTCCCAGCTCTTCCATCTTCTGAAATCCGGTATGGAGTGCCGACAAGAGGCAATCACCTTTTTTATTGCTACTGATGCCATTGGCAAGATCATATAGACGTTGAAGTTCCTTGATTTCATCCTTGATACCTTCTATCTCATCGGAAGTAAGGATTTCTCCTTCCTGTTCGTTCTCATCCTGCTCATTCCATTCATCCCAATCATCGCCCAACATATCTTCGGCAACCATAGCTATTTTTCCATTTTCCCCATACCAGCCTTGCGGTTTATCGGCAGAATATGGAGCAATCTTGGTCTGCAAACGGTCGATAAGCGTTTTGAGCGTATAGCCTATGGCAAAGGTTGATGAAGACATGAGTTTGCGGAATATCAGCGTAATCAACTGACGTTGACTGGTTGGTAATCCGTAAGTATCATCACGGCGAAGATACTCGCTGATTTGATTATAGAGTTTCTGCTCTTCAACGGCAGGATAATATTCCTGCGCCATCGGGATACGGGAAGTATATTTCACATACTCAGTAACCTGTTTGCGAAGCGTGCGATGCACGATGGGACGAAGACGCCTGCGAAGATCACCAAAAGCAATATCATCGTTTTTGTTACTATAGCAATACTGAGCCTTGAAACTCTTCAAGTCACCAAAGTAATGGTCATCGATGATACTTACCAGACCATATAATTCCTCAATATTATTCTGAAGCGGAGTGGCGGTAAGGAGGAGTTTATGACTATCAGAAAAAGCTGATTTCAGACGGGAAGCCATCGAAGGGGTTGACTTATAAACATTGCGCAGTTTATGAGCCTCATCATAAACCACCAGGTCCCAATGAGTGCGCGACAAGATTTCGGCTTGTCTGGAAGCAAACTGATAAGAGCAGATATAGATTTGCTTGCCATCGGAAAGATGGTCTAAAGAAATCCCTTTTTTCTTTTCGAGAATAAAAGAATCCAGAAAGAACTTTTCCTCCAGCTCCATGCTCCACTGTCGGCGAAGGGTAGCTGGAGCAACGATGAGGATACGACGCTTACGTTCAGCCCAAAACTGGCTGATAACAATACCAGCCTCTATCGTTTTTCCCAATCCCACCTCGTCGGCAAGGATAACACCTTTGGAGAAAGGAGATTGGAATGCAAAAAGAGCCGCCATCACCTGATGGGGGTTCAGATCGACACGTGCCTCCGACAAGACACCCGTCAACTTATCATCATCTGCACCGCCCCTATTACGTGACAACTGCCAGGCATAATACAAGAGCTGCGCAGATGAATAATGGATTTCCTGTTTCATCGTCGCTTATAAGGGATTATGAGCGTAAACTTTATCGGAATTAGCAGGTCACATTTTTGCTATGCTTGGGCAAACTTCCAGGCTTACTAAAACAATGCAGAAGAGACAAATACCTTTTTGCGAAACTATATAAGAAAGGCGTAAGCCTCACTTATCAGTCTCTTAGGTATTTGGCGTGACCTACTCATATAGATAAGTTTAGCTCACGCCTTATGAGCGTGAGCATCTACCTTATTTACTATATGAATGTCTGTTTCAATCGCCAAATTTCAAGAGACTCCAAATAATCGTAAACGCTTGTATATTATTATATTATATGTCTAAAGTTTATTCTTTCTGTTTCTTATTATTCTATTTTATTTGTTCAACTTATGTTACAAGGGAGCAGCCGCCTGGGGCAACCTTTCCCTTTTCGAGGGCAAAGGTACAAAAAATAAATGAAAGATGCAACTTAATACCTCAAAATATCTTTTATCGAGTAAATTTTACTTGAAGCATCAAAGGAGAAATACTGGTCATTCATAATCATATAATCCTCTCTCTGCTTCTTGCTCAGACTCTTAATGAATCTATACGACACATATCAAATCAACTGAAGATAACTTATAGCCTTCTCTGTACCGAAAAAATACTGGCGATTCAGCTTTCTGTAGGTCAACTCTTTTGCCAGTTGCTCTAAAGTCATTCCTCCATACAAATATCTTTCCAACTGAAAAGCGACACCATCATCAGCAACGGGACCTACCACTATATCATAGTCATGAACAAATTTTTCCTTACTTCTTTTACGGTTAGCTAAGATAAATTTTGCCCATTCTATTGATGGACTATCAAAAGTCAACACTTTCAGACTTCCATCAATCAACAGTTTCTCATCAAACAAGAATTTTGTTACGACAGGAGAACCTGAGCCAACAATACGAGTTCGCTTGATTGCCATCTCCATTGCCTGCGGAAAAATATCCGTCAGATAAAAACCTTGTCCAAAATCCTTATAAGGCTTACACTTAGTAAAATCAATCTTGTCTATAAACAGATTGGATCCATGATACAACTCTATCATACCAATGCCCCTCCATGCCTATGGCAAATGACTGCCAAATCATCCACTGCATCATCTAAAGAAAGAAGATGCTCCGCTCCATAACATTCATACAAAAAATCCAATCCCTTATGCCTTTTCAGATAAGCATAGGATTGCTTCAAAGATATGCCAAACCGCTGTGCAAATTGGCTCACACAATATATAATGTAATAAGTCTTATTTTCTAATTCCATAATTCTCAACCTACCTTTCCATATTTAATTTCCTCCTTCAGCAACTCATAGTTGTAGCCAGAACTCTGATAATATAGCCCTGTCTCTAAATCCTGAAGTTTCTCGAATAACTCTGAATTATAAACACAATCTAAAGCTTCTTCAAGAGAATACTTGAAGTCTTCCATCAGCCACATTGCCATATCTTTGATACGGGCATTAATCAATATGCCTATCTGTCCGGCTGAAAGTTTTGTTTGTCCTTCCATAATTATATATTTTTCTTTTGTGGGCAAATTTACAAAGAAATATCGAGAATACCACATATATTATATATAAAAGTTTGGAGAATACAAAGAAAACTTGTAATTTTGCCTGAAAGAATGGATTTTTAGTGACACGAACAAAATAAACAGAAGAAATCATGATAAACGACAGAAGACAACTGGCTGACGTGTATCAGCAAACTATAGATATTGTACAGGAGGGACATTATACCTCTGAGAATGGGGAGGAAGTGAAACTGCCCGACAACACGAAGATGCTGAAGGGAAGCAGATTCTATACCAAGCCACTGGATGCTTCAAACATACCTACCCTTGCAGATGGTTCCACCAAGATTATCGTGAAGAATGACGACAGCATTCATTGCGGTCATCTGTTGCAACAGGAAGGATACAATCCCGTGGTTCTCAACCTGGCAAGCCGTCGCAACCCGGGCGGTGGAGTGAAGAACGGAAGCCGGGCTCAGGAGGAGAGCCTCTTCCGCAGCACCAACCTCTTTCTCTCAATGTATCGTTATGCAGAATATGCCGAGGATTACGGTCTGGAAAAAAGCAAGTTCCAATATCCGATGCCTGTGAGATTCGGAGGCATCTATGTGCCATACGCTACCGTGTTCAGAGCTGGAGTTAAGGATGACTTCGCCTTGCTCGATACTCCTTATTATATGTCGTTCGTGGCAGTAGCTGCCATCAATCATCCTGATTTAGATAGAGATGGGAACATCTGCGAAGAAGATGCCGCTCTGACGAAAAACAAAATGCGGACGATGCTGCGTATCGGTTTGCTGAACGGACACGACAGCATCGTGCTCGGTGCTTTCGGTTGCGGTGCCTTTCACAATCCTCCGAAACATATCGCAAGACTGTTTCACGAAGTCATCAACGAGAAGGAGTTCAAGGACAAGTACAAGCTCATCGCCTTCGCCATCCTTGAAGACCATAACTCGCCAAGAGGTGGAAACCTGCAACCCTTCATCGAGGAATTCAAGTCATAAACTTCCACAGATTTCACAGATTTACACAGATGGGGCTTGATTAGCAGTAATCAATGCCCCGTTTCTCGCACTCACCTCGCAGGGCGGCGAGGAAGTAGCTGCGTTCGCTGCCCCAACCACGAACCTTGCGCTCGTGATCCACGGTCTGCTTCAAACGCTCATCGCTGTATGCGGCAAAACGGGCAGCATACTCTGAAATTCTTGACTCGGCATAACCTGCACCAACAGTTGATGACTCAGCATTAGTTGCCTTAATTGTTGATGACTCGGCATTAGCTGCCATTACACTCTCATTGTTCTTTAAATCTGAATTTGGATTCATAAAGATAATTATTTTAAGTTGTTAAACACTTACACATTCTTTTACCACCGTGGTTATCTCTATGCGAAACTCGGTTGGTGTGCCGCAACTGGGCAACTCTTAATGCTTGATTTCGGGTGCAAAAGTACATCATTATTCTGAAACCACCAAATTTTTTCGGGATTATTTTTCTTGTTTTTTTCCTTCTTCTAAAGAAGAAGATTTTTCAGGATAGCAGATAGCAAGAGAAATACCCGAATTGATTAAAAGAGATATACCCGAATTGATTAAAAGAGATATACTCGACTTGATTGAAGGAGATTCCCTTAAATGGTTAAACTTTCCTATATTTGCATTATAATAGTATTATAATAATAAAATTATAATTACCTTTGTAAATTGAAAATCAGAAAGATACAAACAATTGAAATATAAAAACAAAGAATGATATGATACAGCAAGTAGAATTTTCATTGCGCCCGCTTCCTCGCGGCTTTCACCTCGTAACCAACGAGGTGATGAGGAACTTGCCGGCGCTGCCTAAGACGGGGATCCTGAATCTCTTCGTAAGACATACCAGTTGCGGATTGTCGCTGAACGAGAACTTCGATCCGGATGTGAGACATGATTTGAAGGGTATCTTCGAAAGATTGGTTCCAGATGGCGACCCAAGATACCTGCACCAGGATGAAGGACCTACGGATATGTCGGCGCATGCCAAATCGAGCATGGTGGGTGTATCACTCACCATTCCTATTACCAATGGCAGATTAAACCTTGGTACCTGGCAGGGAATTTACCTCTGTGAATTCAGAGAGGGAGGCGGAAGCCGACACCTCATCGCAACGATTATCGGGGAATAAATAACCGTTGCGACGAATCGGAGACGCCTCTATTTCCTGGATGAATCGGAGGCGTCTTTATCTATTTCACGGAAAAGGCCGAAGTATCTCTTGCATACCCAGACGATACCTACTACCATTGCTATGACGAGGATTCCTCTTAAAAATCCACTTAATATCTTTGGCATACAATCCCAAATCGGCAGGAGATGCAACGCAAAACCTAAAACCGCCGTCAATACCAATACACCGATGGTCAGGAGCTTCTCGTTTTTGATAGCTGGCTCTGGATCCTCTACTTCTACCAGGTTTCTCAACTGGTATATCTTATAAAAAAAGAATACACCGTTCAGACATAAAAGAACACAGCAAACGATCACTCCACCCACAAATACAGGCTCACTTCCGATAAAATCCATACAACTAATCCATAACCAGAAGAGGGCTGACCATAAAGCTGCATAGCGATCCAACAGAGACAGGTAATATACCTGTCGGGCATTGACTATCTTGACGAAAGGAAAGTCATTGGCCTTTGGATGATAGCTGTGAAGCAAACAAGCAATAGGGAAAAAAGTACCCATTCCAGCCAACAGAAGAAGATAAGGCAAATCATCAGATGTGGCATGAATGACATTCCTGATGGTGAGCAGCCACATGGCAAGAACCAGGATTCCAACAATAAATTCAAAGACCCTGGCACTTGTAGAACGATAAATCTTGACTTGCGCAAAGATGCCAGCTGGCTCTTCTTCATCGCCATTCTTGAATAAATCAAGCACAAAATTAAATATTTTATTCTTCATCCTAAAATCCGCAAGCAATCTCAATGGCAATCTCAATTGCAGTAAAGAGCTTGAACACTATGCATCATGATAGTATGAGCGTGAATTTTGTCCGATTTGTGCATACCTTCCCCTTACCCCACAATGCGACTTGAGGCAATACGCAGATTAAAACCATAAGGAACGGACTTTATCCGAATCCAGTTTTGAAAGGTCTTGCATAAGCCCGGTTTTCAGTATAGATATTCAGCACGTATTGCCTTGCTGTCATGATCCACTTGGCAGGTACGGAGATGAAGCTGAAGACAAAAGCC